>Ga0180429_10003345_pt1 | contig 13001 bp, 8 predicted proteins | sample SS_ome_FD_132428 | JGI IMG/M metagenome (GOLD analysis project Ga0180429, IMG submission 132428) | Hypersaline lake sediment archaeal communities from the Salton Sea, California, USA - SS_1_S_1 metaG | ecosystem: Environmental > Aquatic > Non-marine Saline and Alkaline > Hypersaline > Sediment ... | reverse complement strand
GGCTGAGCGGCGCGTCGCCGTCACCGCACCGGGTGTTGCCGCGCCGGCCATGGCCGCCGCGCCCAGCCCTGGCAGCGGGGCAAAGGGGAGGGCGCTCGAGGTTGCCGCCGCCGGACCGATGGGTGACGATGCCGAGCGCTGTATGGAGGCGGTGACCCACGCCCGGGAAGACCGGGCCGACGAGGCCCTCACGATTCTGCGCGCCATCGTCGCGACCACGCCCGAGCACCCCGAGGCCTGCCGCCTGATGGCGGAGCTGCACCTCGACCGCACCGAGTTCGCCGAGGCCCGGCGCCTCAGCGAACGGGCCACGGACCGCGATGAGACCCTGGCGTGGCCCTATGTGCTGCGCGGCCGCGTGGAATACAACGCCGGAGACGGGGCGGCGGCCACCGAGGAGCTGCGCAAGGCCATCTACTACCGGCCCGACTGGTGGCCGGCCCACTTCTACCTGGCCGAGGCGTACCGCGCTCGGGGAGAGCGGGCGCTGGCGCGCCGGGCCTACGCCAACGCGCTGCGGAATCTGGAGCGCGTGGCGGGCGACGAGCGCCTCTGCGAGGCCGAGATAATCGGCTGCACGCGGGACGACGTGGCGGCCACGTGCCGCGCCAACCTGCTGGAGAGGCAGGGGCGGGACCGGGAGCTGAGGGCCTAGGGCATGGGCATCTTCGATCGCAGCGAGTTCGTGAGTAAGTTCGTGGAGGAGGCGCGCGAGAACCTGGAGGCCCTCAACCGCGGCGTGGTGGAGCTGGAGAAGAGGCCCGGCGACGGCGAGTTGCTGACCGGGCTGATGCGGGCGGCCCACACCCTCAAGGGGTCGTCGCGCATGCTCAAGTTTGCCGAGGTCAACCAGGTGGCCCACCGCACCGAGGACGTGCTGGAGGCGGTCCGCGACGGCCAGCTGGCCATGGCGCCGGAAGTGGGGGACGCGCTCTTCATGGCCCTCGACGAGATCGGCGCCTGCCTGGAGGAGATCGCCGACGGCGGCGACGGCGACCGCGACGTGGGGGGGGGGTGCCGCGCACTGGAGGAGCTGATCGAGGGGGGAGAGCCCGCGGCGACAGCGTCGGCGGCGGCGGTCGAGGCGGCGCCCACCGAGGAACCGGAGCCTGCCGAGGAGCCCGCGGCGGCGCCGGCCGAGGAGCCCGCGGCGACAACGCCGGCCGAGAAGCCCGGCCCGGAGGCGCCGCCGGAAACCGAGGAGGGTCCGGCTGCCCAGGCTTCCGCGGCGGACGCTGCGCCGCCGCTGGAGTTCGATGCCAGCCAGTTCCTGGGGTCCTTTGTGCAGGAGGCGCGGGAGAATCTGGCGGCGCTCAACCGCGGCATGGTGGAGCTGGAGAAGAGGCCCGGAGACGCCGAGCTGCTGACCGAGCTGATGCGGGCGGCGCACACGCTGAAGGGCACGTCGCGCATGGTGAACGTCCTGGACGTCAACCAGGTGGCCCACCGCGCCGAGGATGTGCTCGAGGCGGTGCGCGACGGCCAGGTGGCGATGAGCCCGGAGGTGGGCGACGCGCTCTTCATGGCCCTCGACGAGATTGGCGCCTGCGTGGAGGCCGTCGCCGCGGGAGGCGGCGGCGAGCGCGACGTCGCCGGCTCGTGTCGGATGCTGGAGGAGTTCCTGGGGTCCGAGTCCCCAGTGCCCGAGTCCCCAGTGCCAGAGACCCAGCTACCCGAGCCCCGGGAACCCGAGGCGCCGCCGCCGGCCACTCCCTCGCCGGGAGACGCGGCTGCCGCAGCGACCCGCGTCGCAGGGGAGCTAGACGCGCCCCCGGTACGGACGGCCGCGGCGGCCGGCGCCCAGGCCTCGGGGTCGGGGGGGGACGGCGCGTCAGTGGGCGGCACTCGGGATGATGCCGCTCCCGCAGCGGCGCCGGCCCGGGCGGAGGAGACCCTGCGGATCGGCCTTGCCGGCCTGGACCAGGTGATCCGCCTGGCCGGCGAAATCCGCATCAGCGGCATGCGGCTGGATCACACCTTCGGCCAGCTCGCCGAGATGCGGCGGACCTTCCGGCGCTTCCAGGCCGAGGTCGAGCGCTGTGCCCAGCGGCGACCGGGGGCCGACGGCGCGGAGCCGGCCTGTGCCGGAGTGGGGGAGATCTTCGCCGGGCTCGACGACCTGTACCGCGGGTACCGGGAGGACCTGGCGGGGCTCGAGCGCATGGCGGCCGAGTTGCAGGAGAAGAGCCTGGAGATGCGCATGCTGCCCCTGTCCACGCTCTTCGAAATCCTGCCGCGGGCGGTCCGCGACCTGTCTCGCGCCGTGGGCAAGGAAGTGGAGCTGGTCGTCGAGGGCGCCGAGACGCGGCTCGACAAGAAGATCATCGAGCAGCTCGACGGCCCCGTGGTCCACATGGTGCGCAACTGCATCGACCACGGCATCGAGGATCCCGAGGTGCGGGCGGCGGCGGGCAAGCCCCGGGTCGGCACGCTGCGGATCGCCGCCTCGCAGGAGGGGGACCACATCGCCATCGTCGTCGAGGACGACGGCGGCGGCATCGACCTGGAGGCCGTGCGCCGCAAGGCGCTGCAGAAGGAGCTGGTCGACGGGGAGCAGCTCGAGGCGATGTCGGATCGCGAGGCGGCCGAGCTGATCTTCCTGCCCGGCTTCTCCACGGCGGCCATTATCACCGACCTCTCCGGTCGCGGCGTGGGCATGGACGTGGTGCGCAGCGCCATCGAGGGCCTCAAGGGCTCGGTTTCGGTGGAGACCGAGCGCGGGGTCGGCACGCGACTGGCCGTGCAGCTGCCCATGACGCTCACCACGACGCGGGCGATGATGGTCGAGTGCGGCGGTCGGTCTTTCTCCGTGCCCATCGGATACGTCACCGAGGTGGTGGAGGTCGAGGCCTCCGCCATCACCCAGGTTGTGGACCGCGAGGCGATTGCACTGAGGGACCAGATGATCCCCATCGCCGAGCTGAGTCAGGTCCTGGGTCTCGAGGCGCGGCCGGCCGCGGCGGATCGGCACCCGTCGGTGCTCATCGTGCGCGCCGGCGCCGACCAGATTGCCCTCACCGTCGACAGCATAGTCGACGAGCAGGACATCCTGCTCAAGCCCCTGCCACCGCACCTGGGCGAGACACCGTGCGTCTCCGGTGTCTGCATTTTCGGCGACAGCCAGATCTCGGTGGTGCTCCACGCCCCCGGCCTGGTGGACGCCATGCGGGCCATGGGGGGCACGGCGGCGACGCCCGCCGAGCGCGACGAGACCGGCGCGGGGAGGCGCATCCTGGTGGTGGACGACTCGCTCAATACGCGCGAGATCGAGAAGAGCATCCTCGAGGCCCACGGGTACCAGGTGGAGCTGGCGCGCGACGGCGTCGAGGGACTGGCCATGGCGCTGGAGCGCTCCTACGACATGGTGGTCACCGACCTGGACATGCCGCGCCTGGACGGGTTCGCCCTGGTGGAGCGCCTGCGGGCCGAGCCCGAGTGCGCCCATACCCCCATCGTCATCGTGACGTCGAGGGAGAAGGACGAGGATCGCAGGCGCGGCATCGAGGTGGGCGCCGACGCCTACATATCCAAGGGGGGCTTCGACCAGTCGAAGCTCATCGACACAATCGGCAGCCTGATCGGATAGGGAGCCGGCGGAGCGACCATGGACGAGAACCGACAGGCGATCGAGGCGAGCATCGAGGGGCGGCAGCGCGACGCGCCGGAGACGACCGGCGAGGACGAGCTGGTCCAGCTGGTGATCGTCACCCTGGCCGGCCGTCTGTACGCATTCTACGGGACGGCCGTGATCGCCATTGCCAAGGTGCGGGACATCGTGCCCATACCCGGCACACCGGACTACATCCCGGGGGTCATGTACCACCAGGGACGCGTCGAGTCGGTGATCGACATTGGCCGGATCATGGGGCTGGCGGAGGCGACGCGCGCCCTGGACCGCAAGAGCCGCGTGGTCATCGCCGTCTCCGGAGAGGTGTACTCCGGGGTCCTGGTGGACGCCGTCGAAGACGTGGTGGACCTGCCCCGCAGCGGCATCTACGCCCCCCTGGAGACCATCGCCCCGGAGATCAGGGAGTTCGTGGCCGGCGAGACGCAATACCAGGAGCGCAGCACCGTGGTTCTGGACCTGGCCAAGGTCTTCGACCGCGTTCTGGAGCGGGGGGATGGTGCGGCCTGATCTGGCCCTGGAACTGCTGATCTTCAGGGCGGGGGAGACCCGCTTCGGTCTGGATGCGGCCCAGATCGCCGAAGTGGTGAGCCTGGACGAGGTGGAGATCGCCCGTGACGGCGGCGACGGGGGGCCCCGCGTGCGGCGCGGCGGCGCGGAGGTGCCGGTGGTGGGGTTGGGCTCGATGGCGTGGGAGCGGGCCCGGGCTCAGAGCCGAAGCGCCAAACTGGTCCTGCCCAAGTCGACGCCCCCGGCGGCGGGGTTCGTCATCGGCGATCCGGACGAGATGGTGCGAGTCGAGGCGGACCGCATCGAGCCCCTGCCGCCGCTCATTCGGGACATGGTGCGGGGGAGTGGCATGTGGGCGGCGGCCCGGTGCGAAGGCGGGTTGGTGATCCTGATCGACCTGGCCGAGGCAGCTCAGGGGGCGTTCAGGCGTTGAGAATCTCCGACAGGCGCCGCATGATCTGCTGGGGGTCGTCCTTGAGGATGTAGCTGGTGGCCTGTCGCTTGATGCTGCGCTTGACGATCTCGCTGTCGCCGACCGAAGTGAGCATGACGATGGGAGTGGCCGCGAAGCGTTCGTCGGCGCGCAGTCTGCCGAGCACCTCCAGGCCGTCCATCTTCGGCATCTGCACGTCCAGGATGATGGCGTCGGGGACCTGGTGGTCGGCGGTGCGCAGACCCTCCTCCCCGTCGGCGGCCTTGGTAGGCAGGTGGCCCAGCTGCGAGATGATCTTGCCGACCATCTCGCGGACGAAGGGCGAGTCGTCCACCAACAGGACATTCTTCTTCTTTGTTCCAGGCACGGGTCTGTCTCACTCGGGCACGGGGTCAGGGTAGCTGCAGGCGCCACAAACATGGCAGGATCGGCGGGCCGGCTCAAGGGGGCGGGGTCCCGTCGCTCTCATCGCGAGGTGTCCATGAGGAAGCTCTCCAGCGCCACGGCCCGGCGCCTGGCCCTGCGCGCCCAGGGACTGGACGGGGCCTGGAAACCCGGCCGCGGCAGGGCGGCGGTGGCGCACGCCGTCGAGCACCTGGGCTATGTGCAGATCGACACGATCAGTGTGGTGCAGCGGGCCCACGAGCACGTGCTGTGGACGCGCGTGCCCGGTTACGACCCGGCCATGCTCGACTGGCTGCAATCTCGCGACCGGCGCGTCTTCGAGTACTGGGCCCACGCGGCCGCCTATCTGCCCTTTTCCGAGTTCCGCTACTACCTGCCGCGCATGCGGGGCGCGGCAGGCTGGCGGCGCGACCGCGAGTGGCGGGACCGGAACGAGCCCTTCGTGCAGACCGTGCTCGAGCGGATCCGCGCCGAGGGCCCCCTGGGTTCGTCGGATTTCGAGCACCAGCCCGGGGATCGCGGCGCGTGGTGGGGCTGGAAGCCGGCCAAGATGGCCCTGGAGACCCTGTACAACACGGGCGAGCTCATGGTCACGGCGCGCCGCGGCTTCCAGCGCATATACGATCTGCCGGAGCGGGTGATCCCGGCGGGCACGGACACCACAGAGCCCAGCGGCGAGGAGCAGGTGCGCCACTTCACGCGCCGGGCGCTGCAGGTGCTGGGGGTGGCCAGCCTGGCTCAGGTGCGCAAGCCCTTCGGCAATCGCCGGGCCGACACCGTCCTGCCCGACATGCTGTCCGAGGGCGAGGTGGTCGAGGTCGCGCTCGAGGGGCTGGACGAGCCGTACTACGCCTTGCCGGCGACGCTGGAGCGGCTGCCGCGAGCCGGCCGCAAGCGCGTCCACCTTCTGTCGCCCTTCGACAATCTGGTCATAGACCGGTACCGCCTGCGGGCGCTGTTCGACTTCGACTATCGCATCGAGTGCTACACGCCGGCGGCCAAGCGCCAGTACGGGTACTACGTCCTGCCGATTCTGTGGGGCGACGAACTGGTGGGGCGGCTGGATCCCAAGGCCGAGCGCAAGGACCGGGTGCTGCGGGTCAACTCGCTGGTGATGGAGTCGGGCTTCGCGGACCACGAGGCCTTCCCGCCGGCGCTGGCGGGCAAGCTGCGCGAGTACGCCGCTTTCAATGGGTGCGACGAGGTGGTGGTGGCCAAGACGACGCCGCGCAAGTGGCGGGCGCCGCTGGTGCGGGCTCTGCGCGAGGGAACCTGAACGGCGGTTCCGGACCGTCCACATGCCGGCGCAGATCCATCGAGCCGTGGATGACATGCAGGATCTCTCCCCGGGGAGGCGGCAGCGCCTGCCCTGGGTCGGGCCAGCGCCCTGTCAGTCCACCCCAGCTGCCCCGTCGCGCTCCATCCCGTCGGGTAGCTCGAGCCGGGTCTCCACCCGACCATCAGCGGCCCGGCGATGCGACACCTGCACCGGGCCCAACGGCGTGGGCAGGCTGCCCTCGGCCCAGTCCAGGTCGCCCAGGCGAGGCGTCACGGCCAGGCGGCGGCACCCCGGCGCGGTCGGCCGCAGCCCGAGCACGTGCTCGGTGAGCCAGGCCGTGGGCCCTCCGGCCCAGCCGTGGCAGAGGCTGTGGCGCAGCCCCTTGTAGCAGTAGTTGCCGAAGTCGGCGTGCAGATCGTCCCGGCCCGGTGCGGGCAGTTCGTCGATGCGGCCGGCGTTCCGCGTCCACGCCAGGTCGAAGTCTTCCCAGAAGGTGGTGGCGCCCGCATCGAGCATGGCGCCCCAGTACCGGCGGATCACCTCCAGGGCCCCGGCGACATCGCCGGCCAGGGCCCGCGCCTGGAGCACGTAGTACCCGTAGAAGGTGCTCATGCCGGCGCAGGGGTCGCGCCCCAGCACGTCGGCATTGGCGGCCGCGGCGTGGCGCAACCCGCCCAGCACCTGCATAGCCGTGGCCTGCTTGCTGGCCGCCACGTCGGGGACGTGCTGCCGCAGCTGCCCCCGCAGCGCGGCGAAGCGCCGGGCCCCGTCCTCCTCGTCGAGATAGCCGCACAGCTCCGCGCCGGCCCCACAGGCCCAGGACAGCAGCCCCTGGAGTCCGGCGTGCACGGCGTCGCCGTCGTCGCTGGTGGGCCAGTCCAGGAAGCGGTGCGCCGGCAGTTGCTCGCGCCCGTCGGCGGCCACGCAGCCGGAGAGCTGTTCCAGCAGCCCCAGCAGGTAGGGGCGCTGCGCCGCCAGATAGGCTGCGTCGCCCCAGTGCAGGAACCAGTCGCGCTGGATGATGATCCACCACAGCGAATAGGAGCTGATGCCGTTGATGTACCCGGGCAGCGGCGTGTTGTCGCGCGCCAGGTCGAGCGAGGCCGGCACCACGCCGTCGTCGTCAAAGACGGAGCAGATGACGCGCACCTCCGGGTGCAGGTCGCCGAGCCACACCAGCCGGTCCCGCTTGATGCCGTCCCACACGTACTCCTGCATGTTCAGGTGCACGGTGTACGCCCCGGTGTCCCAGATGCGGTTGAGCCGGTCGTCGCTGCAGCGGAAGGAGCCCACGTAGGGCAGGTCGCGCAGGACCTGCTGGGCCAGGGCGGCGCGCAGCTCCACCCGGGCGTCCTGGCCCAGCGCGTCGAGGCGGACGAAGCGGAAGCCCGTGTTGCCCGCGTCCAGCACGCCCTGCCAGGGCACGTCCAGTTCCATGTCGTGCAGGGCGTGGTCGTTGTCGGGCCGGCCCATCACCTCGCTGACCGACTCGCCGAAACGCAGGCGCAGGCGGCCGACACGGGGCTGGTTGTCGGCCGTGACCAGGCGCAGGCCGCCGTGCAGCTCGCGGCCGTAGTCGAGGACGATGGAGGCGCCCGCCGCGAGCACACAGGCCGGCTCGGGGGTGTGCACCATCGCCTGGATGGTCGCGGAGCGCAGCAGGACCTCGGGCCGCAGCGGCGCTGCGGCGCCCTCGGTGGACCACACTACCCGCGCAGGTGGCAGGAAGGTGCGGGTGCGCGGATCCGGGCACCCGCCCGCCCAGTCCGCGCTCACAGCTTAACCCCGAACTGCACGAAGCAGTACCCGTCGTTCCAGGGCGCGTTGCCCCAGACATTGGGCTCCTTGAAGAAGGTGCCCGGTCCCACCCCGTAGCTCTCGCCCTCCTCCAGGTGGTGCGGCCCCAGCAGGTTGCGCAGACCGCCCGTGAGCCGCAGCTCGAGGGTGTTCTCGCCCTCCTGCAGGAGCCCCTCCAGGTCGGCCTCGTACGGGCGCCAGAACCAGGTGGTGACGTCGCGGCCGTTGACGGCGAGGGAGAGGACGTGCCCCTTGAGATCGCCAAAGGCGAAGCAGCGCCCGGCGGCGTCTGCGGTTGACAGCTGCACGGTCCGGCGCAGGGTCGCGGTGCCGGCAAAGAAGGGCAGGCCCTGGGTGGTGAGGTCGGCCGGGTCGGCCGACGCAGGTGCGTCGCAGAGGCGGAAGGGCCCGCCGTACCGCATGGCGCCGCGCGGCAGGGGCTCGAAGTCGCCCGGGGTCTCCACGCCAAAGGAGCCGGTGAGGTAGATGGCCTCGATCTCGCTGTCGTAGGTCAGCTTGTTCTTCTCGGCCTCGAAGCGGCGGGCGCGGCGCAGGTTCTGGTACACCTCCTCGGGCTGCTCAAAGCGGGTCTGCAGGACGATCTCGTTGGCGCCCGCCCGCAGGGCCTCCCCCAGTGGTACGCGCCGGAAAGACCGGTCCCAGTACCAGCCCGCATCCTCAATGGCCAGCGCCTCGCCGTTCACGGTGACGGTGAAACGCTCGGGCCGCTCCACGACCAGGTGGCAGTCGTCGGGCGGCGTCCACCCCTCGACGGCCTCCACCTGGAAGCGCAGGCCAATGTCCACGGGCCGCTCCAGCTCGAGGGCCCGGTGCTGCACTGTGCTGATGTGCTCATTCCGGGCCACCAGCTCACCGTCGAAGGTGATGTCGCAGGTGTCCAGGGTCAGGGCGTTGGGGTCGTCCAGGGTCAGGTCCCACGGGCCGCCCAGCTCGGCCGCGGTCAGGGGATGGCGCGGCGCGGCCGCATCACGTACGCTGGCGCTCGCAGCTGCCGCGGCGTCGGTCGACCCAGTGTCACTCGATGCAGTGTCAGTCGATGCGGTGTCGGTCGATGCGGTGTCGCCGGCAAAGAGGGCCAGGGAGCCGGCCGGCGGGAAGGTCCACGGCACGGTGACGCGCCCCGCGTCGCACTCGGCAGGTACCGGTGCGGTCTCGCCCGACTCCACGACCAGGCGGCAGACACGGGCGCCGGGCAGCGAGATCCGCGTCTCACAGCCGCGCTCCAGGTCGGAGTTCACGAGGTAGATCATGCGGCAGGGCTCGCCCGACGGTCCCTCGTCGAAGTGGCGCTCGGTCGCGGTGATCTGGCCGACCTCGCTCCCGTTCGCGGCGCGCACCCGGATGCGGCGGACAGACTCGGGGAGCGCCTCGACCAGGGCGGCCGCGTCGGCCACCTGGCGCCCGGCCGCGGCCAGGCGCCGGGTCAGGGGGTTGGTCTCGCCCTCGATCAGGGCGGGAGGCGCTGCCCCGGCCCAGATGAGCTGGCCTCCGGTCTCGGCGAAGTCGCAGAGCAGCCGGGCGGTGGATGCGGCCAGGGTCGTGACCGGCGGCACGACCACGACGCGGTACCGGCACTGGCCCACCCGCAGGCTGCCACCTTCGACGGCACTCTCGACGGCACTCTCGGCGGCGCCCTCGACCGGACTCTCGACCGTGGCATGGCGCTGCAGGATGCGCTCGTCACCGTAGTCCATTGGGACGTGCGCCTGCTCGAGAGCCCGCGTCACGTCGAGAAACCCCTGGAAGCGTTCGTCGATGGCGCCGTTCGCGTCGTCGTCATAGTCCAGCCAGGCCGACGACTGGGGGTGCAGGACGAGCACGTCGAAGCGGGCCTCGCCGTCGCTCAGCAGCATGCCCAGACGCGACACGGCGTCGTTGAAGAAGCGGTACTGGTCCCACCAGGGCTGCTGGTAGAACAGGGAGGGCGGGTAGTCGCGCTTGCGGATGCCGCGCAGGCTGTACCCCTCCAGGTGCTGACACAGGAGGGTGACGCCGCGCACCATCTGCCACTCGAACATCCACTTGAGTTCGGTGAAGGACACGTTCCAGCCGGTCAGGGCAAAGGTCTCGCTCATCACCTGCGGCAGGCCGAGCTGGTGGGCCACGGAGGCCACCTGCAGCGGCGTGGTGGGCGGCTCGATGTGGCGGCCGAGCCAGTCCATCCCCGGCATATGGAAGAACTCGTAGTGGGGCATGACGGCCCCGTTGGAGGTCAGCTGCGAGTGCAGCGTCTCCTCCAGGACCATGTGTCCGGTCAGGGCGCAGCCCCTGGTTTCGCACCAGTTGTAGATCTGTTCGCTGAAGGCGGTGACGAAGAGCTCCTGGACCCGATGCCAGAAGCGATACCGCGTGCGCTGCCAGTTGCCCTCCTCAAAAAAGAGGCCGGGCAGCACGGACAGCAGATCCTCGCCACAGGCCGCCTCATACGCCTCGGGCAGGACAAAGGACCAGGGGATGCCGTCGCGCGAGACCTGCGGCTCGTCGGTGAAGAAGCCGGGCATGGCGCCGCCGAAGTCGTCGCCGAACTGGCGGGCGTAGGGCTCGTAGATCTCCTCCAGGAAGTCGGCCACCACGGCCGCGTCCAGGGTGTCTACGTAAAAGGGGTTGACGTCGTAGTAGAAGCGAACCCGGCGGCCGTCGGCCAACTCGCACACGGCGATCTCGCGCTCCGGCGCGCTGACCGGTTCGTCGCCGGCCTCCCAGCGCAGGTACTTCTGCTGGTACTTCAGGCCCTTGCCATTGACCTTGCCGCTGCCAAAGCCGCTGGGCCAGCCATTCTCGTCGTAGGCCCAGGCCCCCATACCGCGCTGCCGCCCCTCGTCTACGCTCGCGGCGATGTTGCCCATCCACTCCGGGCCCATGTACTGGGTCTGCAGGCCGCCGCGGGCGTGCATGAAATACCCGCCGATGCCCACGCGGTCCATCTCGGCGATCTGCCGCCGCGTCTCGGCCTCTTCGAGCTTCTCGTTCCAGGACCAGAAGGGGATGGGCCGGTATGGCTTGGGGGGATTCTCGAGGCGCTCGAGGAATACTGACTTCGACATGGGTTCATCCGTTGAGTGACTTGGGTGGTGGATAGGGCCAGGGCTCGCGCTCCGGCTCCGGACGGAGGGGCGAGGCGTAGAGCCCCAGCCGGGCAAAGGGGATCCGCGCGATCGCGGCCAGCGGCCCGCCCTTGGCTGCGTCTGTGTCGAGGCGGAAGTCGCCGGCCGCGGCGTCGCGGAATCCCGGGTCGCGGTCGGTGACCAGGTTCTCCTCCGGCGACCAGGTCCAGTTGCCGCTGCTGATTTCGCCGCACATGACAAAGACGTTCTGCCGGGCGCGGTTCTGGCGCGGCCGATCGGGCAGCATATCCCAGTACCCGATCAGCCACGGGTAGCGCGTGGTGTACGGCGGGCGCGCAATGTCCACATCCTCCAGCAGGAGCCGGCGCCAGTCAAAGGTCTCGGCGTGTTTCTTCCGGGCCTTGTCGCTCCACGGCGAGGAGCCGATGGCGCGGCGGCACTCGATGAAGAGGTTGCCGTCCACCGTGTTGTCGTGCCCGCCGTGGGAGAACACGGAGCCGAAGTTCCCCTTCCCCGGTTCGCCGCAGCGGAAGAAGACGTTGCCGACGATGCGGTCGCCCACGTCGCCGTCGTCGAGATAGACGGCCGCGTTGCCGTGCCCCAGGGGGTTGCCGATGTGGTGCCAGAAGTTGTGGCGGATGACGTTGTTGGTGCCCGATGGGTCGCGGCCCTTGTACAGGGCGCCGCAGTCGTCGGTTTCGATGCAGACGTGGTGGACGACATTGCCCTCCACGAGGTGGTCGTTGCCGTGCAGGCCGATGGCCATGTGCGGGGCGTCGTGGACCAGGTTGTAGGCCGCCCGGTTGCCCACGCCGTGCAGGTGGATGGCGCTGGCGTAGGTGCGCTGGTGGCAGGAGAAGTGGTGGATGTGGCAGTTGAGGACCACGTGGCGCGCCGGGGTGAGCGTCCGGCGGTCGCCGCCCTGGGCCACCACGCCCCCGGTGCCGGTGCCGTACAGGTCGCAGGCCTCGACGCGGTGCTCGACGCCGCCGTCGATGGTGATGCCCTTGTCGCGCACGTTGCGCACGGTGCAGGCCTCGACGGCCACCGACTGCCCGTCGGCTATGGCGATGCCGCAGCCCAGCCCCTCCTGCACGGTGAGGCCGCGGAGGGTGACGTGGCGGCAATTGGCCAGGCGGATCAGCGGCTCCCGGAGCGTGGACAGGCTGATCCGGGCCCCGGTGAGGTCCTCCGGGGGCCAGAAGTAGAGCACGCGGGCGGCGCGGTCGATGTAGTACTCGCCCGGCTCGTCGAGCTCCTCGAGCAGATTGAGGGCCCGGTACCGGCGCGGGGCGGGATTGTCCGGTCGGATGGTGTACACGTGGGGTGCGGCGAGGGCGATCTGCCGCTGGCCCACGTCGATGGCCCGGACCTGGATGGCCTCTTCGTACCAGTCGTAGCCCCAGTACCCGACCAGCCAGACGCCGGTTTTGACATCCCAGCGGGCCGGGCGGTCGCCGTCGTACTCAAAGGCTCCGCCGCGCGGCGGCTCGTCGGCGTTGGGCTCGGTGCCCGGGTCTGCGATGCCGGCGACGGTGGCCCAGCCCTCGTTGGGCCAGCGGGCCAGGGTCATGCGCGCGTCGTTGACGAACAGCTCGGGCGCGGCCGGCGCACCGCGGAACTGGAGCGGGAACACGCCCAGGTCCGCGTCACCCAGGCCCACCGTCCCCAGGTCGAGCTGCAGGACGTGGCCGGCGGCCGCCTCGGGCAGGCGAGGCAGGACGGCTGGATCGGCTGCGGGCGCGAATCCGTCGGCGGGCAGGTCTGCGGCCCCGGAGAGAACGGGGGCCTCTCCCTGGGCGGCGCGGTTTTTTTTTTAATGATCCGGCAACCCCCGGGCTCTACCCTCTTTCCCTGCACGATCGC
>Ga0180429_10003343_pt1 | contig 13005 bp, 5 predicted proteins | sample SS_ome_FD_132428 | JGI IMG/M metagenome (GOLD analysis project Ga0180429, IMG submission 132428) | Hypersaline lake sediment archaeal communities from the Salton Sea, California, USA - SS_1_S_1 metaG | ecosystem: Environmental > Aquatic > Non-marine Saline and Alkaline > Hypersaline > Sediment ... | reverse complement strand
CGAGCGCGCGTGGCCACGAGATGGTCCTGCTGGTGGAAGACGAGCAGGCGATTCTGAAAATGACCACCATGATGCTCGAGCGGGAGGGATATACCGTGCTGGGAGCTTCTACACCAGGGGAGGCCATCCGCCTGGCGACGGAACATGCCGGCGATATCCATCTGCTCATGACCGACGTGGTGATGCCCGAAATGAACGGCCGCGACCTGGCGAAAAATATCTTGTCCCTTTATCCCGGTCTGCAGTGCCTTTTCATGTCGGGTTATACAGCCAACGTGATCGCCCACCACGGCGTCCTGGACGAAGGCGTCAACTTTATCCAGAAACCATTCTCAAAAGGGGATCTGGCCGTCAAAGTGCGCGAGGCGCTGGAATCATGATGGGACTTGAGACATGCCTTTTTATCCGCCCGAAGCGAGAAGTGCCGGGCAGGTAGGCGAACAGCGCATCGAAGCCCGGTATGAAGATGAGACCGTCTGGCTGACACAACATAAGCCACCATATTGAAGAGATCCGGGCAATCCGGCAGACTTTCGGCCCGACGAAATTAAATGTATCGATCAGGAGTTGATTATACCGATATGTTTTGCGATATTACCGTCAGAGCGCATTTTGGCTTTCTTGTTGACAAAACACTTTCTGCATGAACGTTCCCCAGGTCCATGGCCCTCGACTACGACACATTGGAACTGCTCCGCCAGAACCACCCGGCCTGGCGGCTGCTGTGCGCCCAACACGCGCCGCTGGTGGCTGGTTTTCTGCACCGGGTGTTCATTGTGCCCAATGTGCGTAGTCTATCACAGATAGACCTGGTCGAGGCGTTGGAAGATGCGCTTTTCGTCCTGCGCGAACAACTGGGGGCCGAGGTCTTTCCCGGGACCGCGCAAAGCTATCTCAACGACTGGGCTGAAAACGACAAGGGATGGCTGCGGAAATTTTATCCACCCGGGACGGACGAACCGCACTTTGACCTGACGCCGGCGACGGAAAAGGCATTGGCCTGGCTGGAAAGTTTGACCGAACGGACTTTTGTCGGCACCGAGTCGCGCCTGCTCACCCTGTTTGAGCTGTTGCGGCAGATGAGCGAGGGGAGCCAGCGCGATCCGCAGTTACGGATCGCAGAACTGCGCAAACGGCGCAATGACCTCGACGCGGAGATGGAACGCATTCTGGCGGGAGACATTCCGCTTCTGGATGACACAGCGCTGAAAGACCGTTTCCAGCAGTTCCTGCAGCTGGCGCGGGAGCTGCTGACCGATTTTCGCGAGGTGGAACACAATTTTCGCACACTCGACCGGCGGACCCGCGAGCGCATTACCCTCTGGGCCGGGTCCAAGGGAGCGCTGCTTGAAAAAATCATGGGCGAGCGCGACGCCATCGCCGATTCGGACCAGGGCAAAAGCTTCCGGGCCTTCTGGGATTTTCTGATGTCCCAGTCCCGGCAGGAAGAGTTAAGCCGCCTGCTGGAACAAGTACTGTCCCTGCCGCCGATCCAGGCGATGCATCCTGAACCCCGGCTGCAGCGTGTGCATTATGACTGGCTGGAAGCAGGGGAGCACACCCAGCGAACCGTGGCCAAACTGTCCGAGCAGCTGCGCCGGTTTCTCGACGACCAGGCATGGCTTGAAAACCGCCGCATCATGGACATCCTGCACAGTATCGAAAACCACGCCCTGGCGTTGCGTGAAAAGTCCCCGCCGGGGGCTTTTATGCCGCTGGACGAGACCGCCGCAACCATCGAGCTTCCCCTGGAGCGACCTCTCTACCGACCCTCCTTCAAGCCGATCATCGCCGGGGTGGTGCTGGATGAAGGGGACGCGGATGTGGATACGGCGGCCCTCTATGCACAAGTCGTGGTGGACCGGGCCGAGCTGACCCGGAATATCCGCCAGGAACTCCAGGCCCGCAGCCAGATCAGCCTTACCGAAGTGGTGGCGCGTCATCCGCTGCGCCACGGGCTGACCGAGCTGGTGGCCTACCTGCAGCTGGCCGGCGCGTGGCCCAAAACAGCCGTGGATGAGGACGTCCGGGAACAGGTGCGCTGGCAGTCCGACACCGGCGTCAGACGCCGGGCGACCCTGCCCCGCATTATTTTCCTGAGGAACTGATGATGAATGCCGCCGAACCCGGCCATGCGGACAGTCCGGCCCGCGAGCTCTCAGCCGCTGTGATACCGCTGCTCAAGGGCGTCGTTTATCAGGAGGAGAACCCGGGGTTGTGGGGATCGCTTTTGAAAATGCAGGCAAGTGTCCGGGATTACGTGGCCGTGCTCGGCCTGGAGTTGATACTCGACGAAGCGGAAGGATACGCTTTTCTGCGTTCCCGGCAGGATGCCGATGAAGACAGCCCAACGGCGATCCCGCGTCTGGTGGTCCGGCGGCAGCTCTCCTATCCGGTCAGCCTGCTGCTTGCGCTCCTGCGGAAAAAGCTGGCTGAGTTTGACGCCGGCGGCGGCGACACACGCCTGATTCTTTCCCGTGAGGAGGTGGTGGAGTTGGTCCGAATATTTTTCCCGGCGGGCAGCAACGAGGTGAAACTGATCGGTCAGGTCGATGCGACCATCAACAAAATCGCGGAGCTGGGTTTTGTCCGCCGCCTGCGGGGACAAAACCAAATGATAGAAATCCGGCGCATCCTCAAGGCCTTTGTCGATGCCCAGTGGCTGAACCGATTTGACGAACGTCTGGCGGAATACCGACAACCGTCGGCCGGGGGCGAAGTCGGAGATGAAAATGGCTGAGCAGCTGGACCTGGAATTCATTGCCGACGACCGGCTGGCCGGATTTCGCCTGCAGCGGCTCGAGGTTTTCAACTGGGGGACCTTTGATGGACGGGTCTGGACACTGCATCTGGATGGGCTGAACAACCTTTTGACCGGCGATATCGGCTCCGGAAAATCGACTCTGGTCGATGCGGTCACCACCTTGCTGGTGTCGAGCCATCGGGTTGCCTACAACAAGGCGGCAGGGGCCGACAGCCGTGAACGGTCCCTGCGCTCCTATGTGCTCGGCTATTACAAATCGGAGCGGCAGGAAACCCTTGGCAGCGCCAAACCGGTGCCGCTGCGCGATTTCAATGGGTATTCAGTGATCCTCGGCGTTTTCTATAACGTCGGATACAACAAGACCGTCACCCTGGCCCAGGTCTTCTGGATGAAGGAGGCAAACGCACAACCGGCCCGCTTTTTTGCCGCCTGTGAGCGGGAACTCTCCATTGCGCAGGATTTTTCCGGATTCGGCAGCGAGATGGTCGGCCTTCGCAAACAGCTGCGCGGGGGCGGTGTCGAACTGTTCGACGCATTCCCCCCCTACGGGTCATGGTTCCGCCGCCGCTTCGGCATCAACAACGAGCAGGCGTTGGATTTGTTCCACCAGACCGTATCCCTCAAGTCGGTCGGAAACCTGACCGACTTCGTGCGCAGCCACATGCTTGAGCCCTTCGATGTGGCCCCGCGCATCGCCGCCCTGATCGCGCACTTTGAAGATCTCAACCGGGCGCATGAAGCGGTTCTCAAGGCCAAGCGCCAGGTCGAAATGCTGGAGCCTCTGGTGGCCGATTGTGAACGGCGTCTGGCGCGAACCCAATTGGCTGATAATCTGCGTGCCTGCCGCGATGCCCTGCGCCCGTGGTTCGCCACCCTGAAAAACAATCTGCTGGAAAAACGCCTCACCTCGCTGAATGAAGAGCTGATGCGACAGCACGCTGCCATCGAACGACTGGCGGAGCGGCGGCGTGATCAGCAGAGCCAGGAGCGGGTGCTTCGCCGCACCATCGCTGAAAACGGCGGGGACCGAATCGAAACGATCGGTGAAGAAATCCTGCAGAGGCAGAATGAGTTGGAGCGCCGCAAGCAAAAAGCCGCCCGTTATGAGGAACTGGTGCGTTCCCTGGGACAACACCCCGCCAAGACCGGGGAAGCGTTTATTCGCAAGCGGTCTGAAACCGCAAAATGGCGTGAAAACGCTGAAGAAGCTGAAGCCAACATTCAGAATGATCGAACCCGGACCGAGGTCGCATTCGCCCAGGGGCGTCAGGAATACGAAAAGTTGCAAACTGAAATCAAAGGCCTGAAAGCCCGCGTCAGCAATATTGACGAAAAACAGATCACCATCCGGCGCACGCTCTGCCAGACCCTTGGTCTGGCCGAAGAAGAGATGCCGTTTGCGGGTGAGCTGCTGCAGGTTCGCGAAAACGAGCGCGACTGGGAAGGCGCCATCGAGCGACTGCTGCGCAGCTTCGGCCTTTCCCTTCTGGTTCCGGACCGATACTACGCAAAGGTGGCACAATGGGTTGACCGCACCCATTTGAAAGGGAGACTGGTCTATTTCCGGGTGCGTGAGCGCGGGCGCGGCGAACCGCCGCCGCTTCATCCCGATTCACTCGTTCGCAAACTGCAAGTCAAACCCGACTCGCTCTTTTACGAATGGATCGAACGGGAGGTGGCGCGCCGCTTTGATCTGGCCTGCTGTGCATCTCAAGAACAGTTTCGCCGGGAGACCCGGGCCATCACCCGGGCAGGACAAATCAAGGCGCCGGGGGGAAGACATGAAAAAGACGACCGCCATCGCATCGATGATCGTCGGCGTTATGTCCTGGGCTGGCGCAACGCCGAAAAAATCCAGGCATTGGAAAAGGAAGCCAAACAGCAGGAAACCCATCTTGCTGAACGCGCCGGCCGCATCCGTGCGTTGCAGAAGGAGCAGTCAGCCATCAGGGAGCGACTTTCGATCCTTTTCAAGCTGGGCGAATACACCGACTTCCGCGACCTCGACTGGAAGCCCGTGGCTGTGGCCATCGCCAGGCTGGAAGCCGAGAAGCGTGAACTTGAGGCCGCCTCCGATCTGCTCAAAACCCTCACGACACAATTGGCCGCACTCGAAAACGCGCTGAGGAAAACGGAGGATCAGCTTGATGAACGCAAGGACAATCGCTCCAAAACCGAACAAAAAATAAGCGCCGCAAAGGAGCTGCGGCAAAAGGCGCAAGCCCTTTTAGTGGAAACAGCAGAAGACACGATCCAGCGATTTTCCATGCTGCAGGGCATGCGCGAAGAAGCGCTCGGCAGCCGGTCGGTGACCGTTGAATCCTGCGACAATCGTGAGCGCGAAATGCGCGACTGGCTGACGGCCAAAATCGATGCGGAAGACAAAAAGATCGCCAGACTGAGCGAAAAAATCATCAGAGCCATGGCCGAATATAAAAAGGACTGGCCATTGGAAACCCGGGATGTGGATGTCAACATCGCAGCCGGTCCGGAATTCAAAGCCATGCTCGATCAACTGCTGGCCGATGACCTGCCTCGTTTTGAAGTGCGTTTCAAGAAGCTTTTAAATGAAAATACGATCCGGGAGGTGGCCAATTTTCAATCCCATCTGGCCCGCGAACGGGAAACCATCAAGGAACGCATTGCCCGGATCAACGAATCACTCACCCTGATTGACTACAACCCCGGCCGCTACATCGGTCTCGAAGCCCAGATGAATCTCGACGCCGACATCCGCGAATTCCAGAGCGAACTGCGCGCCTGTACCGAAGGTGCGCTCACCGGATCGGAGGATGAACAGTATTCGGAAGCCAAATTTCTGCAGGTAAAACGAATCATCGAGCGGTTTCAAGGCCGGGAGAAGCACTCGGATCTGGATCGGCGCTGGACGGCCAAGGTCACCGATGTTCGCAACTGGTTCGTTTTCGCCGCCAGTGAGCGCTGGCGGGAGGATCACAGTGAGGACGAACATTATGCGGATTCCGGCGGGAAATCCGGCGGCCAGAAGGAAAAACTCACTTACACTGTGCTTGCCGCCAGCCTGGCCTACCAGTTCGGACTGGAATGGGGCGAAATTCGCTCGCGCTCTTTCCGCTTCGTGGTGATCGACGAGGCTTTCGGACGCGGTTCAGATGAATCGGCTCAGTATGGTTTAAAGCTTTTCGCCCAACTCAACCTGCAGCTGCTGATCGTCACGCCGCTGCAAAAAATCCACATCATTGAGCCGTTTGTCGCCAGTGTCGGGTTTGTTCACAATGAAAACGGCCGCAACTCCGTGCTGCGCAACCTGAGCATCGAGGACTATCGCGCCGAGAAGCAAAGGCTGCAAGGATGAAGTGGACGACGCCGAAAGACATCAAAACGCAGGTGCAGAAGCTCTGGAACCGGGGCTTGCTGCTCGCCGCCCTGTCCGGCGGCGCTCCGGTTTTCCCCCGGCGTTTGACGCTCAAAGGTCCGAATTCACGGGAACTGAGCGAACGGTTTCCCGATGTGCGCGACTGGATAACGCAATTAAACACAGCTGCCGGTCTCTATCGGATCGAATGGCGCCGTGTGAAGCACCGTGTCCTCGGCGCCAATGAAATTCCGGCGGAAATCTGGATAGATACGCTGGAGGATGCCCTCGGGCTGATCGGCAGACGCAGCGCGGCGGAACAGTTTACGGCATTGGTAGAATTCACCGGAAAAAAGCGGCCTGAACTGATTTTATGGATGACAAAACACCCGCTGCGGGCTTTGGATTTGGCCGAAGACTGGCCGCAACTGCTGGCGGTCGTCACCTGGCTGCGCAAGCATCCCCGCCCCGAAATCTACCTGCGCCAGATGGATCTGCCGGCAGTTCACACCAAACTGATCGAAGGGTACCGGGGCGTACTGGCGGAGCTGCTCGATCTTGTTCTGCCGGAGCAAGCCATCGATGCAAGACACACGGGAATTGGTGGATTCTGCCGCCGCTACGGCTTTCTGGACAAACCGTCACGGATACGCTTTCGGATCCTGGATCCGAATGTCAGGCTGCTGCCAGCGGGATCCGACCAGGACATCACCCTGACGCAGGACTCCTTCGCCTCGCTTGCGCTGCCGGTATCGAAAGTATATATCACGGAAAACGAAATCAACTTTCTGGCTTTCCCTGATGTTCCCGATGCGATCGTGATTTTCGGGGCAGGATACGGATTTGACAATCTCGCCGCCGCCGGCTGGCTGCAGCAGAAGGCCATCTACTATTGGGGAGATATCGATACCCATGGTTTTGCGATTCTCAATCAGTTGCGCGGCGTGTTTCCCCACGCTGTGTCTTTTCTCATGGATCGCCGGACACTCCTCGATCACCGGCCGCTCTGGGGTGTTGAGGTGAATCCGGAAACAACGAATCTCGAGCGGTTGAATGCCGAGGAAGGCGCTCTTTTCGATCAGTTACGTCAGAATGATTGGGGGGACCGCATTCGGCTTGAGCAGGAGAGAATCGGTTTTAATTTTTTACGTGATGTCCTCCCGCAGCTGTGAACTTCAAGAGGACGTATGGGACGTCCGGGCAGAAATAGACGTATCTGCGATCCGGGCGCCGAAAAACTGGCACCGCACATCCGCAACCGAGGTCATGGAGACCGCTGACATGGACAGGGAACCCCTCCGCCGCCCGCATCAAAAATACCCGCGAATGCAGAAAGCGCCGGCCGCATGAAGCCTTCGGGACCGCATCTTATTTTTGTCGGCGCAGGACACGCACACATTCACAGTCTGGCGCGCCTCGAGACCTTTGTCCGGCAGGGCATTTCCGTGACCGTTGTGTCGCCCTCGCCCTTCTGGTATTCAGGCATGGGACCGGGCTTGCTTTCAGGACTTTACACGCCGTCGGAAGCCACCGTGAACGTGGAAGCGATGGTGGCGGAGCGCGGCGGGCGGTTCATCAAGGGGCAGGTTGTTTCCATCGATGCCGGGCAGCGGCGGCTGGTAATCGAAAGCGGTGAAACGCTTGTCTATGACGCCCTCTCCCTCAATATCGGCAGTGTTGTGCCGCAACCGCCCGGCGCACAAACGTTCCCGCACCTGTTTCCCGTAAAGCCGGTCTCCCATTTCCTGGGCCTTCGCCGCTGTCTTCTGGCGATGGATCGGCGCAAATCCCTACGCGTTGTGGTTGTCGGCGGCGGACCCGCCGGCTGCGAGACGGCGGCCAATGTCAGGGCACTGTGCCTTCGGCACGGACAGCCCGTAGAGATCCGATTGCTGAGCGCGGCGGATCGTCTACTGCCGGACTTTCCGCCGAAGGCCTCACAGCGCATGGCGGCATGGTGCCGAACGCACAACGTTGTGGTAACCACCGGGCGCCGGGTGGAGAAGGTGGAATCCCGAGGCCTGGTTCCTGCGGACGGGTCGCTGGTCAGGGCGGACATCATTGTCCTGGCGACGGGCGTGCGGCCTCCGGCCTTATTGCAGCACTCGGGGCTTGCCGTTGATGCAAAGGGAGCGCTTGTGGTCAACCGCTGTCTTCAGTCCCTGTCGCACCCGGAGGTGTTCGGTGGTGGAGATTGCATTTGTTTCCATCCCAATCCGCTTCCGGCGGTGGGCGTATATGCGGTGAGACAGGCGCCTGTGTTGCACAACAACCTATTGACAGCTGCAGGAAAAGGCGGAATGCGATCATTTCGCCGGCAGCGGCGCTACATGCTTATTCTGAATACCGGAGATGGCGCCGGCTTGCTGAGGCGCGGGGCGTTTACGGCTTCAGGCCGGCTGCCTTTCCGTCTGAAGAAGCGGCTGGACTGCCGTTTCATGCAAAGGAATCAGGCCCGTTTGCGGTGCGATGCGGTGATCATGTTCACGCGGTTTCCGGTCGCCGGGAAGGCCAAAACACGGATGATTCCGGCACTCGGAGCCGACGGCGCAGCGCGCCTGCATCGTCGTCTTGCCGAGCGCGCGGTTGCGGTGGCACGTGAAACCCGCGGGATGCACCGCATGGTCGTAACCGTGTCCTTCTCAGACGGGTGCCGCCGCGATTTCCGCGCCTGGCTGGGACCCGACCTGCAGTTCCGCGAACAACATCCCGGAGATCTCGGGGCGCGGATGCAGCACGCCATCGGGCAGGCGCTCGCCGACGGCGCGGCGCGCGTGCTTGTTGTCGGTACCGATGTGCCCAATCTCACCCCCGACATCATCCGGCAGGCTTGTGCGCTCCTCGCTGAACATGACGTGGTTTTAGGCCCGGCCGCGGACGGCGGCTATTACCTCATCGGCATGAAACGCTGTCATTCGGAACTGTTTACGGACATGGACTGGGGCAGCGGACACGTCGCCGACCGGACCCGGACAGCCATCAACCGTATCGGGCTTTCCGTTGCCGAGCTTCCGGTTCTCGATGACGTCGACCGCCCGGAAGACCTGGCGCGGCTTCGCAGCGACCCGGCGTTCGCCGACGTATTCACCGGCCGATCCCTGGTGTCTGTTATCATCCCGACATTGAACGAGGCCGAGGTCCTGGCCGCCACCCTTGAAAGGGTTCGCTGCGCCAAGGGAGTCGAAGTCATCGTGGCCGATGGCGGGAGCCATGACGCGACATGCGCGATCGCCGAAAAAGCCGGTGCCGCGGTCATCCGGATCGCGGGCGGACGCGCCGCGCAGATGAACGCGGGAGCCGCCCGGGCCGGCGGCGGTTGCCTGCTGTTTTTGCACGCGGACACACTGCCGCCCGACGGGTTCGCAGATACGGTGCGGCGGGCCCTCGACGATCCCGCCACGGTTGCCGGGGCGTTCCGTTTCCGCACCGACGGATCGGGTCTGCGCATGCGGCTGATCGAAAGGGGAACCAACTTGCGTTCAGGCGCGCTCCGCTGGCCGTATGGTGATCAGGGGCTCTTTCTCGAGAAACGCGTCTTCAGCGAACTCGGGGGATTCGGTGACTTCCCGATCATGGAGGACTTCGACTTCGTCCGCCGCCTGCGTCGCCGCGGACGTGTCGTCACCGCCCCGGACTGCGTTGTCACCTCGGCCCGGCGCTGGCGGCGACGGGGAATTCTGCGGACCATGCTGCGCAACCAGGCCATGATCCTCGGGTATCTGGCCGGGGTTTCCCCGGAACGCCTGGCGGGCTTCTATCGCGGAGGGCACCGCAAGCACGACTGAAGCCGAAAAAAAAACGATATCAGCTTTGTCGATCATGCGTGGACAACACCCATATACCACCCAGCATGACCGCGGCAACGCATTTTTTCATGTCTCGTTGCCAAAGTACTTTCTTAACGGAGGGCCCCCGTGTCTGTTCAATAAAATCATTGTCGGATCCGCCCAAAACCGCTATCGTGAAGCCAAGCACCCAGAGCAATTGATCAAAACAGGAGAGAACCTTGGACAGAAAGCCGTCTTTTCAAGAGCTGGAGCAGCGCGTTCTAAAATTAGAAAATCAGGAAAAGGGATTCCTTCTGCTATTCGATCGTATGAAGCTGGGATACGCCCTCCACGAGATCATCGTCAACGAAAACGGGAAACCCGTTGACTATGTTTTCCTGGAGGTCAACCGTGTTTTCGAAACCCTGACGGGGCTGCGCCGCGACGATGTTCTTCACAAAAAAGTCACGGAGGTCCTCCCTGATATTGAAAAGGATCCCGCGGACTGGATCGGAAAATATGGACGCGTTGCTCTGGCCGGCCGGGAATTGACGTTTGCGCATTATTCACAACCATTAGGCAAATGGTATTCGGTGCAGGCGGTCCGCCTTGAGAAAGGTCGGTTTGTCACGGTCTTCGAGGACATAACCGACAAACGAAGGACGGAAGAGACCCTGCGCCGCGAAAAAGAAAAATTTCGTACGCTCCTGGAGAATATCGTGGACTGGGTATGGATGGTGGATGCAAGCGGCCGCTATACCTATGTGAGCCCTCAGGCGAAAGACGTCCTGGGATACGACGTGGATGAGATCCTGGGCAGGACTCCATTTGATTTCATGGCTTCAGATGAAGTGCAAAGCGTCGCCCCGATTTTTTCCGAAGCTGTAGAAAAGCGGCAAAGGATTTCAGGATTGGAGGACGCCCTTCTTGCCAAAGACGGATCCACAGTGATTTTTGAAACGAACGCGACGCCGCTTTTCGGGGAAAAAGGCGATCTGAGCGGATTCATGGGAACCTGTCGGGATATCACCGAGCGCAAAAAGGCGGAAACCAAACTGATCGAAAGCGAGTCGCGTTTTCGATCCTTTGTGGAAAACGCCAATGACATCGTCTACTCGCTCTCGCCGGAGGGCCGTTTCACTTATGTTTCTCCGAACTGGCCGGATTTCATGGGCGAGGCCGCGGCGGAAGCCATCGGCAAATCCTTCGAGCCCTATGTCCATCCCGAAGACGTCCCCCTGTGCCGCCGGTTTCTTGAACGAATATTAGCGACCGGAGACAAGCAGAGCAATGTCGAGTACCGCGTCCAACACCGCGACGGCTCCTGGCGGTGGCATGTCTCCAACGGCTCCCCCATTCGGAATTCAGAGAAAAACATTATAGAGTACCTAGGCATCGCCCGCGATGTGACCGCGGACAGGCAGTTGCAGGAGGAAATCCGGCAGCGCAATTCGGAGCTGGCTGCGCTGAACGCCATCGGCACGATGGTCAATCAATCCCTCGACCTGGAAATGGTTCTGGCGGATGCGCTGCGAAAGACGATGTCGATCCTGAATGCGCAAGGCGGGCTCGTCTACCTTTTCGATGAAGTCGGCGGGACGGTTACACCGGCAAGCCACCAGGGCATTTCGCCGGACATGCTTCGCGAACTCTCCGGTTTTGGATGGGGCCAGGGGCTCTCCGGACGGGTCGCCGAAACCGGGGAGCCGCTGGTGACCGATCTTGGCAAGGATGCCCGAAACGTCTCGTCAGCGAGCGTCCGGGAGGGCTTCCGCTCCTATGCCGGCATTCCCATCACATCAAAGGGAAAGATACTCGGGGTGATGTCCCTGGTTGCGCGGCGTGAAAAGGCATTTACGGCGCAGCACCTGCGCCTGCTGATCCCGATCGGCAACCAGATCGGGATCGCTCTGGAGAACGCCCGTCTGTACGAACAGGCCCGGCGGGACCTTGCCGACCGTAAAGCGGCCGAGCACGATCGAGAGCGCTTGTTGCACGCCATAGAACAGGCCGCGGAAGTGGTGGTCATCACAACCCCGGACGGTGCGATTCAGTACGTGAACAAGGCCTTTGAACATGTCACCGGCTACACGGCCGAAGAGGTCAGGGGACAAAACCCGCGGATCCTCAAAAGCGGCAGGCAGTCAGCCGGCTTTTACCGGGAGCTGTGGCAGACGATCACCAGCGGCAGGACCTGGCAGGGCCAGTTTGTCAACCGTAGAAAGGACGGCTCCCTATACACCGAGGAGGCCTCCATCTCACCGGTAACGGATGCGACGGGCAGGATAAACAATTTCGTAGCCGTCAAGCGCGACATCACCGCTGAGATCGAGCTGAAGGCGCGGCTGGTCCAGGCACAGAAAATGGAGTCGATCGGGAATCTGGCCGGCGGCATTGCCCACGATTTCAACAACATTCTCTTCCCAATCATTGGAATGTCCGAACTTTTGATGGAAGATCTTCCGGCCGGCAGCCTGGAACGCGAGAACGCGCAGGAAATTCTGAACGCCGGCTTAAGGGGCAGTGATCTGGTCAAGCAGATACTGGCCTTCAGCCGTCAGAGCGAACATCGAATGATCCCGGTCAAACCACAGCAGGTCTTCAAAGAAGCCGTCAAGTTGATGCGCTCCACCCTTCCGGCCAACATTGAAATCAACCAATATCTGGAAACGGAATGCGGTATGGTGCTGACCGATCCCTCCCAGATCCATCAGGTCGCCATGAACCTGATCACCAATGCCTATCACGCGGTGGAGCAAACCGACGGGAAAATATCGGTCACCCTCGAGGAGACCGATTTGAAGGCCGGCGATTTGCCCGACGGCTCCCTGGAACCGGGGAGATACGCTCTGTTGATCGTATCCGACACCGGCATCGGCATCGATCCCGTCGTAATGGACATGATATTTGAGCCCTATTTCACCACAAAGGAGAAGGGCAAAGGAACCGGCCTGGGATTGGCCGTCGTTTTCGGAATCGTCAAAGAGCACGGCGGCGCGGTCACAGTCGAAAGCGAAATCAAAAAGGGAACAACGTTCAAGGTCTACCTGCCTCTGATGGACAGGACAGCGGCGCCGATATCGGATGAAAGAACCAACTCGCATCCGACCGGTACCGAGTGCATTCTCCTGGTGGACGAT
>Ga0180429_10003341_pt1 | contig 13009 bp, 11 predicted proteins | sample SS_ome_FD_132428 | JGI IMG/M metagenome (GOLD analysis project Ga0180429, IMG submission 132428) | Hypersaline lake sediment archaeal communities from the Salton Sea, California, USA - SS_1_S_1 metaG | ecosystem: Environmental > Aquatic > Non-marine Saline and Alkaline > Hypersaline > Sediment ... | reverse complement strand
GGAGGGTGAGAAGGAAGAGTCTGCGGCACTAGAGGGGGAACCGGAGCCCGAGCGTCCGGGCGAGTTGGAGACCGTGACCGAGGACGTGTCCCCGGCAGAGGCGGCGGAGGAGACTGAGATCGAGGATCTCGAGCGATTCGTCGCTGCTCAGCGGTCGTATGCCCGGGAGCACCCCGAGAACCGCGAGGCGCAGTTGGAGTTGGGCCGCATCCTTTGGCAAGCCGACAAACGTGAGGATGCCGCCGTAGCTTATGAACAGCTCCTGGACGAGGACGACCTGTTGGGTGACGTCATCGGAGACTTGGAGAACTATACGGAGCAGGAGGCCGATCCCAGGCTTATGCAGGCCCTGGGCGATGCGTATGTGCGAGCTGACCGTCTGCCGGAAGCCCTGGATACCTATCGCCGAGCCCTGGCTAGCCTCTAGCACCGTTGACTTTCGCAGACGAGACAAGGAGGCCAATGTGGAAAGAACATTGATCATCATCAAGCCCGACGCGGTCCAGCGCGGGCTCATTGGAGACATCATTCACCGTTTCGAGCGGCGTGGACTTCGGATCGCGGCGATGAAGCTGATGCACATTGACGAAGACCTGGCGGGACGCCACTACGCCATTCATAAGGGGAAGCCCTTCTACGAGCCCCTCATCAAGTACATCACCTCGAGTCCCGTGGTGGTGATGGTGCTCGAAGGGAACCAAGCCATCGACATTGCACGCCGGACGATGGGGGCGACGAACCCGGCTGAGGCAGTACCGGGGACGATCAGGGCCGATTTCGGATTAGAGATCGGGCGCAACCTCGTCCACGGCTCCGACGGCCCGGACACAGCGGCCGTTGAAGTCCCGCTCTTCTTCGGTGAGGATGAGATTCTGTCGTACAGCCGCGATACCGACCCGTGGATATTCGAGTAGTCGCATAACGAGACCCCGGGGGCCAATTGCTTCCCCGGGGTCTCTTCGTTCATGGAATGAGATCGATGGAGTTGCCGCTGGTCGCCCTCACGGGCGCCGGGATCTCAGCGGAGAGCGGCGTGCCGACATTCCGTGGTTCGAGGGGCCTCTGGCGCGACTACAAGCCGCAGGACCTGGCGACCCCTGAGGCGTTTCGGCGCGACCCGGGCCTGGTGTGGGATTGGTATGCCTGGCGCCGGGAGGTTATCGCCGATTGCCAACCGAACGCTGCGCATCGGACGCTCGCCCACATCGAAGAGAAGATCGACGATTTCCTGGTTGTCACGCAGAACGTCGATGGACTCCATCAAGCGGCCGGAAGCCGGCGCGTGCTGGAGCTTCACGGAAACATCTGGCGTCTCCGTTGCACCCACTGCGACTACGGCCGTGAGGATCGTCGCGTCCCCCTGCCGGACCTGCCCCCTCACTGCCCGCACTGCAGGGGCCTTATGCGGCCCGACGTCGTTTGGTTCGGCGAAGCCCTACCGAGGGCCGCTATGGAGGCTGCGTGGTCGGCTGCAGCCAACTGCCGCACGATGCTCGTCGTTGGGACGTCAGCCGTGGTGGAGCCTGCTGCCTCCCTTCCCCGAGAGGCGCGCCGGAACAACGCGCGCCTGATCGAGTTCAACCCGGCGAGAACGCCCGTCTCCCGCAGCGCCGACGAGGTCTTTCGAGAGCCAGCCGGTGAGGCGCTGCCTCGCTGGTGGGCACGGATGGGGGCCGGAAAACGCCGCTAGAGCATACGGACGATCACCCGGGCATCCTCCCAGAACCCCTCCAGATCGTAGTAGTCCCGGGCCTCTGGCGCAAACAGGTGTACGACGACATCGCCGTAGTCCATCAGCACCCAGCCCGAATCGGGCTCCCCCTCCACCCGCCAGGGTTTGACGTCAAAGCCCTCCTTGACCTCGTCTACGATGGCGTTGACCATAGCCTTCGTCTGTCGTTTGCTGACCGCACTGCCAATGACGAAGTAGTCGGCCAGGATGGACACCTCCTGAATGTCGAGCAAGAGGATATCCTCGCCCAGCTTGTCGGCGATGACGTCCACGATATGGCGTGCCAGTTCGAGAGAATCCAGGTTGTCACCTCCTTGGCTTACGAAACGGTTGACCGAACTCCAACTCTTCTGCCTCGATGCGTCAGATGCCGAACGCTCGCCCCCTGCTCAATGGCGGGCCCAGAGCGTCTCCAGGTCTTCTCCGCTCTCCGCGGCGGCCAGCACGGCCATGAGTTTGAGCCGTGTCTTCTGACCGTTGAGCATCTCGTCAAACAGGCATCCGAGATCGCGAAGCGATCGATAGGCGCCTGGATACCCGTACTGGTCCCAAACACGTCCCGCGGGGCAGCGGCTGGCTATGACCACGGCCGTGCCCTTCCGACGGGCGCTCTCGACAACGGGGAGCCACCAGGGCGGCACCCTTCCGCCACCGAGACCCTCGATGACCACGCCGCGGGCGCCCCGCCGAACTGCGTCTTCCAGTGGCTCGGGTCCCACGCCCAGGGTCAGCTTGACAAGCTCTACCCGCTTCTCCAAGCCGCGCCACGGGAGCACCTCGCGCGATGTCGGGCGGCCCGCGATCACCACAGACCCCTCCACGCGACCTATAGGGCCCCAGCCCGGTGACTGGAATGTGGCAGTGCTCAGCGTGTGCGTCTTCGTGACCCATCGGGCCGCGTGAATCTCGTCGTTGAAGACCACCACGGCCCCCAAGCCACGCGCCTGGGGCGCGGCCGTCACCCGGGCCGCCGCCAGCAGATTGGCGTACCCATCGTATCCGACCTCGGAGGCGGTGCGCATGGCCCCGGTGAGCGCCACTGGCTTCTCGCCCCCGACGGTCAGATCGATCAAGTAGGCCGTCTCCTCCATCGTATCCGTCCCGTGGGTGACCACCACGCCGGTCACCTCCGGCTCTTCGACCAGAGCCGCAACGCGGTTGCGAATGTCCTCCGCGACCTCAAGCGTGAAATGCGAGCTGGGCAGATTGACTATCTCCTCTATCTGCAACGCCGGGGCACCGGCGGGCAGAGCCTCCGAGAAGTCCGCGGCGCCAAGCTGGGGGATGGCTCCTCCCGCTTCATCGTCGTGCTGCATGGCGATGGTTCCGCCAGTGGTGACGACAGCCACCCTCCTGCCCTTTGCGCCCTCTTTGATCACCACATCCGACACTGGTCTCTCCCCTCCTCTATACCTGACTGTCGGGCCACGAGAATGCGGCCGCGGCCCAATTCCACACGTTATCCGGCACGACGCTCGCCTTGTCGTACCCCGCCTGCCGCGTCACTAGGTCTATATGGGCGAAGGACGGGGCCGCCAGGTTCTTCCCTGTCTCGACGGTAAGCAATAACACCCGTGTCAAAGCCCCGTCCTGGTCCAGATAGCCGGTCTCGTAGAACGCAGTCCTCAAACGGTCGATATCCTACGCCACAGCCCGATGCTCCACTGTCCAACACGCCTCCGTCCAGCTCAGCAGAGCATAATGGGCCCTGGGATCCTCGTTCAAGCTCCCCGAAGCAGCCCTTGGGTTGACCACCAACCAGCCCGGTGGCTGCTGAGACCACGGTATATGCGTGTGCCCGCAGATCACGAGCGATTCGTGAGTTTCGGTTGTCGTCGCATCCAGATCGGGCGAAGTGGACACCTCATCAAGGAACCCCGCTCGACGGAACCTACAGAGGGCCTCGCTGCCGCCATCCGCGACGAGGCGCCCCATCGGATCGTCGGGTCTGCCGTGGACCGGGCGAACCGGTTCTGTGCCTTCAGTATGTACCACCATCTGTTCCGGAAGCGACGCCAGATGGTCCTGCCTCTGGTGATCCACGTGTTCGTGGGTCGAGCGCAGAGAGGCCGCTTGACCACTGGTGTACCACGCGTCGTGGGGCTGCCCGGCGGCATATTCCAGCACGTACCCATCGGTGTTTCCCCGCACCCACCCAGCGTCCAGCGGGCGCAACAAGTCCATCGTCTCCTGGGGAAACGGGCCGCGGAGGAGGTAATCACCCACCCCGACGACACCGTCCACGCCCCGGGAGCGGAAATCCTCAACGACCACCTCCAGGGCGGGCAGATTGTGGTGGACGTCAGCCAGAACAGCCAGTCGCAAGAGCTCCCTCCGCTCCCTGAGGATGGCCCGGCACGGCGGCCCCGTCAAGCCGGAGTCCTCACCTTACCGAGCTTCAACGAAACGACCTGCGACACAGCGTTCGATCCCATAGAGACTCCATACACAGCGTCGGCCGATTCCACGGTATTCCGGTTGTGAGTGATGACGATGAACTGACTCTGCTCCCCAAGATCTTCCAACTTGGCACGGAATCGCCCCACGTTGGCCTCGTCCAGCATAGCGTCGACCTCGTCAAGCACGCAGAAGGGCGTTGGACTGACGTGCAAGAGCGAGAATAGAAGCGCCACGGCGGTCAATGCCCGCTCGCCGCCCGAGAGGAGCGCCAGACGCTGAGGCCGCTTGCCCGGGGGTCGAGCGACGATGTCGATGCCCGTGTGGAGTAGCTCCTCCGGTTCTGTCAGCGTAAGTCGAGCTTCACCGCCCTGGAACAGGTGGTGGAACATCTCCGAGAAATGACCTGCCACCGCTTCAAACGTCTCCTGGAAAGCATGCTCCATCAACCTATCGAGCTCAACGACACTCTGTCGCAGCCGATGCGTCGCCACCTCAAGGTCATCAGCCTGCTCCGTGAGGAACTCGTACCGCTGTTGGACCTCGGCCAGCTCCGTCGGAGCGTGCGGGTTGACGCCACCCAGCCGGCGGAGCCGCTTCTTCACAAACCGCATCTCATCCTTCAGACCGTCTGGAAGCTCCTCCACCACCGGAAGCTCAGCCACCAATGGACGCATCGGCAGAGGCGACTGGGCAGTCACACTTTTGGCCAACTCCAGCTCTACCAGACCCAGGTCCTCTTCAATCCGTTCTGCCAGGAGTTCGAGGTCATCCCGCCGGCGCTCCACATTGAGTTTCGCGCGACCGTGCTGCTCCTCAACCTCCCGGACCCGCTGCTGGGCTTTCTTGCGGCGCTCCTCAAGGGAGGCCTGTTCACCCTCCAATGCCTCTAACGTCTCCTCCGCCGGCTGGATCCGCTCCCGGACGGCACGAAGGTCCGTCTCGAGCCGCTCTGCATCCTGCCGGAGCATCCCAACCCGGCTCAGCAGATTCTCCCGTTGTTCCTTCAACTCCGCCGCGCGTTCGCGTCTGGCGTCCACCTGGGAGCCCAGCCTCTTCAGCAGGGCCGTCTCCCGCTCCAGCGTCTGGCGCTCGCTGTTACGCGAGGCCTCCAAGACGGCCACGGAGGTCCGAGCATCTGACAGCGTCTCACGCTCGAAGCGCGCGGCCCGCTCGCGCGCGTCAGCCGCCCTCCGAGTGATCTGCTCCAGGCGATCCTCCAACTTCACGACCCGCTCCGACGCCGCTTCTTGCTTCCCTGCAAGCCGGCGAGATCGTTGATGGGCCTCCTCCAACCGTCTTCGGAATCCCTCAGCCGCATCCGGAATCCTGGCGGGTCCTGACTCTTCTTCATCATTCGGCTGAGCCGCCAGCGGCACGTCCAGGGCCAGCTGGATCGCCCTTGCACGCTGCACCTCGGCCCGGTACCGTTCACGCAGGTCGAGTGCTTGCTCTTCCAGTGCTTCTCGCCGGCCCTGGATGCGCTCCAGCTCCGCCGTCTCCCGCTCGACCACAGCTCTCTGACTGCGCAGCGCTTCCCGCGCCACCGCCACGGCCGTCTGAGCCTCTCCCATCCTCTGCCGCAGGGTCTCGCGCTCCTCCTCCCGGGCCTCGCTCATCCGCCGGTCGATCGCGGCGAGCTGCGCCTCCAGCGCCTCTGACCGCTGGCGTTCTGCCCGTCTTTCCTCAACCAGTGTTTCCAAACGTCGCTCGATCGACCGCAGCCGCGCCGGGAGCTCTCTTCGAGCCCGCTCGTCTGCCAGGACGCGCCCCTCACCCAATTCACCAATCACATAGGCACCGTCGGCCCGGACCACGAGCCCACGCCGGGTGACGCACAGGCTGCCCGCTGGCATGTGTGATCTCAAGGCACGAACCTCTGCCAGGTCCTCGCAGAGAGCAACAGGACCGAGAAACGCGTCCACCACGAACCGGACGCGCCCGTCGCAGCGGACGACTGTTGCAGCCGACAGAGCCCCGGGTGGAAGCTCTTCCGCCGACACAGCCGTCCTGGGTCCATCGAGAGGTGTGATCGTCAGCCTCCCTCCCTTACCCATAAGCGCCTGGTGCGCCGGCTCGACCACCGCTTCGTGCTCAACGACGACGGCTTGCAGCACGTCTCCCGCCGAACCGCTGGCGAGAGCCGCCTCCACGGCCTGCTCCCACTGGGGTTCCACATGAATCAACCCCGCCAGAGGACCCAGCATGCCCTCGAGATCGGCCCTTCTCAGGGTCTCGACACCTTGATCGTACGCCGCACCCGAGGCGTGTACGCGTTCGAGGGCCTTGAGCCTACCCGCTGCCTCGGCCTCCTCCCGCCGAAGGGCTCGCTCTGCGCTCTCAAGCCGCTCGATCTCCGCGCGAGAGGCTTGGATCTGATCTTCAACTCGGACCCGTTCCTTGCTAGGCTCCTCAGCCCGCGCCTGGAGGGTCTCCCACGCCGCCTTCAGGTCGGCGAGCTCCTGCTCCCGCTCCGCCAGATCCCGCTCCAGGTCCACCAGCCGATCACGGCCTCGGGCAGCCTCCTCAGCCTGGGCTTCCTCATCGAGGCCCAGCGGCACAAGTCCGGATACCACCTCCTCACGGCGGCTCTCCAACTGGCGGGCCCTCTCCTCCGCCACCGCTCGCTCGCTGGCCAGATTCGAGATCTCCTCCTGGGCCTCCCGCATCGCCCTCTCCAGCCTGTCAAGCTCCACCCTCCGCCTACGGAGCGTCTCCTCCGCCTCCCGCCGCTCGTCCTCCAGGGCACGGGCCTCCTCAGCGTAGGAAGCCGCCGTCTGCTCCGCATCCGAGAGCCTGGTCCGGCGCGCCGCCATCTCCTCCTCGAGTTCCTCCAATCGCCGACGGAGTTGGGAGACTCGGTCGGATTGCTCCTCTCGCTGCACGCGGAGCGGCTCGATCTCCTCCAGCAGCTCTCCACGCCGGGTCTTGAGCAGACGTTCCCGCTCCTCGGAGACGGCCAGCTCCCGCCTCGCTTTGTCCACCTCCTCGTGAAGGTCTCCACTCTGGCGGTACCAGCGTCGGAGCTTAATCCGCAAAGTGCTCTCCTGCTCTCGAACCTCACCCAGGCTTTGCTCCGCGTCGGCAACCTCTCGTTCTCTTATGCGGAGTTGCTCCTCAAGACCGGAGGCCCGCTCCAGCGTCCGCTCCAGCGCCGTCTGTTGCTGTCCCCAACGGTATCCATACCAAGTACTCTGCAGCCGCTCCAGGTGGGCGCTGAGACGCCGGTGCTGTTCCACTTGCCGGGCATCGCGCTCCAGCCGCCGCACCCGTGGCGCGATCTCGGCAATGATGTCTCGGACACGCTCCAGGTTGCGCTCCGTCTCATCAAGCCGCTCGACGGTCTTCTCACGCCGATCCCGATAGAGGGTGATCCCTGCCGCTTCTTCGAAAAGCGCCCGCCGCTCCTGGGGCCGCAGAGCCAGGGCCGCATCGACGACACCCTGACCAATCACCGTGTAGGTCCGCTCGCTGAGACTGCTCTCGGCCAGTAGCTCCTCGATGTCCCGGAGCAGGACCTGCGAACCGTTCATCAGATACTCATTCTCGCCAGACCGATAGGCCCGTCGCGAGATCGTCACCTCACTGAACTCGATAGGCAGACCGCCATCCGTATTGTCAAAGGTCAGCGTCACCTCGGCCATCCCGGCCCGCGCCCGACCGTCGCCCCCAGCGAAGATCATGTCGGAGGTGGCTTTGGCACGGAGCGAACTCATGCTGCGCTCCCCAAGGGCCCAGCGAATTGCATCGGCTATGTTGCTCTTGCCGGTCCCGTTGGGGCCAATGATGGCGGTGATGCCTGGCGGGAATTCGAACTCAGTCTTGTTGGCGAAGGATTTGTAACCCTGAAGCGAAAGATGTTTGAGGCGCATATCAGTGAAACCAGTATACCGTGCTTGATGAGGATTGCAAATGGAATTGGCGCAGGCGGGAGACCACCCACCTTGAAGATACTCCATCAACCAGTGGCGCCACCACGTGCATAGGGTGAGAGCCTTGAAGACCCTGGGATGAACGTGGAGACGACATGACGGGACGGGAACGGTGTTTCGGTTGGGGACTCGATAGCGACGTCAAGCCGCGGGAGCGAAATGAGGGGGGCTGCAACCATCTCGGGGGAAGCCATCGACACGGGCACCCCCTGTTCGATTCAGTCCAGCGCCGGCAAGTCCTCCGCATCCTGGTCCCAAACCAGGGCTTCCAGGGCGGCCTCGGCGGCGTCTTGTTCCGCCGCCTGCTTACTACGTCCAGTGCCCTGGCCAACGATCTCGTCATCCAGAAGGACCTGCGCCTCAAACACCTTGGCGTGGTCCGGTCCTCTCTCGGCCACGATGCAGTATCGGGGGGTTACCTTCCGCTCGCCCTGGCTCCATTCTTGAAGCCGGCTCTTGGCATCCTGATCCGACGCACGCGCGAGGGTCGCCTCGGCCACGGGTGCAACGAGCGGCTCGACGAAGCTCCTGGCCGCCTCCATGCCCCCGTCCAGGTAGATCGCACCCACAACGGCCTCGAAAGCATCACAGAGATTGGGCTTTCGGTAGCGCCCACCCGCCTCCTCCTCACCATGCCCCAGCAGGAGCGCAGCGCCGATTCCCACATCCTTGGCGAGACGCGCCAGCGTCTCTGTACGTACCAGCGCCGCCCGGAGACGGGTCATTCGTCCCTCGGCAAAATCCGAGAAAGCACGATACACCCATGCTGCGGCCACAAAATCAATGACCGCATCCCCCAGGAACTCAAGGCGCTGGTTATCCCTCTCCTGCTCCGGATGCTCATTCACATACGAAGGGTGTGTCAGCGCCCGGCGCAGCAAGCTGAGATCTTCGAACTGGTAGCCCAGCGATTCGCGCAGTGCGCGCAACTCGGGCATACGCGGCTCAGATAAGGGCCACTCATTCATCGTCCAGAACCCGGCCTCCCCGTCTCGCGGATGCGCATCTCAAGCTTCTCCAGGGCCTCCCGAAGGGCACCCTCTAGTTCGACATCGAGTACCGTCGCCAGCGCCAGAAGACTGTATGCCGCGTCCCCGATTTCGCCCTCGAAGTCCTTGTTCCAGTTGGGCGGCTGCCTCCCATAATCCGTCGCCTCCAGGACGAGCTTGGCGATCTCACCCACCTCGGATACCAAGTCCAAGACGTGGCTCGCGGCGTCGTGCTTGAGTTCGTGGCGCTGGAGGAAGACCGCTACGTCCGCCTGAAGATCATCCATCGCTTCCCTTGCGCTCTTCGAATACCCCGCGACCCAGACACCCATCGGGCATCAAGGCCCAGGGACACCATCGCGCTCTGCCGAAGAGTACTCAGAATGGGGGGCTCTTGAGCCCACTCCCAGTCAGCACCAACACCGTTGGCGAGGCCGCGTCCGCGGTCTCAGCATCGGACAGGGCCTCCAGAGCCGCCGCCGGTAAGGCCGATGTCGGCTCCACATAGAAGCCGCGTTCGGCCAGAGCCTTATGTGCCGCCAGAATCCTGTCGTCCGGGACGGCAGCCATTTCGCCTCCGCTTCTTCTGACAGCTGCCAGCACCTGCATTCCCCACGGCGGATCGGCGATACGCACGCCCCCGGCCACGGTCTCGCCCTCGTTGACGGGCTCGACCCGCGTCTCGTCCTGCTCCCACGCACGGACCATCGGCGCGCAGGCCTCCGCCTGGACCCCGACGAGTCGAGGCCTTCGGTCAATGAGCCCGCCCGCCAGCAGCTCGCCAAAACCCATATCCAGACCAAGCAGGAGGCCACCATGGCCCACGGGCAGGATGACGCGAGACGGCGCACGCCAGCCACATTGCTCCCACAGCTCAAAGGCCACCGTCTTCATACCGTGGGCGTAGAGCGGACTGCGGGCGTGAGTCGCGTACACCGCTCCCTTCTCGACCTCCGCCAGCACGGCATCCGCTGTGTCGGAGCGATTACCCGGGACGGCAACGACCTCGGCCCCGTAGACCCCGATCTGAGCCTGCTTCACCGACGACGCGTGCGCCGGCACGTAGACGGTGGCACGGAGCCCGGCACGCGCTGCGTAGGCAGACAGGGCTGCGCCCGCATTCCCTGAGGAATCCTCCACGACCTGATGCACGCCGGAACCTCGAAGGGCCGCCACCAGCAGGGCAGCACCCCTATCCTTGAAGGACCCGGTGGGGTTCAGCGATTCCAGCTTGAGCTTGACGGGACATCCTGCCCATTCAGCGTCGACCAAGGGGGTCCAACCCTCTCCCAATGTCACCGGCGCGGCACTCCCCGGCAGTGGAAGGGCGTCTCGATACCGCCAGAGCGTGTGGACACCCTCACGCACTCCCGTCAGCTCAAAAGTCGGGCCTCCCACGATCTCCAGCGTCCCGCCACACGAACAGTGATACTGAGTGGCATCAAAGGGTACGTCACAGCGGCAGCGATGACAGCGGAGTCTCACACCCGCTCCTTGCGCAGCTCCCGGTTCAGGCGTCTCCGGAAGCGAGCCAAGTCTCTGAACGCCTTAACGATCACGTGTAAGTTTGCCCCGGTCGCCTCGCCGGCCTCTCGAGGCAGGTGGGTGAGCGGCGCCTCGGCAATATCGAATCCACGGGCCTTGGCCCCGGCCAGGAGCTCCGTATCGATCATCGCTCCGTTCGACTCGATGTTGACGTGATCCAGCACCTCCCGGCGGAAGAGCTTGAACCCACAGTCGATGTCCCGGCAGAGATAGCCAAAAAAGAGCCGCACCACCGTGTTCCAACCGAGGCCGTTCAGACGCCTTATCAGGTTGTCCTGCCGGTTGACGCGGTAGCCGCAGACGATGTCCGCATCCTGCTCCTCCAGGCGCTCCAGGAGACGGGTGATCTCCGCGAAATCAAACTGGGCGTCGCCGGGGTAGAAAGCAATCAGGTCCTTCTCCGCAGCTGCGAACCCGGCTTTGAGGGCTCCACCATAGCCCCGGTTCGGGTAGTGCTCAACGAGCTGAAAGTTGGGGACTCGGCCCTCAAGATTCCGACCGATCTCCCCGGTCCGATCCGAGCTCCCGTCGTTGACCAAGATGATATCATACTCCCGGTCCAGCGTCTGAGCCACCTCAGACACGTGTATCACGGCTTCCTCGACGTTCTCCTCTTCGTTGTAGGCAGGCAGGATGATGGACAGACTATTCATAGAGGCTTTTCTCCTTGGTTGGGTTTCCGGGCAATGGTATATCAAACCACACAGTTTAGCAACCTATGTGGCGGCACAGTCTTACTGGGGACGGGCACAAGAACCGAAGGAGCGCAAGACGAAGGCCACCATCATGAGCGAACCGCTGCGGTCTCTCCTATTGACGAGCGTCCGCTCGTCTTCCAAGCTGCCGACTTGCACAGAGGAGGATCGAACCACGAGCCGGCCGCCGGTTGCCTGAGGAAGATGGTCCTCGCGCGTTTCGGGGGCTCTGCCCTCCCCCCGCGCCGTGCTTAGTCCTCAACACCCAGGCGGGCCCGTCTCCTCTCCCGTTCCCAGGCGGGCACCTCCAGAGCATCCTTCTGGTTCATCACCTCTCGAAGCTCGAAGATGCGGTCTCGCAGCACGGCGGCCTTCTCGAACTCAAGGCCCTCGGCCGCAGCCTCCATCTGCTTCTTCAGCTCCCTGATCATTCGGGCCAGCTCATCCTTCGGTAGCTGTGCGAGGCTCAGGTCTTCTGCCTCTTCGGGTGCCGCCTCCCGGCGCACGCGATCGGTCAGGTCCCGCACCTCTTTGATGATCGAGGCAGGCTCGATACCATGCTCTATGTTGTGCGCGACTTGTACCTCCCGGCGCCGCTCCGTCTCATCGATGGCCCGCGCCATGGAGTCGGTGACCTCGTCGGCGTACAGCACCGCCGTCCCATTTACGTGTCGAGCTGCTCGCCCGATCGTCTGGATCAGCGCGGTGTCCGACCGGAGAAAGCCCTCTTTGTCGGCGTCGAGGATCGCCACGAGGCTGACCTCAGGCAAGTCAAGCCCCTCGCGCAGGAGATTGACGCCGACAACCACGTCATAGGCTCCGAGACGGAGATCACGGAGAATCTCCACCCGCTCGATGGTCTGGATCTCGCTGTGGAGGTAGTGAACGTTGATATCCAGCTCGCGCAGATAGTCGGAGAGATCCTCGGCCATACGCTTCGTCAGCGTCGTAACCAGCACGCGCTCGCCCCTATCTAGGCGTTCGTTGATCCGCCCAACCAGGTCATCTACCTGGCCCTGAGCAGGCCTCACAATCACCTCTGGATCAACCACGCCGGTCGGACGGATGATCTGCTCCACTACCTGATCGCTCCGCTGCAGTTCATAAGGCCCCGGCGTGGCCGAGGTATAGATCGCCTGGTTGATTCGCTTCTCGAATTCCGCGAATTCGAGGGGGCGATTGTCGAGAGCCGAGGGCAACCGGAATCCAAAATCCACCAGCGTCTGCTTCCGGCTCCGGTCCCCGTGAAACATGCCCCGCACCTGTGGAATCGTCATGTGGGATTCGTCCACCACCAGGAGATAATCAGCCGGGAAGTAGTCCATCAGGGTCCACGGAGGCGAACCAGGGGGACGCTGCTGAAGGTGGCGCGAGTAGTTCTCGATGCCGGAGCAGTAGCCGATCTCGCGGATCATCTCCAGGTCGTATCGCGTTCGTTGTTCCAAGCGTTGGGCCTCCAGGAGCTTCCCTTCCGCCTTCAGGTTGGCCAGCTGCTCCGCCAGTTCAGCCTGGATGTCCACTAGCGCTTGCTCCCGTTTCTCCTCGGGTGTGATGAAATGCTTGGCAGGAAAGACCTTCAGCTCGCGCAGATCGGCCAGCATCTCTCCGGTAAGCGGGTCGACCTCGGTGATGCGCTCGATCTCGTCGCCCCAGAAGCTAATTCGATAGGCCGTCTCTCCGTAGGCTGGCATGATCTCCAGCGTGTCGCCCCGCACCCGG
>Ga0180429_10003340_pt1 | contig 13009 bp, 8 predicted proteins | sample SS_ome_FD_132428 | JGI IMG/M metagenome (GOLD analysis project Ga0180429, IMG submission 132428) | Hypersaline lake sediment archaeal communities from the Salton Sea, California, USA - SS_1_S_1 metaG | ecosystem: Environmental > Aquatic > Non-marine Saline and Alkaline > Hypersaline > Sediment ... | reverse complement strand
TCTTGCCGATGATCTCTTCCTTCTTCAAGCCAAAGAAGGTCGAAAACAGATCCAACACGATGTCATTCCCGGCAACGATATCCAAGGCTGAGTCCAGGAGTAAGAACCTGTGAATGGGCGCGTTTCGGAGGAACGCCGAGAGCCTTCTTTCGCTCTCCCGCAGCCGGTCCTCGTCCCGCTTGCGTTCCTGCTCCGACCGTTCCAGTTCAGCAACTCGCCTCCGCAGATAAGCGAGCTCATCGATAGGTTGTCCCTTCGCCTTCTTCGCTTCTTGCATACTGTCGATCTCCAGAGGTGGATGTCACGGGCGCAGAAAAGGCTGACGATAGATATTGTACCATTCGGCTAACACTCGGGAAAATCATACGATAGGCTGCGGACATGCCGGACGGGATGGTGACGGCGCCCGGCGCGTCAGCGGAGGACGGGAAGGCTTGGGGTTGTCAAGGCCGGTATACGCCTCAGAAAAGCTCTCTCACCGCCATGATCACGATCATGAGCCATCCGATGGCGAAGAGTGGGAAGCGGACTTTCACGATATTGACCGTGCCCTGCACGATCGAGTGAAGCACCCGCGACCCGAAGAAGCCCCAGGCGCAGTAGACGTGGATGGAATCCGCGTGCCCCATGGCCCAGATGTAGAAGACCATGGCGTAGAAAACGGTCGGCGCCTCGAAAAGATGGTTGTAATTGTCGGCGATCTGCCGGGCCGGGTCCGGGAGACTGTTCATGTCGACCGTGTGCTTTCCGTTCTCGAGCGTCAGGCCCGCCTCGCCCATCGCCTTTCCCCGCGTGGCGAGCATCCAGACGAGGACCACCACGTGCAGCAGGACCATCGCCAATACCGGCTGAAGAATGCAGGTCGCTTCCATCGGTCACCCCCTGTGTTCGAGTTCGGAAGATGAGAGCACAATTCCAAGCAGACAGCATCGCCCATTTGGGGGATTTTGACAATTCTTTCTTTGTCACCGATTTCGTTCGTACGGTTCGATTGGCCGTCATGCCCGCGCAGGCAGGAATCCCTCGGCACATTGCCGCCAGTGGATCCCTGCCTTCGCAGGGATGACAGCTTCTTGGGATGACGGCAAAAGAAAAAGGGCGGAGCAGTCGGGCCCCACCCTTTTGGGTGGCGGTTCTGGTTGTGTATATTGCCCAGGCTATGCGGGTACCGCAGTCGCTCGGCGTCTCATCCCTTTATTACGGGGCGAGACACTCGCCCGGGTAGGCCACGCTGACACCGGCTGCCGCTGCCATGCATGCATTGTCGTAGGGCAGGTCGTCACATCCGCAGACGGGATCCCAGATGTCGGTGCAGATCTCCGGTCTCGGCTCGCAGAGGCCCTGGCCTTCGCAATCGCCCGGGTCCTTCGCACAGAAGGCATCGGCAGGGCAGTCCCCGTTGTCGGAACACTCGGGACAGACCGCTACGGTCCCGAGATCGGTGAACTCTTGCTTCTTGACCTCCACGTCCTCCAGCATGAAGGGCAGGCGCCCGGGAATCTCGATCACCAGCTTGTAGATCCCTTTGGGCACGTAGAGCAATAGAAACTTACCGTCCGCGTCCGTCTTTGCCATGAATGAATATCCCGGGAGATAGACCAGAGCGCCCGGCACAACATCTTCCGGATCACAAGTCGCTACCGCTCCCATGATGTATCCGGAATGGGCAACAACGGCTACAGCCTGGAGCTTCTTCTTCTCTTTTGCGCCGGCGTCGATAGCCGTGAGCCCGATCGCCAGGCATACGCACAGGCACAGGAGTGAAGTTGCGAGTCGTTTCATGGCAAGGACCTCCTTGGTCAAGGTTTGTTAGCGCGAAAGACGTCTTTTCCCCAGTATATCTGATGCCGGGGCGCTTCGCTTTGGTTCCGGGAGATTGGGGACAGGCACTGAACTGCCGGCCATAGAAGGGATGACGGCTTCTTGGGGATTGGGCCTCGGGGGTGGGGGTCAGGTGGTGATCTTGCGGTAGAGTTTGAGCAGGGCCTCGGGCAGGGACAGGATGTCGTGGATGACCATGTACTGGGACTCCGGGCACATCTTCCTCAGGTAGTCCTCGCCCCGGCGGTCCACGGTGATGCAGTAGGTGTAGGTGCCGTCCCTCTCGAGCTCGGCCAGGGCCTGCGCCGTGTCCTGCACCCCGTATTCGTGGCTCGTGCGGTCGTGCCCGTAGTCCTGGTCCTGGGGAAAGCCGTCACTTATGAGGAACAGGTTCTTGCGGCGGGCCTCCTCCTTGCCGAGCTTGGCCCGGCAGTGCCTCAGGGCCGTGCCCATCCGGGTGCTTCCCCTTGGCTCGATCGCGCCGATCCGCTCCTTTACCTGGTTCGTGTAACGCTGCGAGCACTCCTTGATCGAATAAAATTCCACCTGGTTGCGCCCGCACCCGGAGAAGCCGAAGATGCCGTACCGGTCTCCCAGCGCGCCCAGGGCCTCTGCCAGCAGGATCAGGGCCTCCTTCTCTATGTCGATGATCCGTTTCTGGCTGTCCGGCCACTCGACCGCCCGTACGCTCGAGTCCAGCTTCGTCCTCAGGCCGGAGAGCACCCGGGAGAGCTCGTCCACGCGGTTGGGCTCCCGGCCGACACCGCCACCCGCCGCAACCGCTTCTGCCGCACCTGCCTCCGCGGCCGCCGGCGCCCCCTCTCCCACCTGCCCCTCCCCCTCGTCCTCCACCGGCTGGCACACGGGCTCGCTCGTGCTCGAGCTCATGTCCACCAGGAAGATCGTGCACACGTCCCGCTCCACCTTCCTGCGCTGCTGGTAGAGCCGGTTCGTGCCCGGCAGCCCGGACATGCGGTCGATCAGGTGCTCCACCGCGCGGTCCAGGTCGATCTCCTCCCCGTCCAGCAGGGACTTCTCCCTGCGGTACTCCTCGGGCCGAATCTTCTCGAACTGCCTGCGCACCGACGGGATGAGCGGCCCGTAGGTGGCCCTCACCTGGGCGGCAAACTCTTCCCCTTCCGGGCGGACCTCCCTTTCGAGCAACCGGCACCAGCCCGTCCTGTAGTCCTGGATGGTGTAATCCCACTCGTCGTAATAGTAGATCGTCGCGTCCGCCTCCTTGGCGGTCCGCCTGTGCTCCCGCCTCAGCAGGGAGAGCATCTGGCCCTTCAACGCGCCGCCTTCGTCTTTCTTCTTTAACTGCGGCATCAGGGGGAAGGATTGCGAAGGGTTCTGGAAGAAGAGACCGGGGCCCTCGAAGGCCTCGTCCCGGATGCTTTCCACCGTGATCTCCACCCCCATCTCGAGCAGCTTCTTCAGCTCCTCCAGGGACATGACCTGCCTTGGGGCGTTCGGGTCCAAGCCCTCGGCGCTCTCCAGGTGCTCGGCCATCTGCAGCCCCTTCTGCACGTCCCCCAGATCGGTCTCCCCTCGAAACTCCAGCGGAGCCTCCAGGTCCCCCAGCAGGTCGGCATCCTCCAGGCCCCCCTCCAGTTCGGCCCCCAGGGCCTCCATGAAGGTGGCGTTCGCAAGCGGGTCATCGGAGAGGGTTTCCCAATCCTCTCCGCCCGCCTCGTCCATAAGCCACGGGCCCGCCAATTGAACCCGCGTCTTGAGCATGCCCTGGAAGAACCAGTAGATCTCTGTAGCGGCCACGGCCGCATCCTCCGCCGTCGCCTCGGGTGCGAAGGCCGGTGCGAGCCGGTCTGCCACGAGTCGCCAGACCCGCACGAGCGCGGGCGGCGCCTCCTCCGCCCCCCTTGCCGGGTCCAGGGATATCCGCACGAGAATCTCCAGCAGCGACGCGCCCAGCGTCAGCCCCGCCAGGGCAGGTCGCCCGGCCAGGATGTTCTCGACGAACGGGCCCATGTCCGACTCGAGCCCGGGGTAGCGATGCCTCAGGTGCGCGTCCACCCGCCCGTCTTCCACAAAGACGAAAATCTTCTGCGCGAGGCCCGGCCGCGGGAAGAGGTGGAAGAACACCTGGAGATCCGAGAGGAAGTCATCATTGCTCTCCTGTCTCTGGAGCTCCGGCTTCCAACTCCCCAGGACCGGGTGCCTGGCGACCCGTTCGAGATAACCGAGCAGGCCGAACCGGAAGGTGCCGGACTCGTGGTAGCCTGCCTGGTGTGCGGCAAGGATCCGGTAGAAGAGGCGGTTCTCGTGGTGCGAGTTGAAGGCCTGAACTGCGGGCGGCAGGAACACGCCCTGGCCGTCCGAGTAGGGGAAGAGCCACGGCCTTCCGCTCGCAAACCCTGCGAGGGACTCCCCGGCGCTCTGCACCTCGAGCCGCCTTCCGCAGATTCCGTGCACGTAGAGGCGCAGCGATTCCCGTATTTCCTCCAGGTGAACGGTCTCGTCCCCCCGCTTCAGGCCCTCCCGGGCGGTCCGCGAGTGCAGGTCGAAGTAGGCCCTCCCGGCCGAGGGGTTCTGCTCCAGGAGCCGGACCCCCTCATCCACCCACGGACCCAGGTTGCCCGTTCCGAGCGCATTGTTTACGTGCAGAAGGTGGGAGAGAAATCCATAGGAGGCGGTCACCGAGGCCCGCGAGATCCGAACCGCGTGCCCGAGCCCCTCCTCGGCCACCTCGTCCGGCAGGATGCGGGCGAGATCCGGCAGCCACTCGAGCAGGCTCCGCGCCTGGACCGGTGCGCTCCCGGCGATGGACCGGACGAGATCGATGCCGGCCGCGTGCAGGCCCGCCGGCATGCGGTCCCGGAACGCCTCCAGCTTGGCCTGGGTCCGTGCGCTTGCCCGGCCCGGCCTGCCCTTGACGGGCAGCCCCTGGTCCAGGAGTTGAATGAGATCATCCATGGTTGGGTGACTAATCAGGCAGCTGCAGCTTTCTTCTTCTCGTTTTGAATGGTTATCTTTGGATCCTGTGTAGTAGGGGGGACCGGAAGCCCTTCTTTGTTCAGTAGAGAGACGTGCTCCTTCATGCCCCATTTCGCTTTGTAGAGGCAGTCCTCAACGGAGTGTCCGATGCCGGAAAACCCCTCCAACTCCGGAGAGTAGAAGCCGAAATAATCGGATTCCTCCGTGGCTTCAATAACGAGTGAATAGGGCAGTTCGATCATGTTTGCCGCCTCCTTGGCCTCATTTGATACCCGCCGCCTTCAGGATCGCATGACAGGTGCCCGTGGGCACCTCCTTTGAACCGTGATAGTCGATCCGGACCAGATTGCCCCATCCGGGCTTCCCATGGTATCGGATTGACCCCTTCTCTTTCACAATTCCGAAGCCATGTTGCTCCAGCAATCTCACCAGCTCACTGAATTTCTCCCGGATTCTCCGGCTACATCGGAGCTTGTTTCTATGTATACATTACCACAGGTGAGCGCAGTCCTGAACGTATTCTTTGGCTAACTAACACGCTCACCGTCATTCTGAGCACGCAACCCTCGCCACCGTAGCCTTGCTTCTCCCCCTTGGGGGAGAAGGTCAGGATGAGGGGGAGCTTCTGTGCCACCCTCACCCTGACCCTCTCCCTCAAGGGAGAGGGGATATCGGTAGTACGGTGCAGCTCACGGAAAAACCGAGTCGATCAGGTCCTCGATCGCGCGGTTCATGTCCGGGTCGTCCGTCACGGAGGCGGACAGCGTGATCCTGCAGGCCAGCCTCGGGGCGATACCGCTCAGAATGAGCCGCCCCGCGTAGATCAGCAGCCGCGTGCTCACGCCTTCCTCGAGGCCCTGTTGCTTCAGGTGGAAGGTCTTCTCTCCGAGCAGGGCGAGCTGCAAGGCCTGCTCGGCCGGGAGCCCGCATTCGTGGGAGACGATGTTCGCGTTCATCTCGGGCGGCGGGTACCCGAACTCGATCGTCACGAACCGCTGCCTCGTGCTCTGCTTCAGGTCCTTGGCCACGCTCTGGTAGCCCGGGTTGTAGGAGATCACGAGCAGGAAGTCCGGGTGGGCCTCCAGAATCTGCCCCTTCTTGTCCAGGGGCAGGAACCTGCGATAGTCGGTCAAGGGGTGAATCAGGACAAGCGTGTCCTTCCTCGCCTCCACGACCTCGTCCAGGTAGCAGATCGCCCCCGAGCGAACCGCCTTGGTGAGCGGCCCGTCCGCCCAGACCGTGCTCGCCCCGTCGATCAGGTATCTTCCAACCAGGTCCGTAGCGGTCAGGTCCTCGTGGCAGGCCACGGTGATGAGCTTCAGGTGCTCCAGGTTCCGGGCCACGGATTCTTCGCCTTCCACCGCCCGCCCGGTCCCGAGCCCACCCTTCAACCGGTAGGTCATGTACTCCACGAACCGGGTCTTGCCGCACCCGGTCGGCCCCTTGAGCAACACGGGCAGCCGGTTGTGATAGGCCGCCTCGAACATTTCAATCTCATCCCCCAGGGGGAGGTAGAAGGGCTCCTCCGCATCCGCTTCCGGTGCGTACTCTCTCACGGAGAATTTCTCTGACGGATCCGCTTTCGCAGGCGACATGACAGGCTCACTTTGCTTTTCTGGTCAGGTGTATGAAGGAAGTCCCCAGTATACAGCACCCCCTTTTCTCACTTCAATCCGCGAGAAGGGTGCGGCGGCCCTCGACCCGCCATGATTCTTCTTGACCGTGGCGAGGAATCAGCCCATGACAACTGATATGGTTGATATGATCATTACAGTTTGACTGCCAACAAAGGAGGAGAGGGCAGTGCTAAGAGTGGTGACCGCCATGAAGGCGAGACAGAACCTGGGCGAATTACTCGAAGAGGTCTTTCACAAACAGAACAGCTTCGTGATCAAGAGGGGGCGGAAGCCCATGGCAGTTGTCCTTCCTCTTACAGAATACGAGGCATATCGTCGCCAGCGCGATGAGGATTTCCGGGTATTCGACGAGATCCGATCAACACCCCTCCCGCCGAGCGCACAAATCAGCACCTGCCCCCAACCTTCGATAGAAAAGCATTTTTATCAACGCAGGGGTTTCCGGAGCCCTTCGATTCCGAAGAGCGAGTCACCACCGTTGACTCCTCGACAGATCCTGCAATAAGAGCAACAACAAACCGCGTCAGGCGGGTACCCAGGTCCGACGATAGTGACCAACACGGCGGACATCGCAAGGAGCCGCAGGCGACGCGGCAATCTCCCAGCATCTGCACTGAGCCCACACGCCGTCATGCCTGCGCAGAAATCCCCCAGCCCCCTGGCCTTCTCCCTAAAGCTACCCCCCCAAACCAGCCGATCACATATATATGACTACTACCCAAAGAATCCTCACGGCGGCTGTCCTCCTGTTCGTCTTCCTCTCAACGAACTCCTGCGGCGAGGCAGTGCCCTGGAGTGCACCCCTGAACCCCGCATTTCTGGAATTCTTCACGAAGGGGACGCCGGAGGACCCCCGGCTCACGGCCGAACCGGGCCGCGCCCTCGGCTACATCCCTTCGCCCATCCCACCCGAGAAACACCTCCCCCGGTTTCGGCTGGCCGGGTCCCCGACCGACCCCGCGTACGACATGCGGGACCCGAACGATGACGGCGACGACAGTGACAGCCTTCTGACCCCGGTTCGAAACCAGGCAGACTGCGGGGCCTGCTGGACCTTTGCGACCTACGGGGCCTACGAGAGCCACCTCAAGCAGTTCCTCGCAGAGGCACAGGATTTCTCCGAGGACAACCTGAAGCATCTTCACGGCTTCGACGCCACCCCCTGTCAAGGCGGGAACGAGCAGATGAGCACGGCCTATCTCGCACGGTTCCAGGGCCCGATCAGCGAGGCGGACGACCCATACGACGAGGCCGACGATTCCGACTTTTGCACGGACTGCGACCCGGTCCGGTACGTGGACAACGTGGTGTTCCTTCCCACCAGATCGACAACGTCCGACAATGACCTCATCAAGCAGGCCCTGATCGACTTTGGCGGCGTCTACACATCCTTTTACTGGCAGGCCTCCTCGTACAATTCCTCCGAGTATACGTACTACTACGACGACCCGGACCCCCCTCCCTTCAACAACAGCAATCACGCCGTCGTGATCGTCGGCTGGGATGACGACAAGTACGTGCCGAACGCGCCCGAAGGTTACCGATACGGGGCCTTCATCGTACGGAACAGCTGGGGGTCTTCCTGGTTTGGCGAAGACGGCTACTTCTACGTGTCCTACCACGACGAGAGCTTTGCCTTCACCTCCCTCGCCTACTATGACGAGACCGAGGAGTCGGCCTTCTCCTTCGACACGGTCTACTCCTACGACGAGTTGGGCCGCACGGGCTCCCTGGGCGTTAATGACCCGGTCGCATGGGGGGCCAACTGGTTCGTGCCGGCTCAGGACGAGTCCCTGACCGCAGTGGGCTTCTATGCGGTGGATACCCCGACCTCCTACGAAATCTACATCTACGAAGAGTTCGCCGCACTCTCCTTCTCCGACCCGCAGGCCACCAAAACGGGCAGCGTCCCCTACCCGGGCTGGTACACCGTCGAACTGGACACGCCGGTCGATCTCACGGAAGGGGACGGTTTCGGTGTGGTCATCAAGTTCACGACCGACGACCACGGGTATCCGGTCCCCGCGGAAATGGACCTTGCCGGATATTCGTCCGGGGCCACGGCCGGTCCGGGGCAAAGCTACATCTCCACCAGCGGCCTGGATTACTCCTGGCAGGATGTCACGTCCATCCCCGGCATGGGGAACTACAACATCTGCATCAAGGCCTTCTGCAGCGACCCCGAGGAACCGCCCATTCCCCTGCCCGCGCCAGAGGCCTACGGCCGCATCTCCGGAGGGGACCAGACGCACATAAACGAGGTCAATTACAGCTTCGACGGCACGGCGGGTGAAGTCACCCTCTATTACCAGGCCTGGGACGTGGATTTCGCGACCGAGGTGGAGATCCTCATCAACGGCGAATCGGTAGGCTATGCCCCCACGACCCCGAACGTCTCCTGGGGCTCGACCCAGGCGATCGTCCTGCCCGATGGCTACGTATATGACGCCTCCGAGAATCTCCTGACCTTCACGAACACACACAACCCGCCGAAGACGTACTGGTGGGGCGTGAGAAGCGTGGTGTTCGAGGAGGACCTCATCCCCTTGCCCGCTTCGGAGGGGTATGGCCGCATTTCCGGGGGGGACCAGACCCACATCAACGAGGTCTACTACAGCTTTGAGGGCATGGCTGGTGACGTCACCGTCTACTACCAGGCCTGGGACGTGGATTTCGCGACCGAGGTGGAGATCCTGGTCAACGGCAACTCCCTGGACTTTGCCCCTACCACCCCGAACGCCTCCTGGGGGACCGTTCAGGCAATCGTCCTGCCCGACGGCTACGTAAACGACTCGTCCATGAATCTGCTGACCTTTACGAACACGTACAACCCCCCGAAGACATATGCGTGGGGCGTGAGAAGCGTAGCATTGGAAGAGGATCTCATCCCCTTGCCCGCTTCGGAGGGGTACGGGCGCATCTCCGGCGGGGACCAGGCCCACATCAACGAGGTGAACTACAGCTTCGACGGAATCGCCGGCGATGTCACCCTCTACTACCAGGCCTGGGATGTGGATTTCGCGACTGAGGTGGAACTCCTTGTCAACGGCAGCTCCCTGGACTATGCCCCTACCACCCCGAACGCCTCCTGGGGGACGGTGCAGGCAATCGTCCTGCCCGACGGCTACGTTAACGACTCATCCATGAATCTGCTGACCTTTACGAACACCTACAACCCGCCAAAGACCTACGCGTGGGGCGTGAGAAGCCTGGTGTTACAGGATGATCTCATTCCTCTACCCGCCTTTGACGCCTATGGCCGCATCTCCGGTGGGGACCAGACCCACGTGAACGAGGTGAACTACAGCTTCGATGGTCTTTCCGGGGATGTCACGGTCTACTACGAGGCCTGGGACGTGGATTTCACGACCGAGGTGGAGATCATCGTCAACGGCAACTCGGTGGACTTCGCCCCGACCACCTCGAACAATGCCTGGGGCTCAACCCAGGCAATCGTCCTGCCGGACGGCTACGTGAACGACGCGTCCGTCAATCTGCTGACCTTCACGAACACGTACAACCCGTCAAAGACCTACGCCTGGGGCATCCGAAACGTCACCCTTCCCTAACGCGGCCGCCGTCATCTGGCCGGCATGCCCTCGTTAGGCCGCGGTCCCCCAGCATCCCAGGTCCCCCTTGTCCTTGTCATGCGTCCACGCATCCTGTATTTAAGAACACAATCACTCCCAAGGAGAACTGACCCCCCATGAACTCAGCACCCACTGACCCAAACGACCGCACCCTCGTCATCACAGGCGGCTGCGGCTTCATCGGCCTCAACCTCCTCTACCACCTCGCCTCCAGGGGCCGGTTCCGCCGGTACGTGATCGTGGACAACCTGTCCGTCGGAACCGTGGCAGACTTGGAGTGCGTACTCGGCGAACTGGGCCCCTACAAAGCCGAAGACCCGAACAAGTACACCCTCGAGGCGTGCACAGTCGATCTCCACTGCCACGACATCCGCACTCGCGAAGGCCTGCAGGAAATCGTTGCCGGTTCATCCGCCGTGGTCCACCTTGCCGCACAGACAGGGGTCATCCCCTCCCTGGAGGACCCTGCCTTCGACATGGAGCAGAACGTGGCAGGCACCCTGAACCTCCTCGAGGCCTGCCGACTCACCGGAACCCCCCGTTTTGTCTTGGCTTCTTCCAGCGCGCCCCTGGGCGAACAGGAGCCCCCCATCGACGAGACCAAGGTGCCCAAGCCCCTCTCCCCCTACGGCGCCAGCAAGCTGGCCGCAGAGGGCTACTGCTCCGCCTACGCCGGCTCCTTCGGCCTGGAGACCATCGCCCTGAGGTTCTCCAACGTCTACGGCCCGAGGTCCACCTACAAGGGCTCGGTCGTAGCGAAATTCATCAAGAATATCCTCTCCGGCATCCCCCTCACCATCTACGGCTCCGGCGGCCAGACCCGGGACTTCATCTACGTGGAAGACCTCTGCGACGCGATCGACCTTGCCCTTTCGGCCGCCGACCCCAGGGCCTTCGGCTCGGTCTTCCAGATCGCCACCTTCCGCGAGACCACCGTGAACGAGCTTGCCGAAATGCTCAAATCCGCCGCAGAGAAGGCCGGACTGGGCCCTGTAGAGCTCCTCTACGAGGACGAGCGCGCCGGCGAAATCATCAGATCCTTCTCCGACATCTCTCGCGCTAAAGATCTCCTCGGTTACCGTCCGATGTATGACTTGACAGAGGGGCTTCTGAAGACCTGGGACTGGTTCCTGGCCAGGCGAGAGAACTTCCCGCCCAAAACATAACCTTCGCCATCATCACCACCCAGGCAGGGATCTTGCATCTCCTCTAGCGGCCAGTAGCGCCCTGTTTGGATTTCACGAAATCTTTTTTGATGTATAAAAAACACCTACACAAGCTTCTTCAATTATTCGTTTGACAAAATGCTTTAAATCACTTTAAATAAAACAGTTTTTATGTCAAAAGTCACATCTCCACCCACATTTTGTTACAAAGAAGAGCCTGCCATGATCAACATCTACAAGAACAAGACGATCCTGATTACAGGAGCCGTAGGAACAATTGGTAAGGAGCTGGCCCGCCAGCTCCTGGAGTTCCACCCCGCCGAGCTCCGCCTCCTGGACAACAACGAGTCCGAGGTCTTCTTCCTCCAGGAGGAATACCAGTCCGTGGAGAACGTACTCGTCTACCTCGGGAGCATCCGGGACCGGGACAAGCTGGACAGCCTGTGCCGGGGGGTGGACATCGTCTTCCACGTAGCCGCCTTCAAGCACGTATACCTCTGCGAGTACAACCCCTTTGACGCGGTCATGACCAACGTGATCGGCACCCAGAACCTGCTCAAGGCGGCCACGGCCAGCGGCGTGGAGCGCGTGCTCTTCACCAGCAGCGACAAGGCCGTGAACCCCACCAACGTGATGGGCTCCACCAAGCTGCTCGCCGAGCGCCTGGTAACCGCTTACAACGTGAAACCGGGCCGCGAAAAGATTGTCTTTGCCAGCTCCCGGTTCGGCAATGTGATCGGCTCCCGCGGGTCCGTCGTGCCCGTCTTCTACAAACAGATCAAGCGGGGCGGCCCGGTCACCGTGACCGACCCGCAGATGACCCGGTTCATCATGACCATCCCGGATGCGGCCCGGCTCGTCGTCGAGGCCTGCACCCTGGCCAAGGGGGGGGAGGTCTTCATCTCCAAGATGCCCGTCATCCGGATCGTCGACCTCGCGGCCGTAATGATCGAAACCCTGGCCCCGGAGTTCGGACACAAGCCGGAAGACATAAGGATCGAGTACATCGGCGTGAAGGCCGGAGAGAAGATGTACGAGGAGCTTCTCAACTCGGAGGAGATCGTTCGCACAAAGGAACTCCAGAATCACTTCGTAACCCTCCCCGCCTTCCGGTTCATGTTCGAGGACATCGACTACTACTACCCGGGAGAGGTAACCGAACACGTCGAGAACCCGTACGTCAGTGCCGATGAAAGCGCTATGACCAAAGAAGAGCTCAAGACGTACCTGGTAGAGAACAAGGTGTTCGAAGACCTGGAGGTATAGTTTTCTCATGGCGCAAGGCTCGGGCAAGAAGGTGCTGATACTCGGCGGCGATGGCTACCTGGGTTGGCCCACGGCCATGTATCTGACCCAGCTGGGCTACAAGGTAGCCGCCGTGGACAACTACTTCCGGCGGTGGGCCTGTCACGAACTGAACGTGGAGCCCCTGGTCGAAGTGCCGAACATGCAGATCCGGGCCCAACTCTACAAGGGCCTCACCGGCCAGACCGTCCCTGTAGCCGTGGGAGACATCACCAACTACGCATTCCTCAAGAAGGTCTTCGAGGGCCGCATCTTCGGCGAAGCCTGGGGGGAAGGCCCCCCGGACGCGGTCGTCCATTATGCCGAGCAACCCTCGGCCCCGTACTCCATGATCGATCAGGAAAAGGCCGTCTTCACCCTCACGAACAACCTCGTCGGCACGGCCAACCTGATTTATGCCATCAAGGAATACAACCCGGACTGCCACATCGTGAAGCTCGGCACCATGGGCGTCTACGGCACACCGAACGTCGACATCGAGGAAGGCTATCTGGACGTGGAGCACAAGGGCCGGAAGCACACCTTTCTCTATCCC
>Ga0180429_10003338_pt1 | contig 13011 bp, 8 predicted proteins | sample SS_ome_FD_132428 | JGI IMG/M metagenome (GOLD analysis project Ga0180429, IMG submission 132428) | Hypersaline lake sediment archaeal communities from the Salton Sea, California, USA - SS_1_S_1 metaG | ecosystem: Environmental > Aquatic > Non-marine Saline and Alkaline > Hypersaline > Sediment ... | reverse complement strand
CCCACGCCCCGGCGATCGTGATCGCCACGCCGCTCGGCCAGATCCACGAGGTGGGCGCCCTCATCGCCGAGGCGGCGGCGCTCACCGTCGGCTGGAGGACCGTCTACCTCGGCGCAAATCTCCCCGCCGAGGAGATTGCCGCCGCAGTGATTGCCAACAACGCCTCCGCTCTCGGCCTCAGTCTCGTCTATCCGCCCGATGACCCACGCGTGCACGACGAGATCAAAAAGATCGCCCGCTACCTGTCAGGCCAGGCGGAGATCATCATCGGCGGACGGTCGGCGCGATTTTACGGCGATCTCTTCGCTGAGATTGGCGCCCACCGTGTTGACGGAATCGACGATTTCTGCTCCAAGTTGAATTTTCTCAGAGATCAGCCCAAGAGTCGATCGAATAACTAATTGTCAATTAATCACTTAAATAGAACTTCACTTTGAATGGCCATTTTTTTTGAAAAAAGGGTTGAGACTCAACACCGCCGCGTTATTATACAAAACATAGACAATTGATAAGCATCTTTTAAACAATAAAAAGAGGAGTACAAAAATGTCGAACAGCAGAAACAACAACGCTCACAAGCCCGCACAGCCCATGGTCTGGATCAAGGACGAGACCGGCAACACCTACATGTGCCCCATCAACGCGATCAAGGACCGCGACAACGTGACTGCCGAGGAACTGGCGAACTGTGTGAACGAATCCTATAACCCTCAGAACAACTGAGGTGCAACGAAGCCTTGGCTGGCCTGCCGTCGCTCCGAACAGGAGAGGCGGCAGGTTTTTTTACAGGGAGATGGAGATGGAAAACAATCGCGCCAACTCGAAACAGGCCGCCAAGTCCGGCCTCATTCTACTCACCGGGGCGACGGGTTACGTGGGGCGGCGCCTCCTTGCGGCCCTTGCGGCCGACGGGCGTCCGGTCCGCTGCATGGTGCGCGATGCCGATCGATTCAAGAAAGGCCTCCCCAGAAGTATCGAGGTTGTAGGAGGCGACGTGTTCGATGAACCGTCCCTCGCCGCGGCCCTCGACGGAGCGCACACCGCCTTCTATCTCGTCCACTCCATGGGCCGAAAGGGATCTTTCGAGGACCACGACCGCCGGGCGGCCGAGAATTTTGGCCGGGCGGCGCGCAGAGCGGGCGTGGCCCATATCGTCTACCTCGGGGGCCTGGCGAGCGGCGACGATCTCTCATCCCACTTGCAGAGCCGTCTCGAAGTCGGCCGGATCCTGGCCGCGTCGGGCGTCCCCACCACCGAGTTTCGTGCATCGATCATCGTCGGTGCCGGCAGCCTGAGTTTCGAGATGATCCGCGCGCTCGTCGACCGGCTCCCTGTCATGATCACGCCGCGCTGGGTGAGCACCCTGGCCCAGCCGATCGCCATCGACGACGTGGTCGCTTACCTCGTGGCGGCCGTCGACGCGAACGAGGCGGATCGCGCGATTTATGAAATCGGCGGAGCCGACCGGGCCTCCTATCTCGAGATCATGAAGCACTATGCCCGCCGACGCGGCCTCAGGCGCCTCATGATTCCCGTCCCCTTTCTCACTCCCTGGCTGTCGAGCCTCTGGCTCGGGCTGGTGACGCCTCTCTTCGCCCGCGTGGGCCGCAAGCTCATCGAAGGGGTGCGCAACGAAACCATCGTCCGCGACGGGCGCGCTCTCGAGGTCTTTCCGATCAGGCCCCGGTCGCTGAGCGACGCGATCGCGGGCGCCCTCCGAAAGGAGTGAGCGGCGATCGGCCGGCAGAAATGATACAATGGCCGCCCGTCGGAAAAAGAAAGATTCGAAGGGACGCGGGCGATCACTAACTGCAGGGACTGGAGTGACCATGCAATCCAAGATCAGACTCGGAATCAGCAGTTGTCTCATGGGCGAGAAGGTCCGCTACGACGGCGCCCACAAGTTCAATCCCTTCCTCGTCAACACGCTGGGCGAGTACGTCGACTACGTGCCTGTCTGCCCCGAGTACGAGTGCGGCCTCGGTATTCCGCGCGAGGCGATGCGCCTCGAAGGCGATCCCGACGCGCCCCGCCTGATGACCAACCGCACCAAGGTCGATCTCACCAAAAGGATGCTCGCCTGGTGCCGGAAGCGCGTGGGCGAGCTCGAGAAGGAGGACCTCCAGGGTTTCATCTTCAAGAGCCGTTCGCCGAGCAGCGGCATGGAGCGCGTCAAGGTCTATAACGACAAGGGGATGCCCGTGCAGAAGGGCGTCGGCCTCTTCGCGCGCGCCTTCATGGACCACTTTCCGCTGATCCCCGTCGAGGAGGACGGCCGCCTCAACGATCCCGGACTGCGCGAGAATTTCATCGAGCGCATCTTCGCCTTTCGCGACTGGCGCGAGACGGTCAAGGGCGGCAAGACGCGCGCCAACCTCATCGGCTTCCACAGCCGCTACAAGCTCCTGCTCCTGTCGCACAGCGAAAAGCACGTGCGCGAAATGGGCCGCCTCGTCGCCGCCGCCAAGGAGTATTCACCTGCGGCGCTCTATGCCAAATATCTCGAGCTCTTCTCGGCCGGGCTCAAGCTCAAGGCAACGGTCAAAAAGAACGTGAACGTGCTGCAGCACATCATGGGCTTCTTCAAAACGCTCCTCTCGGCCGACGAGAAGCAGGAGCTCCTCGAGGTGATCGAACAGTACAAGCAGCGCTACATCCCCCTCATCGGACCGATCACGCTTCTCAACCACTACGTGCGCAAGTACGAGCCGGCCTATCTGCTCGACCAGGTATTTCTCAGGCCCCACCCTGTCGAGCTGGCGCTCAGGAATCATGTTTGAGCGGTGCGCGGGAGTCTTCTATAAAGTAACGCCACAGCGCACCCACATCGGTGAACAACGGGAGGAGCCCCATGATGAACTCGAAAGGTCCTTCGCGCCGCCGCTCGATCTGGCCCATGGTGATCGTGGGATCCTTTGTCCTCCTCGTCGTCGTCGGCCTGACCGTGATCGCCCTCCGCGATCTGCCCGCCCCGGCAGATCCTCGAATCGTGGAAGAATCCTTTGCCGAGCACATCGCCTTCCTCAAAGAGCTCGCCATGACCTGTCCCGAGGCGGCAGACCTTCCTTCGATCGATCCCGACGACGGTTTTGACGAAGAAGCCTGGAAGGAGTACGACGCGCTCTGGAACGGCTGGAAGAAAAAATCATTGAGCCGCCCCGATCTCCTCTCCCATCGGGCGATCAAGGGCGCCTCGACCTATGTGGCGAACGAGGGCGGCGGCTTCAAGGTCCACATGACGGTCGTCGACCATGAAGATCTCGATCCGTCCTGGCTCGAGTCGGCGTGGAGGTCGGTCAGCGACGACGCGGCAGAGGCGTCTCCCGACCGCCCGCTGGTCAGGCAGTGGCACGAGGACGGGATGCACCTCGTTCGTTACGAAACACGCTTCGTCGGTCCCGATGGGGAGACGATGGGACTGCAGCTCCTCGTCGACTTGAACTGCGTCGAGCCCGCCGAGACGCTCGACGGTTAGACAAACCGCCCCGCGCCATTTTTCTGTCAGACTCCCCCCCATGGTTCGCTAGGAAGAAGTGAGACTCCGTGGGTCGCTCCGCCGATTCCACGATTCAACAGCAAATATGTGGGTATTTTTTGATAGAACAACATCCCCGCAAAGGGCGATAAACAAGGGCCGAACCATGAAACCATCTCATCGTCTCACGATTTTCCTCGTCTGCGCCGCGCTGTTCCATGTCGGACTCTGGGCGCACGGCGCGCAGGCTCAGACCGAACTGAATGTCTCGATCGATAACGGCGGCTACGCGCCCCAGGTGACGCGCGTGCCCGCCGGCACGATCGTAACGTGGACCAACAACGAGGGAGTCCACACCACCACGAGCCGTGATGGACTGTGGGACTCGGGTGTTCTCACCGTCGGAGATTCGTTCACCTACCTCTTCGACACGGTGGGAATCTATCGCTACTACGACACGATCCACGGCTGGCCGTCGGGGACGATCGAGGTGGTTCACTCTCTGGCGACGATCGACATCGCGACTGACAAGGATCTCTACGCCGCGGGCGACACGATCAAGGTGGGCGTGCACATCGCCAATCCGGGAGCCGCCGTGCGGGCGGGAATCTACGTCTGGTCGAAAGCGCCGAGCGGCGACGTGACGTGGTTCTTGCGCAAGACGTCGGTCTTGCTCCCGGCGGGATATGTCTTTGACGACGACGAGTGGTTCACCGCAACCTTGCCCGCCCTGCGGCGCGGCGAGTACCTCTTTGGCGCCGCCCTCGTCAAGGTTCCCGAACAGGCACTGATCGATCTCGACAGGGCGCACTGCGATTTTGGCGAGGCGATCCAGTCCGACTGGTCGGGCGGTCCGGTTGCGGCCGGCCCGATTCCTTTTTTTGACGACGCCTTCGACAGCTCGGGCGGCGTTTCGTGGCGCTCTCTGCCCGGCCGACTCAGCCTCTCGGCCCAACCGCGGACAACGCCGATCGAAAGGGTGATCGCCGTCGACGCCGGGATCCCCGTCGCGGTGGCGGCCGGCGACCTCAACGGCGACGGCCAGGACGAGGTGATCAGCGCCGATCCGGTTTATGACATCTACAACGATCTCGGCGCCATCTACTGGTGGGAGCGTCTTCCCGACGACAGGTGGGTGCAGCACACTGTGAGCGACGACTTCTACGGCGCCCACAAGCTCAACAGGGCCGACGTCGATTCCGACGGCGACCTCGACGTGCTCTGCGCCGCCTACTACGGCGACGATCCGGGACTGGGGATCGATGGCCGCTACGCGTGGTTCGAGAACCTCCACGGTGACGGGTCGGCGTGGAAACAGCATCTCGTTGGAACTTATTTCCATGGCGCCGACCACATCGACGCCGGCGATTTCGACGGCGACGGCGACATCGACATCGTGGGTACGTCGGAGCTCACCGACGGGATCGACGAGCAGGAGTCCGACCTGACCTGGTTCGAGAATCTTGACGGAAAGGGCACCGAATGGGGCCAGCACGACCTCGACCTCGACTTCCCCAACGCGAGCGAAGCCTACCCTGTCGACCTCGACAGCGACGGCGATCTCGATATCGTCGGCGCCTATTCCGATTCGTACGGACCGAGCCAGTTCGCCTGGTGGGAAAACGTCGAAGGCAACGGGACGACCTGGACCAAGCACTGGATCCCTTACACTTTCTGGGGTGCGGGGTATCTCGACGTGGGCGACATCGACAACGACGGCGATCCCGATCTGCTCGGCGGCGGCTACAACACTTCGGCCGTCGGCTTCTGGGAAAACCTCGACGGGCTCGGCCAGAGCTGGACCGCCTGGTCGGTCACCTCCAATCCGGGCGGACGCGGAGCGGAGCTGAGCGATATCGACGGCGACGGCGATCTCGACGCGTTGCTCTGGAACACCTATTTCCTCATCTGGATGGACAACCTCGACGGCCAGGGCTTCAACTGGGATCTCCACCTTCTGAGCCTCGATCTCGAGGATCCATGGGCCACGGCGGCCGACGTGAACAACGACGGAAAGCTCGAGATCGTGGCGTGCAGCGAGGAGTATTCGTGGTCGGGCGAGCCGCAGCTTCTCCTCTATGACGTGACCCGGTTCGCCACGTCGGGAGAGCTGACGAGCGCCATTCTCGACGGCGGTCTCAATCCGGGATGGGAAGCGATGATGTGGAACGTGGACGTGCCGTCGAACACGGCGTTGTCCGTCGAGCTGAGGGCGTCGAACGATGCGTCCAACATGGGTCTGTTCCAGGGGATGCCCCACTCGGGTGTCGACCTCGGCACGCTCATCGATCCGAACAGCCGTTACCTTCAGTACCGCGTCACGCTGACCAGCAGCGATCCGGACCTCTCGCCCATTCTGCGCGACCTGACGATCGAAAAGGGGAGCGGTCTCTGATCAAAGCGGGTCAAATCCTTCTCCTCTCCTTCTCTTCGTCACGCCCATTGCGCGATTCGTCACAAAAACCTAAAGGCGATCGCTCCTTTCGCGTATCCTATTCAAGCGCCCGAGAGCGGGCGTTGCCAATCGAGGGATCGAGAAAGCAAGGGAGCCGATCGTGAGAAATGTGTCGAAAATTTTCCTGGTCCTCTTTTCCATCGTCGCCCTTCTGCCGTCCCTCGAAGGATCATCCCTCGAGGTCACCTACATCGCCAACGAGGGTTTCCTGATCAGCTCCGGAACGAAATCGGTGCTCATCGACGCACTGTTTAATGATCCACAGATCGATTTCTGCGATCTTCCCCCGGCGAGCGTGCTCCACGAAATGGAGCAGGCCCAGGGTGTTTTTCGAGAGGTCGACCTCGTCCTGGTCACCCACGACCACCTCGATCATTTCTCCGCCGGCTCCGTGGCGAACCATCTGAGGAACAACGCCCACTGCGTGCTGATCTGCCCCTCCCAGGCTGCGGGCCGATTGAGGCAGGAATGCCCCGATTACGATGAGATCGCCGCGCGTGTCAACGAGGTCTCCATCGAACCCCACTCCGCCCGAAAGTTCCACGTCGACGGCATCGACGTGGAAGCTCACAGAATGCACCACTGCCGTTACATGGAGAGCGATCCGCTCACCGGCGAAAAACGCAACCGCCACGCCGCGGTGGAGAACCTCGTTTATGTGGTCCACATGGACGGCGGCTCGTTCCTGCACATGGGCGACGCCGTGCTCGAGCTCAACAAGGACTATGTGCAGAGCCTCGGGCTGGAGAGGCGACCGGTCACGGCGGCCTTCGTCGAGTATTTCGACTCCTCGCCCGCGTCGGGAAGAATCATCGACAGCCACATCGATCCCGAACACCTCCTGTTCATGCACATGCCCTCGGAAAAGGAACGGGCCAAAAAGATCGGCGCAGCGCTCGCGCAAGCCTACCCCGATGCGATCGTCTTCCAGAAATCGATGGAGAAGGTCACGCTCCGCTCCGACCCATTGAAGATCGGCGACGTTCTCCACAGGGTGCGCCAAGCGATCGGCCACGAAAAGATCGCCCCCGGCGGCAAGCACGTGACCATCCGCAGCCGGGGCCGGAGGCCCGCTGGGAGCGAGTCGGTCGTGGAAACGACCTTCGCCGCCGACGGACGGTTTCTCCAACAGATCAGCGGCCCCCAACCGCGCATCTGCGGATTCGACGGAACCACCCCGTGGATCGACTCGATGGGAACGACGAGAACGCTCACCCTTTCCGAAAGGGAATCGAACCTCGTCGGGATGTGGCTCCGGACCGGCTACTGGCTTCACCCCGAAGCGCCGCTCGAGTTGTCCCTCGAAAGGTGCGACGACCGCGACGGTGCTCTTCGGATCGGGATGAGACTCGAGGAGGGGATCGTCTCCTGGGTCATTGAGATCGATCGCTCCACATGGCTTCCCCGGTCGGCGTCGAAGACCGTCGTCGGTCGGGAGACGGTGATCGTCTTCGACGAGTACGTCGACCACAACGGCTGGAAGGTTCCCCGTCACACCACTGTCCGGTCCTACGGCCGAACGGCCTGGGAGGCGTTCACCGAATCGGTCGCCGCGGCGCGTTCCTTTGCCGACAGCGGCTACACGCCGCGCCTCGGGCCGCCCAGGGACACGCGCTTCGACTATTCACTGCCGGCGACGCTCGTCGTCAAGCGCGCTGCCCGTGGATCGAGGCTGCTCGTCCATCCCCTGATCAACGGCAAGGACGTGGGCTGGTTGCTCTTCGACACGGGCGCCGCGGGGTGGACGTTGTCGACGGCTGCCGCAGACGCGGCCGGCCTCGAGATCATCGGCGCATCGCCCACTACCGGCGTGGCGGGCGTGACGATCGAGTCGACGATCCGCCTGGCGCCCACCATACGCCTCGGGCCGGCCACCTTCGACGATCAGATCGTCCGCGTCACCGATTCGGCCGGACTGGGCGAAGACTGCGTCGGCCTCGTCGGCTTCGGCCTCTTCGCTCGGTGCGTGGTCGAATACGACGACGAAGCAGGACTCGTGGCGATTCACGATCCCGCCCGGTACGAGCCGCAGGGACTCTTCTGGGAGAAACTCGTCCCCGGACAGATCGTGCCCACCATGGAGGCGCGATTCGAGGGGCACAGGGAGCTCTTCAGGATCGACACGGGCGCGAACAGCGCCCTCGTCTTCAACACCCCCTGCGTCAAACGGCTCGGACTGCTCGACGGGCGCGAGACGCACTCGATCGAGGCCGGCGGCATCGACGGGACCTTCATCATCGAGCGGGGCGAGATCGACTGGATCGAATTCGGCGGCCGGCGCTTCGACGCCGTGGAGGCCGAGTTCTCGACCCGCAAGGCCGGGGTGCTCGCCGATCCGTTCACGGCGGGGATCATCTGCAACGAGCTGCTCAAATCGTTCAGGATCGTGCTCGACTACCCCAAGGATCGCATCGGTTTCGCCGCCAGGGAATGATTGGGAAGGTGAAATCCGACAGCCTCTAGTCGCTCTTCTTCCAGTTATCGGCCAGCTTGAGCAGCTTCGAGCTGATCTTGAAGGGCTGTTTGTTGATCGTCTCGAAGTTGACGGCGAACCTGATCTTCTTCTCTTTCAAGAAGAGGTGGATCATTCCGCCTCGGGCGACGAAGCCCTTCATGTCGCTCACCGTCAGGACATTGGAACGGGCGAGGCTTTTCAAAATCTTCGGCAAGCGGGCGTGCTCGGAAGAGGAGACGAAAAGAACGTGGCATGACCTGATGTCTTTGTGATTCTTGAAATGCCGAATTTCGATCGGTCGTTTTCTGACCGTCTTTTTGGCCACGAGCTTTTCGAGACAGTAGCCAAAAGGATTCGTTCCCAACACGCCGATCACATAGGCGCTCCGCTCGTCCTTGAAGGTACTCTTGGGCCACGTGGTGAACTTGACGTAATTGTAGAGAAAGGCAGCCTTGAGCTGGTACTCGACGGGGATCTCCTTGGCCGTTTCCTGAGTCGAACCGTCGACCGGCGCGGGCCCGAGAAGGAGGCTGCCGGTCAGGATGAGCAAGAACATCGTGCCAAAGGGCGGGCCGGATCGCGATCCTCGCCGCACTCTGCGCGCGTTGCCGGGGGGGAGTGACTGTTTCCCGTGACCGATCACTCTGAGACGGCTCCTTCTAAAAACGCCAGGAGATCTGTGCGTACACGCTCCGCTCCACCTCGGAGGGAGCGATCCAATCGAAGTCGGGTTCAAATTCGTAATGCCGCCTCCGGAAAAGATTTTGTCCGACGAGAGCGAATTCCAGGTCATCGATCGGCCGCCAGGCGAGGCGCATGTCGAACCCCGAATAGTTGCCCACGTCGCCCTGGGGGAGGCGATCGACGTAACGGTATCCCACGTCGAGTTCGAGACTCTCCATGAGATCGATGTAGGAACGCACCGAGATCTGGTGATGGGGACTCGCTTTTTCGCCCGCCTCGTTCACCGTGTCGGTGCTGTTGTTGTCGAGATTGAGTTCCATCTGGAGAAAGGTATAGGCGCTGCGAAAGCGCCACCAGTCGGCCATCCACCAGTCGGCGGCCAGTTCGGCTCCGTAGGTCTTGCCTTTCATCCTGTTGTCGACCGTGATCGGCAGCGCGAGGTGGGGCGCCGGCAAAAAGGTCAACGTGGGCGTGCCGACCTCGAGAGTTCTCAGGTTGTCGTAGACATTGAAAAAGGTGGCCAGATCGAGGGAGAGGTTCTCCATCGGCTGAACCCTGTATCCGATCTCGAAGGCGGTGAGCCTCTCCGATTCGAAGTCCTCGTCTCCCTGGAAAAAGCTGTAGATCGAAAAAGGCTGAAAAGGCGGATTGGGCGGAATGGTCTGCACGCCGATCTGGCCGCTGTCCTCGATCGTCGACGGTGTCCTCACGGCACGCGACACGGCCGCCCACAACGTATGGTTTTCGTGGGGCTGCACCAGAATCCGCGCCGTGGGCTGAACCTCGTAACCGGTGTAGTCGTTGTGTTCGAACTTGGAACCGACGGTGAGGCGCAGCAGCTCGTCGACTAGGGTGATCTCGTCCTGGATGAATCCGCTGATCAGTCCGTCGTGGCGCGATTCGTCCCGCATCGTGACGAAACCGTTGGAGTCGACGTTTTCACGGATCGCACGATAACCGATCCCCCAGACCAGATCGTGGCAGTCGCCGAGCTTGAACTGGTGCTTGACCTCGAGATCGACGATATCGTGAAGCTGGTTGAGATCGTAAATATTGCTGTCGACCCGGTCGTAGTAGAGTTGCAGCGAGAGGATCGACGATTCCGAGAAGTCGTGATTCAGGCGGGTCAGGAGATTGCTCCCCCGTGTCTCAGTGTCGTGGTTGATCGATGTCGAGTAGGGCGGCGTCACCAGAGCGAGATCGTCGGTGTTCCCCGAATTCTGCTCATAGGTATCGCCCTGAAAGGTCAGCGTATCATTTTCGGTCAGCTCCCAGTCGAGACGAAATCCCCCCTGGCGCGTGTTCCACTTGTCCTTGGCCTTGCTGCCGCGGCGATAGACCGAGTCGTCCCGGTCGGTGTACTTGGCATATGCGCGGAACCAGGCATTTTCGGAGAGCTCCAGTCCATAGCGCATTGCGCCGAATCCCTCTTCCTCGTTTCCGTAGCCGCCCATGACATACCCGCCCTGGGTGTCGCGCGCGTGGCGTGTGATGATGTTGATCACGCCGTTGACCGCATTGGCGCCCCACACCGACGCGCCCGGTCCGCGGATCACCTCGATGCGCTCGATATCGGCGAGCAACGTATCCTGCCGGCTCCAGAACACGCCGGAGAAAAGGGGTGTATAGACGCTGCGGCCGTCGATCAGGACGAGAAGCTTGTTGGCATACTGTCCGGCAAATCCTCTCGCCGTGACCGCCCACGTATTCGCGTCCGCCCTGGCGACCTGGAGACCGGGCACCATGCGCAGCATCTCGGCAATGGTCGTCGCACCCGAACGGCGGATGTCCTCATGGGTGATGACGTAGATCGCGGCGGCGGCGTCCGACGCCTTCTGCGCTTTTTTCGAAACGGAGGTGACCTCGATATCCATCAGTTCCTCGAGGCTCATCTCGGTCAAATCAGTAGGAAAATCGTTTATCTCCTCTTCGTCGAATGACCACGAAGAAGTGGACGCGAAGAGCACGGCGCCCACACAGAGCACGGTGACCATGCCGTTTCGTCGCAATGAGTCGGTTCGCATCGATCGGGTCTCCAAGACTGGACCAGGAGCAACTTGGAATCGGAAGCGATTTCCGAATCGCAGCAAAACCTCTTTCCACAAAGATATATGTCGACCCTTCCAGTGTTGCGCAGAAGGGATATATGGAGAAGACCTTGTAAGACCATGTAAGAAAATCTTGTAGGACGCACCCCCACTCAAAGGCGAATTCATACAAATTCACCGGGAAGTGGGACGACGATTCGGCCACCCAGAGCCAAAAAGAAATCAACGGGAGGGCGCTTGATGTCGCGCCCCCCCGTCGAATCAACAAGAAGGTCCTTCTTTTTCCGTGACTATCCCTAAACGATTACATCCGCTCCTCGGGAGAGAAATAGTGTGTCACCGCGCGGGTGCGCCAGAGCGTCCCCTCGAAGGTCGTGCACGATGACTTCGACTTGTAAAAATCGATCTTGCGCACCACCGGAGCAATCTTGCCGAGCATGGCCGAGATCTTGGTCACCACCGGCTGCACCTTGGGTTCGGGAATGAAGGCGCCCATCATGCCGGTTACCATTGCGGCGATCCCGAATCCCTCTTCGAGCCCCTGGCCGAGTTTGCGAAGATCGGTGAGCGATACGGCCGCGAAGGGGCCGTCGGGTACGATCGCCTCGCTCATGGCGCGCGCGTTGTTCCGGATACTGGGATGGTCGCCCCGCGCCGTCGCCATGCTGAGATCGATGGCGTCGACAGAGGTCCCGACGACGAGAAATCCGCCCTGAACACCCCAGATCACCGGTTCGGGCGACATGGCAAAGCGCAGGCTCTGAAAGCCCTCGAGCCGCTCGTCTTTGACGGGCGTACTCCGCATGCGCATCATGTTCAGCATCGCCATGGAGGGGTTCTGCCGGATCACCTCGGTGAGCTTGGTGGAGGTGAACTCGATGAAGGCGCCCACCTTGGCGCGCGCCGTCTCCTCGTCGGTGACCTTCATCAACGTCACCGTGGCGCCGTCGGCGAGGGTCATGCTGATCGTATCGCCGTCGATCCAGCCGATCACGTCCTTGCGAATGTCGACGCCGACCTGCTTCTGGATCTCCTCGAGCTTGGCGAGGATCTCTTCTCCCTCGGGTCCCACCATGCGGATCGTATCGAGGATGAACTCGTAGAGCTTGACGAAGTCGATGCCCTGGGCGACCGAAAAGGAGACCGTCTCCTCGGGCAGGTAGCGATCGAATCCGGTCATCGGCGCGCGCTTTCCGAAGATCTCGTAAATGGGCAGGTTCTTGGCGCCCGGTGAGAGCACGGCGACCGATTCGGCCTTCGTCGAGTGTCCGTCCGTCCTTTCGACGCCGGCCACGTAGTCGAGAAATCCCACGTTGTCGCCGATCCGATCGATGAGCCGGTTGGCCGTGTTCGCCCAGGTCCTCACCTTTGTCATGGCCAGGCCGGCGGCCTTTTCGCGCGCCTTGGCGAGCGCCGCCTGAAAGCGCTCGGTGCTCCGAACGCTCGCCCAGTCGGGATCTCTGGCGATGTGATTGGGGCAGTAGTAACCGCCGTCGACCGCCTTCTCGAGAAAGTGGAGCCCCTTGTCGCCGTTTCCGAGCAGGGCATGGAGGAAGCCGAGACAGTAGAGCACCCGCGAATCGGAAGGCGCCACGGCAGAGGCCTTCTCGGCCAGTTTCAGCGCCTGCTCGTAGTTTCTCTGCTCGCAGGCCTGGCCGATCTGCATGCGAAGGCTGATCACGTCCTTGTCCTTCGATTCGTTGAGGACGATGTCGTGGACGTTGACCTTGAGCGCCAGCTCGGCGGCCCTGTCGAGCAACTGTTCATAGCGAGGTTCATCGTGAAGGACGAAAAGATCGGCATCGCTCGAGATCTTTCGCGGCGCGTGAAAACCGCCTTCGATCGCTTTCGCCAGCCAGGTGAGGGCCTCGTCCTTGTTGCCGGCGCAGGCGTT
>Ga0180429_10003336_pt1 | contig 13012 bp, 12 predicted proteins | sample SS_ome_FD_132428 | JGI IMG/M metagenome (GOLD analysis project Ga0180429, IMG submission 132428) | Hypersaline lake sediment archaeal communities from the Salton Sea, California, USA - SS_1_S_1 metaG | ecosystem: Environmental > Aquatic > Non-marine Saline and Alkaline > Hypersaline > Sediment ... | reverse complement strand
GCGCTTTGGAGCCGTACTGCACGATGGCCACCTCGTCGTCCGGATTCAACGTCGACACGAGCAGCTTCAGCGCCGCCTTCAGCAGTCCGATCCGGTCCGGCTGTTCCATCGAACCCGAGGTGTCGACGACAAAGGTCAGCACCGCGCGCCGCTGCTCCTCGCGCCCCAGCCGCTTGCCCTTGACGCCGATCCGCAGCAGGTGCAGGCCGCGCCCGAACGGCGAGGGCGCCGCCTCGGCGTACACGCGGAAGGTCTGCTTCGCCGGCGCCTTGTCGCCGTAGTCGAAGAAGTTGACGAACTCCTCCGTCCGCACCGCGTCCGGCGGCGGCAGCAGCCCGCGCTGCATGTAGTTGCGGCTCAGCGTGTACGCCGCCGTGTCCACGTCGATCGAAAACGTCGAGACAGCGTTCTCCGCGGCATCGACGAACGGGTTGACACCGAACGCGCGGAAGCGGGGCGCGGTCGGCTCGTCTTCGAGATCCTTCGCCTCGCCCCAGCGATCCTCCCTTTCGCGCTTCCCCGCCTCGAAACCGTTGACCTCAAACGCGCCTCCTGCCGCGGCAGGATCCTCGCCGCGACGGAGATCCTCGCCGGCCGCATGTTCGATTTCCCGCCGGCGCCGTTGGCCGCCGGGCAACACGCGGGTGCTCACCGGCGCGAGATCTTGCCCGTATAACTCGTTGGACGGTTCGGGCTCGGGCTCCGACGCTGCGGGCGCTTCCGTCCCCGACGCGACCCCACGGGCGACGGGTTTGGTCGCCGCGGCGGCCGTGTCCTCGGGCGGGCGACCGGGCTTCCTGTCCGGCTTCACCGACGAGCCGCCCAGGAAGCTGAAACGCCGCGCGGGGACGATGACGCGGTCACCATCGTGCAGCTCGACGTCCGCGTCGAGTTCTCCTTCGCGCAGGATCTTGCCGGTATCCGCCGTGATGACGGTTTCCGTGCCGTCCTCATCCTGCCGGATGATGCCGACGGACTTCTCCCTGGCGTACGGAGTCAAACCTCCCGTCCTATCCAACAGGCGTCCCAATGTTGCCGGCTCGTCATCATCGAATACCTGCGGTCCGGGCTTCTTGACCTCGCCGAGCAAAGTGACCTCTCTCTCCGGTCGCTCTGCTTCCTCGACCGGAGCGGGAGGCGTGACGGGCGCCGGTCCGGAGGACGGCGCACGGGCGGGCGCCGATGGCGGCGGGGGAGGCGTCTCGAGATTCGGGCGCCGGATGCTCTTGGGGGTCCCGACGTATGCCGGACTGGGGAGATCGAGCTTGAGTCCCTCCATGTTCGCATACGCGTCCCCGTCTCTATCGCCGCTGCGCCGTGTCTCCTCCTCCCTCTCGCTCGCGAAATCGGTCATGCCCCCCTGTTGCGCGATCCGGTACGCACCACTGATCGTTTCGTCCACCGCACCACCGACACCGCCGGCAAACCAGCCGTAGGTCAAGTCGCCGGCGCCGGAGATATCCTTGCCGTCGAGCGTCGGGGCAGATTCGCCGGTCAGGGCAAGGGAATCGGCGAAGACTGCGTTTGTCGCACGGATGTCCGCGGTACCATCGGAAGCATACGGCGGGGGCCCGCCGCGCTCCATGTCTGTGGTGAGGCTGCTTTCCGCAGCGCGGCGAGCCGCCGCACCGGTCCGCTCCCGGGGGACCGTACTGCGCATGCTGTTGATCGCCAGCCACAGGAAGCCGCAGACCGCGACGATCGACGCGGCGGCCGCAAGGCGCGGATGTCCCAAGCCGATCCAGTGCAGGATACGCCGGCCGCTCTCCTCGCCCAGCACCGAACGCGAAATCCGGCGGCGATGGCTCGCGGAAAGCCGTTGCGGCGCTTGCGAGGACCCTGCCAGGGCGCCGCGCAGGAGTTCGAGGGTCGGCTCCGTCTCCCGCGCAAGCGCCCGGCAGGCGTCGCACGTCTCGATATGTTTACGGACTTCGGCGGCTTCGCTGTCACCGAGGTCGCCCAGCAGGTACGCGGTGATCTTCGGGCTGATGTCGTCGCACTTCATATCCGGCCTCTCAAATCCCGGGACAGCTTCTGCACCGCGTGGTGCAGGATGTTCCCGACATTGCCGACACTCCGACCCGTGACGTCGCTGATTTCCTTGTACGAAAGTCCTTCTTCCAGCCGCAGCAGCACCACCTGCTGCTCCCGCGGGTGGAGCCGGCCCAGATGTTGCAGGACCAGCGCCATCCGGTCCTCCGTTGCCGGCGCCGCCGGGCAATGCTCGCCGTCCGGACAGGCCACGGGGTCGGCCGCCTGCTTCTCGTGCAGCAGGTGCAGCCGCGACTCGCGCCGGATGTGATCGACCGCCTCGTTATGCGTCACCCGGTAGAGCCAGCTCCGGATCTGCGCCGGCGGCTCGTCGTCGGTGTCCCAGCCCCGGAACAGCTTGATAAACACGTTCTGCACCACGTCCTGCGCGGTCGTCGGGTTGTTCAGAATGCGGGCCGCATACCGCAACAGCGGGGTCTCGTGCTCTGCCACAATCGCCTCCATGGCTTCTTCCCGGTTCCTGCGCGTGCGTTTGTTTCGCTCAGCACTCATGGTCGACCCTCGAACCATTGCCGTCACCCGTGAGACGTTTCGCGGCGGGGGTATCTTCGCAATTTTCTTTCCTGGCAGGCAAGCTCGCCTGAGCAACGCAAAATGCAGATAGCGCCTGTCGGCGCCACTGTAAACACAGTTGCTGAGCATTGCAGGCCTTGTTTGTCGTGTGCCCGCAGCGTAGCGGAGGACTTCTGTCAAAAGTTCTTGCTGAAAGCATGAAAAGGAGAATCGGCTGACGAGAGCTCGAGGGCGACGAGAGCGGCTAACGAGTAGAGACGGTTCCAATCGCCTGCCGCGCGATGTTCCGGGCGCGATCAGCATTGATCGGCGCCGCAAGGGTGGTGTATAGAAGCCTCGTGAACATTGACCTCATCCTGGAAACGCTCAACCGCCACGATGTGGAGTACATTCTGCTTGGCGGCATGAACTTTCTGCTGCGGCACAAGCCGGTGTTGACCTTCGATGTCGATGTGTGGATCAACGATACAGCAGAGAATCGCGCGTGTTGCGAGACGGCCCTTGGCCAACTGGACGCATCCTGGGGAGCAACGGACGAGGAATGGCGGCCTGTCGTTCAATGGAAGCCGGGTTGGCTCGCCAGGCAGTCGATGTTCTGCATGACATCGCCGCACGGAGCCATCGATGTGTTCCGAAGCGTCAAGGGACTGGGAAGCTGGTCTTCCAGCGCGGAGCGGGCCGCACAAGGTCGCACGGCAAGCGGTGTGCCCTGCCTTGGTCTGTGCGACGAGGATATGCTCGCATGCCAGTATGCGCTGGACGAAACCGAGCGCAAACTCGACCGCGTCAAGGTTCTGGAGGAAGCGTTGGGCAACCATGAGTAGCGGCATCGACAAGCAGGCCGAAGAGGCGCGGCGCGATCGCCACTGGGACCCACTGCAGCGCTGGAAAGCCATCGTTCAAACCATCGCGTTCGCGGAAGCCCAGCACAGCGTGAAGCGCAATTCCAAGGAAGCCTGCCTGGAACAGCAAGCCCGGCTCAACCGCACCCCCGCGCGGCGGCAGGGAGGGTGAAGCGGATCTCTTCGTCGGCCACGCTCAGGACGTCTTCGTCGCGGAAGCCTTGCGCGCGGAGCCGGTCGAGGACCCGATCGACGAAGGGCTGCGGGGTGGAGGCGCCGGCGGTGACGCCGACGGCGCGGACGTCGTCCAGCGGGACGGCGGCCAGTTCGTCCAGGTCGCACACCAGGTGGGCCGGCGTGCCGGCGCGTCGGGCCACCTCGACGAGGCGATTGGTGTTGGAGCTGTTGTGCGCGCCGAGCACCAGGATCCGGTCGGTCACCGCGGCCACGCGCCGCACGGCTTCCTGGCGATTGGTCGTGGCATAACAGATATCGCTGCCGGTCGGGATTTGCAGCGCGGGAAAGCGCTCGCGCAGCACCCGTATCACGGCCTCCGTCTCGTCCACGCTCAGAGTCGTCTGCGTCACCACAGCGACGCGGGACGGATCGGACGCCGCGACCCGTCGCGCATCGTCCACGGTTTCGACCAGCGCAACGTGCTCCGGCGCCTCGCCGGCGACGCCCACGACCTCGTCGTGCCCCTTCTTGCCGATCAAGACAACGGTGTACCCCTGCGCCGCGAAGCGCTTGACCTCGCTGTGGACCTTCGTCACGAACGGGCAAGTTGCATCCACGACGGTCAGGCCGCGCCGTGCGGCCGCGGCCCGCACGGCGGGCGTTACGCCATGGGCGCTGAACAGCAGCACGGCGCCGGCGGGAACCGCGTTGACGTCGCGGACGAACACAACGCCGCGCGCGGCCAGGTCGTCGACGACCTGGCGGTTGTGCACGATCTCGTTGAAGCAGTAGATCGGCGGCGGGAACTTGCGCAGGGCCGCCTCGATGGTATCGACGGCGCGCCGCACGCCGGCACAGAATCCGTGCGGACACGCGACGACAAGCCGCTTTCCCGAGGTCATGCCTCCAGGTTCCCCGACGTGAACGCGATGCCGTGCGACCGGCACAGCAGGTTGGCCGCGATGCGGCCCGACTCATAGATGGTCGGCAATCCGCTGCCGGGATGCGTCCCGCCTCCGACCAGGTAGCAGTGATCGATTTCCTCGAACTTGTTGCGCGGCCGCAGGTAGATCATCTGGCCGAGGTTGTGCGCCAGGTTGAATGTCGCGCCCTTGTACACGCGGTACTCCTGCTCCCAGTCGGGCGGCGCGATGACCCGTTCCTCCTTGATGTGCGCCCGCAGGTCCTTCATCGCCGTTCGCTGCTCGATGGCATGGAGCAGCGTTTCGCGGAAGGGGGCGCGCCGTTTCTCCCAGTCGATTTCGCCCCGCAGATTCGGCACCGGGGCCAGCACGTAGACCGCCGATTCGCCTTCGGGCGCCAGCGTGGCATCCGTGGCATCGGCGCACCGCACGTAAAACGACAGATCGTCGGTCAGGTCGCGTCCCCCGAAAATGCGCTGCACGTTGTCGCGATAGTCGCCGGCAAAGACAATCGTGTGATGCGGCATGTCGTAGCGTTTGTCGAGGCCCAGGTACATCATGTACGTGGAGCAGGAGTACTTCATCCGCGCAAGACGGTCCGGGGTGTACCGGCGCAGCGTGCCGGGCTCGAAGAGGTGCGTTGCCGCGTGACCGAAGTCCGCATTAAGCACCACGTCGTCGCACTCGATCTTCTCGCCGTCGGCCAGCCGCACGCCGACGGCCCGGCGGCCCTGGACCAGGACACGGTCGACCGGCGTGGACAGCCGGACATCGGCCCCGTTCCCGCGCGCCACGTCCGCCATGGCGTCGGAAATCCGGCTCAGCCCGCCGATGGGATGCTCGATGCCGTAGGCGTGCTCGATGTACGGAATGATCGCAAACAGGCCCGGACACTGCCAGGGCGACATGCCGAGATACTTGGACTGGAAGGTGAACGAGAGCGCCAGCTTCTCGTCCTCGAAGTACCGGGCCATGACGCTGTACAGGCTGCGCCCCAGCGCCAGGTGCGGCAGCGCCTTCCACAAACCCGGCGAGAACAGCGTCTTGGGGCTGTGATACGCCTTCTGCAGACAGGGAAACAGCATCTTGAAGCGCTGCTGCTCGCGCTCCATGAAGATGTCGTAACTCTCTTCCAGCCCGGGGAACGCCCGCGCGATTTCGCTCCGCATCTTCTCGTGATCGGTGCTCGGCTCGATCATGCGGTCGTCAAACTGCAGGCGGTACATCGGATCCAGGCGGCGCATCTCGAGCACGTCGTCGGTCGCCGTACCCGCTTCGTGAAAGACCTGGTCGAGGATGTCGCGCAACATCAGGAACGTGGGCCCGACGTCAAACGTGTACGGCCCGAGCCGAATGCTGCCGTTGCGCCCGCCGACGTGGTCGCGCGCTTCCAGAACGGTCACCTTGAGCCCCCGCTGGGCCAGAATCATGGCCGCCGTCAGCCCCCCGGGCCCGGCGCCGACCACGACAACATGTTTCTCCGACGCGTTCACCGGCATAGCCACCTCCCCGTCTGTTCCGTCCTTTATTGACCCTGCACAACCCTGCTGATACACTACGCGGGAAATCCGATCAAGGGATTCGTGCGCCGGGCATCATGCGGAAGCTTCTCATCGGGCTCAACAACTGGATCACGCGGCTCCGCAAGGTGCGCGTGGCGCCGGGGAACCTGCTGCTCCTGGCCCCGCACTGCCTGCAGCGCACCCCGTGCAAACACAACGTCATCCACGACCTCGATCAATGCGCGCGGTGCGGACAGTGCAACGTCGGCGACCTGCTCCGCCTCCGCGATACGTACGGCGTCCAGTGCAGCCTGGCCAGCGGCGGCCGGCAGGCCATCGGGCTGGTCCGCCGGGCCGACGTTCACGCCGTCGTGGCCGTAGCCTGCGAGAAGGAACTCGTCGATGGGATCCGCGCGGCCTTTCCCAAGCCGGTGCTGGCATTGCCCAACCTCCGGCCCAACGGCCCCTGCAAGGATACGGGTGTCGATGCCGCGGAGCTGGAAGCCGTGCTCCGCACGATGCTGGTCAACCTCCCAGCATCCAGCGGTACACCCGCTTCAGGGTCCGCAGCGACGTCTTCGGCGGCGGATACGCCAGGCCCGGATCGATCCGGGCCGACCGCTCCAGCACGGCCCGTTCGTAACTGAACGCATCGAAGCCGGCCTTGCCGTGATAGCGGCCGATCCCGCTGGCGCCGAGTCCTCCGAACGGCAGCCGCCGGCTGATCACCTGGCTCACCGTGTCGTTCACGCAGAAGCCGCCCGAGCGCGTGGCCTGCATCACATGCCGCACCGACGCCCGGCTGCCGGTAAACAGGTAGACCGCCAGCGGCGGCGGCGCGGCGCGCAGCCGCGCGAGCAACGCTTCGAGATCGTGGAACGGAACCACCGGGAGAAGGGGCCCGAAGATCTCCTCCGTCAGCAGCGCCGAATCGGGCGCCACATCCGTCAGCACGGTGGGCGCGATGTACCGTGCCGCGATCTCGTACTCGCCGCCGCATGCCGCGGCGCCGCCGGCCAGCAGCTCGACCAGCCGCTGGGCGTGCCGCTCGGAGACGAGCCGTCCGTAGTCGGGGCTGCGACGCGGATCCTCGCCGTAGAAGGCCCGCACGGTGTCCACCAGCGCGCGCACCAACCGGTCATGCGCGGCATGCTCCACGAACACCACATCGGGGGCCACGCACGTCTGCCCCGCATTGAGAAACTTGCCCCAGACAATCCGGCGGGCCGCGACGGACAGGTCGGCGTCGGCGCGTACGATGCAGGGGTTCTTGCCGCCAAGCTCCAGCGTTACCGACGCCGGATGCCGGGCCGCCGCCCGCATGACTTCGCGGCCGACCGCCGTGCTGCCGGTGAAGAAGACGTGATCGAACGGGAGTTCCAGCAGCGCGCGGCCGGTCTCCACACCGCCCTCGAAGGCCGCCACGTGGGCCGGATCGAAGCGTTCGCGCAGGAGCGCGGCCAGCGCCGCGGACACGCGCGGCGTCTGTTCGGCCAGTTTGACCGCCGCGGCATTGCCGGCGGCGAGGGCGGCAACGAGCGGCGACAGCGCTAGCTGCAGCGGATAGTTCCACGGCGCCAGGATCAGCACCACCCCGCGCGGCTCGGGTTGCACCCGTCCCTGCGCCGGCCACAACGCCGGCGGCAGGCGGCGGCGGCGCGGCCGCATCCAGCGCCGGAGCCGGCGCAGCGCGAAGCGGATATCCCCGCGCACGTAGCCGATTTCCGAGGCGTACGCTTCCACCGGCGGTTTGCCCAGGTCGTCGTGCAGCGCCCGCAGCAGCGCCTCCTCGTGCGCCGCCAGGGCCGCATCGAGGCGCCGGAGCGCCGCGCGGCGCGCCGCGAGCGTCCGCGTGCGGCCCGCGTGGAAGAAAACGCTGGCCTTCTCGAACCATTCCGCGTAATTGGTCATGTCCGGGGGTAGTATGCGCTTTCTTCTCTGCTGTGCAATCCTGAAGCTCGTGCTCACGGCCGCCCCGCCCGCCGCGGCGGCGCCGCGGGCCGCCGACACCCATCGCCTGGCGGAAGCCGCGGCCGTCTTCCACGCGGCGGTGCGCCGCTGGGACGGCGCAGGGCTGCGCGAGGCGGCCGGCATCACGGCCGGCGTCCGCGACCGCGCCCCCGACTGGCCGGCGGCGCACTACTGGAATGCCGTCTGCGAGTTTCACCTCGCGCTCCGGGACGCGGACCACAAAGACAAGGCCACACGGCGCGCGGCCGGCCGGCGCCTCGACCGCGCGGAAGCCGCGCTGGACCGGCTGCTCGAACTCGATCCCAGCCACGGCGAGGGGCACGCGCTGCTCGCCTCCGTACTCGGGCTGCGGCTCGCCGAGCACCCGCTCACCGCGGCCTGGCGCGGCTTCCGCGTGAAGCGGCACGAGAAGCGCGGACAGGAGGCCGCGCCCCGCAATCCCCGCGTCTGGTATCTGGCGGGCTGCAGCTTCTACCACGCACCCTCCATCCTGGGCGGACGCGACAAGGGGCTGCGCTACTTCGAGAAGGCCGACGCTTTGTTTCGCGAGGAAGCCGGGACCGCGGCGGGTCCGCTCGACCCGCGCTGGGGCCATGACAGTTGCCTGGCGTTCCTGGGCCGGATCTACGAGCAGCAGGGCGAAAACGCCCGCGCGGCCAGGGCCTACCGGGACGCGCTCGAGGCCAATCCGCACAACCGGATCGCCGCCGCGGCGCTGTCGGCGCTCGGTAACAAGGAGGACGAGCAGTGATGAACAACGGACAACGCAAGGTCGTCATTGTCGGCGCCGGGCTGGGCGGTCTGTCGGCCGCGATTTCGCTCGCGCAGGACGGGTACGCGGTCGAACTCTTCGAGAAGAACACCCACATCGGCGGGAAACTCAACGTGCTCACGCAGCAGGGCTACACGTTCGATCTCGGCCCCTCGATCCTGACGCTCCCGCACATCTTCGAGCGGCTGTTCGAGCGCTCGGGCAAGCGCATGGCCGACTACATCCCGCTGCGGACCCTGCGCCCGCACTGGCGCAATTTCTTCGAAGACGGCATCACGCTCGACCTGGCGCCAGAACCCGACACGATGCGGCGGGAGCTGGACAAGGTCGGCGAGCCGCACGCCCACCTGCGGTCGTTCCTGGACTATGCGGACGCGTTGTACGACCTGGTGGACCGGGGTTACTTCCAGGAGGGGCTCGATACGGCGGCGGATTTCCGCCGGTATTACGGGCTGCGCGCGTTCCCGCGGTTCGACCTGCTGCGGACCATGCACGGAGGGGTGGCCCGCCACTTCCGCGATCCGCACCTCCGCGACATTTTCGACTTCTTCATCAAGTACGTCGGCTCGTCCGCCTACCGCGCACCGGCATTCATGAACTGCCTGCCGACCATTCAGTTCCGTTACGACCTGTGGTACGTCGACGGCGGGCTCTACGGGATCGCGCGCGGGCTGCGCCGGCTGCTCGACGAACTGGAAATCCCGGTGCGACTGGCGTGCGAAGTGGCCCGCATCACGACAAGCGGCGGGCGGGTGACCGGCATCGAAACCGCGGACGGGGAAGCGGTGGCGGCCGACATCGTCGTCTCGAACATGGAGGTCATTCCCGCGTACCGGGATCTTCTCCGGGAAGACGCCGCCTTTCTGCGGTCGCTGGAGCGGTTTGAGCCTGCCTGTTCGGGCCTGGTGCTCGACCTCGGGCTCGACCGCCGGTACCCGCAGCTTGCGCACCACAACTTCTTCTTCTCCGGCCGCCAGCGCGAGCATTTCGACACCGTGTTCCGGAAGCGCGAGCTGCCGGAGGACCCGACGATCTACCTCGTCGCCGCCTCGCGCACGGACCCGACGGTCGCTCCCGAAGGCTGCGATTGCCTGAAGATCCTGCCGCACATTCCCTACATCCGCGACGACCGCCCCCTGACGCGGGACGACTACCTGGCCTTCAAGGAGAAGATCGTCGACAAGCTGGAGCGGATGGGCCTGACGGATCTGCGCAAACACACGGTCTTCGAGCACGTCTGGACACCGCTGGATATCCGGGAGCGGTATTCCTCGCACCGGGGGTCCATTTACGGCGTCGTCTCCGACCGCTTCAAGAATCTCGCGTTCAAGGCGCCGAAACAGAGCACCCGCTACCCGAACCTGTTCTTTGTGGGCGGTTCCGTCAATCCCGGCGGCGGTATGCCGATGGTGGTGCAGTGCGGACAGAATGTCGCCCGCGCCGTACGGGAGTGGGACCGGACGCCATGATCCTGCTGGCGGCGGCGGCCGTGTTGTGGGCGGCGGGCTGGCTGGTCCTGTGGCGCGTGCCGGTCCTGCCGCGGGCGGACGGCACGGGGACAGGCGGTGTATCGGTCATCATTCCGGCGCGGAACGAGGAGGACAACCTGCCGGCGTTGCTCGCGTCGCTGCGCGCCCAGACCCCCGGCCCGCTGGAGGTGCTGGTCGTGGACGACGAGTCCACGGACCGGACGGCGGCGGTGGCGCGGCAGGACGGCGCCGCGGTGCGCGCATCGGATCCGCTGCCCGCGGGCTGGCGCGGGAAGGCGTGGGCCTGTCACCAGGGCGCCCGGGCCGCGCGCGGGCGGCTGCTGCTCTTTCTCGACGCCGACACGCGCCTGGAGGCGGGCGCGCTCGCGCGCCTGGTCGCCGCACGCGGCGCGGACGGGGCGGTGGTGTCGGTGGGCCCCTACCACGACGTGCCGTGCCTGTACGAACAGCTCTCCGCATTTTTCAACACGGTCATGACCGCCGGCGCCGGCGCGTGCACGGTGTTGGGCGGCCGCCTGCGGCCGGCCGGCCTGTTCGGCCAGACGCTGCTGGTCGATCGCGACGCCTATGCCCGGGCCGGCGGCCACGCGGCGGTGCGGGGAGAGATCCTCGAGAACTTCTGCCTGGCCCGCCGCTTCCGCGAACAGGGCATCCCGATGCGCTGCTACGGCGGAGCAGGTTCGATCCGCATGCGCATGTACGGCGCAGGCCCGCGCGCGTTGACGGAGGGATGGGCCAAGGCCTTCCACAGCGGCGCGGCCCGGACGCCGCCCGGCCTGATGCTCCCGCTCTGCGCCTGGCTGTCGGGCTGCGTCCTGGCGCCGCTCGGGGTCGCGGCCGCGGCGCTCGGCGCCTGGGAGGGCACGTGGACGACGCTCGCCTGGCTGGCGCTCTACGCGCTGATCGCCATCCGTCTGTGTGCCTTCTGGAAGCGCATCGGGTCGTTCCGGCTCGTCACCGCCCTGGCGTACCCTGTCCCGCTTGCCTTCTTCGTGGCCCTTGTCCTGCGGTCCGCCCTGCGGCAGATGCGGCGGCGGCCGGTCTCCTGGAAAGGCCGTACGATCGACCGCACCGCGGAGCGGGGCGCCGCGTCATGAGCCTGGCGCCCTGGCAGCTCGTCGCGGTGAACGTACTGGCCTGGTGCTTGATCCACCTTTCCGTGCCATACGTGCTGACCCGGCTGCCGGCGCGGCTGTTCCGCCGGGACGGCCCGCTGTGCCGGCGGCGGTCGTGGGAACGCGACGGGACGCCCTACGAACGCCTGTTCGGCATCCGCCGCTGGAAAGACGCCCTGCCCGACGGCGCGGCCGTCTTTCGCGGCGGCTTCCGGAAACGCTCGCTGGCGCGGGCGGACACCGCGTACCTCGAGCGGTTTGCCGCCGAAACCCGGCGCGGCGAGCTGGCCCACTGGCTCGTGCTCGCCGCCGCGGGCCTCTTCTTTGCCTGGAATCCCTGGCCGCTCGGCCTGCTCATGATCGTCTACGCCGTCGCCGCCAACGCTCCCTGCATCCTCGCCCAGCGCTATAACCGCCTCCGCCTGCTCCGTCTACTCGCCCGGCGCCGGGCGCAAGCGTAACGGCCGCCCGTTCCTCACGGACGCGGGCCGGGCGTCGCGATCCGGACCGTGTGCGCCCGCACGTCCGGGGCGATGGACAGGTGGACGTGGATGGTCTCCGGCGGCAGCAGGCCGGCGGCGCGCTCGGCCCACTCGACGGCCACGATGCCGGCCGTCTCCAGGTACTCTTCGAACCCGAACGCCAGCGCCTCGTCGGGACCGCCGAGGCGGTAGAGGTCGATATGGATGAAGGGCCGCCGGCCGCCGCGGTACTCGTTGACGATCGTGAAGGTGGGACTCGTCACCGGACGGTCGATGCCCAGCGCCGCCGCAAGCCCGCGGGCGAAACAGGTCTTTCCCGCGCCCAGCGGACCGTGCAGCGCGATGACCCCCCTGCCTGCGCAGGCCGCCGCCAGCTCCCCGGCCAGGGCTTCCGTCTCCTCCGGCGACGCCGTGCGGATGGTCTGATCCCACGCCAGGGCCAACGGTCAATCCTCCAGCAGCGCCGCCAGGTGGCGGCGCAATTCGCCGGGCAGGTCGCGCGCCGTGTACCGCCCCACACGCCGCTGCTGTTCCGCCAGCACGGCTCTGCGCAACGGCGTGTCGGCCGCCAACTCGCCCATCATCTCCGCCACCGGGCCCATGTCCTTGCGGTCGAACAGAACACCCGCACCGTCCATCGTCTCCGGCACCGCCGCCGCCGCGTGCGCCAGCACGGGCACGCCGTAGAGCATGCTTTCGATGAGGGGACTGCAAAAGCCTTCGTGCTCGCTCATGCACAGGAACAGGTGCGCCGCGGCGTAGTACGCGTTGAGGTGCGACTGCAGGACGGATCCGGTGAAGATCACGTTCTCCAGCCCCAGCTCGCGCACCTGAGCGAGGACGAGGTAGTAATAGCGCTCCGTGCCTGCGAACGAACCGACCACGATCAGCCGCGAAGCCGGATCGACGTGCCGGTGATACAGGTAGAATGCGTGAACGACGTCTTCGATCCGCTTGTTGGGCGCGCAGCGCCCGACGAACAGGATGTTCTTGCGTCCGTCGTCAAACCGTTTGCGCACGCCGCGGTCGGCCGCACCGCGCACCATGTCGAGATCCAGCACCAGCGGCAGCACGCCCACCTCGCCGTAGCCCCATTCGCGCAGCTCCGCCGCGTTGAACGCACTGTCGGCCAATACCACGTCGGCCACACCGGCCAGGCCGCGCACCGCCTCG
>Ga0180429_10003335_pt1 | contig 13013 bp, 1 predicted proteins | sample SS_ome_FD_132428 | JGI IMG/M metagenome (GOLD analysis project Ga0180429, IMG submission 132428) | Hypersaline lake sediment archaeal communities from the Salton Sea, California, USA - SS_1_S_1 metaG | ecosystem: Environmental > Aquatic > Non-marine Saline and Alkaline > Hypersaline > Sediment ... | reverse complement strand
GTCCTGCCGCAGAGCGGGCGCGTGGGGAACGAAGACTACGGCGTGGAGTCTGCCGGCAGCTACTGGGTGAAAAACGTCGAGCGAATCGAGGTCCAGCAAACGGCCCAGTAGAGTGACGCGAAAGTAGGCAGAACTCGAAGAAGCAGAAGGGCAATCACCAGACGAGACTCCACGTTGAGGTCACCGACCAGCCGCCGCTGATCGGAAGCTCCGCCTCAATGGAGACGGAGATTCCACGACCCAGCTGGAACTCGAGTTCCCCTGTGACCAACGCAAGGTCAAACAACGCATCGGCCCCGGCGCCGAAGTAGGTGGCGATCTCGAATGAGCCGTCCGACCCGCAGCACGATGGGAAGCAGCCCGAGATGCCGATGACCTCGAAGTAGTCCGACTTCCCGGTTACCGACCCGTTCTTTGCGGCGGCCAGCGACTCACCGATGAACAGAGACAGGCACTCCCCGAACGCGCACTCTCCCTTGATGCCGTAGATCGAGATCCCGGCCACACTCGCGATCTGCGGACCGGCGACGATCTCTCCAAGGACCTCGATGTCCGTGCAGTAGAACCAATCCGGCTGGAACTTGAGCGTCGGAGACAGCGTCTTCTCCTCCGGGGTGTAGCTCAGGGCGATGTCAATCCCCCACCGCGTGCCCAGCAGGTCATCGAAGATCGTGTAGTCCGACAGCGTGACGTCGAGCGAACTGACGCCGGCCGTGTCGGAGACCTGCAAGCAGGCCGAGAGCTGTGTGTCGCAGCAGGCCCAGGGCCAGTCGACGCAGATGCTCGACTCCCAGTAGGCCAGCGGACAGATCCCGAACTTCGAACTCGCCTTGAACGTGGCGTCGCCAATCGAGCCCGATGCGGTGAACTGGTTGTAGGAAGACGACTGCGGCGTTGTGACATAGAAGACGTCGGAGAACGAGACTTCGTAGATCGAGAATGTGATGCCCGTCTGCCATGAGACGAAGCCCAGGGTCGATGGGTTGAACGACAGCGTGGAGTTGAGTGAGAGCGGCCCCAGGGGGCCGGACACCCCGGCGCGCAACGTGTCGAAGACGGTATCGGTCAGGGTCAGATCCAGCGTGGCCGCATACTCGTTGATCCCCAAGGATGTGTTGATCAGGATCGGATTGATCGTGATGCCCTCCGTTTGGGTGGTGATCGTCGTCATCTCGAACAGCCCGCCGAAGGTGTACGACTGCGCCATGCAGACAAGCGATGGCACGAGAGCCGTGACGATCATCGCCACGGCGGTCGCCAAGAGCGAGAGACGAGCTTTGCGATCCATGTCATCGCATTGTTCGCTGTGGGATTGGAATCAAGCGGGAACCACGGGACGCATCGCCTGGACGTTGGCCCGTAACGTACATCACCGAACTCGGGAGCCGCTTTGGGACTGCGTTCTCGCGAGGACTAGAAAGGCGAGCGTCCGAAGGATTGGCCAAAGACCGGCGCGATTCCTGAGCAGGCAGCAACAAGATGATCCTGCCAGAAGCCTGCCGGATCAGTGAGCTGGACGGTCGCATCACTCGGTCCTTGCGGTGTCGTGTCCCAAACGACGAGATCGGCCGCAGCTGCCAGCGCACTCGATCGTTCCCCCGGGAAGGCCAAAGCGACCTCGAAGAGCATCTCAAAGGCGACGGCCAGCTCCTCCGGCGTGTAGGCGAGGCCCCTACGGACTGACGTGGAGAAGACGAGTCGGCCGAGCGTGGCGTCGTAGGCGGCAGTACGAAGGGTTCTCCAGGCGTCGATGCCTTGATCGGAGAGGCTTGGCTCGCCGAGCGCCCGTCCAGCCACGAGCAGAACCGTGATTCGGCCTGCTTCCTCGATGGCATCGAACGTCGAGTCCTGACTGCGCGCGGCGTCGGCCATCGAGTCCAGGAGGTCGAGCGCGACCCCGCGATCCCTCACCAGAACCTCAGACGCTCGCTCGCAGGCCAGCGCGGCGACCGCGAGATCCGACCACCGGGCCACCTCTTCCTGTGCGGGGAGAGACGGTGTCCACGCGCCGTCGGCCTCATGCGTTGCCAGGCGAGCCAACGTGGCCGACGCGAGTTCCTGACTCAGCTGGCGCGTACCGACATCGAGGCTCTCCAAGCCCACGGTGTGCACCAAGCCAAGGAGCAGCGAAGCCTGATCGTAGATCGTCGTCCCCGTATCGATGACCGAGAGACGAACACCATCGTCCTCGATATTCGCTGCCGTCCCATGAGGCAGATAGAGGTCGCCAGCCTCTGTCGAACGCATGGCGCTGCCGAGCCACGCGATCTGGTTCTCGGCCAGGAAGTCGACGGTCGATCGAAGGAGTGCTGTCAGCCGGTCTTCGGTTGCGTTCTTGAGGAAGGCCGCCTCGCAGGCAAGCGTCTGTCCAAGGGCAGCGGGCGTGATGATCGCCGAGCGTTCGACGAAGCCGGCGCCATCTACGAGAACGGGCGTTCCCGACTCGAACGGAACGAGAATTCGTGGGCCGGTTGAGGGGTAGACCGGGAATCCTGCCTCCCGTGCCAGGGCCGTCAGCGCTTCGGCCAGAGACCGTTCTCGATCGGCCAGCAGGCCCGGCGCCTCGCGGAGCGGGATGCCGAGATCGGAAGCCTGGAGTAGGAGGCCGAGGTTGGCGGCGGAGAGTGCTTCAGCGAGCGGGGCTGCCGACCAATCGAGGGCGGCCAGATCGGCCAGATTGATGAGGATGGCCGCCAGACGCATCGCCTCGTCGGTGCGGTACGACACATCAGATGTCTCGGGCCCCGCTCCGCCCGTGCCCGTTCCTGATCCGAGAGAGACGTCAGCGCAGGCTTCCCTCGGCGGCTGCGACTCGCCGGCCAGGTTCGTGTATGTGAGCCTGGCGCAGTTCACGAGCGGGTCGGTCGTCGCGCTGTCGTCGATCTGAGCGATCAGGCTCCACGTGCGCGACTCGCCCGGCTCGAAGCGATCGAACGTCCAGGAGACCACACCGGCGCTGTGGCTGCTGGAAGGATCGGACGACACGTAGGCCGTCTCCGGCGGCAGGGTGTCCTGCAACAGGAGGTTGGCGAACGGCTCGTCCGTTTCGTTGTCCGCGGTGATCGTGTAGCGCACCAGGTCACCCAGTTCGGCCCAGGCTGTGCCGTCGCCGCCAAGGGGAGGCCTCAGGCACACCTCTCTGTCGAACACCGGCGCGAAGCGGTCGGTTGCTGTCCCGGCCGCCGATCCTTCCTCGTCCACGGGGACGCCTGCGCCGGCGACTCCGAGCGTTCCGGAGGCCGGTAGCTGGAGCCAGAGCGCATCGAGGATCCGGTCTGTATGACGCTTCAGCCGATCTTGGCTTTGGGAAGCCGCTTCGATGTCTGTCGCGGCCGTGAGCTGTGCGGCACGATCGAGTGCTGCGACCGTCAGGCCAAACTCGAGCGGCGTCACGCACCAGGCGGCGGAGGCATCGACGATGCCTCGATAGAGCTGGAGGTCCCCATCCCAGAAGCGTGCTTCGATTGCGCGACGTGCCTCCTCAATCCAGATCTCGTCTAGATCAAGAAGGGCGTGGCCGACGAGCAGGGCTCTGAGGACGCCGACCTGTCCGAGGAGCGTATCGACCAAGCAGGCTTCCTCATCGTCGTCCAGCATCGACGACCAGGTCTCGCCATAGACGCCGGGGCTTCTCCAGAGCGACTCCTGGAGGAAGTTGATCTCGGTCGCGAGCAACGTCATGGCTCGATCGCGCAGCGACTGCGGGAGCGACGAGGTGGTCGCAACCTGTTCCAGGGACGCGGCGGCGAGACCGAGAAGGCTGGTCGTCACAGCTTCGCTACGCATCCATCCATCGCCGGCTGGCTCGGCCCGATCGACCAGAACGTCGAGCGAAGGATCGAGCAGGACACGTTCCATCGTGGCCAGGACAAGATCGAGCAGGCTCTCCACCCGCAGCTTGTCGTCGGACAGGATGATGGGAGATCGCGGGTCGGTGAGCAGATCGTGGATCTCGGCCAGGCCGAACGCGAGACTCAGCTGACCGAACAGCGTGGCGCTCTCTTCCGAGACGATCCATCCATCCGCCGAAGCCGCTGTGGCCGACGGGATGTACCGCGTCCCATCCGGTGCCTCGTGGATGAGATCCTCGAGAACCTGAAGCTTGGCGGAGGCCGTCTCTGCTAGGTGCGCAGTCAGCAGGTGGGCTTCCGGATCGCCCGTCCGATCGAGGAGCTGTCTTAGCTCTTGGGATTCGCGCAGGAGCGTCATGCCCAGTGCAGATGCGGTGATCCGCGCATCGAAGGTTCCCTCCGACCAGGCAAGCGTCTCAGGACCCGCCAATCGTGGGCTGCCGGCGGCGAAGGGCACGGCCACGAGGTCGAAGCCCGTCGTATCAAGGGTTTCGATGGGCTCATCTGGAAGCGTCGGTAGATCGTCAAGTCCGAGTCCGAGTGTTGCGTGCAGAATGACAGCGGTCAGATTGGCGTCCGCGTAGTCCTCGACCTCCGGCAGCCGATCCTGCACGACGTACGCCGCGTACATCGAGATGTCGGTCTGATACCAGGGCTCGTCGACCCGGGCTCTCCGGCCGGCGCAGGCGGCGCCATCGTCTGGGATCTCCAGGCAGAGACGCTGCTGCAGAACAGGAGCAGGAAGTCCTTCCTCGGCCTGGTAGCGGAGGGCACTGATGGTTCCGGCGCCCGTTCCGACGCCGATCTCTGCCCCAAACGGAATCGCGTTCGAGAGCTGGAGGGCGGCATCGTCGACAACGCTTCGAAGGAAGCCGGCCAGTCGGGCGAGCACCTCGCCTTCGCGATCGAGATCGGAGACGAGGGCAAGCTCTCGTAGCGCGCCGACCGTCAGGCCGACCTCGAACGGCGTGTAGCAGTAGCCCAAGTCACCATCGAAGTGGTACGCAGCATAGAGCCCGTTGCCGACCGTGTCGATCCAGAGCTGATCGTTCAGCACGTCGAACGCTTCCTGGGCCAGGATCACCAGATTCGGATCCGCTTCCAGCGCATTCGCTGCGAGGAGGCCGCGGACGCCGGCGACCTGCGTCTCCAGTCCCAGGAATGCCAGCGAACGATCAACGCCTGGCTCAAGGAACCGACCGTTCAACTGCCGCGAGACGAGGTCTGTCGCTGTGACGTTGGAAAGGTCATCGATCCGCTCAGCATCCTGAGGCGTCACCAGATCTCGAGCAGCCTCCAGGGCGCAAAGCAACAGGGCCAGATCCGCGGTCGAGGCCAGTCGATCGGCGCTGTCGATCTCGAGGAGATGCTCCTCGGCATCGACATGCAGCGTTCCGACCGCTGCCAGCTCTTTGGACAGCAGCATGCCGGCACGGGCTTGTAGATAGGCGCGCAGGCCAGGCTCTCCCGAGGACCAGGCGTCGGTGTGCGTCTGCGCGAGTTGGACAAAGCTTGCCAGCCCCCAGATGAGCGAGGCCCGATCGAAGAGAACCGAAGCAGCGTCTTCGATCACCAAGGACCGATCGTCGGCCACCGACTGGATGTGTGGAACGAACCGGACCCCGTCGGTCTCGGCCGCTGTCTGCATCTCGTCGAGGGCCAGGATCTTGTTGGCCATCGCTTCGGCCAGAACGAGTCCAACATACCGATCGAGCGCGCGATCGCTCGAGAGCAGTCTCTCGGCGCCCGTCGCCTGCTCGAGCAGGCTCATGCCGAGCGCACTGGCGACGATCCGCTCGTCGAGGGTTGTCCAGGCTCCGTACGGGCCGAGCGCTCCGTCGTCTGACGTCTCGTAGATCGGCTCGCCGCCGGCGAACTCGAGGTAGATCCAGTTCTCGCCCACGGGGCGATCGGCTGGATCGAGCCCGGCGGATTCGGCGAAGGCCGCCAATCGGCTCTCCCAGGCGGCTGCCGGATCGATCGCCGTCTCTTGGGCCCGCTGCAAGGTTCGTGGGGCCTCGCGCATCGATAGGCCGAGGTACGAGAGTCCCTCCACCTGGAGCAGGTTGTCCGTTGCGTAGTTCCCCGTCTCGGTCCTCGCCGTGCGGATCCAGGTCGGAAGGAGAGTCGCGGGCAGGAGGTCCCAGCTGTCGCCGAGATGGGCCAGGCGTTCGAACTCGGCCGAGGCGTACATGGCGATATCTGTCTGGAACCAGATGCGATCGGTCCCCGCGTAGGAGCCTTCGCAGGCGCCATCGCCCAGGATCTCGGCCGTCTTGCGCAAGACGGGCACGGGGATGATCTCGCCGCCCTCTCCCTGGACGAACGAGGATCGAGCGATCAGGCTGACTTGAGAAGCATCGTCCGGATCGGTGTCGTTCGAGACGAGCGGCCGCTGATTGGGCGGTACGGGAACGCCGGATCCGTCTTCTCCAAACGCGTGCATGCGGTTGACGTAGAGGCTTCCATCAAAGAGCGGACCGTCAACGGCGGCCTCGAAACTGAGGACGATGCGCTCGTTCGGACGCAACGTGGCGCCGAGCGGCCAGACGAGCTGCGCGCCGATGGACGGATCAGCCGAAGACGATCCGCCGGGCCAGTAGGCGCTGGTCGAGCCACTCTCGTAGGAGAACTCGGGGGGCAGGGTGTCATCGATGCCGACAGCGTAGGCCGTTGCGTTCCCCACGTTTCGGACGGTGAGCTCGAAACGCACTATATCTCCGACTTCGATTCGTCCATCGGTTGCGCGGACGCCGTCCCGCCGGATCTCGGCCACCGACTTCGTCGTCACGAATGCCGGCACAGCCTCGCCGCCGACGAGCGTCACGTCGTCTCGATCATCGGGATCGTCATCACTGGGCACAGGACCGCTGTTGTCGGCCGGAATCGGGCGCGATGCGCCATCCTCGCCGGTCGCGGAAATGACATTCGTGTAGTTGACGCCGGCGATGACGTCGCCTTCGATCTCAGCGATGAAGGAGATCTCGATCGCGTCGCCCGGGCGAAGCGTGGCACTCGTCGTCCAAGCGAGCGTCGGGCCGGGAGCGCCGAGTGGATCCGCCCCGAATCGGCTCAGTCGCAGAGGCCATGTTGCATCGGTCGTTCCGGTGACGTAGGCAAAGCCGTCGGGCAGGAGATCCTCGACGTCGACATCGTAGGCAGTGCCCTCACCGACGTTTCGAATCGTCATCTCGTAGGTGACCCGGTCGCCTGTCTCGATTGACGATGCCGGACCGAGCGATCGGCCGTCGCGGACGATGTCGGCCACCTGCTTGTCGGTCACCAGCGCGGGAACGGCGCCGACCAGCGAGACATCGCTTTCGTCGTCTGGGTCGTCGTCTTCGGGAATCGGGCCGCTCTGATCGGGCGGGATCGGCGCGCCGCTGGAGTCCTCTCCGGTGGCGCGAATGGTGTTGATGTAGGGCACGCCCTGGGCGATCCCGCCGGTCACACGCGTGTCGAACTGAACAGCCAACGTCTCCCCAGCATCAAGGAAGGCACTGAAGTCCCACGCGAGCGTCGGACCTGGCGCCCCCGATGGATCGGCGCTGGAGGATCCGGACGGCCACAGAGCCTGGGTGTTGCCCGTGTAGATGAAGCCAGGCGGCAGGATGTCTTCCAGATCGACATTCAGCGCAGGCCCATTGCCCACATTGGTGACGGTCACTTCGTAGGTCACCGTGTCACCCGGTTCCACAACATCACCGCCGACGCTGATTCCATTCCGCACAATGGCAGCGACCGCCTTCGTCGTCACCAGGGCCGGGAATCCCACGCGGACCGAGGCAATGCCGGTGTCGTCCGCATCTGGGTCTTCCTCGTCGACGTCGGACGTGTCGTCGACATCGGCGTTGGCGTCCGGGATTTCCGTTCCGGCGCCGTCGACGCCCGTCGTCTCGGCCACGTTGACGAGATCGATCGCGGGAGGCGCATCGTTTCGGACGAGGGCGGCATAGGTGGCCGTGAGGGTTCCTCCCCCGGCGATTTCCGCGTCGATCGATGTGGTGAAGGTCCCGACTGCGTCGGGAAGGGCGAGGGTTCCGCTCGCCGCCGGAGTGTTGACCGACCAGCCTCCGGCCCCGATGACGGTTCCTGTCTCGATTTCGAGCCCCGTCGGGAGCTGATCGGTGAACTCCACGTCGTAGGCGGTTCCAAGCCCGACATTGCGGATCGTGTACTCGTAGACGATGACATCGCCGAACAGGACCGGATCGACCACGCCGATCGAGCTGCCGTCGCGGATGACATCAACGACGCGCTTGTCCACATCAAGGGCAGGAACGACGGGTGCGATGATGGTGATTCCCGTGTCATCGGCGTCGCTGTCCTCTGCATCATCGTCGGTGAGATCGCCCACATCGGCGTTCTCTCCTGGAATCGGGTTCCCGGCGCCGTCGATGCCGGTTGTGGCCGCCACATTGATCAGATCGACGCCCTGGCGGACGTCGCTGGTGACGTAGACGGTGTACTCGGCCACGAGCTGGGCTCCACCTGCGATCGTGGCGTCGATCGACGTGGTGAAGGTCCCGACTCCGTCGGGAACAGCGAGCGTGCCGCTCGCTGCGGGACTGTCGACGGTCCAACTCCCGGCGTCGCCGGGTGCGTCGGTCTCGGTGACCAGGCCGGTCGGAAGCGTGTCGGTGAACTCGACATCGTAGGCCGTGCCCAAGCCGACATTTCGGATCGTATACCGGTAGAAGACGACGTCGCCCGGTTCGACCGGTCCGGCGGGGCCGATGCTCGATCCGTTGCGGACGATATCGGTGATGATCTTGTCGACCGAAAGGGCAGGCTCCTCGGTGCCGATGACGGCGATGCCGGTGTCGTCGGCGTCCGGATCCTCGACGTCATCGTCGTCGGTGTCGCCTGCGCTCGGGTTCTCGTCGGGGATCTCGGTGCCGAATCCGTCGACGGCGCTGGCCTCCGCCGTGTTGACCAGGTCGACGCCCTGGACGATTCCGCTGGTGATGAGGGCAGAGAAGTCGGCCGTCAGGCTCCCGCCTCCGGCGATCTCGGCGTCGATCGACGTCGTGAAGGCGCCGACGCCGTCGGAGAGGGCAAGCGAGCCGCTCGCCGCAGGATCGTCCACGGTCCAGCTTCCGGCGTCGCCCGGCGCGTCCGTCTCGGTGACCATCCCGCCCGGGAGCGTGTCGGTGAACTCCACGTCGTAGGCGGTGGCGCCGCCGACATTGCGGATGACGAACCGGTAGAAGACGACGTCGCCTGGCTCGACGGGCTCGCCCGGTCCCAGGCTGCCGACGCCCGGACGGACGATGTCGACGATCGTCTTGTCGACGGACAGGGCGGGTTGGAGGACGGTCACCGTAACGATGCCGGTATCGTCGGCATCGGGGTCCTCAACGTCCGAATCGGATGTGTCGCCAAGCAGTGCGTTCTCCGGCGGGATCGGCGTACCGTCCTCGGCCTCGCCATAGGCATGGGCGGTGTTCGTCAGGTCATCGCCCTGCGAGACGGAACTCGTCACGATGCCGGTGAAGGTCGCCGTCAGCGTCTCTCCGGCACTAACGGTCAGTCCAAGAGGCACGTTGAACGTCGTCGCCCCGTCGCTGAGAGCGAGCGAGCCGCTCGCCGAGGGATCGGAGACGACGTAGCCTCCGGCATCTCCCGGAGCATCGGTCTCGATCACGATGCCTGCGGGCAGTGTGTCATCGAAACCCACCTGGTAGGCGGGCACCGGCCCGACGTTCTCGATCACGAACTGATAGACGATGACATCGCCCGGCTCGACGGGGCCCGTGATGCTCCCGATCGAGGCGCCGCCTCTTAGGATATCCGTGATGACCTTGTCGACAGACAGCGCTGGGGTGGCGTAGCCGAAGTCCTGCTCCCGGTTGTGCTCCCCAGCGCCGAGCGTGTAGTCGGACGTGTGCGGACTTCCGAGGCCGTCGTAGTCGTAGGTCTGCGTGAGGCCGGCGGGAAGCGTCGTGTCATCGACCGTGATCGTGTATGGCCCGGCGGGGAGGAAGTCGAACAGATAGAGGCCGTCCGCATCGGTCGTCGTGGTCAGGATTTCGTTGATTCCGTCGCCGTTCAGGTCGCCCTCGAGCGTCACGGTCACGTTCTCGATTCCAACTTCCGTGGGGTCCTGCACCCCGTCGGCATTCGCGTCGATCCAGACGTAGTCTCCGATCGAACCGAGGCCGCGGTACCCGAAGTCCTGCTCCCGGTTGTGCTCGTTCTCGGCCAACGTGTAGTCCGACGTATGCGGCGTGCCGAGGCCGTCGTAGTCGTAGGTTTGCTCCATCCCATCGGGGAGCGTGGTGTCGTCGACGGTGATCGTGTAGTCGCCGGCCGGCAGATCGTCGAACAGGTACTCGCCATTGGCATCGGTCGTTGTCTCCGTCGTGTAGTCGGTGATCCCGTCGCCGTCGAGGTCGGCTTCGAGAATCACCGTGACGTTGGCGATCCCGAGTTCCGAAGGATCCTGATCGCCCTCGGCGTCTGTATCGAACCAGACGCGATCGCCGATGGAGCCGATGCCCGGGTACGGATCGAGGCTCAGGCTGTTCGCCCCGTCGCACTCGCAGATCGCTGAACCTGGATCGGCTGTGACGGTGAAGGTGCAGTTCCAGTCGCCGCAATCGGGTGTGTAGGTGAAGACGATGTCTTGGGAGGCTCCCGACGCCAGATCGACCGGAACGCTGTCGAGCGTCGGCGCGCAGCCGGAACTCGTCAGGCAGAAGATGACCCCCGTGGCATCGCCGCAGCCGACGTTGCCGACGGTGGCAGTGACTGTCGCGGTCCCCGAGACACAATCGACGACCGGATCGACCTCGGAGACGACGAGATCCGGCACCTCCGACGGGATCGATGACAGGCAGAACTCGTTGTCGGTTCCGTCGCATTCGCAGATGTCATCCCCTGAGTCGACCACGAAGTGGGCCGAGTACTCGCAGTCCCCGGCGCAGAGGGCTTCGGAGACCACACGCTGCGTCATGGAGATGACAGTTGAGCCGCCCGCAGTCACCGTCTCGCCGCTGATCGTCTCGGACCAGCTATCGACGATGTTGCCCGTGCAGTTCGGGCCATCGTAGACGGTGACCGCGATGTCGAAGCTGGCCGTGACATCGGCGCAGCCGGTGTTTTCGACGGTGACATTGGCATCGACGGTTCCCTGCCCATCGGTCGCACAGCCGAGCGCCCCGATGGCGCCCGAGATCTCCAGGTCGGGCAGGCTCGAGGTGAATGGCTCGGAGCGGTCGTTGTTCGTTCCGTCGCACTCGCAGACGTTCTGGTCCGGGTCGACGGTGGCCGTGAAGGTGCAGGAGCAGTCGGTGCAGTCGGCCCAATCGCCGGTGGTGGCGAAGTCGACCGTCGTCGAAGCGCCCGATCCCAGATCGGCGATCGTCTCGTCATCGAAGCTCAGACAGCCGTCGGTCTCCAGGCGCAGGTCGAAGGGCCCCGACGCGCCGCAGCCATCGTTCTGGACGGTGACGCGAACGGCACCGGCGATGCCGTCGGACGTACACGTGATCTGGCTGAAGTCGATATCGGTGATGGTCAGATCGGGTGTGGCGATTGGGAATGTGCCAGCGCAGAGGTCGTTATTGGTGCCGTCGCACTCGCAGACGGCGTCATCCTCGTCCGCTTCCAAGCGGATCGACAGCACGCACGTATCGCAGAGGTCGAGTGTTCGGGTCACATCGATCGTCCGCTCGGCCGTGCCTCCGCCGGAGGCAATGTTCAGGCCGGTGAAGCTGACGGTGAACGTATCGATCTCGTTCCCGGCGCAGTCGGCGGCATCGAACAGGCGCAGTCGCAGACTGAGGTCACCGGTCAGCGGATCACCGCAGCCGTCGTTTCGTAGCGTCACAGGCCCTTGGATGCGGACCTGGCCGTCGCTGGCGCATGTCACATTCAGGTTGGCCGAATCGATGACAAGATCGGGCAGCGTGATGCCGCCGGTCAGCGTCGCCGCGTTGTCGTTCTCCTGACACTCGCAGACCGTGTCGCCCGCATCGAGCGTCACGGTGACGGCGTAGGTGCAGTTGGCGCAGGAGACGTTCCAGCCGTCGAGCGTCAGCGTCTGCGGGCTGTTGTCGTTCAGCGGCAGTACGCCGCCGAGTCCGACAAACGTGTCGGTCACCGAGAAGCCGGCGTTCGGCTCACTGACGGTGATTCCGAAGTCCTCCGTGATCGGGGCATCGCCGTTCCCCTGGTTGCGTACGGTGATCTGCAGCTGGCCGGAGCCTGGCGTGATGCCATCGCCCGTGCAGTCGAAAACCGGCGTGATGTCAGCGGGGTCGATGTCTAGATTGGGCACGCGGACGGTCGAGAGATCCTGAACGGCCGTTCCGTACTCGCACGTCGGCGCGGCCAACGTGGCGCATCCCCAAGTGGCGACGGCGGTGTTGCGGCGGACCGAGCGTGAGCAGTCGTCCGAGGGCTGGACCGCGTACGCCGTCACGGTTGCTGAGAGGCTCTCTCCCGGTGCCAGGCTGATGTCAGCCTCCCAGGTGATCGTCTGGCCGACCTGGGAACCGATGGCGACGGTCGACGGCGTCTCGTCGACCAGGTCAGTGAACGAATCGACGACCAGGGCCGAGCCGAGCGTGTCGACCAGCCTGACCCAGTCAGCGATGCCGGTCCCGTTGTTGGTGACGGTCAGCGTCCAGGTGACGGTGTCCCCGGCGTCGTAGCAGTCGAGGTCGGTGTTGGCCGGGGACTTGTCCATCGTCAGGGTCGGCAAGAGGCTTGTCAGCGTGACCGATGTTGCTGTGTCGTACTGAGTCAGACCGCAGCAGTCGTAGGAATAGACGGTGATGGGAATGTCCTGCGTGGTGAAGTAGCAGGAGACGTCGACATCGAAGCGCAGTCGTATCGTTCCGCCCGGCGGGATCGACTCGCAGCCGTCGTTCGCGCCCCCTTCGGTGCCGATGTCATACCAGGTCAGCGTCTGGCCGGCGGCATTCGGATCCCCTGCTGCCCCGTAGCCAGCGCCGCAGTCGATCTCAGAAGACCCTGGGACATAGCTCAGATCGTCGGGCAGCGTGATGACGAAGTCGACGTTCGAGGTTGTCGCGACGGTGCTGTCGTTGGTGATTGTCAGTGTCAACTCGGTCGTATCGGCGCAGGCCTCGATCGAGCCGGGCGACAGAGCGGCGGCCAGATCGAGAGGCGGACATCGAACGGCTGAGATGG
>Ga0180429_10003334_pt1 | contig 13017 bp, 3 predicted proteins | sample SS_ome_FD_132428 | JGI IMG/M metagenome (GOLD analysis project Ga0180429, IMG submission 132428) | Hypersaline lake sediment archaeal communities from the Salton Sea, California, USA - SS_1_S_1 metaG | ecosystem: Environmental > Aquatic > Non-marine Saline and Alkaline > Hypersaline > Sediment ... | reverse complement strand
TTCACCCTGGTTGAGCTGCTGGTCGTAATTGCGATCATCGGCGTGCTTGTGGGGCTGCTGTTGCCGGCGGTGCAGTCGGCCCGGGAATCGGCCAGGCGGGTGCAGTGCCAAAACAATCTGAAGCAGATCGGGCTTGCCGTGCTGACCTACGAGTCGGCGAAGAAAAAGATGCCGCCGCCGAGGATCGACCCCGACTGGGCCGACCGCCGCGGCAGGCTCGAGACCAGCTACACCGATTATCAGAGCGTCAGCCGCAGCGACAACACCGGCTTCTATTCCGCCCACATCCAGATCCTCCCCTTCATGGAGGAGTCGAACGTGACCGACACCATCAAGTTCAATCAGGCCCAGATGAAGCGAATGGTGGGCAACAACAACTACGAGGCCTACGCCCAGGCGATGGCTCTGTTCATCTGCCCCAGCGACGGCAACGTCGGCCGCGTGATCAGCGAAAACAGCTATCGCTGCAACACCGGCGGATCGACGCCCTACGGCGGGTCGCTCAACCCCGGCCAGCAGCATGTCCACACCGGCAGCGGGCCGGACCAGCTGCCGATCTCCGGCAACGGGGCGTTTCGGCCGTTCGAAAGCGTGAAGCTCAAAGACTTCCCCGACGGCCTCAGCAAAACCGCTCTCTTCTCGGAGCGGACGATGGGCAGCGGAAAAGCGAAAACCGAGCTTCCGACCAAGTCGGATATCGTGACGATGCCGGGGCGGACCCAGCTGCCCAGCCGCGATCAGATTTTCAATGCCTGCACGACCTATGTGCCCGCCGTTTCACAGTACAATTTTTTTGGTGCCGGCCGCTGGCCCGATGGGGATTCCTGGAGCAATGGCTGGCCTTTTTCCGGCTACGATTCGACCCAGTACAACCACGTCGCCCCGCCCAACTGGAGCGGCCAGGATTGTGGAAGCTGGAGCGCGATTCCCGACACGCCGGGTGAGCATGCGATCATTTCGGCCCGCAGCCAGCACGGGCCGATCGTCAACGTGCTCTTCGGAGACGGCGGGGTGGTGGTCGTCGATGACACCGTCGACCTCGCCATCTGGCGGGCCATGGGCACCCGCACGCCCGAGCCGGGCGAGGCGGCAGGTGGCATCCGATGATTTCCCGGAAATCGGTCGGGTTTTCCCGAAATACTGCGGGTTGGGCGGCGGGTGGTGCGGTGGTGATCGCGATCACCGTCGGGTGCGGTGGCCCGCCGCCGCCCCGTGCCGATGCGGTGGCCGCCCTCGAGCAGGCTGACTCCAGGTTTGCCGCCAAGGACCTCGAGGCGGCACGCGCAGGATATGCCGAGGCGATCACACTCGGGGCCCTGCGGGCGGATCTCCATGAGCGAGCAACGCTCAGGCTGGCCTACTGCGAGGCGTGTTTGGAAAACACCCAAGCCGCCAAGGCTCTGCTCGACGAACTCGCCGAGGTTGCCGCCGACATGGCGAGCGTGCATGCGATGCGAGCTTTCGTGTTGACGCAGGCTGGCGATGCCCAAGCCGCCCGGGCGGAATTGGCCAAGGCCCGTCAGTTTGATCCGGCAGCGCGGATGCCTGCGGCCTTGTGAAGCAGGCTTCGTGGGTCGCCTTCCCACGGCCCGCTCTCGAGCAGCCGCCTTTCTTTGCCGCTCACCCAATTCTCACACGGCCCCGGCCCGATTCTCACATTCGGCTAACCGAGTGGCGATAGTCTCCCGCAACCGTTCGCGGTGCGATTTCCACCCGGGCCGACCCGGCATTCAACAGAGGAGAAGGCGGATGCACTTGCTCGAGCAGATTTTCGGCATGAGGTCGTCGGGTGATCGCAGGCACGCAAGCAATGCGGCCAAGCGACGTGGGCAGCGACGTCGGCAGTCGGCGGCGGCCTCGGCAACCCGGTTTGAACCGCTCGAGCGGCGGGCGATGCTTGCCGTGTTGATCAGCCAATACATCGAGACCAACTCGGGCAGCACTCCCAAGGGCATCGAACTCTGGAATACGTCTCCAAGTGACATCACGTTCACCGCCAGTAATGCCCTCACGATCGAGCAGGGGACCAACGGCGGCACGCCAACGACCCGCGTGACGATCGACTCCGGCTCCCTGCCCGGCGGGGGCGTTTTGGTGGTCGGTACCAGCGACATGAATCCTGGCCTCGCCTACAACTTCCAGTTCAATGGCGACGACTCACTGGTTGTTAAACTCGCTGGCGTGGTCACCGACGTGTTCGGAATCCCAGGCAGCGATCCGGGCAGCGCCTGGACCGGCGGCGGCGTTAGCACCGCCAACCAAAACATCCAACTGAAGGAAGGGATCACGACGGGCGCCGTGGATGGCTGGACCGATCCAAGCCTCCGCTTCGAGACCGTCTCGACCACGCCGGCCACCTTGCCCGAGGGCTTGGCGGGGTTTGGCCTGGCCCCCGGTTCGGTAAGCACGACGCCGGCGATTACGGCACCCGCCACCGTGGACGGGCTCTCATCCGTCGAGGGCTCGGCATCGGCGTCGGCGAGCGTCGCAGTTGTTGGGTCGAACCTGAGCGAGGGCATTGTGGCCACCGCCCCGACCGGCTTCGAGGTCTCGCTCGACGACACGAGCTTTTCTTCGAGCGTGACGCTGCCTCAGGCAGGTGGCGACTTGTACGTGCGGGTCGCCGACTCCGCAGTCGCAGGCGGCGTTTCCGGAACCCTCACGCTCTCGAGCGCCAATGCAAGCGATGTCTCGGTGGCCCTCACCGGCACCGTGCGGGCGGCGACGCTGAGTCTGCCCTACGGACCGCAGGACTTCGAGGATGAAGTCAGCGAGCCCTGGTTCACCTACGACGCGGGCGGCAGCAACAACTGGGTATTCCGCAGCGGAAGCCTGACGGGCACGACCGATCAGGTGTGGGAGGTGAACGGCTACAACAGCATCGGCACCGCCAACGACTGGCTCATGATCGGCGGCTTTGACTTCACGAACGTAGCCACGCCCGTTGTCGAGTTCAACACAATCACCCGCTATACCTCGGGCGTGGATGAACTGTTTTTGAAGTATTCGACCAACTATTCGGGGGTTGGCGACCCTTCGCTCGCCACTTGGACAACGGTCGATTTCACGCGGGCGGCGTCGGAGAATACCGAATCCCCTTCAGGCCAGGTGCTGCTGCCGGGTGCGGCAGGCAGTGCGAACGTGTACATCGCCTTTCATTACGTGGCCGGCGGAACAACAAGCGGGACGACCGCGATCTGGCAGGTCGACGATTTCCAGGTCTACGAGGCCCAGACGTTTTCGCTGTCGATCGCCGGCGTGCCGGCGACGCTCGACGAAGGCGAGTACGACATTCTCGGCACCGTTTCGATCCCCGAGCCACGACAGACCAACACCGTGGTCACCATCACCAGTTCTGACGCCACCGAGATTGTCGTTGACAACGGTGACCTCAACCAAGGTGCCACCGCGACGGTCACGATCTTCGCCGGCGACACCTCGGCGGAGTTCTACATCGAGGCGTTGGAAGACAACGAGGTCGATGCCGACATTCCCGTCACGCTCACCGCCAGCGTGGCCGATTCGAGCTACGACCCGGCCACGGCCACTGTCACGGTGGTCAACATCGACGCCACGCCGGCGATGTTGCCAGCCGGCGGCTACACACAAACCTTCTCGACATTCTCCGCCGCCACGCCCGATCTGCCGCTCGGCTGGTCGCTCGAGGGCATGAAGACGACGTTTCCCGACTCCGGCAACGGCTGGGGCGAGGGCACAACCGGGGGGCTCCGCGGAGGTGCCAACGTGCTTGGCTATCAGCCGGCCGGTTCGGCCGAGGATCTGACGGCCACCCTGACCTTGCAAAACGACACCGGAACCACGCTCACCGACATCACAATCGCTTATACAGGGCGGGCAGAGCGGCTCGATGACCCGGTGGCGACGAGGGTTCCGGCCTTCGAGGTGACCGTCGATGGCAGCGTGGTCGAGGCTTTGGGCTATGCGACCAGCGACGGCGACAACGCCCGGCGGAGTGCGTCGCTTTCCAATCTCACAATTCTGCCGGGCGAAACCTTCCAGGTGGTCTGGTCCGCCGATCGGGGCACAGGCACCGGTTCGTCGCCACAGATCGGCATCAGCGAGGTGAGCGTCACGGTGGGCAGCGTGCAGACGGTGCCGACGGTGACCCAAGTGAGCGTGCCGAGGACCACCACCGGCCGCGATTCGGCGACTGCGATCGCCACCGTGTCGAGCGATGGCGGGGCGACGCTGTCGGCCACCGGATTTGTCTACATCGCATCGGCCGGACTGACGGGTGAGCTGGACCTCGCCACTCCCGGCGCGATCACGGTGCCGCAGAACTTCGCCGGGGTCGGCCAGATCACCGAGACAATCAGCGGGCTGACCAGCGGAACGACCTACACGCTGCGGGCGTACGCCACGAACGCCGAGGGCACGACGCTCAGTGCGCCGGTGAGTTTCACCACGCAGTCGGCGGCACCGTCCTTTGGCGGGCTGTATCAGCAAGACTTTTCAAGCTTCCAGGGAACGTTGCCCGACGGCTGGTGGACAACATCGACCCTCGAGGTCGATGGCTACGGTGGGGAGTGGGGAACTGGCAGCAGCGGGGGGCTGCGGGGCGTCGGTGATACCGAGACGGATGGCGTGCTCGGCTACCAGCACACGACCACCACCGGGGTCCTCACGGTGACGCTGTCGCTGGTCAACACCACCGGCTCCACCATCACCGAACTCGACATCGGCTACCTCGGCCGCGTGGCTCGTGAGACTCAGGAACGCACCCCCGAGTGGGCCGTGAGCGTGGAGGGCACAACGGTCGCGGGCCTGGCCTATTCCACCGGCAACACCAGCGGTGTCGGCGGAGAGCCGGCCGACGAGTCGATCTCGGCGCGGGTCAGCGGGCTTTCAATCGCTGATGGCGAGGTGTTTGAAATCAGCTGGAGTTCGTTCAACGAGTCGGCCGCCGGCGGCCAGGCTGGAGCGTCCCGTCAGATCGGGATCGGGGATGTCTCGATTCAGGCTCCCGGCGTTGCGGTTCCCTCAGTCTCGGTCGACGGAAGCCTGTCGGCCTTTGCGACGGTCAGCGGCGCGGCATCGGCAGCAGGCAGCGTTGGCGTGAGCGGCAGCAATCTGCAGGGCGATGTCACGGCCACCGCGGCAGCCGGTTTTGAGGTTTCAAGCGACGGCGTGAACTTCGGGCCGACCGCGGTCTTTCCGGCGACCAATGGGTCGGCCTCCGGAACGCTCTCGGTGCGGGTGGCCGCCACGGCGGCCGCCGGAGAGTATGCCGATTCGATCCGACTCTCCAGCCCTTCCGCGGCCAACGTGGACGTGGCCGTCACTGCGAGCGTGGCGATGGGGCTGCCCTACGGACGCGAAACCTTTGAAGCCGGCTTCGACGATGGAATTGCCGAGCCTTATGCCACCTTCAACGCGGCGGGTAGCGACAACTGGGAGTTGGTCACAAGCACGCGGGGCGTGGCCGAGGGTCTGACCAACCGCACGCTGCAGATGAACGGATTCGGTAGCGACGTCGCCGCCGATGACTGGCTGATTCTTGGCAGTTTTGACTTCACCTCGGCAGTCAGCCCGGCGATCAGTTTCACGACCCTCAACGATTTCACCGCCGGAGGAACGGTGGTGGATGAGTTGTCGTTGAAGGTGTCGACCGACTACAGCGGCACTGGCGATCCGTCGCTTGCCACGTGGACAAAACTCCCCTTCACCAAGCCCGCCGCCGAGGAGGTGAAGACGGCTTCCGTGCAGGTCCCCCTGACCGGCACGGCAGGTGAGTCGAGCGTGTTTGTCGCGTTTCACTACGTCGCCGCGGGCACCGGCGGCGATGGCGGCGACACCGCTTTGTGGCAGGTCGATGACGTGGTTGTGGCTGAGGCGGCCACGCCCGCGATTTTTGTGACGGCCGCCCCGACCATCACGGAGGAGTCGTTTGACGTTGAAGGCACAGTCTCGATCCCCCAGGCTCTCGGCGTGCCGTTGAATGTGACGCTGACCAGTTCGGATGCGGGTGAGTTGCTGCTCGATAACGGCGACTTCAATCTCGCGGCTACGGCCGTGGTGACGATCCCCGCGGGCCAGACGTCCGCGGGCTTCTACATCACCGGCGAACTCGACGGGATCGTCGACGACGACGTGGCGGTCACAATCTCCGCGGCGGCTGCCGGCTACGATTCACTCTCGACGGTGGTCACCGTCGTCAATGTCGATGTGCCCGGAGCCGATCTGACAACTGACGGCTACACCGAGGACTTCAGCGGCTTCACGTCGGCTGAAACCCTGCCGCTGGGCTGGTCGATCACGGCCGATGGCTCGGCCTCCAACCGGCTTGACTACTCGGCCTGGGGGGAAACTTCCACCGGCGTCAAGTACAGCTCGGACACGGCGGATGTTTTCGGCTACCAGCACACCGGGAGCACCGGCGTGGTCCGCCAGTCGCTGACGCTCACCAACGCCACCGGCAGCGCGATCAACGCGGTCACGATCAGCTATGAGGGCCGGGTCGAGCGGCCCGACGAGGGCCGCACGCCCTCCTTCACCGTGTATGTCGGTGAGACCGAGGCGACGGGGCTGGGGTACTCGACGAGTGACGGCGACGCCGTGACCAAGCAGGCCTCGGTGGGTGGGCTGTCGATTGCCGCCGGCGAGAAGTTCACGATTTCCTGGGAAAGCGACGGCAGTACCAGTGGGTCGCCCGGGAGCGGTTCTCGCCAACAGATCGGCCTGGGCAACGTGAGCGTGACGGTGGGAACAAGCCTGCTGCCGCCCTCGGTTGGCGGGCTGGACGTGCCCACTGCCACGCTCGGTCGCACCGCCGCCACAGCCGCGGCCACGGTCACCGCCGATGGCGGGTCGACGCTCACCGCCGCGGGCTTTGTGTACATCGCCACCGCCGACCTGAGCGGCGAACTGACTCTCGCAACGGCCGGAGCGGTCAATGTCGCCGCGGGCTCGCCGGCAGTCGGCGGACTCGCCGAAACGCTCACGGGTTTGACCGCCGGCACGGAATATACGCTGCGGGCCTATGCAACCAACGCGGAGGGCACGTCCTACACCGCGGCCACGACCTTCACGACGGTCTCGGCGGCGGTGTCCCTCGTCGACAGCTACACGCAGGATTTCTCGAGTTTTACCGGCACTCTGCCCGGCGGCTGGGCGGCGGCCTCATCCGGCGGCGTCGATGGCTATGTCGGCGAGTGGGGCTCGGGGACCTCCGGCGGCTTCCGCGGTGTCGGCGAGACAACCGGCGGCGTGCTCGGCTATCAGCACAGTTCGAGCAGCGGGACGCTGACGGTGAGCCTGACGCTCGTCAACGACTCCGGCAGCGTGATCGAATCGCTTGACGTGGGCTACCTCGGGCGAGTCGAGCGGGCGGATCAGGGTCGGCCGCCGGCGTGGAGCGTGGCGGTCAACGGCAGCGAGGTGAGCAGCCTCGCCTACAGCACGGACAATACCGCGGGTGTGGGGGGCGTGGCCGGCGACCAGCAGATTTCGGCGACGCTCAGCGGTCTCTCGATCGGCACCGGCCAAGAGATCACGATCACCTGGACGAGCGACCGCGGCGAGAGTGAAGCCGGCGGGGCATCGCGGCAGATCGGGATTGCCGATGTGTCGGTCAGCGTTGGCGGCGGCGTGGCTCCCACGCCTACAGTCGGGGTGACCGCCGGCAGCGATTCCGACGATTTGCGGATCGTGAGCTACAACATCGCCTCCGGCGGCGGCAACGGACAGCCCCGCAGCGGCCTGGATACGGTGCTCGAGGCGATTTCAAATGAGAACTACGCGGGGCTGGCCGACCAGATCGACCTGCTTGCGTTGCAGGAGGTCGACAGCCAACTCACGACCACCGCGGCGGTGGTTTCTTCGCTGAATGCGATCTACGGCGGCGGGACCTATTCGCGGGGAACCCTCAACGGCTCTGGATCCTTCACGGTGGGCGTGGTCTACAACAGCCAGTCGCTCACGCTCGTGGAAGAGGTGGCGATCACCACCGGCGGCCCGCGGCAGGCGATCCGCTATCGCTTTGAGCCGGTGAATGGTTCGGCCTCTGACGGCTTCTATCTTTACAACGCCCATCTGAAGGCCGATCCGGACAGTTCGAGCCAGGTCACCCGGCAGGCCGAGGCGGCCGCCATCCGGTCGGATGCCGACGCCCTGCCGGTCGGGTCGAGCATCATCTATGCCGGCGACTTCAACCTCTACACGAGCAACGAAGGGGCCTATCAGGCGTTTGTCGCGGCCGGCAACGGCCAGGCCTTCGACCCGATTTCCTCGCCGGGCAACTGGAGCGGCAGTTCCTCTTTCCGCGGAATTTTCACGCAGGCGCCGCTGCAAAACGCCGCCCCCGATCTCGTTGGCGGCGGCCTCGACGACCGCTTCGATTTCCAGCTGATCTCGGCGGCGGTCCAGGATGGCAGCGGCTTTGAGTATCAGGTCGGCAGCTATCGGGCCTTCGGCAACAACGGCTCGGTGCCGGTCAACGGCGACATCAACTCCTCGGGCAACACGGCTTTGGCGGGATTGGCCAACCGCACGCAGGTGCTCGACCTGCTGACGACCGTTTCCGACCACCTCCCGGTGGTGGCGGATTACAGCGTGCCCACCGCCGGCGGGCTCGACGCGCTGACGACGGAGTTTGGCACGGCCTCGGCCGCAGGCAGTTTCTCCGTGTCGGGCAGCGATCTGGGCGGCGACCTCACGGTGGCCGCCCCGAGCGGCTTCGAGGTTTCGCTCGCTGAGTCGAGCGGCTACGCCTCGCAGATCACTGTCTCTCCCGTCGGCGGAAGTGTGGCGACCACCACGATCTACATCCGGCTTGCCGCCGACACCGCCGTTGGCAGCTACTCCGGCGATGTGACCGTCTCGGCGGCAGGGGCGAGTTCGCAGACACTGGCCGTGCCGGAGAGCACGGTCACCGCTCCGGCGGTGGTCTCGATCGACATCCCCGCCGGCACGACGCTGACACTCGCCGAAGCGGGCTTCGGCTCGCTCACCGGCAGCCAGGAACTGCGGAAGACCGGCACCGGCACGCTGCTGCTCGATACGGCCAACTCCTTCACCGGAGCCACGACGATCACCGGCGGCGCGATCATCGTCAGCAACGCCGGGGCGTTGGCCTCCAGTAGCGTGACCGTTTCGGCGGGCGGGCGGCTCGAGATTTCCGGCACCACCAACGCGGCCCTCGGCGGGCTGAATGTCGACGGCGGGCTGGTCGACCTGGGCACCGGGTCGGTGACGGTCGCCTCGGGCGGCGTCAGCGAGGCGGATCTGCGGACGTGGATCAAGGACGGTCGCAACGGCGGTGCTTGGAACGGCACTGACGGCATCACCTCCGACGAGGTCGCCGCCGCCGCCGCCGGCACGCGGGCGATCGGCTACAAGGTCAACGGAGACGGATCGATCCTTGCCGGGTATTCGGCACCGGGGGACAGCGACATGAATGGATCTGTCGCACTTGCCGATCTCGGCGCAATGCTTGCCGCTGGTCGGTTCAACACCGGCGGAGGGGCAAATTGGCAGGCCGGGGACTTTGACTACGACGGGGAATTCAAACTTGGTGACCTTGGTGCAATGCTTTCCGCAGGTGTGTTCAACCAGGGATCATACATGCCCCAGGGAAGCCAGTTGGTCGCCTTGTTTACCCGCGACGAGGCGGCGTTGATAGAGTCGGCCTCCGCGATGACCGTCGAGGCTCCGGCCGACTACGTGAACGTTGCCGCAACCGAACTGACCCCGCCTGCGGCGGTCAACCCGCAATCGGCCGCGGCCGTCTCGCAGCCGGCTCCCGAGCCGACCACGAACTCGGATTCGCTCGACCCGGCCATGCTCGAGGCCTGGGCCTGGTATGCCGAGATCGACTCCACCGCCACCGGCGGCAGCGTTGACGGGACCAAGAAGAAGACCGGCTTCTTCGGCTGATCCTCGTGAGCCAGTGGCCCGCGAGCCAGTAGCCCGCGACTTGACGGCGGCGGTCTATCCTTCGGCCCTGCTTCCCGCTTCGCGCAATGAAATGGCCCCGTGGTTGGGGAAACCACGGGGCCAGTAGCGGCTATCGAGGTGTGGGTCTTTGGGGGGGGGGAACAGCCGCTGAAGAGAATCGAGAGTGATTTGTCGTGCCGTCGGGGGCGGCGTCGTTCGCTGCTCGTTCCCGCGACACCAGAACTATACCCGGCTTTTCCGCAGATGTCGAGCGGATTTGCATGAGGAATTGATTCGGCCCGGGCTCGGAGGCCCCCGCAGGCGGCGAGAGCCGCTTTTTCACCGCCCGCAGAAGCGATAGAGTGCAGCGGACACTCCCCCGTCACCGCCCCGGAGAGCCCCCGCCGCCATGCCCAGCCCCGCCCACGACCCTTTTTCCGCGAAATCGACCTTTGAAACCGGCTCCGGGCCGGCCGTGATCCATCGTCTGCGGGCCCTCGACGACGCGGGGGTGACCGACACCTCCCGGCTGCCGTATTGCCTGCGGACAATTCTCGAGGCCCTCCTGCGGTCGTGCGACGGCCACGAGGTGACCGAGAGCGACGTGCAGACGCTGGCCACCTGGAACGCCGCCCGTCCCGCGGCGGCCGAAATTCCCTTCAAGCCGGCCCGCGTGGTGCTCCAGGACTTCACCGGCGTGCCCTGCGTGGTCGACCTCGCCGCGATGCGGGCGGCGATGCGGCGGCTCGGCGGCGATCCGGCCCGGATCAACCCGCTTGTGCCGGTCGATCTGGTGATCGATCACTCCGTGCAGGTCGACCACTTCGGCACCCACCAGGCCCTCGAGCAGAACGTGGAGATCGAGTTTCAGCGAAACGCGGAGCGGTATGCCTTCCTTCGCTGGGGCCAGCAGGCCTTCGACAACTTCCGCGTGGTGCCCCCGGCGATCGGCATCGTCCATCAGGTGAACCTCGAATATCTGGCAGGCTGCGTGTTTCTCCGCGAGCAGGCTGCAGGGCCGCCGGTGGCCGTGCCCGACACCCTCGTGGGCACCGACAGCCACACCACAATGATCAACGGCCTCGGCGTGGTCGGCTGGGGCGTGGGCGGGATCGAGGCGGAGGCGGTGATGCTCGGCCAGGCGATCTCGCTGTTGCTTCCGGAGGTTGTCGGCTTCGAACTCACCGGCAGCCTGCCGGCCGGGGCCACCGCCACCGATCTGGTGCTGACGGTCACCGAAATCCTTCGTCGCGAGGGCGTGGTGGGGAAATTCGTGGAGTTTTACGGAGCCGGGCTCGACGCGATGACCCTCGCCGACCGTGCCACGATTGCCAACATGGCCCCCGAATACGGGGCCACGATGGGCTTCTTCCCGATCGACGCCGAAACCCTCCGCTACCTGCGGCTCACCGGCCGGCCGGCCGCCCAGGTCGAACTCGTCGAGCGGTACACCAAAGAGCAGGGCCTCTTTCGCACCGCCGAGGCGAGGCTGCCGGAGTTTACGAGCCGACTCTCGCTCGACCTGGGAAGCGTGGTGCCCAGCCTGGCCGGTCCCAAGCGGCCGCAGGACCGCGTGGCGTTGCCGGAGGTGAAGCGGAGCTTCGCCGAGTCGCTCACCGCGCCGCTCGCCGAGCGGGGGTTTGCCATGGATGCCGCCGGCCTCGCCCGCACCGGCACCCTCAACGACAACGGCCACTCCGCCACGCTCCACCACGGGGCCGTCGTGATCGCGGCAATCACCAGTTGCACCAACACCAGCAACCCCGGCGTGATGGTTGCGGCGGGGCTGGTGGCCCGCAAGGCCCATCAAAAGGGGCTCACCGCCCAGCCCTGGGTGAAGACCAGCCTCGCCCCCGGCAGCCGCGTGGTCACCGACTATCTCGAGGCCTCCGGGCTGGCCGCCGACCTCGATGCCCTCGGTTTCGAGACGGTCGGCTACGGCTGCACGACCTGCATCGGCAACTCCGGCCCGCTGCCGGAGCGGGTGGCCAAGGCCGTTACCGAAGCCGATCTCGTGGCCGCCGCGGTGCTCTCGGGCAACCGCAACTTCGAGGGCCGTGTGAACCCGCTGGTGAAGGCCAACTGGCTGGCCAGTCCGCCGCTGGTGGTGGCCTACGCGATCGCCGGCACAACCGACATCGATCTGGCCCACGAGCCGCTGGGCACCGCCAGCGACGGGTCGGAGGTGTTTCTGGCCGACATCTGGCCTTCGCCCGAGGAGATTCGCGAGACGGTCGCCGCCGCGGTCAAGCCGGAGCAGTTTCAGGCCCGTTACGGCAATGTCTGGGAGTCGAACCCCCGCTGGAATGCCGTGCCCACCTCCACCGGCACCCTCTACGACTGGGACCCGGCGAGCACCTACATCCAGGAGCCGCCCTTTCTCGCCGGCATCACCGCGGAGCCCGAGCCGCTCAAGCCGGTGCGACAAGCGCGGGTCTTGCTGGCACTCGGCGACAGCGTGACCACCGACCACATCTCACCCGCCGGCAGCATCGCCCGCACGAGCCCGGCCGGGAAGTATCTCGAGGAGCATGGCGTGGCCCCCGTTGACTTCAACAGCTACGGGGCCCGTCGCGGCAACGACCGCGTGATGACGCGGGGCACCTTCGCCAACATCCGCATCCGCAATCTGCTCGCCCCGGGCACCGAGGGGGGCGTGACCCGCAAGCTGCCGGAGGGATCGCTGATGCCGGTCTACGATGCGGCGATGCAGTACCAGGAGGAGGGGGTGCCGCTGGTGGTGCTTGCGGGGGCCGAATACGGCACCGGCAGCAGCCGCGACTGGGCGGCCAAGGGCACGATGCTGCTGGGTGTGAAGGCGGTGCTGGCGGCGAGTTTCGAACGGATCCATCGCTCGAACCTGGTGGGGATGGGCGTGCTGCCGCTGGTGCTGCCCGATTCCTGGCAGACGCTCGGGCTGACCGGCGAGGAGACCTTCGACATCCCATGCGACGATTCCCTCGCCCCCCGCTCGACGATCGAGGTGGTGGCCACGGCGGCGGACGGGAGCGTGAAGACGATTCCCTGCCTGGTGCGGATCGACACGCCGGTGGAGCTGGAGCAGTTCACCGCCGGCGGCATCCTGCCTTACGTCTTGCGAAAACTCGCCGTGTAGACCGGTCC
>Ga0180429_10003333_pt1 | contig 13017 bp, 8 predicted proteins | sample SS_ome_FD_132428 | JGI IMG/M metagenome (GOLD analysis project Ga0180429, IMG submission 132428) | Hypersaline lake sediment archaeal communities from the Salton Sea, California, USA - SS_1_S_1 metaG | ecosystem: Environmental > Aquatic > Non-marine Saline and Alkaline > Hypersaline > Sediment ... | reverse complement strand
TGGGCTGCGGCGCCCTGGCGGCCTGGCAGGCAGACAACATCGCCAAGGTGTGGATCTACCTGCTCACCCTCACCGCCGGCGGTGGCTTCCTGGGGCTGCTTCGCTGGTACTGGTGGCGGGTGAATGCCTGGGCCGAGATCAGCGCCCTGAGCAGCAGTCTGGTGGCGGCCAACGGCGGTGTCCTCTGCCGGGGTCTGGCCTTCGCCGGGCTCATCCCTTCGTCGTGGCTGGCCGGCATCGACTGGTTCTACTCGAGCGACACGTACGCCATCCGCCTGGTCTTCATCATCGCCGTGTGCACGGCCGTGTGGGTGGCCGTGACCTTTGCCACCGCACCGGTGCCGCTGGAGCACCTGGGACGCTTCTACCGGAAGGTCCGGCCGGGTGGCTGGTGGGGTCCCGTCGCGGCCCGGCACCCGGACGTGGAGGCCGATCGCGCCAGCGCCGGCTGGCTGGGGTGGCTGGCCGGCGTGGTCTGCGTGTACTCGGGGCTGTTCGGCATCGGCCTGCTGTGCCTGGGGCGGTACGGTGGCGGGCTGGGCTGCCTGGTGGTGGCGGTCGCGGCCGGACGCATCATGCTGACCCGCACCGGCTCCGGCGTGGGCCCGGGACCGGCGACGGCCTGAGTCCCTGGCGTCCGCAGGCGGACGGGGCGCCGGCTGAGACGGATCAGCTCAGTTGGCTCGCGCCGCGGCCGCCTGCAGGCGCTCGGGCAGGTGGAAGACAGCCAGTTTGTCTTTCACCGTGAACAGCAGGTGATCCCTGAGCAACAGGGGGCGCCCCTCGGGCAGGCCCCAGCCCCGCTCCGACGGCCCCGTGAAGAGCACGTGGATGGGGCGGGCCTCCAGGTCTTCGGGGTCGCGCACCTCCATGCCCCTGCCCCAGAAGCGGCTCGAACCCGGCCTGAGCACGAGCCCGTGGAACAGGTGCCCGCCGTTGAGGGGGGAGTTTCGGTGGGCCGTCCCGGTGAGAACAGGTGCGGCCGGGTCGGTCAGGTCCAGACTCACCAGCTCGCCGGGCCAACGGCGCTCGACGTGCAGAATGCCGTTGGCCACGGTCATGTGGCGGGGGCCGTGGGGCCTGTCCCGCTTCGGCGCCTCCAGGGGCAGGCGGCTGGTCTCGACCAGTTGCCGCGGATCGCGCGCATCCACTATCACCAGCTCGCGGCTCATGCCCAGGTACAGGCATCCCGCGTACGCGGTGACGCTCCAGCGCCGCGTGCCCGCCTCCAGCTCCGGCCACGGGCCCGTGTCCAGCGGATCCTCCTCCGACACCAGCAGCCGGGACAGCTCGGAGACAGCGCCGGTCTCCAGGGCCTGGAGGGCCGCGATGTGAAGGCCCTGATCGTCGCGGGCCGCCAGCACGAGGGCCTGGTCGTCGAGGGTGTCCAGGGCAATGATGTCAGGCGACCCGTGGAAGCCGGCAACTGCGGACGTGGCCAGCACGCGAGGCGCATCGGCATCGTCCACGGCCACACTCACCACTGCGATGCCCCCGTCGGGCCCGGTGTCCTCGGCGGCCAGCCACACCCGGCCCGAGGCCACCACTCCGGCCTCCACCGATCCGGGTGCGCTCACGGCCCCGCGCGCCACGGGCGGCCAGTCGGCCAGGGGGCCGGTGGAGAACACCTGCAACCCTGCGGCCGTGACCGCGGCGAACACGCCCTCGCCGGCCTGGGGCAGGAGAAGCAGTCCCTTGCCGCTGGCGCTCAGCGGCACCTCGACACGCGGCGAGCGGCTCGCGTGGTCCTCCGGCAGCAGGGGCGGCAGGATCAGGGCACCCGCCACCAGGGCAAAGCCGGCCACCACGATGGAACTGCGCCGAACGCTGTACTGGCGGTGTCGGGAGAACGCGAGCAGACTGGCGCTGCAGGTCGCCGCCACGATCGCCCCGGACAGGGCGAATCTCAGGGCCAGCAGGGTCCAGGTCGTGGCGACCCGCACCGTGCTGCCGGTGGCCTTCACGCCCAGGCCCAGCATGAACTCCGGCAGGCCCCAGGCGTCGATCTCCGGGATCAGCTTGCCCAGCACCACGTACACATAGAGCGTACCCAGCGCCAGGATAGCGCCGAGAGCGCCGGCTTCGGCCGGATTGTCCGTCACCGCCGAGGCGAAGAACACGTAGGAGTACGCCGCCAGCAGCGGCAGGTACCAGACGAGCACCATGGCCGCCCAAGGCACGTCGGCGATGACCCAGTTGGCGAGGGTGCCGTCCTCGCCGCTGTTGAAGGGCACGGCGTACACCATCAGCCAGAACCCGGCCACCACGGCCAGCAGGCCCACCGCGCCGGCGGCGAACTTGGGCCCCAGAATGCGGGCCGGCGTGGTGGGACGCGTGAGCAGGAAGTCGATGGTGCCGCGGCTCCTTTCCCCGGCCACCACCTCCATGCCCAGGACCCCGGCCGTGAGCACGCCGATGGCCGTGGCCCAGACCTGGACCACGTCGGCAAAGGCCGCGTTGAACTTGTCCGACGGCCCCCGCAGAGCCAGGAGGATGACGCAGATCCCCAGACCCACGCCGACCTTGTACTGATTCTCGCGCCACTCCTTCCAGAACAGGGCTGCCATGCTCATGCCCTCCCCTCTCCGACGTGGGGCCGGACCAGGGCGATGAAGGTCTCCTCCAGCCCCATGTCGACCACCTCCACGACCTCGGCCCCGGTGGCTTGCAGGGCCGCGATCGCATCCGGCCCGTACCCGGCGAAGGTCACCAGGCGCCGCTCGCCCTCTCCCTCCATGGCCTGAAAGCCGGCGATATGCTCCAGGGCGGGCGCATCCGCTACGCCGCGTACCAGCACCTTCTTGGTCTGCCCCTTGAGCTCGTCGACGGGCGCGCAGGCCAGCAGGCGCCCCTGCTCGATCACGGCCACCCTGTCCGCCACGCGCTCGACCTCGTGGACCAGGTGGGAGGAGAAGAACACGGTGCGGCCCTCCTCCTGGATCAGGTGGACGATGCTGGCCAGGAAGTCGCGGCGCACCAGCACGTCGAGGCCGGTGGAGGGCTCGTCCAGGATCAGCAACTCGGGGTCGTGGCCCAGAGCCAGCACCAGGGACAGCTGGGCGGCCATGCCCCGCGACAGGTGCTTGACGCGCGTCTCGGGGTCGAGCCCGAACTGCCTGAGCAGACCGGCTGCGCGCTCGCCGTTCCAGGTGTCGTAATACTGGCCGGTGAAGCGCACCAGCTCGCGCACCGTCATCCAACCGTAGAGCGTGGGAGTCTCGGACACGTACCCCACGCGGCGCTTGATCTCCACGGCCCGCTCCCGCGGGTCCAGGCCCAGCACTTCGGCGCGCCCGCTGTCCGGCCGCAGCAGGTCCAGAAGCATGCGGATCGTCGTGGTCTTGCCAGCGCCGTTGCGGCCGATGAAGCCGAAGACGCTGCCTCGAGGAACTTCCAGGTCTAAATCATCCACGGCGAGGGTAGAGCCGAAGCTGCGGCACAGGTTCTGGGTCCTGATCGCACAGTCTGTCATATCATTGCTCGCTCAGCTGTCGCTTGAGTTCTTCCAGTACATCGTCGGCGTCCAACCCGAGCTCGCGCGCCTCGCGCACGGCCTCTGCCAGGCGTTGCGCCACGATGCGGCGGCGCTCCGCCTCAACCATGGTCCGGGCCGTATCCGACACATACGTACCGCGCCCGCGCCTCTTCTCCACCAGCCCCTCCCGCTCCAGTTCCTGGTAGGCCCGCACCACGGTATTGGGGTTGATCAGGTGCTCGCCCGAGAGCGCCCGCACCGACGGCAGCTCGTCACCGGGCCGGAGCGTGCCCCGGGCCACCTGGTACCGCACCTGCTCCGTGATCTGGGCGTAGATCGGCGTCGCCAGGGCCGGATCCAGGTGGAATCTCAGGGCGCTGTCGGGCATGTGTACCAAGGCTCGGGTAGTGTGTTCAATGGGTGGCCAGTTTCGGACTCGTGGGCAGCCGGGCAGCCTCACAGCCAGGTCAGCGGGACCGGGCGCTCTGGCTTTCCCGGCGCTTGCGCGTCCACGGCGTCTCGATCTCGTACTTGCGGCACAGGCGGCTGAAGCTGCGACTGGTGATCCCCAGCGCCTGGCTGGCATCGGTCACGCGCTTGTACATCCTGGCCGCGCGCTCAATCTGCTCTCTGGTGTGGCCTCGCTCCACGGCGGGTCCCTCCCTTGCAAAGTATCGGTGTATCGATTGACCGATACACTAACTCCAGGAAACCCCGAAACCCGGACACTGTCAAGGATAATCCGAAGGACGGCTCCGGATGAAGACTCGCCGCTCGAGTGAGGTCGCGGCTGGACAACCTTCGACGCGCATCGACATTCACCCACGTGCCCCCCCACTCGAGCAGGCTGGCTCGGTGACGCGAAGGGCAGTCAACAGGACGCCTTTCGCCTCCCAGGGACACACAGCCGTCATGCCCCCCACTTCAGCGCGCTGCCACCGTACCGCGAGAGGTGTCCGACTGGACGCCTCTCGCCTTCTATCGCAGCTCCTGCCTCGCCGCCTCCACCACCCGCGCCAGCTCCGCAGTTACATCGTCGTCCAGGGGGTCGGGCTCGTGGGTGCCCAAGATCAGGTCCTTGGCCTCGCGGCACCGGTCGTGCAGGGTCAGGGCGCCTTCGTCCACCCACTTCTCCCAGAACTGACGGTCGAGCAGATTCGGAAACCACAGCTCCTGGCGGAAGTGGCGCACCGTGTGCTCGTGGGCCAGGTAGGCGCGGTCGTGGCCGATCTCGCGCACCACATCCAGACCGAGTGTCTCGTCCGTCACCTCGATGCCGCCCATCAGCCGCTCTACGTACCCGATCACCTCGTGCTGCATTACGAGCATGGTGAGCGAGGCGGCCTGGTCCACCCCGCAGATGCCCAGGTGACCGAAGATGTCGGCGCCCGCCATGGCGCCGCAGGCCAGGGTGATGCCCGCCTCCATGCCCGCCTGGGCATCGGGCACCTTGCTGTCGGTCAGGCCCACGTTGATGTACACCGGCAGTCCGAGTTGCTTGCCCATCTGCGTCATGGCCACGGCCATGAGGGCCTGCTCCGGGCCGGCGAAGATCATCTGGGTGGAGCGCATGTCAAAGGCGTGCGGGATGCCGCCGTACATCACGGGCAGGCCCGGCTGGATCAGTTGGGTGATGCAGATGCCGGCCAGAATCTCGGCGTGCTCCAGGGCCAGGGCGCCGGCCAGGGTGCCGGGTCCGGAAGCCCCCACCTGGACCATGGGGCCGACGGGCACGGGCAGGGAGGCCCGCGCCGTCTCGAAGAGCACGTCGATGCCGTCGAAGGGAAACTTGAGCGGGCTGATCGGCTCCAGGAAGGGGTAGGTGATGGGATACCGGCTCAGTTCCTTCAGATCGCCCACCACCGTGGTAAGCACCTCCAGCACGAAGCGGGCCGAGGCCCGGTCGTGAAACCAGAAGTGAAAGGGTTTGGTGGTGTGCCGCACCTGGGCGGCGGCCACCTCCACGCAGCGGTGGGCCGCGGGGATCTCGGCCGGGTCCGACATGGCCCCCACCAGGTTGATGTGCTCGAGCCCGTCGGCCAGCCGCGTGGCTTCCACCACGTCGTCGAGGCTGGCGTACCGCCGCCTGGTGCAGGTGTCGTCCACCCACAGGGCCTCGCCGGCAATGCTGTTGTAGTTGCGCTCGCCCACGCCAAAGCGGGCCCGCTGACTGCGGTCGCGGCCGTACAGGGTAAAGGACTTGCCCACCTGCTCCAGCGACTGGCTCACCACCCCCCGCGGGATGCGCACCAGCTGGGCCAGGTCGTCCACCTCGGCCCCGGCCTCGCGGAAGAGGATGCGCATCTGCGGGTGGGGAATGCGCACCCCCACGGTGCGCAGGGTCTCCAGCGCCGCGGCGTGTATGCGCTCGATCTGCTCGCTGGTCAGTACCGAGATCTGCATGGGGTCTCCTGTGGCTGTGCCGTCTTCCCGCGAGCAGCATCCCCCCGCGTCCGCCAGGTGCTCGCCGTGGGCACGTGGGCCCTGCTCCTAAGCTCCGCTGGCCTCCAGCACCACGACCCAGTCCTGGAAGATGGGGGCCCGCTCCAGGGGCGGGCTCCAGGTGCCGTCCGCGCCCGCCTGGACCGCGCCCAGATCCACCTCTTCGCCGTCGACGGGGCTGAACAGGAAGGCGCGGTACTGGCGGTCCGCCTCCAGCCCCTGCACCTCCAGCCCCCACACGCCGCTGGGCAGGAACACCACGCGCACCTGTCCGGCGATGCCGGCCGCGATGGGCCGCTTCCAATTGTCTGGCGTGGCCGGATCGGCCACCCACTCCGGGTGGGGCTCGAAGCGCCACCACTCGTACCGCTCGAGAAGCTTGCGGGCCAGGCCGATCTGCCGCCCGCCGGGCAGCTGGGCCGCCTCGTCCCACGGCGTGTTCCCCCAGGCCATGCCGTGGGGCGACGGCCCGTACGGCTTCTCCCGGTCATTGACCTGCCAGATCCCGTTGGCGCCGTACGTGAACCCCGCGGCCCCGGACAGGGTGCAGGCCCACATCATGTATCGCTGAATCTCCTGGCGGCACGCCTCGCCAATGCCCTCGTAGCACACCTCGCTCTCGATCACCGGCAGGGCGGGCTCAGTGCTGTACTCCTCACTCACCACCTTGAGGGTGTTGGGAATGCTGCTGCGATCGCCGTGACCGGTCTGCAGCATGTCCAGGTCCAGCACCGACGGATCGTCCACCGTGGCCCGCGACGACGCGGAGGGGTGGATGGTGAGGGGGTGGCCGTACGGATCGATCTGGCGCACGTACCGGGCCAGCTCGGTCCAGCCCGCCTTCAGGCGCTCGCGGTCGCCGTCCTTGTCGTCCGACAGGTAGTAGGGCATGGAGCCCTCGCCGGCCAGGCACCAAACCACCGGGTACGCGCCCCAGCGGGCCACCAGGTAGCGCCAGTGCTGCTTCATCTTCTCCGCGCCCAGCCAGGGCAGGTAGTAGCCCCAACACCCCAGGATGCAGGGCACCAGCCCCGCCTTCACCAGGTGCTGAATGCGACGGTCGGCCACGTCGAAGTACTCGGGCCGGATCCCCTGCCATTCCTCGCGCCACGGGAAGCCGGTCTCGTTGCGACCGCGCTCGTCAAAGGCCGCCATGTCCGGGTACAGCCCCGCCACGATCTGGATGAGGCTGAAGCCCTTCTCCACCCGGTCGCGGGCCAGCATCTGGAAGTCGCCGGGCCAGTTCAGGCGCTCGCACAGACCCATCCACCAGGTGTCGCCCAGCCAGAAGAAGGGCGTGCCGTCGCCGTGCTCCAGGTGCCGCCCGCTCGCGGCCACCTGCAGGGGGCCGCGCTCGAGCAGGGGATTGCCGCCGGAGTACGCGCTCACCTCCACCGTGCCCTCGCGGCCGTGCAGGCCTCCGTCCCCCTCGTCCGAGCACGCGGTGCGCCAGTGATGCGTGCCCGTCCGGGTCGACGCCCAGCGCACCGTCCACGTACTGCCCCCCGCCCAGAAGGCGGGCACGGTGCGCTCCTCGCCATCCGGACAGGTGATGATCGCATCCACGGCAAGCTCCCACGCCCCGTCACCGTGGTCCTTCTCCGCCTCCAGCGACCACTCGGTCGCCACATTGCGCTGCGTCGCCATCATGGGGTCTCTCCAGTTTGGTCTGCGCCCGCCGCATTGCCGGCCCGGCGCACGGTATGCGCGCTCTCTTTGGCGCTGGTCAGACCGCGTCCGCCAGCCGCTGTGCCACTCTACCCGCCTCGGTCTCGCCCGCCGGCGTGCCCGACAGGATCTCGGCCACGGCCGCCAGGGCCTGACACTTCTCAACGGCCCGGCCCACATCCAGCGCCTTCGGGGTGACACCTACCAGCGCCTCGATGTTGGTGCGGTAGATTCGCTCCAGCACCTCGTCGGGCAGGCCCAGGCCGCGGATCTCGCCGTCCTCGGGCGAGCCCAGGAGAAAATCGGCCTCTGGAGGCACGCGGAAGGTGTCGTCGCTCTCCAGCCAGCGGTACACGATGCCCGGGCGGGCCCAGCCCTCGTCCAGGGTCAGGCTGCTGAACAGGTCGGTGCCAAAGATGATGCGCTCGGCATGATCGATGAAGAACTGCCGGCTCGCCTCCGGATTGCCGGACAGGTTGTGGAGCATCTCGATGCCGGGAGTCAGGTCGATGGACACGGTGGGATGGGCGTCGAGGAAGCGCTTGGCCCGAGGCACGTCGGCGGAGAGGAAGTAGAAGTGGGCGAAGACAATGCGCAGTTGCGGGTGGCGGGCCAGCACCTCGTCCACCTCGGCGTACATCTGCTCCTTGGTCACATCCTCCGGCCCGTACCCCCAGTTGCGCTCCAGAGCCCACGAGGGGGTGGTGGCCGGATCCCAGAACTCCTCCGGGTCGTTCACGTGCCACGTGATGGGCGTCTGCAACTCCTCGACGCGGGCCCAGTACTCGGCGAAGTACGGGTCGGTGACGGGAATGTCCATCACCTGCCGCGCCGTGGGCTTGCCCTCGATCATCTTGATGCCGTCGCAGCCCATGGCCGCGAACAGGTCCACCTGCTCGGTCAGCGAGCGCGTGGTGACCTTCCCGTCGAACCGCCTGGTCGCGTGGTTCAGGCCGGCGAACACGTAGTAGGTCTGCGGATGGCGGGCCTTCATGTACAGCGACTGGGGCAGACCGCTGCCCTGCTCCGGGTTCTGGATGGAGACCAGGTTGATGCGGTCGGTCCCCGCGGCCCGGCGGATCGCCTCCATATTCTCTTCCTGGTCGATGGGGCCCATGTGGACGTGACTGTCCACGATGTTGGTGATGCGGGAGCTCCACTCGCTCATGCTGCCCTTCCCTTCTCCTGTCTGTGCGTCTCGTCTGCCCGGTCCGGAGACCGCCCCACTTCGGGGCCCCACAGAAGCTCTACGCCTCTGGCTCGATGAAGATCACCCGCCCCTGCGCCGTGCCCAGGGCTACCCCGTCACGCATCACCACGGCGCGCGTGGCCGCGCTGCCCACGCGGGCCTCGGCCGCGATCACGCCGGCGCCGTTCAGCGCCAGGGCCGTGCCGTCCTCGCAGGCCACGACCAACGGCCACGGCCCGGCTGCCAGGCGCGTCGGCGCGCTCTCCAGACGCCGCGACCACAGGGGCTCGCATTGCCCGTTGGCCGCCAGCACCAGACCGCTCGCCAGGGCCGCGACGATCTCGGGCAGACCGTCGTCATTGACGTCCACCAGCTCGAGGTCGCGCACATGGCGCGCCGGGATGGCGTCACCCGGGCCCAGTTGCAGGTTGCACTTGGGGGTGCCGTCGGCCGCCCACACGGTGAGGCGATTCCAGGTGCCGTTGATCTCGCTCACCACCTCGGGCTGCCCGTCGCCGTCCACGTCGGCGTAGAAGATGTGGTCGCGGCTCATGCAGGCCCAGCCCCCGATGTCGCTGTGGCCCTCCGGCACCCCGCTGTACCCCCGCGGCGCCCCGTCCAGCGCGTCGCGATCGATCACGGCCAGGGCGTGGGAGTCGGTGGGCTCGCGGGCCAGCAGCAGGCGCGGCGCGCCAGTGGGGCCCGGGATCAGGCGGAACTGCGTGCCCGGCCCCCAGAACACGGGCAGGCGCTCCAGGAGATGGCCGGCGCTGTCCAGGATCTCGAGGGTGCAGGCGCTGCCCACAAAGGCCTGGGTGCCGTCGGCGGCCGGGTGCTCGAGGAAGGCCCCCGTGTGCAGACCGTGAACACCCTCGTGGCCGGGTTGCGACTTGAACCAGTAGGTCTTGGCCGCCCGCCACACGGCCTCGTCCATCTGGGAGGTGAACACCCAGGCGCGCTCGCCCGTGACCGGGTCAAAGGCGATCACCTGCTCGTCGGCGCAGCCGGCCAGCAGCAGGTCCGCCTCCGGCCACCAGCGCAGCACGCGCACCGGGCCGTCCGCGCTCAGGATGCGGGCGCTCGCCCCGTCGGGGTCGAGCAGGTGCACGGACGCGCCCGTCGCCGCGGCCAGCAGCGTCCCCCGCGTCGACTCGACCGAAACCAGGTCGGCAATGCTCGAGCCCAACTCGACGGCGTACGCGATGGGTAGAGGCGGCACGCCCGTGGTGACCGCGGGCCCAGTCGGCGAGGCATCGCGGGGCCGCGACCTACCGGCCGCTGTGGGGTCGTCCCCCTGAGCTGGCTGAGACGGCGAAGTCAGCGCAGGCCGCTGGGCCAGCCGGGCGGCATACGCGGCCAGGGCGCCCCGCGCCTCTCCGGTCGCGACGGCATCGGCCAGGCAGTGCTGCCCCGCGGCCAGGGACACAGCGGACGGGGAATCGCCGCCGGTCGTACTCACCTGCAGTTCGACCGGCGCATCGGCGCTGACATCCAGCCGGCCCGCCTCCAGATCCCAGTCCACGTCCACCGGAGCACTGGCCTCCAGCAGGACGAGGGCGCCATCGTCCCCGGTACCCGCGGGCAGGGCCAAGCGACGCACGCCCGTGCCGCTGATACGGCCGGCACTCAGCATTGCCAGCCCGGCCTCGATCTCCTCGTGGGCGCCGCTAACCACCAGGGCCGGCTCGGCCAGGCGCGCGAGGGCGGCCGTGGGGCTTACCCGCTCACAGGCGCTGTCGCCCCCGCCCGTGCGGTGGACCAGGGACAGGAAGACCAGCTCCTGCCCGTCCCGCACGGGGCCCCGCCAGACCATGCGGGCCCGCTTGCCCAGAAGCTCGGTGGACAGCCGGTCGCACAGGTCTACGCGCCCCTGCCCGGTGCCGCCGGCGGCCAGACACCCCGGGGCCGTTACGTCACTCCACGCCTGGTCGCCCTCCCACCACAGCTCCACCTCCGCCTCCGGGGCATCGCAGCGCAATTGCAGGCGGTCGGCCAGCACCAGACACTGGCCTACCTGCTGCAGAACGACGCGCTCCCAGCTGCAGAAGGGGGCGTGGGGCACGGCAGCCGTGACCGTGGCCATCTGGCCCGCCACGGCGCGGTGACGCAGGGCCGCGTCCATGGCCACGCGGGCCTCCACCGCACCACCGACGGTCACGCGCACCTGGTTGCTGAAGCCGGCCAGGACCGTGTCGCCGTCCAGGCGCGCCTCGAGCACGGCAAAGGTGTGGTACGCGTTGCGCGAGGCCCCGTTGAGCCCCTTGATGAGCAGGAAGTCGCCGGTGTGGTCCGCCGCGCTGCGAAAGCTGCCGAACAGGAAGGACTCGTCGTGGGGCAGCCCGGCCGTGCGCGTGCGCCACATGGGCTCCGGCACCGGGTGGATGCTCCACTTCCCGACTGCGTGCGCCGGTGGGGCCGCCGCCAACTCCGGGGGCGCCCAGTACGACTGGCCCAGCCGCAGCGCCTCGCGCTCCACCCCGGTGCGGCGCGCGTACTCCAGGAAGCGCCCGTTGCCGGTCAGGTAGGCCGCCTTGTGCAGGAAGCCCATGGAGGCCGAATTGAGGGCCCAGTCCGGCTCCCGTCCCGAAATGAGCATGTCCAGCCCCTCGAGCAGGCGGGGCAAGTTGCCATTGTCCAGGGGCTCGCGCTCGCCGGTGAGCAGCAGGTAGCTGAGGATGGGCGCCACGCCGGTGCAGAACCAGAACAGGTTGTCGTTCTCCCCCCCCACCCAGGCGTGCTCCTTCAGGGAGGCGAAGTGCTGTTGCGCCGCGGCCATGCCGTGCTGCCACAGCGGGGCCGGGTAGTCGCGCTGGAAGTAGCGGCACAGGCAGTACATGGAGATGGCCGACCACTGGCCGTGACGGGAGCCCACGTGGGGTGGGGCCACGTCGTACGGCCAGGCCCCGGACTGGCTGTTCTCCAGGAGGGAGCGCCGGTACACCCGGTCCTCGGCGTGGAAGAACTGGCGCGCGAAGGCATTGGTCACCCGCAGCCGGTCCGCGTCGCTGAAGACGGGGCTCTCCTCCACCAAGTCCCAGTACAGGATCATCATGTGGGCGTTGTAGTGGTACGGGCCGGCCAGGGGCTCGTCCTTGTTCTCCACCCGCTCACCGTCGAGTTCGGCGATCTCGGCCCTGGCCTCTTCGTCGGGGAAGGCCAGGCGCAGGAACTGCCGCGCCTCCTCCGGGTCGCCGGTCATGTAGTACGCGGCCAGCCGCTTGCTCAGGCTGTTCCAGCCGAAGTACCCCACCGAGCCGTACCCGGCCGAGGCCTCCCAGATCTCGTAGTCGCGCAGCTTTGCGGGCAGGTCCATGCCCGCGCCGAGGACGATGTCCATGAGCCAGCCCAGGGACAGGTCGGCCGGTCCGTCGCCTCGCACCTGGTCGCCGTTCGCGCGCGCCCGGGCCAGCGCGGCGCACAGCGCCCCGGTCGCGGCGGCTACCCCCGCGTCGTCGCTGCCCCCCACCAGGATGGCGTTGCACCCGTTGCCAAAGGGATTGTGCACAGACCGCAGCACGTGCCCCCCAGGCCCAGGGTACCGCAGGTCGAGGAGGCAGAAGTGCCGGTTGTACAGCTCCTCGATCGCCCGGTTCGTGGACCGGTTGCCCAGGAGGATGACGTGGCCGGCCAGGGGCACGACCGCGGCCGGGACCGTGTCCGCGGCGACGGGGATCTCGACTCCCGTGTGGCGCTGCACGGCCGCCTGGATGTCGCGCGCCAGGCTGTCATGTGCGCCGTCGGCCGGCGCGACCACCGTGCAGGTGGGCCGCCCCTCACTCACCAGGGGCGTGTTCAGGTGGAGGTCCTTGAGCGTCTCGTACTGAAGTGCGGGGTCCGCGGCCTGGCTCACCTGTCCCTCCCGATGTCGCGTTCCAGGGCTGCCAGCCGCTCGCGCGAGGCGCGCCCTATCCAGATGGTGCCGAAGCGCTCGGCCAGCTCCTCGAACCGCTGGCGGGCCTCCTCGGTCCGGCCATCCGCTGCCCGCTTCTCCGCCTCGTAGAAGGCGTCGGCTCCCGTGGTGAGTCCCTCGGCCATCTTCGCGGCGGCCTCTTCGACTGTGGGCAGAGACACGTGGGCCAGCCGGTCGAGGGCCGGGGGATGGGGCTCGGTCAGGATGCTGTACGCGGCCGGGTTGCGCTCGCGAAACAGCCGCGCCCTGAAGTCGGCCGTGGTGCCGCCCAGCGCGTCGCCCGCCTCGCGGTTGCCGGCCGGGTCGATGTCCACGGCCAGAATCGCATCGGGT
>Ga0180429_10003323_pt1 | contig 13040 bp, 10 predicted proteins | sample SS_ome_FD_132428 | JGI IMG/M metagenome (GOLD analysis project Ga0180429, IMG submission 132428) | Hypersaline lake sediment archaeal communities from the Salton Sea, California, USA - SS_1_S_1 metaG | ecosystem: Environmental > Aquatic > Non-marine Saline and Alkaline > Hypersaline > Sediment ... | reverse complement strand
CGCTGGTCGGGTTGTCGTCGTCTGTGGTTCGGAGGGCGAGGGATCGCCCCCGGCGGGGGCGATGCACACCACGCCGATGCGCGGCGGGACATAGGCCGCGCCGGCGCTGGAGCGCAGAAATTCGCGGCGGGCCTCCGCATCCTTGGCGGCGGCCGCCCTACGGGCAAGGATCCGTTTGTCCTCAGCGGCGGCTACCACAGCCATTCCCGGCCGTCGGCCGAAGACGGGTTCTGCGGGCCCACGGGGAGGAAATCGACGGGCAACTCGCCGGCCGCGGCCGGGCTGCGAGGGGCGGGATCGACGCGTTCCGGGAGCGCGTCCCCGGACGGTTCCTCGGTGAACGCCTGGAGCCAGCGGATGCGACCCTCGATGTCGGACAGGTCCGCGTTGCCCACCAGGCGCTCGATGGCGCCGATCTCCAAGTCGCAACTGAGGTCGACGCTCTTCTCCACGTCCAGGCGGCCGGCGTAGATTCGGCTGTCGACGTGCCCGCCCCCGGGCACCTTGATCTGCTGCAGGGCCACCACCACGCCGCCCGTGGCCAGGCCGTTGACCACGACCTCGTCCGCAAGGATGTGGCCGTGGACCACCCCCGAGGCGCCAATCTCGACCCGCCCCTCGCAGACCACCATGCCGCGGACCTCGCCGTTGACCAGGAGGTTCTGGCTGGAAGACAGCAGACCCCGCGCGCCGTTTCTATTTGCCGCCTCGCCAAACAATGATCGGGCTCTAACCAGCAAGGCCATCATAGCGTCTCCATCAGTCTTCCGTGGGCTTCGCATCCGCGATACCCACGGCGGTGTAGGCGTTGCCGATATCGAGCCCAACCGGCACCAGTCCGTCGACGACATTGCGGCGGGACCACAAGGTGTAGCCGGAAACGGCCGCCAGGGCGGGCTCCGCGGGGGCCTGCACCTTGAGGACGTCGGCGAACTCTTCGCTGAAGCATGCGACCATCTCCGGGTAGGCCGCGCCCCCGCCCACCAGCACCAGCGCGCCGGCCTGGTAGAAATCGTCATCCGTCCAGCGGTTGCGAATAGCGGGGGAGATCACGTCCGTGTAGTATTTGCGGATGGCCTCCCGGCGGATGGCGGCCAGGTCCACCTTCTTGCGGCGAATGACCAGGGAGTTGGCCTGGAAGTAGCGGTCGAACTGGTGTTCGGTGCGCATGTCGAGGTAGTGCTCCTTCTGGAGCTCCCGCATGACGCTCTGAACGGCAAAGCGCAGGCCGTGGGTGCTCACGAGGGTACGCTCCACCAGCCCCCCCGGGCCCACCAGCGCGGCCTCCATGGTGCCGTAGCCCAGGCTGACCACGAAAACCGGGCTGCCGTAAACTTTCTGCTCTTTCACGAACGTGGCGCAGGCCAGGATCTCGGGGATCGCCTCCACCTTTTCGACGTGCAGGGAGAGCTTCTGGACATTGGCACGGCCGAAGGAGAAGACCTCGTACTCGATTTCCCGGGTTCCCTTGAACACGGCCGCGGCGGCGGCGGCATACCGTTGGAAGGTGGTGTAAGGGAAGCCCACGGTCAGCGCCACCGCGGAGGAGAGTTCCTTGCCCGCCAGCAGCAGGCCGGCCTGCCCCAGGAGTTGGTAGTCGACCTCGGCCGGGTCGCTGTTGATGATCTTGTGGGGGGCCACGCCTTCGCGCAGGGCCAGTTCGCCCACCAGGTAGCGCGAGCCGTTCAGCTGGATCTTGAGGCCGTCCACGAGGTGCGGGACAACGGACTGCATCTTGTAGTCGTGCGCCTCGATGGCGCTCGGGAAACTGTAGCATTTCATGGAAAAGTGCTCCTGTGCCAGGGTTGGATAAGAGGTTAGGACCATCAATGCCAATCTCATGCCAAGCCGGACAGGCGGCAAAAAGCGCTTATATTATAACATCTTACGCCTTGAAAGGCCTCGTCGGGGCCCCTCTGGCGATTCAAAATGAAACGATGTCTTTCCCTTCCATTTCATTTTGAGTCTCCCGGGCAGGAGAGGGGGGGGTTGGCGATGGGTGGGCACGGATAGGGTTGAAAGGGCCGGCCGCAGTTCTCGCCAGGATCTGGCGGATCGCCGCCCCTACCCGCTCCTGCTGGGCGGTGTCGAGATACGGATGCATGGGAATGGTAAAGATCCGCGCTGCGAAGTCCGCGCTGACCGGAAGCACCTCCGGGTCCAGGCCGGGGGGTATCGTCGCCGGCAGCGGCACGCGCGGAGGCGCGTAGCCGGCGGCCGTGATGCCGCGTTCCGCCAGACGCATGACGATTTCGGCGCGGAGACCGGCATGCCCGGCCAGCAGGGGGTATTGGGCCCATGCCGACCGGCGGTCCTCCGGAACCCGCAGGGAGCCCACGGCGCGCTGGGCGTGCAGAAGAGCGTCGTAATAGTCGGCAATCAACCGCCGCAGCTTCATTTCCTGCGGGAATACGTCGAGTTTGGCGTGCAGCACGGCAGCCTGGAGGGGGTCCAAACGGCCGTCGATCCCGGACGATACACGCCCCTCGGCCTGCTCTTGCCGACCGCGGGCGCACAGGGATGCGAGGGCCGCGGCCAGGCGGTCGTCATCGGTAAAGCACATGCCCCCGTCGCCGTAGCAGCCCAGGGGCATGGCCGGCGCAAAGGAGGTGCAAGCGATATCCGCCAGGGAGCCGGCCGGACGTCCCTTGTACGCGGCACCGAAGGACTGGGTCGCATCTTCGATCACGAAGAGGCCGTGCCTCTCGGCCACGGCCCGGACCGCGTCGTGGTCGGCCGGGAGCCCGAACAGACCCGTAGCAACAACCCCGGCCGGTGTCAGATGGGGATGGGCCCATTGCAGTGTTCCGGCGGCCCGGTCGAGCTGCTCCGGGGAAAGCGTGAACGTGGCCGGATCGATGTCCACCAGCACCGGCGTGGCTCCCAGGCACGCGATCACCTCCGCCGCGGCGATATAGGAAAAGGGGCTGGTGAAAACGGCATCCCCCGCCGCAACGCCGTGGACCATCAAGGCCAGCCGCATCGCCTCTCCACCAGAGGCACAGGCCACGGCGTGCTTGACCTCGGCGTACCGGGCCAGCCGCTCCTCCAGGGCCGTTACCCCGGGGCCCATGACAAAGCGGCCGCTGGCCAGGACGGCCTTGATGTTTCCATCGATCTTTTTTCGAATGCGCGCCTGTTGAACGTTCAGGTCGATCAGTTGCACTGTTGACTCCCCCGAATCAAGCCGCCACAGGGCCGCTCCCCCGCACCAAGGGCCGGGAGCAGCGCTAGGGTCCGGCCCCGCGCCTTCCAGACGCCCACCGCTGACTTTCGTGAACGACCTCCCGCAGGCGGTCGGCATCCTCGGCCAGCGCGCGTATTGGTGGGCGGAAGACCACCGCGAACCCCCGGGAACCGCTACGCACCACCGTGCCCGCAAGCTTTACGGGTCGATCGAAGGCAAACAGCGGAAATTCGAGACGGATGGATTGCCCGTTGTCGATGCGCCGCCGGGACCAGACAAAAACGCCCCCGGCGCCGATGTTTCGAATGATGTCGCGATACGCGGCCCCCCCGACCCGATATCGGGCAACGATGTAGGCCGGGCGGCGCGGGAAGCGCCGCAGATCTCCAATCGTGTTCGCTGCTGCCAAAATCCCCATCCGTCTCCGCGACCACGGCGGCGTTCCGGGCGATAGCCGAAGGGGTCGCGGTTGGCCTCCGGCGTCGCCTCGCTCCACTGCGTCATTGTGTTTTAGCAAATAACGCGCCAAACCCGACCCAAGGTTGCGGAGTCGGCTGTGCGCCGTGGCTCATCCCATACCGGCCGGACCTTACCGCCCCCGGCCGTCTTGAATCCGGCCGGGCGGGTTGCCCCCCTTTTCGCATCCAGACCACCGTTTACCGTTAATCCGCTGGTGCGCTTGTCCACCGGCGGTCGAGGCACGGCCCGCATTACCGCGCTTTTTCGGAGATCAAAATGACACGGATGCCCTTTCAGGCAAATCATATTGACATGGAAGCTGCCCGGCAAATCGTTTCCACGGATTGCGACGGGGGCCGGGATGGCGCCTCCGTCGGCCTGGGCACCCCCTCATCGGGTGTCCGGACCGACCCCACCGCTGGTTTTTTCTTGTCCGGGTGCCCGAGACGATGCACTTGGCACTTAATTTGCTCAGGAACGGCATCAGGAAAAATCGGGCCGATGCCGTACTAGGTGTTTTCGTGGCAGGCCGATCGATGCAAACCCAACCGCACGCGAATTCTCGCGGCGCCGAAGAGGGAGCACGCGTCATGACAACAAATCAAGCCCCCGGCCATCGGCCGGGGTCGCCATCCTCGCCGGTCGAAAACCTCCTGCCGATTCCGGCGGACCCCTCGGCCACGGCGTGCACATCCCTTTCCGCGGTCCCGGCGGCGGTCTTGCCGGGCCAAACCGTGGCAGGCGAACGCCTCGTCCGTCCGCGGCGCATCGCCCCCCGGCCGGAGGGAATCGCGGATCTGCGCTGCTGGGTCATGCTGCTGGGCCTTGGGGCCGCCAGCCTGCCCCCACCGGCGACGGGTGGCGGCGGGATCAACGTGGCCGCCCGAATCATTGCCTCCGATCCGTCCCTGGTGGACCGGGTTACCCTTTCCGCTGAGGCAAGGGCCATGTGCCGGCGCATGAAAAATACAGCAGCGATGAAAAACACCTGACGAATGCCTAAAGAAGTTCCAGCAAGGGCCGATAACGCTTACAACACCCCGCCATGGGTTCTTTCCACGTGGCCAGGTGAGGCCGGGGAGGCGGCCGCCAGTTTATCGACCGACAGAAAAGGAGGCCTGTTCGCATGTAACGGCCGAGTCCTCCCGGTGCGTCACCGTACCGCCCACCGATCCGTCCATCGAAGGTCTGTTCTGGTGCTCCCGGGATTGAGTGTCCACGACCCCCGGAAAAAACGCGCTGCGGCGCGTCCCGGTGGAGAAAGGAGCATCCATGATGCGATTTAAACCCGTCTTCATTTCAATGGCCTGCCTTCTGATGTGGGGGGCGGCGGCGATGGGGATGGCCCGCGCCGGCGGCGACCTGGAACAGGTTATGGCCCGCGGCCAACTCCGGCACCTGGGAGTCCCATACGCCAATTTTATCACCGGCAGCGGCGATGGACTCGACGTGGAGCTTGTCCAAGGCTTCGCAGCACAATTGGGCGTAACCTATGTGTATGTCGAGACCGATTGGGCCCACGTCATCGTCGACCTGACCGGCGAGCAGGCGACAGCCAGGGGCGACGAGGTCGACATCTCGGGCACGGCGCCCATCCGCGGCGACCTCGTCGCCAACGGTTTCACCATCCTGCCCTGGCGGCAGAAGATCGTCAGCTTCTCGCGCCCCACCTTCCCCACCCAAGTGTGGCTCGTCACCACGGCCGCGTCCACCCTGACGCCCATCGCCCCCTCCGGCAGCACGTCGACGGACATCGCCGCGGTCAAGAACCAGTTGGGCGGCATTTCGGTCCTGGGCATCGCCAACACCTGCCTCGACCCGTCGCTCTACGGCATCGCGGCCTTCGGTGCGGCCGTTACCCCTTTCCAGGGGAAGCTCAATGAACTGGCCCCCGCCGTGGTCAGCGGCGTGGCGGACGCCACCCTGCTCGACGTGCCCGACGCCTTGATCGCACTGGACAAATGGGGCGGCGCCGTAAAGGTCGTCGGGCCGATCTCCGGTACCCAGCAAATGGGGGTGGGCTTCCGCAAAGAATCCCCAAAGCTGCGCGAGGCCTTCGACCGCTATTTGGCCGCTATTTGGCGCAACGGGACGTACCAGCGACTGGTCCAAAAATACTATCCTGCGGTCTTCGAATACTATCCGGACTTTTTTGACGCCTCTCGGGCTGCCGCTGCGCCGTGATGCTCCGGATGGGATCATATCGTCTGTTGAAAGGCGGCAGTATCGCCGGCATCGGCCTCTATTGCCTGCTGGTCCTGGTCATCAGTCTTTTGCTGCGGCAAACCTACACCACCCAGGCCCAACTGCACGAGATGCTCCTGATGCGCTACCAGGGCGAAGCCGAGAGGGCCGCCACAATTCTGGGGGGGTTCTTTGCGGAGCGCTGCGCCGAGCTCGACGATCTCGCCCAGGCCCGGGAGATCGCCCTGTTTTTCGAAAACAAGGCCCTCGGCATGTCCATGCAATACGGCCTCAAGGCCAGCCTCCTCAAAATGCGTCAGCGGTTGGCGCAGCTGCTTACCGAAGAGCAGGTCCTGGGGCGGTCGGTATACACGCGCATCCTGTTTCTCGATAGCGAGGGACAACCCCTTGTGGACTGCGCGGCGCCCGGCGGTCGCACTCGGCCTACGGCTTCGTGGGCCGCGCTGCTCGCCCCCCACCATCGCGAAACGACCATGGTTTTCGGGGAAGCCGCCACCGCTTCCCTGCCCGTATTCTCAAAAGCCTTTTATTTTAAGGATCGCTTCGCGGGCCAACTCATCGCCTGGGTCGATTGCGATGGGGCCTTTCAGCACCTCCACCAGAGCGCATCGTTCACGGGCAGCCCGGACTTCACCCTCATCGGCCCCAACGGCTTCATCGGCACCTGCGCAGCCAGGGAGGACTGGCACGGCATGGGTTTCGAGGCCCTGCGCCGGGTTCCTGCCGACCGTTTCACCCCGACGAATAAAATGGAGGGGGAGGTCGGCGTTAAGGGCATGCTCTTAAGGATTCCCATCGAGGAGACCCCTCTTTCACTGATTACCCTGTCCCTCGGCTCCGAACTGCCCGAAACCTCGGCGTTCTGGGGACTCCCTTTGGCGCTGGGCGTGCTTTCCCTCACGGGGCTGCTGGGCATCGGCTTCGGCTGGTTCATTTCGCTCCGCTATGTCGTGCTGCGAAAGGACATGGAGGAAAGCGCGGCACGCCAAAAGGTCATCGACCAGAAAAACCTCAAGCTGCGACAGGAGATCGCCCAGCGCCGCAGGATCGAAGCGTACCTGCAAAAGAGCGAGGAACGCTTTCAACTGGCGATTGCCGGCGGCGACCTGGGCACCTGGGACTGGAACATCCGAACCGGCCATGTGACCTTCAACGACCGCTGGGCCGGCATGCTGGGATACGAGCCGGAAGACCTCGCGCCCGACTTCAAGACCTGGAAAAACCTGCTGCATCCCGAGGACGCCGGGCGGGTCTTGAAAACGCTGCGGCATCACCTGTCGGGAAAAAGCTCCACATACGAGAGTGAACACCGCCACATCACCAAGAGCGGTGGCGAGAAATGGATCCTCGCCAAAGGCAGGGTGATCGAGCACGACGAAGCGGGGCGCCCCCTGCGCGCCGTGGGAACCCACCTCGACATCGACGAGAAGAAAAGAGCCGAAGCCCTGCTGCGCACCAGTGAGTTGGAATACCGCGCCAAACTGGAAAAAATGGTGCGCAAGCGCACCAAAAAGCTCTACCAAACACAAAGGGAATTGATCAACAAGGCCTTCGAAGCCGGCCAGGCCCAGTTCTCGGCCATGATCCTCCACAACATCGGCAATGCCCTGACACCGATCGGGGCGTATCTGGAATATTTTAAAAAACCCCACTGGCAATTGATTATCGACCATATGGAAAAATGCCACACAAGTCTGGAGCCCTGCTTCGACGCCGCTAACGGTGACGTTCCCGCCGGGGATCGAGAGACAGAAATTTTCGCCTACTTGGGCAAACTGATCGCCAGGTCCAAACAGCATCTGGAGAGAAACCAGGACAATATCGGACAGATCGACGACGTCTTCGGCCACATTGCGGCTATCATTCGTCTTCAATCGTCTTACGCCCTGAACGGCAACACGAGCAGAGAATCCTGCGACCTGAACCGGTTGTTCCTGGACGCGCTCGAGATGCAGGCCGCGGCTCTGGAAAAGCGTGGCATTAGCGTCGATCGCCAGTTGGCCGACCCATTGCCGAAGGTCATCTTGGACAAGAGCAAAATGGTTCAGGTCCTGATCAACGTCATCAAAAACGGGTATGAGGCCATCGATGCCATGAAAGCCCGAGGACTGGTTCAGGGACGGCTCACGGTCCGATCCTTTTGTGACGACAACCACATCGGTATCGCCGTCACCGACAACGGCGCGGGGATCGAGCCGGATCGCCTGTCGGAAATCTTCGATTACGGAACGTCCGCAAAGGGCTCCACCGGGTTCGGGCTGCCCTACTGCAAGATGTTCGTTGCATTGAACAAGGGGAATTTCGACATCGCCAGTGACGGTCCCGGCACGGGGGCCACGGTGACCATCACCTTCGGCATAGACGCCGAAGGCCTGCCACCGACGCGGCAATCGGCCGCGGCGCGCAACGCAGATATCCAGAAACCCGCGGATCTCACCTGATGCGCAGCGCGGTCGCACTACCGAAAGAGAACCACCACCATGCGAACACTTAGCCTAACGGCCTCGGCAGTGATATTTCTTCTGGTGACGGCGATGCCGATCCGGAGCGCGCCGTCCATTGTCATCGGACTCGACGCGGACATGTCATCGGGATCGGCCCGCTCGGGGGAAGCCATCCGCCGGGGGATCGTTCTGGCCATCGAAGAAATCAACCGTTCGGGCGGTTTGCTTGGCCGCCAGCTCAAGCTGGTGGTAAAGGATCACCGCGGCAATCCGGCCCGGGGCATCGACAACCTGGCCGCGTTCGGCAAAATGCAAAACCTGGCGGCGGTGGTCGGCGGCCTGCACACGCCCGTGGTCATGGCCGAACTGCCGCACATTCATCAATACCGCCTCGTTTTTCTCGTCCCTTGGGCCGCCGGGGCCGCCATCACCGACAACGGGTACAGCCCCAATTTCGTGTTCCGCCTTTCGGTCAACGACAGCCTGGCCGGCCCTTTCCTGGTCGACGAGGCCGCGAGACGCGGCCACCGCCGATTCGGCCTTTTGTTGGAGCAGACCGCCTGGGGTCGGTCCAATTATCAAAGCATAAAATCCGCCCTTGGAGTCCGGGGTCTTCATCTGGCCAACCTTCAATGGTTTCACTGGGGCGTATCGACGCTGGCGGACAAAGTGTCGGCGCTGGAAGCCGCCGGCGCGGATGCGATCCTCCTGGTGGCCAATGCCCCGGAAGGGGCCACCGCCATCGAGGCGCTTGCCGAGCTGCCGCCTCACAGGCGCCTGCCGGTTTACGCCCATTGGGGCATTACCGGCGGCCGCTTTTTTGATGCGGCCCGGGAGAACATCGCCAAGGTCGACCTGTATTTCCTGCAAACCTTTTCCTTTCTCGACCCCCCTTTTCCCGCCCGGGCCGAGCATATGTTTCAACTCTACCAAAAAAGCTTCCCGGGCGTTCAGTCGCAAACCGACGTCTTCGCACCGGCGGGCACGGCGCACGCCTATGATCTGATCCACCTGTTGGCCCAGGCCGTCGCGAAGGCCGGAACCATTGAGCGGGCGGCCGTGCGCCGGACCCTGGAGACGCTGCCGCCGATGCAAGGCTTGCTCAAACACTACGCGACCCCCTTCGCGAGCGGGCATCACGACGCCCTCGGCATGGAAGACTTTCGTCTCGCCCGATACGACCGGCAAGGGGCTATCGTTCCAATGGGAAAACCGAGGGCAGAAAGGTAACGTGACCATGGCGGGCATGGAGACCACCGGCAAAGGCCTCTCCCTTCGCAGTCGGACCCTGCTGCAGGTTCTCCTGCCAGCGGTGCTGGTCATCCTTGCCGTCGGGCTATGGGTGCGCGCGGTTGCCCATCGCACCGTGCAGGAAGAGATGGGCCGCCGCCAATCCCTGCACGCCAAACACATCGCAGATATCATCGACACCCAGATGGACTTCATTGCCGCGGCGGCGGTCAATGTGGCTCGCAACGATCTGATCGTCAACAGTCTCATCGATCTCACCGCCCGGGAAATTTACCTGCCCCCCTTTTTCAACTCCCTGAAGATCCCCGGCTTTCCCGAGGCGATCATCCGCATGACGGACTACCGGGGGCGGCCCATCGCATCCAACAATTGGAACAATACCGGCTATCAGGACCAACCCTGGTACGCCGAGGTCATGAAGGGGCATCGGCATATCAGCGTTTCCCCCGAAATCATCCGTATCGCAACGCCCATCCAATATTTTGGCAAAACCGAAGGCGCGGTAACGGTCGAATTCGAGCCCGAAGTGTTCCGCCGCATCCCTGCCCTGCAATCGTTCAGTGGCCGCATTACGATGGAGGACGGTCAGGGCCGCCGCCTGTTCGCAGTCGATGCGAGCCCATCAGAAAAAAGCGCGGGCCGGGCCGACGCGGTACTCGGCACCTACCGGCACGCCCTGCCCCACTTTTCCGACATCACGGCGGTCTACACGCCCGCCGTCGACGCGGCCTTCACTCAGTTGGAGGGCCTCGACAACTTCATGATCGGCGCGCTGGTCGTCAACCTCCTATCCCTGCTGTCCGGCGTGCTCCTGAATGCCCGAATCGTCTCCGCCCCCTTGAAGCGTTTTGCCGCCCGGATCACCGCCATTACCGCCTCCAAGAATCTGAACGCCGCGATCGATGAAGAGGGCCCTTCCGAGTACCGGACGGTGGCCCGGGCTTTCAACATTCTCCTGGCCGAGTTGCAAACCTCCACGATCAGCCGCCAGCAGCTCGAACACATCATCAAGGAAAAAACCACCGCCCTGGAAACGGCTCAACACGAACTGGTGCGCAAGGCGTTTCAGGCCGGTCGGGCCCAGCTTTCGGGCATGATTCTGCACAACATCGGCAACCTGATGACACCGCTGAAAGTCCATGGGGATCAATTGAAATCCCACGACGCGCTGAAACTTGTCTGCCACGGCAAGAGCATTCTTCGCGAACTTTTCAAGGCGCAAAAAACGACGGGGGCGCCGACGGAGGGTAGCCGGGAAATGCAATTGCTGACCGACCTGAAGCGCCTCATGACATTTTTGAACAAGGTCGAAACCAGACGAAAACAGCAGATCAACAAGCTCAACGACCAGATCAATGCCATCGATGATTTGCTGATCCTCCAGCAATCGCAGATGGCGACACCTCTGATGCACAACGAGATCGAGCATCTGCTGCCAATCGTTGCCGGCAAAGTGCACACGTCCACGAACAACGCCACAACCGCAATGCATCGGGAGAAAAAATGAACCGCGAGCGCACCTATCCTTCCCCAGCCCGCCAAAACGCCGCACCAAACGCCCCCCTCCGCATCCTGGTGGTGGATGACGACCGCCGGGTCCGAGAGGCGTTTCGAAATATCCTGGCGCCGGATTCCGACCCCGAACGACCGGAGATCGCAGCGGTCATGCCCGGCCTTCCCGGCGCGGGGGCGCCGGTGAAAGGGGGGCCTTTTCACTTGACGCTGGCGGACAGCGGCACTTCCGGCCTTACGGCCGTGACGGAAGCCGTTCACCGGAACAGGCCTTACGCGCTGGCCATCGTCGACATGCGGATGCCCGGAATGGCCGGCACGGAAACGGTCAAACGCATCTGGGAGGTCGACCCCGCCGTCAAAATCGTCGTCGTAACCGCCTACAACGACCTATCTCCCGAAGCCATCGTGCAAGCTACGGGTCGCAGCGATCTGGCCTATTTGAAAAAGCCCCTCTTTCCGGACGAACTCAGGCAGATGGCCCGCCTGCTCTGCGGGCAGTGGCGCCTGGAGCGGCGGCGTGCGACCTCCCCCAAAGGGCTGCCCATCTGTTCCTTCTGCAAAAACATCCGCAACGAACAGGACCGGTGGGAGCCCGTCGACCATTACCTGGCCAAACACACCACGATCCGTTTTTCCCACAGTGTGTGTCCGATCTGCATGCAAAAACACTATCCGGAATTCACGTCATGACCTCACACGATATCATTGGCGATGCAAGCGACGCGATGTCATCCGACAAACCGCCGTCACCAAAAAACAGAAGAATTCTCATCGTCGACGACGACCCGGGCGTACGGTCTTCCTACCAATCCATTCTGCAGCCCGACGATATGGACGATTTTTTTGCCATGGGAATGGAAGTCCTCGGCGAGAGCGCTCTCGATGCCTGGGAGCCGCAGGAACCTTACCAGTTGACCCTCACCGAATCCGGCGAGCAGGGCTTGGACGCCGTAGCGGCGGCCGTGCGCCAAAAACGCCATTATGCCCTGGCCTTCGTGGACATGAGCATGCCGGGCCTGGACGGGGCCAAAACGGTCAAACACATCTGGACGATGGACCCGCACGTCAAAATCGTGATCGTCACGGCTTACAGCAAATACACGCCGGACCAAATCGTCCGCGTGGCCGGTCGAGACGATATCCTGTACCTGCGGAAACCCTTCAACCCACTGGAAATCAGTCAATTCGCCCGCGCCTTGACCAACCAGTGGAACCTCGAACGGGAGCGCGACCGTCTGGCTGAAAACCTGCACCTTGCCAATCGCAACCTCGAGGAATTGAACAAGCACCTGGAAGAAAAAGTGAAGGAAAAAACCGCGCTCTTGATTCAATCCGAGAAAATGTCCTCTCTCGGCGTGCTGGTGGCCGGTGTGGCCCACGAAATCAACAATCCTTTGTCTTTCGTCATCAGCAACCTCTACCATCTGCAGGATTGCGCCCGGTCCGTAGCCCGGCCCGGGGACAGGACCCGAGAGGGCAATACGGGCAAACGTGCGGTGCACGCCAAGCGCCTTGTCGCAGATATGCACGCCTTGATCGATGAAGCACTGGAAGGCGCCGACCGCATCGCCGGCATCGTGAATGAGCTGCGGACCTTTTCACGCTCGGAGGAGGTGGAAGGCGTCCCGGCGGATATCAACATGATCCTCGATTCGGCCGTCAATCTGCTGCGTCACGAACTCAAATACAATGTCAAGCTGATCAAACGGGCCGGCCGTCTGCCGCGCATCATTTGCTCGCCTCAAAAGCTCAGCCAGCTTTTCCTCAACCTCTTGATGAACGCGGTACAGGCCATCGAAGGACAGGGAACCATTACCATTTCCACCCGTGCGGCGCAGCAGGGCCGGCACCTGACAAGCCCTTGTATCGTCACCACGATCGCGGATACCGGCAAGGGGATTCCGGCGACCGACCATGACAAGATATTCGACCCCTTTTTCACCACCAAACCCGTCGGCGAGGGCACCGGCCTCGGCCTG
>Ga0180429_10003319_pt1 | contig 13047 bp, 12 predicted proteins | sample SS_ome_FD_132428 | JGI IMG/M metagenome (GOLD analysis project Ga0180429, IMG submission 132428) | Hypersaline lake sediment archaeal communities from the Salton Sea, California, USA - SS_1_S_1 metaG | ecosystem: Environmental > Aquatic > Non-marine Saline and Alkaline > Hypersaline > Sediment ... | reverse complement strand
TCGGGAGCTGAACGGGCCGTCAACCATGCTCGTTCGCACTGCGGGCGAAAGAGAGACGAGCCATGCAACCGGCGCGACTGCAAGATCGGCAGGGGTCGAGGAATACCGGATCGTGGATCCCGCAGCCAATGTGGTGATCGTTTATCGCCTGAAAGAGGAAGGCGGCGGGTACGAAAAGCCTTGCATCCACGAAGGAAAAGGCGTGTTGAAGGTCAATGTCCCGGAAGGCTTGGAGATCGATCCGGACCAATGGTTCGCTTTTTGATGGGAATCCGCCCGATCACGATGGACGTTTTCTTTTTGCGGAACCGAAAAAGCAAAAAGGGCTGCGGAGCGATCCCGCAACCCTTTGGATTTTCTCTGGCGTCCCCAACCGGATTTGAACCGGTGTTGCCGGCGTGAAAGGCCGGTGTCCTGGACCTGGCTAGACGATGGGGACACGATCGATTCAACGGAGCGAAGCTACCCGAACCCTCCCCCCTTGTCAAGGGTTATTTTGATGGGCCGTGCTGGGCTCGAACCAGCGACTCTCTGCTTAAAAGGCAGATACTCTACCTCCTGAGTTAACGGCCCAAGTCGTCGCAAAACGAATCGCTTTTCTAACACGTTCTTCCCGCTTTTGTCAACCCGAAAATCCTGCAGCTTCAGGATCGGCCCTCCGGCTCGTCGTCTCCGGCGATGCTCCCGGAGGCGCGCAGGTCCGCCAGCAGGTGATCCAGGACCCCGTTGATGAAGGGCCCCGACTCCTCGCTCCCGAAATTCTTGCCCAGCTCGATGGCCTCGTTGATGGAGACCCTGGGAGGAATGTCGTCGCGGAACATCATCTCGTAAAGGGCCATGCGAAGGACGTTGCGATCCACGGGGGCCATGCGGTCCACTCGCCAGTGATTCGACGCCGAAGCGATGAGCTCGTCCAACCGGCCTCTGTGAAGGTGGACCCCGCGCACCAAGTCCTCGGCGAAAGCCCGCGCCTCGGCCTTGGAGATATCGAAATAAGCGTAATAGTGCTCCAGCCCTTCATCGGCATTCATGGCGGCCACGTCCATCTGATAAAGGGTTTGCAGGGCCGCTTCGCGGGAGCGCCTTCTGTGGCGAGCCATATTCTCTTCTTTCGGAATCTTCGCCGACACCGGCCACCGGAACATTCCCCGGCAAGCGGCCCGGGAAGAAATCAGGACGCCATCTGCTTGGACAGATTGGCCATTTCGATGGCCGCCATGGCCGCCTCGAACCCTTTGTTGCCCGCCTTGGAGCCCGCCCTTTCGATGGCCTGCTCCAGGGTGTCGGTGGTCAGCACGCCGAAGGTCGCGGGAATCCCCGTTTCCAGACCGACGAGGGCCACCCCTTTGGAAACCTCGCTGGCCACGTAGTCGAAATGGGGCGTGGACCCTCGAATGACGGCCCCCAAGCAAATCACCGCGTCGTAGCGCCCGGCCAAAGCCACCTTCTTGGCCGCCAAGGGAATCTCGAAAGCTCCGGGGACCTTGAACAGATCGACGTCCCCCTCGTCGGCCCCGCTTCGCTTGAGGGCGTCCAGGGCGCCTCCCACGAGACGGTCGCAGATGAAATCGTTGAACCGGGCCACGACGATGCCGAACCGAAGGTCCTGGGCCAGCAGCTTGCCTTCGAAGACTCTCATGAAGCGACCTCTTCTTTCTGGAGGATGCAGTTGATCACGTGCCCCATCTTGGCGCACTTGGTCTTCAGATAATCGATGTTGCACTCGTTGGGGGCGATCTCGATGGGCACCCGCTCGGTGATGGTGATGCCGTAGCCCTGAAGCCCCACCACCTTCTTGGGATTGTTGGTCATCAGGCGCATCTTGCGAATCCCCAGATCCACCAGCATCTGGGCCCCGATGCCGTAGTCGCGCAGATCTTCGCCGAACCCCAGGGCTTCGTTGGCCTCCACGGTGTCGTAGCCTTCCTCCTGAAGAGCGTAGGCCTTGATCTTGTTGACCAGCCCGATGCCCCGCCCCTCGTGGTTGCGCATGTAAAGGAGCACCCCCCGGCCTTGCCGGGCGATCTGCTGCAAAGCCGCTCGAAGCTGGTCCCCGCAGTCGCAGCGCAAGGACCCCAGAACGTCCCCCGTCAAGCATTCCGAATGGACCCGAACCAGAATTTCCTCCTCCGGATCGATCTCCCCCATGATCAAAGCCAGATGGGTGTACTCGTCCATGTCGTTGTTGTAGGCGATGACCTTGAACTCCCCCCCGAAGGTGGATGGAAGCCGGGCCGAAGCCGCCCGATGCACGAAAATCTCGTTCTGCATGCGGTAGTGAATGATATCCGCCACGGTGACGATCTTCAGTCCATGCTCCTCGGCGAACTCTTCCAGATCGGGCATGCGGGCCATGGTTCCGTCGTCCTTCATGACTTCGCAAATGACCCCCGCCGGCTTGAGCCCCGCCAGCCGAGCCAGATCCACGGAGCCTTCCGTCTGCCCCGTGCGCACCAGGACCCCCCCCTTCTTGGCTCGAAGGGGAAACACGTGGCCGGGGCTCACCAAGTCCGAGGGCTTCACGTCGTCGGCGATGGCCGTCACGATGGTTCGGGCCCGGTCCGCGGCGCTGATGCCCGTGGTCACGCCTTTTCGAGCTTCGATGGAGACGGTGAAAGCCGTTTCGAAGGGAGAGCGGTTGTCCTGAACCATCATGGGCAACTGAAGGCGCTCCACCCACTGGGGGGTGAGGGACAGGCAGACGAGGCCGCGGCCGTGCTTGGCCATGAAATTGACGGCTTCGGGAGTGGCCTTTTCCGCCGCCATGCAGAGGTCCCCTTCGTTTTCCCGATCTTCGTCATCCACCAGGATGACCATCCTGCCCCGACGAATGTCTTCAAGGGCTTCCGGAATCGTTGCCAGAGGCATTTGTCAACTCCTTGTGAGCCGGAAAGAGATAGATGCAGCAACGCGAACGGTTGATTTTCGATCCTCCGGACGGGATTGTCAATCCAGAAAGCCGTGCTTCTGAAGGAAGCCCACGTCGATGCTCGCTTCTTCGGCGGGTTGCTCGGAATCCTTTTTTCGCCAGCCGCGAAGCATCTTTTCCACGTATTTCCCCATCAAATCCATTTCCAGGTTTACCTTTTCGCCCGTCTGCATGGACTCGAGGGTGGTCATGCGCGACGTGTGAGGCACGATGTTCACGTCCAGCTCCCCTTCCCCGCAGCCGTTCACCGTCAAGCTGACGCCGTTGACGGCGATGGAGCCCTTTTCCACCACGTAGGGGCTCCACCGGGGAGGAAACCGGAATTCGAGCCTCCAGGAGCCCCCTTGACGAGCACGGCGGGCCAAAGTCCCCACCGTGTCCACGTGCCCCGTGACCCAATGGCCCCCCAACCGGTCGCCCACTTTGAGGGCCCGCTCGAGGTTCAACACGGCTCCGGGAACCTTTTCTCCCAGGGTGGTGCGCTCCAGCGTCTCGGCGGAAACGTCCGCGGTGAAGACCCTCCCCTGGAAGGAAGTCACCGTCAAGCACGCCCCATCCACGGCCACGCTCTCCCCCAGCTCCATCCCTTCCATGGAGAAGTCCGAGCGGACGACCATGCGGGCGTCTTCCCCCCGACGGTCCAGACGCACGAGGGTGCCGGTTCCTTCAACGAGTCCCGTAAACATGACCAAACCTCGCAAGAAGGGATTGCGCTCGGAGAGCCAGGGAGATCGGAGGGGCCAACGCTTGATCGATTTCGCTCTCGCGAGCCTTCCCCTCGCTTCGTCGTTCCCGCGAAGCCAAGCTGGATTCCGGGTTTCCGCCATGCTTCGCCCGGAAGGACGACGATGGGTATCCAAAACAAAGCCGCCTTGCACCCGGAGCCCGGCTTTTCCCCGGGAGCGAGGGCGTCCCCGTCCTTGATCGGAAGCTTTCGAAAGACCCGCTTCGAGGGCAAGATGCCCTCGCTCCCGGAAACGGCCCTCCTGCTTGCCGGGAACGGCCCTCCTGCTCGCGTTGCAAGCGGGGCCGAACCGACCCGGCCATCAATAAAGCTCGCGGCGAAAACGGCCGCTGAGCAGCACGTCCTGCCCGAAGCGGCGCACCTTGAGCTCGTAGGCGGCGAAGGCGTCGGCCATGCGCTCCCGGACTCCCCCCCGGATCATGGGCGTGGCGGCGGAATCTCCCAGGACCTTGGGAGCATAGAAAAAACGGAGCTCGTCGGCAAGCCCTTCTTCCAGAAAAGACCCGTGAATCCCGCCTCCTCCTTCCACCAGGAGGCTGGTCACCTTTCGACGGCCCAGCTCCTCGAGCAGCGCGGACAGACGCACGCGCCCCGCTTTTTCAGGAAGCCGCAAAACCGTCGCGCCGGCCTCTCGGAGACGCTCCGAAGCTTCCGACGATTCCCCGTCCGTCGCCGCAGCCACCCAAACGGGGACTTGACGAGCCGTGCGCACGAGGCGGCTTTCCAGGGGGATGCGGAGACGCGTGTCCACGACGACGCGCGCGGGTTGGCGGCAGGGAGGGCTGCGCTTCAAGCGGGCAGTGAGCTGCGGGTCGTCGGCGAGGACGGTCCCGATGCCCACCAGGATGGCGTCGGCTTCGCACCTCAGAGCATGGACGAATCGCCTGGACTCCTCGTTGGTGATCCATCGGGAATCCCCCGTGCGCGTGGCGATGCGCCCGTCCAAAGTCGCGGCGGCCTTGAGGGTCACCCAGGGAAGGCCAAGGGTGCAATGCTTGATGAACGGCTGATTCAAGCGGCGGCATTCCTCTTCCAAAACCCCCGTATCCACCCGAATTCCTCGATCGCGCAGCCATTCGACCCCCCCTCCCTTCACCCGGGGATTGGGGTCCCTCATGCCCACCACCACCCGGCCGACTCCGGCTTCCGCGACGGCGACGGCGCAGGGAGGCGTTCGCCCGTAATGATTGCAGGGCTCCAAAGTCACGTACAGAGTGGCCCCCCGGGCTTCCCGCCCCGCCCGGGTCAAGGCTTCGGCTTCCGCGTGAGGCCCCCCCACCTCCCGGTGGCAGCCTTCGGCCACCACCGCGTCTTCGCGAGCCAGCACGGCCCCCACCAAAGGATTGGGACTGGTGCGTCCCCGTCCCTTGCGGGCCAGGCGAAGGGCCCTTTTCATGAAAGATTCGTCGCGCTCCTGGCGATTCACGCCGATGCCTCTCAAAGAGGTTCCTGGCTCCCGGCTTGCCGTCGTTCCCGCGAAAGCGGGAATCCTGGCCGCTTTTTCCCGGGGCTCGACCCTCCGTTCGCTTCCTCGTCCAACCGGAAACGAGAAGCCCGAATCAGTTCTGCTCCATGACGGGCATGTGCAGAGGGAAGGCCGAGCAGAACTCCGAAACCTCTCCCTGGAGGGCCTTCAGGGCCGCCTCGTCCCCCTTGGCGCTCAAGGCCCGGTCCATGAATCGGGCGACGACGGCCATATGGTCGGGATTCATGCCCCGCGTGGTGACGGCCGCCGTCCCGATTCGTATGCCGCTGGTCACTCCCGGCTTTTCGGGATCGAAGGGAATGGCGTTCTTGTTGACGGTGATGCCCGCAAGGTCCAGGATCTTCTCGGCCTCTTTCCCGGTCAATCCTTTGGGAATCAGGTTCAGCAGCATGAGATGGTTGTCCGTGCCTCCCGACACCAGACGATACCCCAGCTCCACAAGCTCCGCCGACAACCGGCGGCTGTTTTCCAGGATGCGGCTCTGATAGTCCCTGAAAGCCGGCTGCAGGGCCTCCTGAAAGGCCACGGCTTTGGCGGCGATGACGTGCATGAGGGGACCGCCCTGGATGCCGGGAAACAAGTGGCTGTCCAGCATCTTGGCGTGCTCCTCGTGGGAAAGGATGAATCCCCCCCGAGGCCCCCGCAAGGTCTTGTGGGTGGTGGAGGTGACGAAATCGGCGCTTTCCAGGGGATTGGGGTGCAGACCGGCGCACACCAGACCGGCGATGTGGGCCATGTCCACCATCAGACAGGACCCCGCTTCCCGGCAAATGGCTTGGAAGCGACTGAAATCGATGCGGCGCGGATAGGCGCTGGCCCCCGCGATGATCAGCTTGGGGCGGTGCTCGCGAGCCAGCCGGGCCACTTCGTCGTAGTCGATGCGCTCGGTCTCCCGCGAAACTCCGTAGGAGACCACGTTGTACAGACGCCCGGAAAAGCTCACGGGGCTCCCGTGGGTCAGGTGCCCCCCCTGGCTCAGATTCATGCCCATGAGGGTGTCGCCGGGCTTCAGAACGGAAAAGTACACGGCCATGTTGGCCTGGGAGCCCGAGTGGGGCTGGACGTTGGCGTATCCCGCCTTGAAAAGCTCCTTGGCCCGCTCCTGAGCCAACCGCTCGGCCACGTCCACGTACTCGCAGCCCCCGTAATAGCGCCGGCCCGGATATCCCTCGGCGTATTTGTTGGTCATCACCGAGCACTGGGCTTCCATGACCGCCGGGCTGGCGAAATTCTCCGAAGCGATGAGCTCCAGCTTCTCCCGCTGCCGCCTCTCCTCGCTGCGAATGGCCGAGGCCACTTGGGGATCGATGCGCTCCAGATAAGACATCCTTTGCTTTCCTTTCCTATAGAGAGTCGAAGCGGTCCAGCAGATCCACCCGGCGGCCGTGCCTTCCGCCTTCGAAGGCTTCCTCGAGCCAGGTCCGCAGAATTTCGAACACCAAGTCCTCTCCCGTGAAGCGGCTCCCCAAGCACAGCACGTTGCTGTCGTTGTGACGGCGGCTCATCCTGGCGGTGAAGGGCTCGTAGGCCGCGGCGGCCCGCACCCCGGCATACCGGTTGGCGGCCATGCTCATGCCCACTCCGCTGCCGCAAACCAGCACGCCCCGCTCCGCCTCCCCCTTGGCCACGGCCCGCGCCACTCGACCGGCGAACAGGGGATAGTCCACCGATTCCGGGCCGTCGGTACCCATGTTCTCCACCTGGTGGCCGTTGCTTTCCAGGTAGGCCGCGATCTTGTCCTTCAACTCGTACCCCGCGTGATCCGCGCCCACGGCGATCTTCATGTCGAGTCCCTTTCTATTCCGTCCATTTCTTGAACACCAGCGTCCCGTTGGTCCCCCCGAAGCCGAAGGAATTGGACAGGGCGACGCGCACATCCGCCTGCCGGGCCTGGTGGGGCACGTAATCCAGATCGCAGTCGGGATCGGGATTTTCCAGATTGATGGTGGGAGGAATCGTTCCATGGTGGAGGGTCAAGGCCGTGTAGGCGGCTTCGATGCCCCCGGCGGCCCCCAGGAGGTGGCCCGTCATGGATTTGGTGGAGCTGACGGCCAATCGCCGGGCATGATCCCGGAAAACCGTTTTGATGGCTTGGGTTTCGAAGCGGTCGTTGAGCTCCGTGGAGGTTCCGTGAGCGTTGATGTAGTCCACCTCGCCGGGAGGGATGCCGGCATCTTCGAGAGCGACGGCCATGCAACGCGCCGCCCCCTCCCCTTCGGGCGCGGGCGCGGCCATGTGATGGGCGTCCCCCGAGGCCCCGAAGCCGACGATCTCGGCGTAAAGGGTCGCTCCACGCTCCCGGGCCCGCTCCAGCTCCTCCAGAACGATGACGGCGGCCCCTTCTCCCAGGATGAAGCCGTCCCGGTCGCGGTCGAAAGGCCGCGAAGCCTTGGACGGCTCGTCGTTGCGCGTGGAAAGGGCGCGCATGGCGCTGAAGCCGGCCACGGCCAAAGGAGTGATGGTGGATTCCACCCCTCCCGTCACCATGATGTCGGCTTGGCCGTCCCGAATGAGGTGGAAGGCCTGGCCCACGGCGTGAGTGCCCGCCGCGCAGGCGGTCTGGATGGAAAGGTTGGGACCTTTGAGGCCGTGGGCGATGGAGACGAGGCCGGGAGCCATGTTGCCGAGGAGCATGGGGATGAAAAAGGGGCTGACCTTTTTGGGCCCCGAATTCAGGAGGACCTTGTGGGTCTCCTCCATGGTGGACAATCCCCCCAGCCCGCAGCCCATGACGACCCCCGCCCTCGCGGCGTGGGCGGGATCCACCGTCAGACGGGCGTCGTCGAAAGCCAACCGCGCCGCCGCCACGCCGTATTGAAGGAAGATGTCCATCTTGCGGGCTTCCTTTTTGGAGACGAAATCGTCGGCCCGAAAGTCCTTCACCTCCCCCGCGATCCGGCTGGCAAAGGCGGAGGCGTCGAAGCGCGAGATGGGTCCGATGCCGGACCTGCCCTCCACCAAGGAAGACCAGTTCTCGTCCTTGCCCATCCCAAGGGGAGTGACCAAACCAATGCCCGTAACGACCGCCCGGCGCTTTCCTTTGCTTTCCATGCGTTCTCCGTGATCGAGTTTCCTCGGTAATCCGTCCGTTTCCATGCTCTCGACCGCTCGGGGCCGCCCCCCATGGCATCGTCGATCAAGTCTCTCCACCGCACAGGAAGGAAGCTCGTCCCCCGCGGCGAGTCAACCCATGAACATTCCTCCGTTGACGTGGATCACCTGGCCCGTGATGTAGCCCGATTCCTCGGAGGCGAGAAACTTCACGGCCGCCGCCACGTCTTCGGGAGCCCCCAAGCGGCCCGAAGGGATCTGCTTCATGAGGGCTTCCCGGGCCTTCTCTCCCAGGGCTTCGGTCATGTCCGTTTCGATGAACCCCGGCGCCACGGCGTTGACGGCGATGTTGCGCGAAACGACCTCCCGGGCCAAAGACCGCGTGAAGCCCACGATGCCCGCCTTGGAAGCCGAATAGTTGCACTGCCCGGCATTGCCCAGAAATCCCACCACGGACGTGATGTTGACGATGCGCCCGTAGCGCTGTCGCATCATGGGTCGGATGGCGCCCTGGCAGCACAGGAACATCCCTTTGAGATTGACGTCCATCACCTCGTCCCACTCCCCGGATTTCATGGTGGCCAGAAGGTTGTCCCGGGCGATGCCGGCGTTGTTGACCAGAACGTCCAAGCGCCCGCAAGTCTTCACGAGATCCTTGAAAGCCGCCCTGACTCCGCCCTCGTCGGCCACGTCGAAGGCCAGCAGGCGAGGTGCGCCGCCTCGCTCCTCCACCATGGCGGCCGTTTCCCGCGCGGCGTCCTCCCGGGACCGGTAGTTGACGACCACTTCCCGTCCCGGACCCGCCAAAGCCACCGCCACGGCCCGCCCGATTCCTCGCGCGGCCCCCGTCACCAGCACAACCCGATGCTCGCTCATTTTTCGCCTCGATCCTCTCCCCGCGCCCTGCGGATCGTTTTGATGAATTCCGGCACGAATTCCAGGAGGTCGGCCACCACCCCCACCGTGGCCACGTCGAAGATGGGAGCGTTGACGTCCTTGTTCACCGCCACGATGGTCTTGGAGCCCTGCATGCCCACCACGTGCTGGACGGCCCCCGAAATTCCCGCAGCCATGTAGAGGGCGGGGGCCACCGTGCGCCCCGTCTGGCCCACCTGATGCGACGGGTCGATCCACCCGTCGTCCACCACGCTCCGGGACGCTCCCACCGCGCCTCCGAGCATGCGCGCCAGCTCGTCGAGCAAGGCGAAATTCCCGGCTTTCTGCAAGCCCCGTCCGCCGGAGATCACCACATCGGCTTCAGTAAGCTTGGCCGTTCGGTCCTCTTCGGGAATGACTTCCAGCACCTCCACCCGGGACCGGATGGACTCGGCGGAAACGTCCACTTCCTCCACCCGCCCCTCCCGTCGGGCCGGCTCCAAGGCTTTCATGACCTTGGGCCTCACGGTGGCCATCTGGGGGCGCCCGCGAGGGCAGACGATGGTGGCCATGACGTTGCCCCCGAACGCCGGACGGGTCTGGAGGAGCAATCCCTCGTCGCTCACGCCCAAGCGGGTGCAGTCGGCGGTAAGACCCGTCTTCAAGGTGGCGGCCACCCGGGGAATGAAGGAGCGCCCCATGGAGGTGGCCCCGGCCAAAAGGATCTCGGGCCTTTTCTTGCGGACGATCTCCACCAGGGCTCCCGCGTAGGCTTCGTCGGTGAAGCGGGCCAGCTCCGGGCGATCCACCGTATAAACCACGTCGGCCCCGTGAGCGACGAGCTCCCCGGGCAGGTCCCCCAGGGAGTGGCCCAGGAGAACCGCCGCAAGCTCCACGCCCCTGGCGTCGGCCAGCTCCCTGCCGGCCCCCAGCAATTCGTGACTCACCCGGTGAACCGCGCCGTCGCGCCACTCGGCGTAAACGCAGACTCCCCGGTATTGCCCGGCGTCCTCCACCGCCCCGGCCCCCACCTCGGGCAGAGAGATGGCCCCGAACTCGCACGTGTCCACGCACATGCCGCACAAAGTGCATTCGTCGGTGATCTCGGCCCCCGTCTCCGTGACGACGATGGCCTCGTACGGACAAACCTCCTCGCATACGCCGCAAGCGGTGCACTTGTCGATATCGACGATGGCTTTCATAGGTTGGGTATCCCGGCTTCCTTGAGGTAGCGATAGAGTTGCTCCGCCTGCTCGCTCACGCTTCCTTCCACGAGGACGCGCTCTTCTCGGCGGGGAGGACTGAAAACGCGCACGACCTGCGTGTAGGAGCCGCTCAGCCCCACGCGATCCGCCTGGAGCCCGAGCTCCTCGATGCCCCACACGGGGATTTCGGCCTTCTTGGCCCGCATCTTGTGGCGCAGGGAAGGCAGGCGGGGCTCGCCCGCCTCCTTGAGCACCGTGACGAGAGCCGGCAGAGGCAGCCTCCACACGGCCGTTCCTTCGTCGGTCTGGCGAGTCACTTTCAGGGAGGAATCCTCGGACTTGACGATCTCCTTGACGAAGGTGGCGTAGGGGATGTCCAGGACGGTGGCCGTTTCCGGGCCCACCTGGGCCGTGTCCCCGTCCACCGCCTGCTTGCCGCACACCACGAGGTCCACGTCTCCCATTTTGCGCACGGCGGCGGCCAAAGTGACGGACGTGGCCCAGGTGTCGGCTCCGGCGAAGGCCCGGTCGCTTACGAGCACGGCATCGTCCACGCCCCGGGCGAGGACGTCCCGCAGGGCGTCCTTGGCTTGGGGAGGTCCCATGGTGAGGGCCGTCACCGCGGCCCCGTGCTCGTCCTTGATCCTCAAAGCCGCCTCCACGGCGAACAGATCGAAGGGATTGACGATGGACTCCACCCCTTGGCGCACCAGGGTGTGGGTTTCGGGATCGATGCGGACGTTCTTGGCATCGGGAACCTGCTTGATGAAGACGACGATGTGCATCAGAAAAAGCTCTCCTTGAGGCGCCCGTACTCCTTGTTCAGCTCCTGCCCGATGACGTTGCGCTGGATCTCGTTGGTGCCTTCGTAGATTTGCAGGATCTTGGCGTCCCGCATCATCTTCTCCACGGGGTAGTCGCGCATGTAGCCGTAGCCTCCGAGGATCTGGACGGCGTCGGTGGACACCTCCATGGCCACGTCGCTGGCGAAGACCTTGCACATGGCCGCCACCTTGCTCGCGTCCTTGGGCTCCGTATCCAGATGGCGCGCCGCGGCGTAGACGAGGGCCCGCGCCGCCTCGGTTTTGGTGGCCATGTCCGCCAGCTTGTGCTGGACGGCCTGGAAATTGATGATGGGCTTTTCGAACTGCACGCGCTTGCGGGCGTACTCCACCGCCAGATCCAGGGCTCCCTGGGCCAGCCCCACCCCCAGGATGCCGATGCCCGGCCGGGACTTGTCGAAGGTTTTCATGGCGACGACGAATCCCGTGCCTTCGCGGCCGACGAGGCGGTTGGCGGGTATGCGGCAGTCCTGGAACACGAGCTCCCGCGTGGAGGAAGCTCTTATGCCCAGCTTTTTTTCCTTCTTGCCGAAGGAGAACCCGGGGTCGCCCTTCTCCACGATGAAGAAGCTGGCTCCGCGGGGGCCCTTGGAGCGATCCGTGACGGCCAGCACCGTGTAGATTTCCGCCTCCCCCCCGTTGGTGATCCACTGCTTCGTCCCGTTGAGCACGTAATGGTCGCCGTCCCGGCGGGCCGCGGTCTGGATGGCCGACACGTCGCTGCCGGCCCCCGACTCCGTGAGTCCGAAGGCGGCCAGGCGCTCCCCGGAAGCGATGGGGGGAAGGTATTCCTTTTTCTGCTCCTCGCTGCCGTACAGCAGGATGGGATAGGCCCCCAGGCCACTGGCGGCGAAGGACGTGGCGATGCCGATGCACCCCCGGGCCAGTTGCTCCACCGCCAGACAGTTTTCGAAGATCCCCCCGCCCATTCCCCCGTACTCCTCGGGAATGTAAAGGCCGAAAAGGTCCGATCGCGCCAGGGTCCCGACGACCTCCCAGGGAAATTCCTCCTGCTCGTCCAGTCGAGCGCGAGCGGGACGTATCTTCTCTCTGGCGATCTGCTCGGCCAGCTCCCGGATCATCTCTTGTTCTTCAGTCAGGAAATAGTTCACGGAGCGTCTCCTCTCGACCGGTCTTTTTCCACGGGACTTCCCCGGGCGCAAAGCCCGGGCACTCGGCCTATTTCTTCCCGGCGAGCCCCCACCTGCTCTTCCAGCGGCCCAACATGCCCTGTCCGTTTTGCGTCTTGAGCTGCGCGAGCAACGGATCCGCGGAAAGGGCTTCGGCGATCCTCCGGAAAACGTTTTCCGAAGCCAAGTCGGCGGCCACGTCGATGGCGCTGCAAACGGCTCGGGCGTCGGAGCATCCGTGGGCCACGACCACGGTCTTGCGGACGCCCACCAAGGGGACGCCCCCGACGCTCCCGTAATGGTGGGCCCGCCGAAGGGCCTCGAAGTCTCGCATGAATTCGCGCCTTTCCCCGGAGGCGTGCCGTTGGAGGCGCTCCTTCCAGGAGGAAAAGAGGCTTTCGCAAAAGGCTTCGAAAAGCTTCAACAGGACGTTCCCCGCAAAGCCGTTGCAAATCACGGCGTCCGCACAGCCCGACAAAAGGTCGCGGGGCTCGACGTTGCCCGCGAAGCGCAGGGAGGAACGGCTCAACAAATCGTGAGCCCGCCGGAGGTCCGGAGGGCCCTTGCCCGCTTCGCGGCCGATGTTGAGCAGCCCCACTCGCGGGCCTTCCAGCCCTGCGCGAGCCTTCAGAAAGTGATGGGCCAAAACGGCCCATTGAGCCAGCTGAAGAGCATCGGCTTCCAGGTAGGCCCCCGCATCGGCCACCAGCACCCGACCGCGGGGAGTCGGGATGAAAACCATGAGGCACGGCCGTCGCAACCCCCGGGCCAATCCCACGAAGT
>Ga0180429_10003318_pt1 | contig 13048 bp, 9 predicted proteins | sample SS_ome_FD_132428 | JGI IMG/M metagenome (GOLD analysis project Ga0180429, IMG submission 132428) | Hypersaline lake sediment archaeal communities from the Salton Sea, California, USA - SS_1_S_1 metaG | ecosystem: Environmental > Aquatic > Non-marine Saline and Alkaline > Hypersaline > Sediment ... | reverse complement strand
GCCCAGTGTCGCGCCCATGCCCCCCAGCGCCAGCACCGCCATGCCGCCGACGATCCAGCGGGTGCGGTGGCCGCCGGTGTCCGAGCGGTAGCCCCATTGCGGGCGGCTGAGCTGGATGCCGTAGTGCAGCGCGACCAGAAGGCCGGGCAGCACCGCCGGCAGGGCCAGTTCCACCACCATCAGCCGGTTCAGGGTGGAGGTGGTCAGCACCACGATCGCGCCAAGGCACATCTGCACCAGCCCGAGGCGGAAGATCGACAGCCAGCTGAGCGTCATGGCAGCGCCTCCAGGCTGCGGACGGCGAAGGCCGAGACCATCATGCCCGAGACGTAAAGCGTGACGCCGGTGCCGTTGTACCACGGCGTCAGCGCGCGCGGATCGGTCAGCATCCGCCGCATCGCAAGGCCCTGTCCGGCCAGCAGCGCGGCCACCGCCAGCGCATGCCACGGCCGATCCCAGCCGACGAGCAGCGCGATCACCGCAAGTTGCGGCACCGCCATCACCCAGCAGGCGATCCGGGCCGCGCGTTCGGGGCCGAGCGTGGCGGGGAGGGACCGGATGCCGGTGGCCCGATCACCCTCTATCGCCTTGAAATCGTTCAATGTCATGATGCCATGCGCGCCCAGCGCGTAAAGCAGCGCCAGCGCCAGGACGGGCGGGGCGGGCGCGCCCTGCGCCAGCACCGCCGCGCCGGTGATCCAGGGCAGCCCCTCGTAGCACAGGCCCACCAGCCCCGGCCCCCACCAGCCGGATTTCTTCAGCCGCAGCGGTTCGGCGGAATAGGCCCAGGCCGCGATCACGCCAAGGCAGGTCGCGCCGAAGCCCCAGGGGCCGAGGAACCAGCCCATCACCAGCGCCAGCGCCGACATCGCCAGCGCCACCCACAGCCCCCAGCGCCCCGGCACCCGGCCCGAGGGGATCGGGCGATGCGGTTCGTTGATCGCGTCGACGTGTCGGTCGCACCAGTCGTTCGCGGCCTGGCTCATCCCGCAGACGACGGGGCCGGCCAGCACCACGCCCAGCAGCACCAGGCCGGGCCGCTCTCCCACCGGCACGCCGGACGAGACCACGCCGCACAGATAGGCCCACATCGGCGGAAACCATGTCACCGGCTTGATCAGCGTCAGAAGCGCGGCCGGCTCCGGGTAGCGGGAGGCATGTGTCGGATGGCTGACAGTCATGTGTCAACCATGCCTTACATCTTCGAGTCTCTCAAGGAAAAGTGTCAGCCCGGCGCGAAGATTGGCGGGCCGGGCCGCGCTAGTCCTCGCTGTCGGTGCTCAGCAGGTCGAACTTGCGCAGTTTCACATACAGGCTCTGCCGCGACAGGCCCAGCATCTCGGCGGCCGCGGCGCGGTTGTTGCGGGTCAGGTCCAGCGCCGTCTCGATGCACAGCTTCTCGATCACGTCGGTCGATTCCGCGACGATGTCCTTGAGCTTGGCCGAACCCACAAGCTCCGCGACGCTGCTGCGCGACCGCGCGTCGACCTGCTCGGTCAGCGGCGCGCGCACCGCCTCGGCCCGGTTGGCATCGCGGATCAGGAAGGCCACGGCGGGGCGGGCGCGGTCGTTGAGATAACTGACCGAGATTTCCACCGCCGTCCAGCTGCCGACGTCATTGGTGAGTTTCGTGGAATAGACATGCATGCGCCCCGACCGGGCGGCATTGTCCAGCAGCACGTTCATGTCGATCTGGCCGCGGGCGAGATAGTCGGCCAGGTTGCGGCCCCGCGGATCGGCGCGCTGCGCGAAATCGACAAGCTCGACGAAGGCCTCGTTCGCGGCCTCGATGATGCCGCCCGCGTCGGTGAACACCATCGCCTCGGACCCGGTGCGGAACAGCGCGTCGAGATTGTGCAGCATCCGCTCGTCGCGGACCGGCACGGTTTCTTCCGGGTCGAGCCGGCAGATCAGCACCCGTTCGCCGGCGGCGCGGAACAGCTTGGGCGTGATCGTGATCGACTTGCGGTTGCGCCGGGTCTGCACGACCGTCTCGTTGTCGGTTTCCGACACGGCCAGCCGCATCAGGTTCTCGACGAATTCGCTGTTGCGCCGGTCGCTGAATTCCTGGCCGAGCCCGCTGCCCTGCAAGTCCTCGCGCCGGGCGCCCAGAAGGGTGGCGGCCGGGCCGTTGAGATCGCGGATCTTGCCGTCATGGGCGCTGACCAGCACGAAGGCGTCGCGGGTATGCGCCATCAGCACGCGGTAGCGCGCGTCGTATTCGCGGCGCTCCTCGTAGCCGCGTTCCAGCGCCATCTGCGCCTGCACCAGCCGCTGCTGCGATTCCGCCACCTGCCGCAGGTCGCGCCCCAGAAGCAGCACCGCGCCCTCGGTCCCGACGCGATGGGTGGTGTAGCGCACCGGGAACTGCCACACGGCGTTGTCGCGATGGTTGAGTTCGACGCTGAGCCCCTCTGCCTCGCCGCTGGCGGCCTTGCGCAGCACGCGGTCGAGTTTCGGCACGCTCTCGTCGGTCAGGAAGTCGCGCAGCGGCCGGCCTTCCCAGTGGCCGAGGTTGCCCATGCTTTCGGCATTCGGGTTGACCAGCACCGCCGTCGTCGTGCCATCCGGGGTGACCACGATCGACAGATCCGCCGCCGAGGCCAGAACCCGGCCAAGCAACTCCGGCTCGATCATCGGGAGCGCCCGGTTGCGACGGATTGATGACGTGTCGCTTTTCATTACTGGGCAACCATAATCGGCATGGGTTGACGTTCTCTTTCGACGGCCGACAGCACCTCTTCGACATCGTTTGTCAGATAGTCGGCGAGTACCTCGCTTTTCAATACGCGCGCGGAGTCATAATTCAACACCTGCCCCCCGACCGCGACGGTTGGACACAGGGCCTTGTCCTTGCGGATCGCGCGCAGAAGCTCGCACAGCCGCGCGACGCTCGATTCGGTCGAGGCCGAGAAGAACACGCAGTCGTAGGAGCCCAGGCGCAGCCGCTCGCGGATCGATCCCGCCGTCGCCTGGAACACGACGTGGACGGAGATCTTGCGCCGGCGCAACTGGTCGGCCAGCACGATCGCGCCGAGGATGTGGTCCTCGCCCTCGACGACGGCGACGAGCGCGCCGGTGCAATCCTGCACCGTCGGGTCGCATTGCCAGGTATGGCCGCAGCGCCGGCACAGTTCCTGCAGCCGGGCGCAGGCCAGCGAGACCTCGAGAAACCCGGCCTCGTCCTCGTCCCACATCTGACCCAGCGTCTGCGCCGCGGCGGGGATCACGATGTCGATGATGTCGTTTTGCTGCAGCCGCAGGCCGGTCAGCGACTGCTCCAGCGCCGCCGCGTCGAACCCGTCGCGCGCGAAGGTCGCATCCAGAACCCGGCGCACCGCCTCGTCGCTGCGCGCCGCTGCGTCCGGTGTACCGCGTCGGCCGATTTCCTCGAGAGCCATCGCCGCCAGATCGGCCACACGGCCCGTGCGGAGCTTCGGCCGGTCGTAATCGCCTGACATCGTTCGCCTCCGGCTTGCCGCTCCAGACGGGGCAGCGAACGCTGCGGAGTGAAGCGAAGGGGCATTCCATTAACGATCACCGGATTCGCAATGACCTGTCAATAGAAATGGACATCGGGCTCCGAGGGCGGGTTTGGCCGCCCGAAAGGCTGTCGCCCGGGCGAGGCGGCTTTGAAACCGTTTCAATCGGGTATTTCCGGCGGAAACGCCGGGTTTCCGCGTGATCCGGCAGCTGACCGTGCGCCGCGGGCGTCAGGATGGGCGTGTCGGATACTGTAAGTTTGGGTTGACACTTTCGCGCGGCCGGCCTTAGGCTTCCTGACAGGGAAGTGACGGAGTCGGCCATGCCGGGACGGTTCGAAGGGGGGACGAGGCACCAGCGGCTGTATACCCCCGAACAGCGCAGGCGGCGCGACGCGACGGTGTGGACCCTGGTTCAGGGGGTGCTGGCGCCGCTGCAGTTCGCGGCCTTCCTGATCTCGCTGACGCTGATGCTGCGCTACCTCGTCACCGGCGCGGGCTACGAGGCCGCGACCTGGTCGATCGTGATCAAGTGCGGCTTTCTCTACACGATCATGATCACCGGCGCGATCTGGGAAAAGAAGGTCTTCGGCCAGTATCTCTTCGCGCCCGCGTTCTTCTGGGAAGACGTGTTCAGCTTCGTCGTGATCGCGCTGCACACCCTTTATATCATCGTCCTGCTCGACGGCGCCGCCGCCCCGGCGACGGAGATGGTGATCGCGCTGGCGGCCTATCTGGCCTATGTGATCAACGCCGGCCAGTTCCTGTGGAAGCTGCGCATGGCGCGGCTCGAAGGGGCGGGGCCATGACCGCTGGCTGCCCCTCGGCCCCGGCGCCGGTGCTGCGCGAACGCGGCCAGCACGAGGTCTTCTGCGGCCTGACCTCGATCATCTGGCTGCACCGCAAGATGCAGGACGCGTTCTTCCTCGTCGTCGGGTCGCGCACCTGCGCGCATCTTCTGCAAAGCGCCGCGGGCGTGATGATCTTCGCCGAACCGCGGTTCGGCACCGCGATCCTCGAGGAAAGCGATCTGGCCGGCATGGCCGATGCCCAGGACGAGATCGACCGCGAGGTGGCGCGGCTGCTGTCACGCCGGAGTGACATTCGCCAGCTCTTCCTCGTCGGCTCCTGCCCCTCCGAGGTGATCAAGCTCGACCTCGCCAAGGCGGCGGAACGGCTGGACGAGAAGTTCGCGCCGCAGGTCCGGGTTCTGAATTTCTCCGGTTCGGGGATCGAGACGACCTTCACCGAGGGCGAGGATGCCTGCCTCGCCGCGCTTGCGCCGCGGCTGCCGGCCAGCGACAAGCGCCAGCTTCTGGTGCTGGGCGCGCTGCCCGACGTGGTCGAGGACCAGATGCGCGGCCTGCTGGCCGAGATCGGCATCCCCGAGGTCGCCGTGCTGCCCGCCCGCCGCGCCGGTGACGACCCGGCCATCGGCCCGCATACCCGCTTCGCGCTGGCCCAGCCGTTCCTTGGCGATACCAAGGCCGCGCTGGAACGCCGCGGCGCCCGCCACATCGCCGCGCCGTTCCCGTTCGGCGAAGAGGGCACGACGGCCTGGCTGACCGCCGTGGCCGCCGAGTTCGGCATCCCGGCCGAGCGGGTGGAGGCGGTGACCGCCGCGCCGCGCGCGCGCGCCCGCAAGGCCGTCGCGGCGGCGCGCGAGATGCTCGACGGCAAGTCGATCTTCTTCTTTCCCGACAGCCAGCTGGAGGTGCCGCTGGCCCGCTTCCTCGCGCGCGAATGCGGGATGCGGCCGGTGGAGGTCGGCACGCCCTACCTGCACCGCGGCATCCTCGGCCCGGACCTTGAGCTTCTGGGCGACGGGCCGCGGCTGTCCGAGGGCCAGGACGTGGAGCGCCAGCTCGACCGGCTGCGCGCCGACCGGCCGGAGCTGACGGTGTGCGGCCTCGGCCTCGCCAACCCGCTGGAGGCGGAGGGGCTGGCGACGAAATGGGCGATCGAACTGGTGTTCACGCCGGTGCATTTCTACGAACAGGCCGGCGATCTGGCCGGGCTTTTCGCCCGGCCGTTGCGCCGCCGGGCGCTGCTGACGCCGGAGGCGGCGGCATGAAGCTGGCGGTCTGGACATACGAAGGCCCGCCGCATGTCGGCGCGATGCGGGTGGCGACGGCGATGCGCGACGTCCACTACGTGCTGCACGCGCCGCAGGGCGACACCTATGCCGATCTGCTGTTCACGATGATCGAGCGGCGCGACCATCGCCCGCCGGTGACCTACACCACCTTCCAGGCCCGCGACCTGGGCGCCGATACCGCGGCGCTGTTCAAGACCGCCTGCAAGGAGGCCTACGAGCGGTTCCGCCCCGGCGCGCTGATCGTCGGCGCAAGCTGCACCGCCGAGCTGATCCAGGACGATCCCGGCGGGCTGGCCGAGGCGCTGGACCTGCCGGTGCCGGTGATCCCGCTGGAATTGCCCAGCTACCAGCGCAAGGAAAACTTCGGCGCAGACGAGACGTTCTTTCGGATCGTCAAGCGGCTGGCGCAGCCGATGGAGCGTACCGCCCGGCCCACCGCCAACCTGATCGGCCCCACCGCGCTGGGGTTCCGGCACCGCGACGACATCGCCGAGGTCACCGCGCTGCTGGACGAGATGGGCATCGGCGTGAACGTCGTCGCGCCCTATGGTGCCGGCCCCGAGGACATCGCCCGCCTCGGCGCGGCGCATCTCAACGTGCTGATGTATCCCGAAACCGGCGAGGCCGCCTGCCGCTGGATGGAGCGGGCGCTGGGCCAGCCCTACACCCGGATCGTGCCGATCGGCGTCGGCGCGACGCGCGACTTCGTGGCCGAGGTCGCGCGGCTGGCCGGGGTGGCGCCGCGGCTCGATACCGCGCGGCTCAGGCTGCCGTGGTATTCGGCCAGCGTCGACAGCACCTACCTGACCGGCAAGCGGGTATTCATCTTCGGCGACGGCAGCCATGCCATCGCGGCGGCCCGGATCGCGACCGAGGAGATGGGGTTCGAGGTCGTCGGCCTGGGCTGCTACAACCGCGAGATGGCGCGTCCGGTGCGCGCCGCCGCCAAGGCGCTGGGCCTCGAGGCGCTGATCACCGACGATTACCTCGACGTCGAGCGCGCCATCGAGGAGGCGGCGCCGGAACTGATCCTCGGCACCCAGATGGAACGCCATATCGGCAAGCGGCTGGGGATCGGCTGCGCGGTGATCTCGGCCCCCGTCCATGTCCAGGATTTCCCGGCGCGCTACGCGCCGCAGATGGGCATCGAGGGCGCGAACGTGATCTTCGACAGCTGGGTGCATCCGCTGGTCATGGGGCTGGAGGAACATCTGCTGGCGATGTTCCGCGAGGATTTCGAATTCCACGACGCCGCCGGGCCCAGCCATCACGGCCACAAGGCCGCCGCCGCGCCCGCCGCCGCCGAGGCGCCCGCCGCGCCGGAACCGGCGGCCAACGACAACGGCGGCAAGGTGATCTGGCTGGCCGAGGCCGAGGCGGAACTGCGCAAGGTGCCGTTCTTCGTGCGCGCCAAGGCCCGGCGCAACACCGAGGCCTATGCCGCCGCCCGCGGCCAGGCGCGGATCGATGTCGAAACCCTTTACGAGGCGAAGGCCCATTATGCGCGATGACGTGACATACCGGGCCGCGCCGGCCTACCGCATCGTGGTCGTCACGCTGGATGCCCATGCCGCCGAACCCTGCGCGCAGGTCACCGGCCGCCTGCAGGCCGATTTCCCCGGCCTGTCGGTCGAGGTCTTCGCCGCCGCCGAATGGGGCGAGGCGCCCGACCGGCTGGACGCGGCGCGCGAGGCGGTCGGCCGGGCCGACGTGATCGTGGCGAACCTGCTGTTCCTCGACGAGCATATCCGCGCGATCCTGCCGGCGATCGAGGCGCGGCGGGCCGAGTGCGACGCCGTCGTCGGCATCATCTCGGACGCGCAGATCGTGCGGCAGACCCGGATGGGCACGCTGGACATGAGCCAGCCGGCCACGGGCGCGCTGGCCTGGCTGAAGCGGCTGCGCGGTTCGTCGAAACCCTCGTCGGAGACCGGCGAGAAGAAGATGCGGCTGCTGCGCCGGTTGCCGAAGATTCTGAAATACATCCCCGGCAAGGCGCAGGATCTGCGCGCCTGGTTTTTGTGCATGCAATACTGGCTGGGCGCCTCGGACGCGAATATCGAGGCGATGGTGCGGTTCCTGATCTCGCGCTACGCCCGCCGCGACGCGTGGCGCGGCACCGAGGCGCCGGCGCCGATCGAGCATCCGGATGTCGGGCTTTACCATCCCGATCTTCCCGGCCGGATCGTCACCTCGGTGGCCGATCTGCCGGCCCGGCACGGCGCCAAGGGCACCGTGGGCCTTCTGATGATGCGCTCCTACGTGCTCAGTGGCGATACCGCGCATTACGACGCGGCGATCCGCGGGCTGGAGGCGCGGGGGCTTCGGGTGATCCCGGCCTTTGCCGGCGGGCTGGACGGGCGCCCGGCGATCGAGGCGTTCTTCGCCCCCGGGGGCAAGGTGCGGATCGACGGGCTGGTGTCGCTGACCGGGTTCTCGCTGATCGGCGGGCCGGCCTATAACGACAGCGCCGCCGCGGTCGAGGTGCTGAGCGCGCTCGACGTGCCCTATGTCGCCGCGCATCCGTTGGAATTCCAGACGCTGGACCAGTGGTCGGGCTCGGCCCAGGGTCTGGGGCCGATCGAGACGACGATGCTGATCGCGCTGCCGGAACTCGACGGCGCGACCAACCCCACCGTCTTCGCCGGCCGGCACGGCGCCGGCATCTGCGCCGGCTGCGACCGGGGCTGCACCGGGCAGGGCAGCCGCGCGATGGCCGCCTGCGCCGAACGGGTGGAGGCGCTGGCGGGCCGTGTCGAACGGCTGGTGGCGCTGCGCCGCTCGCGGCCCGCCGACCGAAAACTGGCGATCGTGATCTTCGGCTTCCCGCCGAACACCGGCGCCGCCGGCACCGCGGCCTATCTCGATGTGTTCCGGTCGCTGCTGAACACGCTGCACGCGCTCAAGCGCGAGGGCTATGACATCGACCCGCCGGAGACGGTGGAAGAGTTGCGCGCCACCGTGCTGGGCGGCAATTCCGCGCAATTCGGGCAGGAGGCGAATGTCGCCGCCCATGTGCCCGCCGACGTCATGGTGCGCGACACGCCCTGGCTGAAGGAGATCGAGGCGCAATGGGGCCCGGCGCCGGGCCGCGTGCAATCCGACGGGCGCGGCGTCTTCGTGCTGGGCGCGCGGTTCGGCAAGGTCTTCGTCGGGTTGCAGCCGGGCTTCGGCTACGAGGGCGACCCGATGCGGCTGCTGTTCGAGCGCGGCTTCGCGCCCAGCCACGCCTTCGCGCAGTTCTACCGCTGGCTGAAGGCGGATTTCGGCGCCGACGCGGTCCTGCACTTCGGCATGCACGGCGCGCTGGAATTCATGCCGGGCCGGCAGGCCGGGCCGGGGCCGGGCGACTGGCCCGACCGGCTGATCGGCGATCTGCCGAACGTCTATCTCTACGCCTCGAACAACCCGTCCGAGGCGACGCTGGCCAAGCGCCGGTCGAACGCCGTGACGATCAGCCACCTGACCCCGCCGCTGGCCGCCGCCGGGCTGTACAAGGGGCTGGCGGAACTCAAGGACAGCCTGACGCGCTGGCGCGAGACCGAGGGCGGCCCGGACCGCGACGAGCTGGAGGCGCTGATCGCCGAACAGGCGGAAAGTGTCGATCTGGGCGGCCAGCCGCCCGAGACGCTGTGGCTGAAGCTTCTGGAAACCGAGGACGCGCTGGTGCCCGACGGGCTGCACATCGTCGGCGCGCCGCTCAGCGCCGAGGCGCGCGCGGCCTATCTCGACCTGCGCGACGATCTGCACCCGGCCGAGCGCGAGCGGGTCGCCGAGGCGCTGGATACGGATGCCGAGATGCCGGCGCTGGTCCGCGCGCTGGGCGGGCGCTACACCCCGCCGGTGCCGGGCGGCGATCTGATCCGGTCGTCCGAGATCCTGCCGACGGGGCGCAACATCCACGCCTTCGACCCGTTCCGCATGCCCACCGCGCATGCCTGCCGGGAAGGCGCGCGGCAGGCGCAGCTACTGCTTGAAACCCATGCCACGCTGCCGCGGTCGGTCGCGCTGGTGCTGTGGGGCAGCGACAACATCAAGTCCGACGGCGCGCCGCTGGCGCAGGCGCTGGCGCTGATCGGCGCGCGGCCGCGGTTCGATGCCTTCGGCCGGCTCTGCGGCGCGGAACTGATCCCGCTGGAGGAACTGGGCCGGCCCCGGATCGACGTGGTGATGACGCTGTCGGGTATCTTCCGCGATCTTCTGCCCCTGCAGGTCCGGCTTCTGGCCGAGGCCGCGCAGAAGGCGGCCGAGGCCGACGAACCGCTGGAGCGGAACTTCGTGCGCGCCCATGCGCTGGCCTATGCCGAACAGGCCGGGGTCGACCTGGAAACCGCGGCGCTGAGGGTGTTTTCCAATGCCGAGGGCGCCTATGGATCGAACGTCAACCTGATGGTCGATTCCTCGTCCTTCGACAGCGAGGACGAACTGGCCGACATCTTCCAGGCCCGGAAAAGCTTCGCCTACGGCGCGAACGGCAAGGTCCGGCAGGGCGCGGAGCTGCTGCAGGACAATCTCGGCCGCGTCGAGGTCGCCTACCAGAACCTCGAATCGGTGGAACTGGGCGTCACCACGGTCGATCACTATTTCGACACGCTGGGCGGGATTTCCCGCGCCGTGCGCCGGGCGCGCGGCGAGGAGGCGAAGGTCTACATCTCGGACACCACGCGCGGCTCGGGCCGGATCCGCACCCTGCGCGACCAGGTCGCGCTGGAAACCCGGTCCCGCGCGCTCAATCCGAAATTCTACGAGGGGCTCTTGCGCCACGGGGCCGAGGGCGTGCGCCAGATCGAGGCGCATGTGACCAACACGATGGGCTGGTCGGCCACCACCGGCGAGGTCGATCCCTGGGTCTACCAGCGCCTGTCGGAGACCTTCGTGCTCGACGAGGAGATGCGCAAGCGGATGTCGGAACTGAACCCGACGGCCTCCTACCGGATGGCCAACCGGCTTCTCGAGGCGTCGGACCGCTCTTACTGGCAGCCCGACGAGGCGATGCTCGCCGCGCTGCAGGATGCGGCCGACGCGCTCGAGGACCGGATGGAAGGAATGGCCGCGGAATGACCGGGGCCGGCGCGAAACAGGAAACGCCGGGGACGACCCCGGCAGGAGGGAGAACAGCATGAGCCCGCTCGACAGGCAGGTGCCCGATCTGCGCGGCCTCGATGGCGAGGGATCGGTGCAGGTGCAGCAGGATCCGGCCGCCCGGATCGAGGGCGCCAAGGTGTTTTCGGTCTACGGCAAGGGCGGGATCGGCAAGTCGACCACCTCGTCGAACCTGTCGGCGGCCTTCGCCAGCCTCGGCAAGCGGGTGCTGCAGATCGGCTGCGACCCGAAGCACGATTCGACCTTCACGCTGACCGGCAGCCTCGTGCCCACGGTGATCGACATCCTCAAGGAGGTCGATTTCCATGCCGAGGAACTTCGGCCCGAGGATTTCGTCTTCGAAGGCTGGGGCGGGGTGAAATGCGTGGAGGCCGGCGGCCCGCCGGCGGGCACCGGCTGCGGCGGCTATGTCGTCGGCCAGACCGTCAAGCTGTTGAAACAGCATCACATGCTCGAAGACACCGACGTGGTGATCTTCGACGTGCTGGGCGACGTGGTCTGCGGCGGTTTCGCCGCGCCGCTTCAGCATGCCGACCGCGCGGTGATCGTCACCGCCAACGATTTCGACTCGATCTACGCGATGAACCGGATCATCGCGGCGGTGCAGGCGAAATCGGGCAACTACAAGGTCCGGCTGGCCGGCTGCGTCGCCAACCGCTCGCGCGAGACCGACGAGGTCGACCGCTACTGCGCGCGCGTCGGCTTCGACCGGATCGCCCACATGCCCGATCTCGACGCGATCCGCCGCTCGCGGCTGAAGAAGAAGACGCTGTTCGAGATGGACAGCGACCCCGAGATCGAGGCGGTGCGGGCCGAATATGTCCGCCTGGCCCAGAAGCTGTGGAACGGGACCGAGCCGCTGGCCCCCGATCCGCTGCCCGACCGCGAGATCTTCGAGTTGCTGGGATTCGACTGATGGCCTACGAGACGACCCGCGCCCGCGTCGAAACCTATTTCGACCGCACCGCGACCCGCACCTGGGAACAGCTGACCAGCGACGCGCCGGTCAGCCGGATCCGCGAGACGGTGCGCCGCGGCCGGGCCGAGATGCGCGCGCGGCTGCTGGCGCAGTTGCCCGAAGACCTGCGCGGCGCGCGGGTGCTGGATGCCGGCTGCGGCACAGGGCAGATGACCGCCGAACTGGCGGCGCGCGGCGCCGAGGTGGTGGCGGTGGATATCTCGCCCAGCCTGATCGACATCGCCCGCGCCCGGCTGGGGCCGGATCTGGCGCGGCGGGTGCGCTTCGTCGCCGGCGACATGCTGGATGGCGACCTTGGTTCCTTCGACGACGCGATCGCGATGGACAGCCTGATCTACTACGACGCGGCCGACCTTCAGGCCGCGCTGTCGGGGCTGGCGGCGCGGGTGCGCGGCCGGGTGCTGTTCACCGTCGCGCCGCGCACCGGGCTTTTGATGGCGATGTGGTATGCCGGCAAGCTGTTCCCGCGCTCCGACCGGTCGCCGGTGATGGTGCCGCAGGCGCCCGCCGCGCTGGCGCGGCGGCTGGCGGGGACGGCGGCGCTGCGCGATCTCGGCGCGGTGCGCTCGGGCTTTTACATCAGCCATGCGCTGGAGGTGCGGGCATGAGCGCAAGGGGCCAGTCGCTTGCGCGGATCACGACGCGCATCCTGCCCTTCGCGGATGCGGCGAGCGAGGGGCTGCCGCTGGGCCAGCTTCTGCGGCTGTCGCTGTTCCAGGTCACCGTCGCGATGGCCACGGTCCTGCTGCTGGGCACGCTGAACCGGGTGATGATCGTCGAGCTTTCGGTGCCGGCGATGATCGTCGCGGTGATGATCGCGCTGCCGGTGCTGTCGGCGCCGTTCCGGGCGCTGCTGGGCTTCCGGTCCGACAGCTATCGCAGCGCGATCGGCTGGAAGCGGGTGCCGTTTTTGTGGTTCGGCTCGCTGTGGCAGTTCGGCGGGCTGGCGCTGATGCCTTTCGCGCTGCTGGTGCTGGGCGGCGACACCGCCTATGACATCCCCTTCGCGGGCGAGGTGCTGGCGGCGCTGGCCTTCCTGATGACCGGGCTGGGGCTGCACATGACCCAGACCGCGGGCCTCGCGCTGGCCTCCGACCGGGCGACGGATGAAACCCGGCCCCGCGTCGTCGCGCTGCTTTACGTGATGTTCCTGATCGGCATGGGCGTCTCGGCGCTGATCTTCGGCGCGCTTCTGTCGGATTTCTCGAACCTCGGACTGGTGCGGGTGGTGCAGGGCGCGGCGGTGGCCGGGCTGCTTTTGAACCTCGTGGCGCTGTGGCGGCAGGAAAGCGTGCGGCCGATGTCGCGCGCCGAACGCGAGGCGCCGGGGCCGCGCTTTGCCGAGGCCTGGGCGGATTTCGCCGCCGGCGGGCGGGCCGGCCGGCT
>Ga0180429_10003316_pt1 | contig 13051 bp, 13 predicted proteins | sample SS_ome_FD_132428 | JGI IMG/M metagenome (GOLD analysis project Ga0180429, IMG submission 132428) | Hypersaline lake sediment archaeal communities from the Salton Sea, California, USA - SS_1_S_1 metaG | ecosystem: Environmental > Aquatic > Non-marine Saline and Alkaline > Hypersaline > Sediment ... | reverse complement strand
GTACTTGTGCGGCTGCCCCGCCTTGAACTTCTTCTTGAGCTCGTCTGCGAAGTCGAGAATCGTCTCGACCTCTTCCTTCGTGTAGTCGAGGATGGTGATGTAGTCACGTCCCCTGAAGTTCGAGTTGAACACTTCGTCCTCCTTCGTCCTGTTCACGTTCTCGACGTGCCGGGGGCCCTTGCCCCCGCGGTTCTACCGGCAGACTTCCTGAAGAGCCCGCCGGGTCACCGCCTCAACAAGCAGCGTTCTGTAGTGCGCCGAAGCGCGGACGTCGTCGATGCAGCTGGCGGCGCCCGTCGCCTTCTCCGCGACGGCGGCGAGCAGGGCTTCGCGATCGCCCGCCGACTGCCACTCGCGCGCGAACAGCGTCTCCGCGTCGGTGGCCCTCACCGGCGTGGGGGCGACCGAACCGAGCGCGATGTTCACCGTCCCGGCGTCCGGATCGAAGAGAACGGCCACCGAGACGATCGCGATGGCCAGCGCGTTTCTCTGTCCGATCTTGTAGTACGCGCTCTTCGACTTCGCGGACGGTGTCGGGAAGCGGATCGCCCGAACGAACTCACCCGGGGCGAGCGCCGTCGCGCCCGGGCCGCGGAAGAACGACTCCAGCGGAACGGGCGACCGATCGCCGGAGCCGCCCGGCGACTCGACGACGACGGACGCGCCGAGCGCCAGGAGCGCCGCCGCGGCGTCGGCGGCCGGCGAGGCGTTCCCCAGGTTGCCGCCCAGCGTCCCGCGGGCCCTGATCTGCGGCGAGCCGACCGACCGACAGGCCGCCGAGAGGACGGGAGCGCGGGAGAGCGTGTGGGAGTCCCCGGCGACCGCCGCGTGCGTCGAGAGAGCGCCGATCTCGGTGACGCCCTCGAGCTCGCGGACGAAGCGAAGCTCGTCGATCCCGCCCAGATCGACGAGCACGTCGGGCCTCGCCGAGCCGTTCCGGATCAGCACGGTGAGATCGGTGCCTCCCGCGATCACGCGCGCCTCGAGCTCCGTGTCGGCCAGAGCGCGCGCCGCTTCCTCCGGTGTGCTCGGATGCCTCCAAGCGGGCTCGTACATCGTCACTCCCCGGTCGTCGCTCCGCCCGGCAGCACTCCCCGGGAGAGCAGCGCCTCGAGCACGGCGCCGCCGACCGAACGCGCCTTGTCTGAGATCGCCGTCGGATCGATCGAGGAGCCCCTGGGGTCGACGTCGCCGATCTTCTCGCCGCTCTCGACATCGGCGCCGTCTGCGATCAGGCCCCGGAGCATCCCGCCGATGCGAACGGTCACGGGGCTCCCGGCGACACGCCCGACGACCGCACCGGGAACGACGACGTCTCCGATCGCGTGCGTCGCCTCGAAGCGGCCGGCCGCGGGCGATTTCACGAGCCTCGCCTCCGCAACTCCCGCGACCTCACCTGGAACTCCCGTGTCCGGCTCCGCCGCTCCCTCCTCGATCAGTCGCCCCATCCCGTTGCCGCGCTTCGTCTCCACGACGAGGTCGACATCGTCCCCGGCGACGAAGCCGGGGCCGAGGCCGATCGTCACGTCCGCGTCGCCTCTCGTCGTGCCGAGATTCCGCTTGGCCATCCTCGCGTCGACGATGGCGGCGGGGCGGAGGACCTCGATCGCGCGTCCGTCGGGATCGATGGAGACCGGCACGACGGGGCCGCGCGCGGCGCCGAAACGCGAGTCGGACGCCAGAAGCCCCGGAAGGTCGTCGACGCTCGCCCGGCGCCCGAGGACTCCCTCGACGACGGTGTCGCCGTCCAGCACCGCCTGCGCCAGCGCCGCAGCCCGCCGAACGACGCGCGGGCTGGCGGCCTCGAGGACGACGACGCGATAGCCGGACCGCGCGAGCCGGTGCGCGACCCCCGTGCCGAGGTCCCCCCCACCGCGAACGACGACGATTGCCTCCCGACGCATGCGCTTGCTCCGAACCCACCCGCTCGCCGGGCCTTCGGTCGGCGGCCCGGTCACCTCGGCTTGTTACTCGCGGTTCCTGCCCTTGAACTCCGGCTTCTCTTTGAGCATCGCCGTGTCCGTCACTCCGTGTCGTATGGCGATGACCTCGGCGAGGATGCTGACGGCGATCTCTTCCGGGGTCTCCGCACCGATGTCGATGCCGATCGGAGCATGGATGCCCCCGAGCGATTCGCGCGGCACGCCTTCCTCGACGAGCTGGTCGAACGTCCCGCGGACCTTCTGGTCGCTCCCGATCATGCCAAGATAGAAGGGCTTGAGCGGGAGAAGGACGCGGACCCACTCGCGGTCGTACCGATGTCCCCGGGTCACGACGACGACGATCGACGTCTCGTCGACGCGGAGGTCGCTTCCGAGAAGCGCGGTTCCCCCCGCGAGCCGCCTGTCCGCGAACGGAAACCGCTCTTCGCTCACCATCTCCGCCCGATCGTCCACGACGGTCACCCGAAAGCCGGCGTCGCGGGCGACCCGTGCCACCGAGAGCCCAACGTGCCCCCCGCCCAGAACGATCAGGCCCGGCGTCGCGGCGATCGGCTCGAGGAATATCTGCATCTTCCCGCCGCACGCCAGCTCGGTCCCCTCATCGAGGTCGAACGACAGCAGGCAGGGACCCCCTCCGTCCAGAAGCGATAGCGCGCGATCGATCGTCTGTGACTCGACGACCCCGCCACCGACCGATCCGAGTGTCCGCCCGTCGACGTAGACGAGCATCTTCGCGCCGGCGCTCCGCGGCGTCGACCCGCCGACGGAGACGACGGTCGCCACGACCCCACCCGCTCCGTCGCGGTGGAGCCTCGCTATCTCCTCGTGTATCTCCGATCGCCCCTGGGACACGGCAACTCCCGACCCTTGAAGTAGACGCCCCGCGTCTCGGCCGAGCGCCGAGATGCGGGCCGTCCGCACCCAACGACCCTGCGTTCCGGACGTCAGATCCCGTCCCGCACGGCCTCGTAGTCCACCCGCTCGTCGATGTCGACGAGGAATGCGTCGTCGGGAAGCTCGACCTCGACGACGTGCTCGGACTCCTTCTCGATCAGGTGGCGCGCGCCGGCGTCGCCGGCCAGCCCCTCCAGGGCGTCGCGGTACGTTCCGTCGAGCAGAACCGGATGGCCGCGTCGCCCCCCGTGTACGGGAACCGCGATTCCCGCGCCTCCAGCGTGCGCCTCGACCAGAGCGCTGATGTCCCCGGCCGTGAAGAACGGCGCGTCCGCCAGGAAGACGAGGATCGCGTCCGTCCTCCACGAGCAGGCTCTGGCACCCTGGGCCAGCGACGTCCCGAGTCCCTCTGAGAAACGGACGTTCCCGACCAACTCGACGCGCTCGTCCGTAATGCCGACCAGCTCCCCGCCGACATCGTTCGCCCGATATCCGAGCACGACGATCACCTCGTCGACCGTCGGTGAGTCGAGAATCGTGCTCACGACCTTCCTGATCATCGGCTCGCCGGCGATGGGGAGGATCTCCTTCTTCGTTCCCATCCGCTTCGACCAGCCGGCCGCCAGTACCACAGCAGAAACCATACTCGCCTTCCGTCCGCGCACCCGCGGTCCTTGGCCCGCGTCCGCGCCCCAGACTACCGGTGAGCCATCACACCCTTGATACGATCGACCGCTTTCTCGATGTTCGTCAGGGAGTTCGCGTAGCTGAACCGCAGATAGCCCTCGCCGAAGTCCCCGAAGCACGTGCCCGCCAGACAGGCGACGCCGGCCTCGTTGAGGAGCTTGTCCGCCAGCTCGCTCGCGCTCATCCCCGTCTCCTTGATGTTCGGGAAGACATAGAAGGCGCCCTTCGGCCTCAGGCAGCTGAATCCGCTGATCGCGTTCATTCCGTCGACGATCGCGTCCCGGCGTTTCCTGAAGAGCTCGACCATCTCGCCGACCTTGTCCTGCGGGCCCTTCACGGCCTCGACGCCCGCCAGCTGAACGAACGTCGTCGCGTGGGAGTAGATGTTCGTGTTCAGCTTCGTCACCTTCTCAGCGATCGCCGTCGGCATGGCGGCGAAGCCGAGCCGCCACCCCGTCATCGCGTACGTCTTGGAGTGAGCGTCCATGAGGATCGTGCGCTCCTTCATGCCGTCGAGCGACGCGACCGTGTGATGCTCTCCCTCGTAGACGATCTTACTGTAAACCTCGTCGGAGAGGACGACGACGTCGTTCTCCACCGCCAGCTCGGCGATCCGCTTGAGGTCGCTCATCTCGAGCACGCCGCCCGTCGGGTTCTGAGGCGAGTTGATGATGAGCATCTTGGTCTTCGGGTTGATCTTCTCCTCGAGCTCCGCGATGTCGAAGCGGAAGTCGCGCTCCTCTCGGAGCATGAGGGGCACGGGCTTGCCGCCGGCGAACTTGATCGCGGACTCGTAGATCGGATACCCGGGGTTCGGGTAGATGACCTCGTCCCCGTGATCGACGAGCGCGATAACCGGCAGGAAGATGAGCGGCTTGCCGCCCGGGGTCACGACGATCTGATCGGGCGTGTACTCCACTCCGCGGTCCTTCGCGAAGTAGTCGCAGAACGCCTGGCGGACCTCCATGAGTCCCGCGGACGGTCCGTAGTGCGTGTAGCCGGCCCAGATCGCCTTCTCCGCGGCCTTCCTGATGTTGTCGGGCGTGTCGAAGTCAGGCTCGCCGATCTCGAGGTGTACGATGTCGCGACCCTGCGCCTCGAGCGCTCTCGCCTTCGCGAGAACTTCGAACGCCGTCTCGGTACCCAACCTGCCCATCCTGTCCGCGAACATTGCCGGTCCCTCCCTCTTCGTGTGGCGCCACCTGTGTCGCGCGCTTCCCTTCCTCTATCGGATCACTCCCGCGCCGCAGGCTCCGCTTTGCGCGCCTGTTTCCTCGACAGCACGTCCCGGACGGCCGCGCCGATGCCGCGGGCCGTCAGGCCGAAGTGAGCGAGCAGCTCCTCGTGCTCTCCGGACTCGCCGAACCGATCCTCGACCCCCACGATCTTCATCGGAGTCGGCCGGCTCGACTGCGCCAGCGCCTCCGCGACCGCTCCACCGAGGCCGCCGACGTTCGAGCCCTCCTCGGCCGTGACGAGCGCGCCGGTCTCCAGCGCGGCCCGGTTGACCATCGCCCGATCGAGCGGCTTGATCGTGTGGCAGTTGACGACCCTGACGCCGATGCCTCCATCCTCCAGAGTGCGCGCGGCCTTCAGTGCCTCATACACCAGCACTCCGCAGGCGAGAATCGTCGCGTCGTCTCCCTGCCGGTAGACCTCGGCCTGCCCCGCGATGAACGGCGTCATGTTCGTCGTGATGATCGGCGTCCTCGCGCCGGCGAACCGCAGGTAGACCGGCCCCGGAATCCGGGCGGCCGCGACCGTCGCCTTCGACGCCTCGATCGAATCGGTCGGGACGATGACGGTCATACCAGGAAGCGTCCTCATGACGGCGATGTCCTCGAGAGACTGCCGCATCCCCCCTGCCCCGCTCGATGACAACCCGGCGTCCGCCCCGCAGAAGACCACGTTCAGCGAGTTGTAGCAGATCGCCGAACGGATGGTGTCCCACGCCTTCCCGGCCGCCAGCATCCCGTGAGTCGTGATGAACACGCACTTGTGGGCGAGGGCGAGTCCCGCCGCCGTGCCGATCATGTCCCCCTCGCAGAGACCGATGTCGAGGAACCGGTTCGGGAAGCGCCGCCTGAACTCCGACGTCCCACTCGAACCGGCGAGGTCGGCGTCCATGACGAGGATGTCCTCACCGCGTTCGGCGAGCTCGATCAGACCGCGCTCGTACCCGTGGTTCGTCGCTTCGGTCTCGACGACGCTGTGGTGGATGTCCACCAGACTCATCTCGGCCATGTTTCAACTCCCTCGATCGGAAGAGATCGGTTCCGAGGAACTAGCTCAGCGCCTTCATCGCGTCCTCGTAGAGCTCCTCGGTGAGCTTCCGGTCGTGCCACTCGGGCCGGTTCTCCATGAACGGCACGCCCTTGCCCTTGACCGTCTTCGCGACCACGACGGTGGGGCGGCCCTTCACGGACGCGGCCTCGCTGAAGGCCGCGCCGAGTCGCTCGATGTCGTGGCCGTCGACCTGGATGACGTGCCAGTTGAACGTCTTCCACTTCTCCGCGAGCGGCGCCAGCGCGACGATGTCCTCGGTGCTGCCGTCGCCCATCATCATGTTCCGGTCGATGATCGCGCACACGTTGTCGAGCCTGTGGTGCGCCGCCGTCATGGCGGCCTCCCAAATCTGTCCCTCGTGGGATTCGCCGTCCCCGATGACGCAGTAGACCCGGAACGACTTCCCGCCCCGTTTTGCAGCCATCGCGATGCCGTTCGCGATCGAGAGGCCCTGCCCCGGGGAACCCACCGACGCGTCGACGCCGGGCGTCCTCTGCGCGTCCGGGAACCCCTGCAGCATCGACCGCAGCCGCCGGAACGTCAGCAGCTCGCGCACGTCGAAGTACCCTCGCCTCGCCAACGCCGAGTAGAGCGCCGGCGCCGCGTGCGCCTTCGACAGGATCAGGCGATCGCGGTCCTCCCAGTCCGGCCGGTCGGGCTTCACTTCCATGGCCTCCCAGTACAGGGTGACCAGGATGTCGGCGACGGAGAGCGAGCCCCCCGCGTGCCCCGATCCCGCCTCGAGGAGCATCATGAGAACGTCACGCCTCACGACCTTCGCGATGTCCTTCAGTTCCATCGTCGTGGGAGACATGCCTCGCTCCTACTTGAATGTCAGAGCCTTGAGCCCGGTCGACTCCTCGAGCTTCCTGCAGGCCTTGAAGGCGGTCTTCATGATGACGATCTCGTTCGTGACGTTGACCTTCCCCTTGGAGAGGTGTCCGGCCACCGCCTCCTTATTGCTCCGGGCGAGCACCGCGTGCAGGTGGAAGTTGTAGCCGCCCTCTTCGAGGATGATGTTTCCCGTGAGCGACACGAGCTCCATCGGCTCGGGGAAGAAGAGCTCGGAGTAGTCACCCTTCTTCACGAAGTAGTTGAGCTCGGCCTGCTTGAGCATCCCGATCCCGGAGATGACGATCCCCACTCTGAGCTTGCACGCCTCGCAGACCAGTCGCAGGTTGTCGAAGAGGTCCTCGCCCTGCTGAAGTCGTATGAAGATCAGATTCCCGCTCTCGCTGTACTCCATGGTGATGCGTCTCCTCCTCCCGACGCGTTCCCGACCTCCGGGCCGCGTCGCCGGAGATCTTCGCTCACTCCGTGCCGGACGCGCGCTCGATCGCGTCGACGATCTTCACGTAGCCGGTGCAGCGACAGAGGTTCCCCGAGATCGCCTCGCGGATCTCGTCCCTCGTCGGGCGTGGGTTGGACGCCAGAAGAGCGTGCGCCGACATGATCATGCCCGGCGTGCAGAATCCGCATTGCACGGCGCCCGTCTCGACGAACGCCCGCTGGATGCGATCGATCTCGCCGCTCTCGCTCAGACCCTCGATCGTCAGGACGTCCCTCCCGTCGCACTGCGCGGCGAAAACGAGACACGCGTTGACGGGCTCGCCGTCCAGAATCACCGTGCATGCGCCGCACTCGCCCCTCCCGCACCCCTCCTTGGTACCCGTCAGTCCCAGCCGCTCCCGCAGGAGCGAGAGCAACGTCTCCGTGGCCCCGACGTCTGCGGATCGCTCTCGCCCGTTGACCTTCAACCGCACCTTCAATGGCCCTCTCCTACTGCCGAGGCGAATCGGCCAGCGCGGATTCGACGTCGCGAAGCGTCCTGCCGATCTCGATCGGCCGACCGACCGACTTGAGGGCGCTCTCGGGGTCTTTGAGCCCGCTCCCGGTCATGAGAACGGCAATCCGCTCGCTGTTCTTGACGGCGTCCTCGCGAACGGCCTTCATCAGCCCCGCGAACGCCGTCACCCCGGCCGGCTCGCCGAAGATCCCCGTCTCACCCGCGAGCACCGCGATGGCCTCGATGATCTCCGAATCGGTCACCCTGATGAACGCGCCGCGGCTCTCGCGAACGGCCTCGACCGCCTTCCTCCAGTTCCTCGGAGCGCCGACCGCGATGCTGTCGGCGCAGGTGCAGGCCTCGCATCGCTCGACGTCACACGACCCCTCGAAGGCGTCGGCCACGGGACTGCATCCGGTCGCCTGGACACCGATGAGCTCCGGGATCCTGTCGGTGTACCCGAGCCGCATGAACTCCCAGAACCCTTTGTACACGCCGCTCATGATGCAGCCGTCACCGACCGGAACGAAGACCTTGTGTGGCGGCTCGAAGTCGAGCTGCTCCGCGATCTCGAAGGCGACGGTCTTCTTCCCTTCGACGAGGTACGGGTTCACCGCGCAGCAGCGGTTGTACCAGCCGAACTGCTCGATCGCCTGTACCGCGAGGTCGAACGCGTCGTCGTAGCAGCCGTCGACGGCGAAGACGGTCGCGCCGTACACGAGCAGCTGCGCGATCTTCGGCTTCGGCGCCGACTTCGGAACGAAGATGTAGCACGGCAGCCCCTCGGCCGCCGCGAAGCCGGCGAGCGAGCAGCCGGCGTTGCCGGTCGACGCCGCCGCGACCGCGGTGACACCTTCCTCTTTCGCCCGCGCAACGGCGACGGCCGTCGCCCGGTCCTTCAGGGACGCCGTCGGGTTCCGGCCGTCGTCCTTGATACAGAGGTTCGCGACTCCCCGCAGTCCGCGCGTGCAGTAGAGCGGCGTCCATCCGGTCCTCGGAGCCGGCACGCCTTCGCGCGAACCGACCGGAAGCAGCGGAAGATACCGCCACATGGTGTCGTCCGCCGAATCCCGGAGATCGCCGAGCGAGAGGTCGCGCCCGATGGCGTCGTAGTCGTAGAGAATCTTGAGAACACCGTCCACGCCGCAGTCCGGACAGGTGTATCGTACGTCCCCCGGCGCGAACTCCCGCCCGCACTTCGCGCACACGAGCCTGTTGACTTGCGCTCCCCGCAGCGCCATCACATCTTCTCCCACAGGCCGCGCGCCCGTTCCCGCGCCTCGCGGAGGATCGCCACGGCGTCGATATCGACGAACTCCCGGTCCCGGAGGACCATCCGCCCCCCGATCACGACGCTCTCGACCATCCAGCCGGTCAGGCCGAAGATCGCGTGCCCCGCGAAGTTCCCCGACGCGAGGGGGGTCGGCGGCGCGTAGTCGAGCACGATGATGTCCGCCGGCGCCCCGACCTCGAGCCGACCGAGTCGCTCCCCGGTCAGCCGCCGGGCGATCTCGGCGTTGTTGTCCAGGCAGAGGGTCGCTCCGACGCCGTGCCCGACCCGCGGGTCCGCGGCCTCGTGCCGGTGGATCAGGTTCGCAACCTTGAGCTCGTCGAGCATGCTGGCGGTGAACCCGTCCGTGCCGAGCCCCACCAGGAGGCCACGCTCCAGCAGCCGCGGGACGTTCGCGCACCCGACCGCGTTGTTCATGTTCGACTGCGGGTTGTGCACGATCGGCGTGTCCGTCCCCGCCAGCAGTTCGATCTCGCCGCCGTCGACGTGCACGCAGTGGACGGCTATCGTCTTCGATCCGAGGACTCCGAACGAGTGGAACCGTTCGACGACCCGCTTCCCACACCGGCGAATGCTGTCCTCAACGTCGGCGCGGTCCTCCGCCACGTGAACGTGACACCCGATGTCGAAGTCCTTCGCGATTCCCGCTGCTCGATCGAGCGTCGCGTCGTCGAGGGTCATGCTCGCGTGCAGCCCAACGCTCGCGGTCAGCTCCGATCCCCGCCCCGCCGCCGCCCGCGCGAAGCGCTCGCTCTCCGCCAGCCCGTCGTTGCGGCAGTCGGAGCCCCACCGATCGCTCACCTCGAAGCAGAGATTGGCCCTGACCCCGATCGCACCGAGCGCGTCGGCGACGATCGACAGGCTGTCCCTGATCGCGGTCTGGCTGGCGTGATGATCGATGATGGTGGTCGTTCCGTTTCTGATGAGATCGAGCGCGCCGGCTGCCGCCGAGAGACGCACGTCCTCGTCGTCGAGGGCGTTGTCGAGCTTCCACCACAGGTGCTCGAGGATCTCGACGAAGTTTGCGGACGGCTCGATCGGTGCAGTGATCCCTCGGGCGAGAGCGCTGTAGAGATGCGTGTGGGCGTTGATGAATCCGGGCATGACGAGCTTGCCGGAGGCGTCGAGCACCGGGGCCCCGGCGCACATCGGCGCGACGTCGCGCTCCGGCCCGACCGCGGTGATCCTCCCCGCCTCTACGACGACCGCGCCGTCTTCGATGATCCCGGGTGTGCTGCCGCCCGTGACCAGCGTTCCGCCCCCGACGAGCAGGCGCTCCGACCGATCCCCGACGTGACCTGGAGACACGACGACCCTCCTCCGGACGCCGCTGTCGAGCACGGACGCTCCGGGCACATATGTCTGTGAAAGCCCTAGGACAAGGGCCTTTCGGAACTCATAAGCCTACGGGAGGGTGCGGGTGATGTCAACGGGATTCGGGAGAACGCGGGTGCGCAAAGGCACCTGAGGAAGGGATTTCCGACCTGCCGGAGGCCCGGCGAGCCGCCGGAGCGGGGCCACGACGCCGTTCGGGTCGGCCCGGGACAGGACTCGGCGCCGAGAGCGACTCAGTAGCCCGGGCCTACCGGTACAACGCCTTGATGGACGACCACTCGGTCATCGTCACGCCGGAACTCGTCAAGGTGATCTCTCCGTCGAGGGTCGAGTGCTCGATCGGATCGTTCACCGGGTCCCTGAGGGCCGAGTCCGAGAAGTGGACCGGGCTGACGCCGGGCTCCGTCTCCTGCCCCAGGAACGTGATCGAGCACAGATCTCCCGACGTCGTCGCGCCGCCGGTGCTTCCGAGGATCGCGCAGTCGATGACGACCGTGTGCGCGTCGGGCTGCTCAACGAAGAAGAGCGTCGAGCCGACATCCTTCAGGAGGTCTCCCTCACGGACGTCCACCCCAGGATTGTCGATCAGGATGAGCTCGTGATCGAAGCTCACCACGAGATGGTACCCCCGCATCCCCACCGTCGCGCCGTTCGCGTCGTACATGATCGCGACCGTCGCGTGGCCTGCCGGGTTGACGCTCGAGAACTCAGGATCGACCGCCACGATTCCCTCCGCGTGTGCCACCGCCGCGGTCACTGCGACGAGAGTCACCCCCAGCAGGAGCGCCGGTCTGGACCGTTCAAGCAGTCCCCGCATGGTCTTCTTCCTCCTTCGCGCACGTGTTCCTGGACCGCGCGCCGCGCGCGGGCATACACTCGCCCGCCTCCCGCGCGGCGTCCACCGTCGCCGGCTAGCGCAGCAGCACGATGCTGGCGCTCACCGCTTCCCGTCCGTCGGTCACCCGCACGAAGTAGACCGACGAGGGCGCCTTTCTCCCGTCGTCGCATCTGCCGTCCCAGCGCAGGACTCCGCATCGAGACCCCGGCGGTATCGGCAGACGGCGAACGATCCGCCCCGCAACGTCGAATACCCCGGCCTCGACCGCACCCGCGCCGCGGGCCGCCCGGAACTCGATCGAGGTCTCGGCCGCGAACGGGTTCGGCCGCGCGAGCCCCAGGCGGAGAAGACCCGGCGATTCGTCGGGGACGCCGGAGACGGGCAGCACCTCAACGTTCGAGTGCCCCACGGCGCCTACAGCCAGGTCCTCGCGGCGGACGTCGGCGAGCCGCACCGTGTCCGCGTTGACGGCCGACAGCCCTGTATCGACGACGGTGAACGAGAGGTGCAGCAGCTCGCCGGGCGGAAGGATGTGGGTCCCTTCGCCGAGGACCGTGTCGAAGAAGTGCCAGCGCCCCGGCTCGAGCTCTTCGACCCTGAACCACGTCGCGTGTCCGGAGTCCACGTACAGGCTGCCCTCAGTCGCGTCAGACAGCGCGATCACGGCCGGATCGAAGGAGAGGTAGAGCTGGTAGCCCGAAATCGTGTCGCCCGACGCGGCCGTACGCAAGCTCAGCTCGAACTGGTCGTCGGATCCGACGATGAGATCGCCGGGATCGATCGACACGTCGGTGACCGCAGCCGCGACGCCGGCCAGCAGGGCGACGAGCGCCACCGCCGGCGCCACCGCCGTGAGTCCGCGATGCGCCGCCCGGTCTCCTCTCCGTCTCGTGTGCCTCATGTGATCCTCCCGGGTTGCCTTCCGGATTCGGTGGCTCCGGGCGGGACCCCGAGGGCCCCGCCCGAACCGGTTACTTGAGAAGCAGCATCTTCCGGGTGCTGTGATAGTCGGCCGCCGACATCGCACAGAAGTAGACACCGCTGCCTACCTCGAGCCCCTCGTCGTTCCTCCCGTCCCAGGACGCGGCGTGGCGTCCGGCCTGGACATCGGAGTCGATCAGAGTTCTCACGAGCCGCCCGGCGATGTCGTACACGCGGATCGTCACGCGCGCCTCCTGCGGAACGTCGTAGTGGATCAGCGTGACGGGATTGAACGGGTTCGGGACGTTCTGTCCGAGCCTGAACACCGCCGGTATCCCGCCGTCGCCGCTGTAGTCACGGAGCTCGACGCCGAGCGGGTCGTTGTCCCGTCCGCGCACCCGCGCCGCTTCGAAGCAGAGCGCGACGCCGCCCTCGGCCGCGCGGAACGTCATCACGGCAATCTCTCCGGATCCGGAGATGGCGGCGTCCGTACCGAGCGCGGCCAGATCGACGGTCAGGCGCCCGGCCTCCTCGTCGAACCAGAAGAAGACGTTCGTCTCGGAGGTCTCCAGTGCCTCGGCGAGCCGCGCCGACACAAACTCGCACGCCGGCTGCTCGAAGAGGATGACCGCGCTGACGCCCTTGACGGTCCCGGCGTTGCCCTCGAGCATCAGGGCGACCTCGGCCGTCTCCCCGGACGACTCCCCGAGCGGCTCGAGCGCCAGAGTCAGCGGCCCGCCGCCTCCACCGCGGTCCACCAGAGCGGGGAGCTTCAGACCGGCGCCGACCTCCCCGTAGTTCATGGCGAAGATCATCAGGTCCTCGTACTCGACGTGCGCGTCCGGCGTCGGGACGCCGAGGCGCCCGCCGGCGGGGTGCACGGTCGGTCCTACGTCGCATTGCGCCGCGTGGCCGGAGGGATCGGTCACACCGTAGGCGTCACTCAGCTTGAGGATGTCGTTGTCGTTGACCAGACCGTCGTAGCCCCACTCGCCCCACCCGTCGGAGACATCGCCCAGCCAGTAGCCGGTGGCGAAGTCGCGCGCCGTCTCCGAGGCGGGGCCGTGGAG
>Ga0180429_10003314_pt1 | contig 13055 bp, 9 predicted proteins | sample SS_ome_FD_132428 | JGI IMG/M metagenome (GOLD analysis project Ga0180429, IMG submission 132428) | Hypersaline lake sediment archaeal communities from the Salton Sea, California, USA - SS_1_S_1 metaG | ecosystem: Environmental > Aquatic > Non-marine Saline and Alkaline > Hypersaline > Sediment ... | reverse complement strand
GACCGGTGTTCGTGACGATCCCGAGCGGTGAGGTCAAGGGACGAGCCAAGCCGGCCCGCGGTGATACCTCCCGCACCGCGAACGTCGCCACCTCGCTCACAGCCTCGTTGCTGGATCCGGTTCCCGGATCAGGCGCCGCAGATGATGGCGCCCAGGCAGCTGGCGATTCGGATTCAGCCGAGGGACAGCGCCGGCAAGTCGGTGACGGTGCGGTCCTGGTCGATCCGGGCGCGGCGGAGCAATTCGACGAAGCGACCGAACAAGCGCGCCGCAACGAAGCCCGTCAGCAGGGCCAGGAGGTCGAAGGCCTCGCGGTAACCGATGGCGCGGTGCTCGTGGGTGGCGATCCCGCGGCAACCGGAGCGAACGCCTCCGGTGATGGTGCGGTCGTGGACGGTGATGCCCGATGAGTCCGCGCGGTGATTTCACTCCCGGTAGTTCACGCAAGCGCGGTACCGCCCTGCTGCTGGCTACCGCGATCGTGGCGTCAATCTTCGCGACCCGACTGGTGGACCTGCAGGCGGTGCGGGGAGAGGCGCTTGCCGATGCGGCCTTGACGCAACGGCTGCGCACCCTGGAGATCCCCGCCTACCGCGGCAGCATCTTGGATCGCTCCGGTCAAGCCCTCGCCGTGACGGTGGAGGCGCGGGACATCACCGCCGACCAGACGCTGATCGACGATCCCGCCGCACTCGCCGTGGAGCTCGCGCCGATCCTCGAGGTACCCCAGGACGTGCTCGCCGATCGACTGTCGGGGGATAAGCGGTTCATGTACGTGGCCAAGGGAGTTACCCCGGAAACGTGGGATGAGATCTCCGCCCTGCAACTGCCGGGGATCTTCAGCCAGGAGACCGCGCGCCGCATCTACCCCGCGGGTGACCTCGCTTCGCACATCGTCGGATTCGTCAACGCAAATGGAGTGGGTGGAGCGGGCATCGAATCCAGTTTCGACGAACTACTCACCGGAACCGCGGGCCAGCAGACCTACGAGCGTGGCCCCGGTGGTCGGGTCATCCCCACGCAGAACCAATCGTCCGTAGCGGCCGTACCCGGCTCGGATGTGCAGTTGACGATCGACCGGGATATCCAGTTCGTGGCGCAGGAGGCGATCGACTCGGTGGTGCGCAAGTCCGGTGCCTCGAGTGCGACAGCAGTCGTCATGGACGTACAGACCGGGGAGATCCTGGCCATGGCGACCGGCCCGGATTTCGATCCCAATCGCTTCACCCAAGCCCTACCCGAGGAACGACGCAATCGCGCGATCACCGACATCTTCGAGCCGGGATCGACCGGCAAGGTCATCACCGCTGCCGCCGTCATCAATGAGGGCGCGGTCGATGCACTGACTCCGATCAAGGTGCCGGGCACACTGAAGCGAGCCGGTAAGCGCTTCAACGATTACTGGGAACACGGGACCTTGCGGTTGACGATGACGGGTGCCTTCGCGAAGTCCAGCAACATCGGCATGATCCTCGCGGCCGAGAAGATGCCCAAGATCGAACTCGCGCGGTACATGGAACGTTTCGGTATCAACCAGAAGACCGATCTCGGCCTTCCCGGTGAATCGGCCGGACTGATGCTGTCGCGGGAGAACTGGTCGGGCACCACCTTCCCGACGATGGCGTTCGGCCAGGGGTATTCCGCGACCACCGTGCAGATGACGAACGTCTTCGCGACCATCGCCAACGGGGGAGTGCGCGTGGATCCGTCGATCATCGAGGCCACGATCGACCCCGACGGCACCGTCCACGAACAGCCGGCCGCCGAGCGCGACCGAGTGGTCAGCGAGGACACCGCCCGTCAGGTGATGGCGATGATGGAGGCCGTCGTGGGTGAAGGTGGCACCGCACCGCAAGCGCGGATACCCGGCTACCGGGTGGCCGGCAAGACGGGTACGGCCCAGTTCGTGGACCCTGATTGCCGTTGCTACGCCGGGGATGTCACGGCATCGTTCATCGGTGTGGCACCGGCTGATGCACCCCGCCTCGCGGTCGGGGTGTTCGTGCACCAACCGAAGCGCGGCCGCGGCGGTGGTGAGCTCGCCGCGCCCGTCTTCAAGGAGATCACCACCCACGCGTTGCAGGCGCTGCAGATCCCGCCCTCGGGCAAGCGGGCCCCACGGCTCAGCCTGACGACGGGGTAGCGATGCGGCTGTCCAAGCTCGTTGCCGACGCGGGGCTCGCGGCGGGTACAGCCGACCGAGGATCGGGAGCCGACCTCGAGATCACGGGACTGGCCTACGACTCCCGCGATGTCCCCGCCGGCTCGGTCTTCTTCGCCCTACCCGGACACAACGAGCACGGAGCGGCATTCGCCGGCCAGGCGGCTCGCTCGGGTGCGTCGGTCATCGTCACCGACGAGCGCGGTGCGCGGTTGCTCGACGATTCCGGGTACGACGAGCAAGGCGACCACGGTGGATCCGCGCCACCGGTGCTCGTCGTCGACAGTCCGCGGGCGTCGATGGCTGCAATGGCGGCCGCCTTCTACGGGTTCCCCGCCGCGGCCATGATGATGGTCGGTGTCACCGGCACGAACGGGAAGACATCGGTGACCTATCTCGTGCAAGCCGCTTTGCAGGCAGCGGGTAGGCCGTGCGGGATCGTGGGGACGCTGGGCACATATTTCCCCGGCTTCCCCGGCGTTGGGACGCATCCGCATCCGCGCACCACTCCCGAAGCCCCGGATCTGCAACGAACGCTCGCTGAGTTGCAGCGCGATGGAGCGCAAGCGGTGGCGATGGAGGTCTCGAGTATCGCCGTTTGCGAGAACCGGATCGATGGCATCGATTTCGACGTCATGGGTTTCACCGGATTGAGCCATGACCACCTCGACTACCACGGCACTATGGATGCCTACTTCGACGCCAAGGCGCGGATGTTCACCCCCGGTCGTTGCCGAGCCGGCGTCGTCGTGGTGGATGAACCCTGGGGGCAACGGCTGGCCGAGCGGGCTGCGGTTCCCCTCACCACCGTCAGCACGCAGCCGGATATCAACGCCACCTGGCGCGCACGTCGAACGGAATCCGGTGTTCGGATCGAGGGGCCGGAGTCGGCAACACTGGCCATCCCCATCCCTGTGGGGTTCGCGATAGCCAATGCGGCTCTCGCGATAGCTATCGCGCATTCCCTCGAAGTGCCCGCACAGCTGGCCGCGGATGCGCTGCGGGCCGCGAGCGTGCCCGGTCGCATGGAATCGGTGGCGTCCGTCGACTCACGCGACTTCCTCGTGGACTACGCACACACCCCCGATGCGATCGATCGGGTCGTGCAGGCAGCCATCGAGATGCGGGCCAGTCGGCGTGAAGCCGCCGCTGGGCCCGGTCGAATCGTGGTGGTGCTGGGCGCTGGGGGCGATCGTGACTCGGCCAAGCGCTCGGCGATGGGTCGGGCTGCTTCCCAGGCCGACCTCGTGATCGTGACCGACGACAACCCCCGGACCGAGGACCCAGCCCAGATCCGGGCCGCCGTGCGCCGCGGAGCCGAATCCGGACCGGCGGAAGTGTGGGAGATCGCTCCCCGTGAGGAGGCGATCGCCAGGGCGGTGCAGGAGGCAGGGCCCGGGGACATCGTGCTCGTGCTGGGCAAGGGCCACGAGACGACCCAGGAGGTGCAGGGTCGGGTCGTTGCCTTCGATGATCGTGCGGTGCTGGCATCCTTCATCCGACAACGTTTCGGGGTAGACGGGGGCGGACGAGGAGACGGCGCGTGAAGGCACTGGCGATGGCTGCCCTCGCAGACATCGTCCAGGGACGACTCAACGAACCCACCGATGAGCTGGGAGAGCTGCCACTCGTACAGGGCTTCAGCGTCGATTCCCGCAGCATCGAACCGGGGCAGGTGTTCGTGGCTACCGGCGGCGAACGCGTGGACGGACACGACTTCGCCGCCGCAGCGCTCGAGCGCGGCGCGGTCGCGGTACTCAGCGAGCGCGATCTCGCACCGGTGCCGTGCATCGTCGTCGAGGACTGCGTAGCGGCACTGGGCCAGGTCGCGGCCTGGTACCGGCGCGAGGTGTTGACGGCGACCGTCATCGCGCTCACCGGATCCTCGGGCAAGACCACCACCAAGGATCTGATCGCCGGAGTGCTCGATGGTGACGTCGTCGCCGCCCGGGGTTCGTTCAATACCGAGATCGGGGTTCCGCTGACGATCTTGGATGCGGACGTCGATACCGACTTCCTGGTGCTCGAGATGGGCATGCGCGGCCTTGGGCACATTCGCTATCTAGCCGAGTTGGCTACGCCGGACATCGCGTTGGTGTTGAACGTCGGCACGGCGCACGTCGGCATGCTGGACGGACCCGCCGATATCGCGCAGGCCAAGGGGGAGATCATCGAAGGCCTCCCCGCAAGTGCCATCGCCGTCCTGAACGCCGATGACCCGCAGGTCGCGGCGATGCGGTCGCGGACCGACGCGCGCATCGTGCGGTTCGGGGAGAGTTCCGACGCCGACGTCTGCGCACTGGACATCCGTCTCGATGAACACGGTCGACCGAACTTCCGGCTGAGCGTCGCCGGCGAGGTCTCCGAGACGATCTGCTTGCCGATGCACGGAGAGCACTTCGTATCCGCGGCCCTGGCCGCGGCCAGCGTCGCGCATCTCACCGGCGTGCCTGTCGCGGCGATCGCCGACCGGCTCGCCGATATCCGCATCGATAGTCGATGGCGGATGGAAGTGCGCCGGTCCGAAGCCGGCGTCACCGTCGTGAACGATGCCTACAACGCGAACCCCGAGTCCATGCGGGCGGCTTTGAAGGCGTTGCGTTCGATGGCGCAGGGCTCGCGCACCTGGGCCGTCCTCGGCGAGATGCGCGAACTCGGCGAACTCAGCGTGCCCGAGCACGACGCCATCGGCCGTCTCGCGGTGCGTTTGGACATCTCGCGCCTGGTGTGCGTGGGTCCGCAGACCAAGGTGATGCACTTGGCCGCTAGCAACGAAGGATCCTGGGGTGAGGAGTCCGCCTGGGTTCCCGACGTAGCCGCCGCCATCGAACTGCTCGACGCCGAGGTGCAGCCCGGCGACGTCGTGTTGATCAAGGCGTCACGGGCCATCGGTTTGGAAGCGGTTGCCGCGCACCTGCTAGATGAGCAGGAGGAGAGCGCATGAGGTTGGTGGTCATCGCGCTGGCGATCGCGTCGGTCGTCTCACTCGTTGGCACTCCGCTGCTGATCAAGTTGCTGGCACGGCGCGGCTACTCGCAGGCGATCCGTGTCTCCAGCGAAGGCGAGGCCTACCCCGATCACGAAGCCAAGCGGGGAACCCCGTCGATGGGTGGCGCTGCGATCCTGCTCGCCGTCATCATCGGATACTTCGGCACCCACTTGATCACCTGGCGACCGGTCACGGTCTCCGGTCTGTTGGTGTTGTTCTTGATGGTCGGCCTGGGACTGGTCGGCCTAGCCGATGACTACCTGAAGATCTTCAAGCAGCGCAGCACCGGACTGCGGGCACGAACCAAGCTGATCGGCCAAGCCGTAGTCGCGTTCACGTTCGCCTACCTGTCGGTTCAATTCCCCGACCAGGACGGGCAGACGGCGGCCTCGATGGCCGTCTCGTTCGTGCGGGACACACCGCTGGTGCTGCCTTTGGGCCTGTTCCTGGTCTGGGTGTGGTTCCTGATCACGGCCACCACCAACGGCGTGAACCTGACCGATGGGCTCGATGGCTTGGCCGTCGGTGCCTCGGTGATGAGTTTCCTGGCCTACGTCCTGCTGTCCATCTGGCAATACGGTCAAAACTGCGCGTTCGAGGTCACCGAGTTCTGTTACACCACGCAGAACCCGCTGGATCTGGGCATCGTCGCGGCATCCGCTGCAGGAGCCTGTTTCGGCTTCCTATGGTGGAACACGGCCCCTGCGCGGATATTCATGGGCGACACCGGCTCGCTCGCCCTCGGTGGTGGCATCGCCGGACTCGCCATCTTGACCCGTACCGAATTGCTGCTGCCGTTCATCGCCGGTCTGTTCTTGATCACCACGGTCTCGGTGATCTTGCAGGTCGGATCGTTCAAGTTGACCGGACGGCGCGTGTTCCGGATGGCACCACTGCACCATCACTTCGAGATGATCGGCTGGCCGGAGATCCAGATCGTGGTGCGCATGTGGATCGTGCAGGGTCTGTGCATCGGAGCCGGGTTGACACTCTTCTACGCTGAGTGGGTGCGAGCGTGAGCGGTTCACCGGTCGATGATCTGCATCGATCCTCGGATTGGTCCTCGGTTCGTGTCACGGTTGCCGGACTGGGGATCGCCGGCTATTCGTGCGCCGACGCCCTGCTGCAATTGGGGGCGCAGATCACGGTCGTTGACGACTCATCGGGTGAAGCGCAACAGCAGCGGGCGGAGATCCTGCGAACGCTCGGAGCGCAGGTGCACCTCGGCGGGCGGTTCGAACCCGAAGTCGCGCAGGAGCATGCGGCAGGCGCCGACGTCCTGGTCGTATCGCCCGGCCTGTCACCTCGCGCCGAGGTCATCGTCGCTGCCCGCGCAGCGGGTGTGACCGTGTGGGGCGAATTGGAACTGGCGTGGCGGCTACGCGGCCAGGATCGACCCGCGGAATGGTTGTGCGTGACCGGAACGAACGGCAAGACCACCACCACGTTGATGCTGGAATCGATGCTCCGCTCGGCTGGTCGGCGCACGACCTCCGCGGGCAACATCGGCAAACCGCTCGTGGACATCGTGATGCACGACGATATGGACGTCCTCGCCATCGAGGTGGGGGCACCGCAACTGCCTTTCGTGGAATCGATGAGCCCGCTGGCGTCGGTGTGCTTGAACTTCGCCGATGACCACCTCGACCATTTCGGGGACTCCAGCGCCTATTTCCACGCCAAGTCGCGGGTATTCGAACACTGCCGCGTTGCTGCGGTCTACGACGTCGACGAACCGGATACCCGAACCATGGTCGAGAACGCAGACGTCGTCGAAGGATGCCGCGCCGTCGGCATCACTCGGGGAGTTCCCGATATTGGCATGCTCGGTGTGGTCGACGACCTCCTGGTGGATCGGGCCTTCCTCGAGCAGCGATCGGAGATGGCCCAGGAAATCGCATCGGTTGCGGACATCCACCCGCCCGCGCCGCACAACATCAGCAACGCGCTCGGTGCCGCGGCCTTGGCGCGGGCCTACGGAGTCCACCCGGATGCCGTTCGGCAGGGCTTGCGGTCCTTCGAACCGGCGGCACACCGCATCGCCGAGGTCGCGACCGTTGCCGGGGTTCGATTCGTCGACGACTCCAAAGCCACCAATACGCACGCAGCCGCCACGTCACTACGTGCCTACGACTCCGTGGTGTGGGTCGCCGGTGGGATGGCCAAGGGCCAGTCCTTCGATGAGTTGGTCTCCTCGGTAGCCGATCGACTGCGGGGAGTGGTCCTACTCGGGGTCGATGCTCCGGTCATCGCCGAGGCCTTAGCGCGACACGCACCGGATATACCGACCATCGTCATCGACCGGCCCGACACTGGGGCGATGCGCGAGAGTGTGGCCGCCGCAGCCGATCTCGCCGAACCCGGTGACGTAGTACTGCTCGCCCCCGGATGCGCCTCCTGGGACATGTTCGACAACTACGCCCAGCGGGGCGAACTGTTCGCCGAAGCGGTGCGAGGTCTCCAGGGCCGATGAGCGATCGAAGCGTGAACGTCGGCGATAGCCGCAGTGAGGTTGATCAGGTTGGTCAGGTCGATCAGGCCTCGACTATCCGCAGTTCGCGGATCGCCTTGCTGATGCAGCATCCGCTTAGCGGCTACTACCTGTTGATGGGCTCGACCTTGCTGCTGCTGTTGCTCGGCTTGATCATGGTGCTGTCCGCCTCGAGCATCGAGAGCGTGCGGGTCTTCGGCTCGCCCTACACCTTGGCCCAGCGCCAAGCCTTCTTCGCTGTGCTGGGGATCGTGGCGATGATCTTCGCTTCGCGAACTTCGGTGGAGTTCTGGCGTGCCTTCGCGTGGCCGCTGCTGCTGGTCGCCTTCGGATTCCTGATCGCCGTGCTCATCATCGGGGTCGAGGTAGCCGGTCAGCGCAATTGGATCGAGATCTTCGGTCCCTTCCGGTTCCAGCCCAGTGAGATAGCCAAGTTGGCGCTGGTCGTGTGGGGCGCCGAAGTGCTCTCCCGGCCGCGCCGACGCCTGGACACCTGGCGCGGACTGCTCATGCCGATCGTTCCCGTCGCCCTCATCATGATGGTCCTCGTCGTCGCCGAGGGCGACTTCGGCAACACCGTCATGCTCGGCGCCATCCTCGCCGGCATGCTGTTCGCCGCGGGTGCACCCTTGCGGGTGTTCGCGGCCTTCGCTGCCGTCGGCGCGGCGGCCGTGTGGGTGCTCTCCCTCGCCGCTCCGTACCGGATGGAGCGGATCTTGTCGTGGCTGGACCCGGGGTCGGACCGTTTGGGCTTCGGCTGGCAGGTGACCCAAGGCCAGTATGCGTTGGGCACGGGTGGATTCTGGGGCGTCGGACTCGGAGCGAGCCGCGAGAAGTGGGGCACCTTGCCCGAAGCGCATACCGACTTCATCTTCCCGGTGGTCGGCGAGGAACTCGGCCTCGTGGGCACCCTGACCGTCCTGGGGCTGTTCTCGCTGCTGGCTTTCGCGATCTTCCGACTCAGTCGCAATACCGATTCGCCGTTCGTGCGATACGCCGCCGCGGGTGTCGGGTCGTGGATAGTGGTGCAGGCCATCGTGAATATCGGCGGTGTCCTCGGTCTGCTGCCCGTCGCCGGAGTCACGTTGCCGCTGGTGTCCTACGGGGGTTCGTCCTTGATCCCCACCCTGACCGCGATCGGCATGTTGATGGCCTTCGCCAAACGCGAGCCCGATGCTCGCCGCGCCCTGCGACGCCGCAGCACGGCGCAGGCCCTTCGACGTCGTTGACGCCGGGACTGCGGCCACCATGCACATCGTCTTCGCGGCGGGCGGAACCGCCGGACACATCGAGCCGGCGCTCAATACCGCCGACGCCCTTATCCGAGCGGACCCGGCCATCGAGATCACCGTGCTCGGTGGTCGACGCGGGTTGGAGTCGACCCTGGTGCCGGCCCGCGGCTATGAGTTGATCGAGACCGATGCCCTACCCCTGCCACGTCGGCCCGGTATGGCGGCGCTGCGCTTTCCCGCGCACGCGCTGCGTGGAGTCAGCCAGGCGGCGGCGCACCTCAGGCGCGTGCAGGCCAGTGCCGTGGTCGGCTTCGGCGGCTACGCCGCCGTTCCCGGCTACGTAGCCGCGCGGCGCACCGGCACTCCGCTGCTGATCCACGAAGCCAACTCCACCGCCGGATTCGCCAACGTGCTCGGCGCCCGGTTGACCGCGCATGTGGCGGCGGTCCACGACGGCGTGCTTCCCGGCGCCCGGCACCTGGCGCTGCCGATCCGGCGCAGCATCGCGGAACTCGATCGGGCGTCTGAGCGCAGTGGGGCCCGTCGTGAGTGGGGTTTGGATCCCCAGGCACCGGTCGTCCTGGTGTTCGGTGGCAGTCAGGGTGCGCGTCACCTCAACGAGGTGGTCGCTGCTTCGTTGGATGTCCTGCTGGCATCGGGCGTTCACGTCCTGCACGCCGTGGGCAGCAGGAACGAACTGCCGCCGGCCCGGGAGGGGTACGTGCCCGTCCACTACGTCGATCGGATGGAATCGGCCTACGCGGCCGCGGACATCGTGGTGTGCCGAGCGGGTGCGATGACCTGCGCGGAGGTGACGGCTGTCGGGCTCCCGGCCGTCTACGTGCCGCTGCCGGTCGGCAACGGCGAACAGTCCGGTAACGCCGCTGCCATCGTGGCAAGCGGTGGGGGCTTCCAACGAGCCGATGCCGAACTCACCGCGGAGTGGCTCACCGACACCCTCGTGGATGTAGTCCATCATGAAAGGCAGCTTGCGCGCATGTCCCAGGCGGCTTCGCTCCACGGTGAACGCGACGCCGACGACGCCATGGCCGAGTGGATCATGCGCATCGCGCGCGGCTAGTACACGACGGCACGACCGAACACGAGAGCGCACGAGGAGGGAACATGCCCGAGCAGTTGGCCGATTCCCTCGGTCGCGTGCACATCGTCGGTATCGGTGGCGCGGGCATGTCGGGAATCGCCCGCGTGCTCGCCGCGCAGGGCGTCCCGGTGTCCGGATCCGATGCCAAGGATTCGCGTCGGATGCAGGCGTTGCGGATGCTCGGTATCGACGCCCACGTCGGTCACCTCGATCGAGTAGACGCGGACACGCTGATCGTCTCCACTGCCATACCGGTCTCGAACAGCGAACGCACCTACGCCCGCGAGCATGGGATACCCGAGTTGTCGCGTGCCCAAGCGCTCGCCGAGATCATGCGCGGGCACACCGGTATCGCCGTCTCCGGTACGCACGGCAAGACGACGACAACCTCGATGCTCACCGTCGCCTTGCAAGGCTGCGGCGCCGATCCGTCCTTCGTCATCGGCAGCGAACTGAACGAGTCGGGGTCCAATGCTCATGTCGGCAGCGGGGATGTGTTCGTCGTCGAAGCCGATGAAAGCGATGGGTCCTTCCTCGCGTTGCCGGCGCGGGTCGCGATCGTCACGAACCTCGAGCCCGATCACCTCGACCATTGGGGTGATTTCGATGCACTGGAGGAGGCGTTCACCACTTTCGGTCGAGCCGCCGGTGCCGCCGGTGGCTTCGTGGTCGCCTGCGCCGATGACCCGGGTGCCCGCTCGCTGGTCGAGCGGCTGCGGAAGGAGGGCACGCCGGTGCGAACCTACGGCGAACACGAGGACGCCACCGTTCGCATGGTCGATGTGCACCGCGGGGAGTTGGGCTGGGGCTTCGACATCGTGGATGAGGGAGTGCGCCAAGGCCGTGTGCAGTTGCAGGTGCCCGGTCGACACAACGCACTCAACGCGCTCGCCGCCTTCACCGCCGCTACCGGACTCGGCTACTCCGCTGGCGATGTCCGCACCGGCCTCGAGGGATTCTCCGGAACGCGACGCCGATTCGACTTCAAGGGGGAAGTGGCCGGGGTGCGGGTGTTCGACGACTACGCCCACCACCCGACGGAAATCACCGCTACCTTGCGCGCGGCCCGCGAAGTAGTGGGTGAGGGTCGGATCATCGTCGCCTTCCAAGCCCACCACTACTACCGGACCGCGATGTTCGTCCGCGAATTCGGTGCCGCACTCGGCTTGGCCGACGTAGCCGTGGTCTTGGAAGTGTTCGCACCCGGTGAGCAGCCCATCCCCGGTGCCAGCGGCCAGACGCTTGCGGCGAACGTCCCGCTCCCACCGGAGAACGTGGTCTTCGAGCCGTCCTGGACGGCCGTGGCGGGAGTACTCGCCGCCCGCGCCGAGCCCGGTGACCTGGTCATGACACTCGGTGCCGGGGACATCGGCATGCTGGGCGGCGAGGTGCTGGAGATCCTGGGGGATCGGCGATGAGCGCCTCCGCCCCCGAACGCAGTGCCCATCGTCGAAGTGCCCATCGTCGAAGTGCCCGTCGTCGAAGTGGGCGCCGCGCGATCCGGTTGCCGCGACTAACGCGACTACCCCGACTATCCCGACTATCGCTGCCCGCGGTCTTCGCCCGTCGCCGTCCGGTAGCGGATCGACACCTCGCACGCGAACAGCGCCGGCGCAGGTTGCGCTTGCTCGCTATCGCGGCGGGCGTGGTTGCGATCGTCGCCGGCGTATGGGCTGTGCTGTTCTCGTCGTTGTTCGCGGTCCGCGATGTCGAGGTCGTGGGCCTATCCGAGGAGTCCTCCCTCGCGGGTAGCGCGCAGGTCATCACCGCGGCAGCGATCCCGGTCGGGGAGCCGATCGCCGGACTCGACACCACCGGTGCGCAAGAGCGCGTATCGGCGTTGCCCTGGGTCGAGGAAGTGGAAGTGCGCAGAGCTTGGCCGGACTCGGTGGTGCTCGCGGTCACCGAGCGAACTCCGGTAGCGGTCGTGGAGTCACCGGATCCCTTCGACCCCGATGGTGAACCCCTGCGGCAGGGAGTCGACAAATCCGGAGTCGTATTCGACCCACCTGGCGGGTTGTGGTTGACCGATCCGGTTATCCGCGGGGAAGCCCGCGCGATCCCCGAGGCCGTCGCGGTGGTCGCGTCGATACCCGCGGACATCGAACGTCGCGTGCGCGATGTGCAGGCGGTCAGCCCCGATGACATCCGACTGCGCTTGGGCAACGACGCCATCGTGCGGTGGGGGAATGCCGACGAGCCGGAGTTCAAGGCCGAGGTGTTGGCCGCGCTGTTGCCGCGTCGCGCCAAGGGCTACGACGTCAGTGCGCCGCGGTTGCCCACCACTTTCGATGAGCGCGGTCCGAAGGACTAGCGCACCGATTTTCGAGTGGCGTGGGATTCGACGCGGGTTTGTGCTTGCGTAACACCCGCCCCACCCCCTACCCTCCCGCCGGCTCGGGCAGGGCCGAAGTTTTGACCTGAAGTAGAGGTTGAGACTTTCCCGCTCGGCCGCACCAGTCGGTGCGCCCCCTCGCGCCGGCGTGATCGAAAGGACGAGCTGTGGCGGCTCCCCAGAACTACCTGGCAGTTATCAAGGTCGTCGGTATCGGCGGCGGCGGCGTCAACGCCGTGAACCGGATGATCGAGGTTGGGCTCAAAGGAGTGGAGTTCATCGCGATCAACACCGACGCACAGGCGCTGCTGATGAGCGATGCCGACGTGAAGTTGGATATCGGTCGCGAACTGACCCGCGGACTCGGTGCCGGTGCCAACCCCGAGGTGGGTCGTAAGGCTGCCGAGGACCACATCGAGGAGATCGAGGAGGTCCTGCAGGGCGCGGACATGGTGTTCGTCACCGCCGGCGAAGGTGGCGGTACCGGAACCGGTGGCGCGCCCGTGGTGGCGAAGGTCGCCAAGTCGCTCGGTGCGTTGACGATCGGTGTCGTGACACGGCCGTTCGGCTTCGAGGGACGACGCCGTCAGGTGCAAGCCGACCAGGGCGTGGAGGATCTGCGCGCCGAGGTCGACACCCTCATCGTCATCCCGAACGATCGCCTGCTCTCGCTCGCCGATCGCGAGATCAGCGTCATCGACGCCTTCCGCCAGGCCGATCATGTGCTCTTGCAGGGCGTCTCCGG
>Ga0180429_10003313_pt1 | contig 13058 bp, 11 predicted proteins | sample SS_ome_FD_132428 | JGI IMG/M metagenome (GOLD analysis project Ga0180429, IMG submission 132428) | Hypersaline lake sediment archaeal communities from the Salton Sea, California, USA - SS_1_S_1 metaG | ecosystem: Environmental > Aquatic > Non-marine Saline and Alkaline > Hypersaline > Sediment ... | reverse complement strand
GTGAAAAATGGGGGACGTTCTTGACTAATTGGACAAACCTGATCTAGCCCCTATTAGTCCAATTAGTCAAGAACGTCCCCTATTTGCACTGACCCCCGACCCCTGATCCCTTCTTCGCGCAGGGCCCTCTTCTTCGTGGACCCCCTTAAGAATCCTGCTTTCCGAAGTCCTCCAGGAGTCGGGCGACATCTACGTCGCTGTAGGCCTTGGCGAACTCCTGGTGCGCTCGGATCTTCGGCCCTGCTTCGTTGTCGAGAAAGCGGTGCACCTCGTTTGCTCTCTCCAGCAGGAAGGAACTCCCTGACAGCTCTTGCTCCTTGCGTATGAATTCGACCCTCAGCGAAATCAGGCCCAACAGCGCGACTGCCTCTTCCGTGAGCTTGTGGGCACAGAAGCCCGGGATGCCCGGCTCGACCTCGAGCGGGTGGGCCGGCTCTGATTCAAGGTCCTCGAGCAGGCCTTTCAACTCCTCGAGTTCCTCCAGGACCTCGGAGACCCTTTTCACCTGGGCGTCGAGGGAAGGCTCGTCGATCAGACAATCTACGATGGGGGATGGCGGCTCGCCGGGGGACGAGAGCTCATCCTGGTAGGCGAGACAGTCGTCCTCCCTCCTGCAGAAGGTCTTTCCCTGTCTGTTCGTCACTAGGCATTCTTCACACAAAGGGCGGTCACAGTAACAGCAGGTTCCTGCGGCTTCCCTGTCCGAATGGTGGTGGCACGGGCGGTCCATCCCTCGTCTCTCCCCTCGTTTCGTCGAGCGATACCAAGAAAGATCTTGTCAAGGGAAATCTTATGTGGGTGCACGGGAAAACACAACCGGGGAGCGGCGGGGGGGGGGCAGGGCCTGGGTGGAAAGGATTTCAGAAGAGTGAGGCCCACCGGTCTTTCGCAATTGGGGACACTCACCCGTTTCGTCGGACCGAATCGAACGCCGGCGCATCAGGGAAATCAGTGGCTGTCCCCAATTGTGAGGCGCCCCTGCTGAAGCGCGCAAAAAGTAAGGCCCACCGGCATCGAGTACCGGCAGGCCCTTGAGCATCCTCTTCCCATTAATGACGATCCTGCTATCCTTGCATTCCCTTCCGTGTCCGTAACCGTCGTTTCTGGTACAGCATGGCACCGATGGCCGGCAGGAAGAGAGTGACCAGGTACCCTATGTCGGTCGCGTCGGTTTCGTTTTGCAGGCCTCCACCCAGGCCGACCGAACAGCCTCCCCCGCCTCCGTCCGACTGCGCCTGGGTCGAAGACGCCGGGGGCCGGGCCTGGTTGGGCTCTCCGGGGAGCACCTCGACTTGCACGGACGCGGGAGTGCTCGCCGCTTCACCATCGTGGAGCACGAGTTCGAAGGCCACGGTACCCTCGGCCACGGCATAGAATCCTGCCACGGCTCGATCCTCGTCCTCCAGCATGACCCGCAGGCCGCTCGCCTGGGTCCAGCTGTAGGTCAACGAATCCTGGTCCGGGTCATAGCTCCCGGAGCCGTCCAGCGTGACCCAGTCTCCCGCCTCCACGGGGTCTGTGCCTTGGATGACGGCTACCGGCGCATGGTTATCCGCGCTCTCCACCGTCACCATCACGCTGTTAGGGCCGCTCGAGACCTCGCCGTCGTGGACGAGCAGCAGGAACTCATAGATACCCGGCTCTGGGGCTTCGAACTGAGCTTCCACCGTGGCGGCCCCTTCGAGGACCACCGATTCGGGCCCGTCCGCCTGCGACCATGCATACGAAAGCGTATCCCCGTCAGGATCGAAACTTCCGGAGCCGTTCAGCCTGACCGTGTCCCCTTCCGTGACCGTCTGATCTTCACCGGCATCAGCCGTGGGCACTCTGTTGCTCAGGGAATTCACGATAACCCAGACTTCGTCGGGCGGACTGTCAAGCTGGCCGTCAGAGGTTACGAGCTGGAAGCCGTATATGCCCTGCGCTTCGGGAACGAACGTGGCCGTCTGGTTGTTGACACCCTCCAGGGTGACCGGGATGCCCAAGCTCTGGGCCCAGGAGAAGCTCACCGGGTCCTCGTTCGGATCGGCCGATCCGATTCCGTCCAGGACTGCGGTGCCGCCGACGATCATTTCAAAGTCCTCTCCCGCGTCTGCGGCGGGTGGGACGTTCCGGATGATTACGGTCACCTCCGCCGGGAGGCTGGCCTGGCTCCCGTCGTGCACTACGAGCCGGAAGAGATACGAGCCCGATTTCGTGGCCAGGAAGGCCGGGCTCACGGTGTGCTCGTCGGACAGGGTTACGTCCGGGCCGGCCCTCTGCGTCCAGGTGTAGCTCAACAGGTCTCCGTCCGCATCATGGCTGCCGGAGCCGTCCAGGGTGACAACCGTGGGATCCAGTTCCTGATCCTCCCCCGCATCGGCCACCGGCCGGCTGCCCCCGTTCAGGGGATCCAAGGGATACGGGTCCTCGCCGTCCGGGCTGCCGTCACCGTCGGTATCCTCTTCCTCCGGATCGGTTCCGGCATGGAACTCGTCCAGGTTTGTGATCCCGTCGCCGTCCATGTCCCCGTCCGCATCGGCCGGGTCGAAGGGGTTCAGGCCGTGGGAGGTCTCCCAGGCATCGTTTATCCCATCACCGTCCGTGTCTTCTTGAGACCCGTTCAGGTACACGACGACTTGGTCCGAAGGGTCGGACATGGGCCCTACGCGGCCGTCGCTGTCCTCTGCCTCGACCTGAAGCACATAAGTCCGTCCGTCTTCCGCAGCCAGCACACACGAGCAGGCCTCGGCTTGCTCGTGCAGCTCGAAGGGCTGTCCGTCGACGGAAACATAAACGTTGTAGTGGTCCACCGTGCCGGAGGCATCTCCCCAATGGAACGAAAGAGGGGAGTGGTTCGCGTACCTGACGGCATGAGCGGGGACAGAGCCGGACAGGAGGAAAGTCCCGAGAATTCCACACAAAAGGATGTGGCGAATCCCGGAAGGTGCCTTGGGTGCATTCATCTGGGGGCCCTCATATCGCCTTGCAGGTTGGTTTCTGTGCCGATTTGCTAATTCTGCAAGGGCTATGCCACCAGAAGAGGGCATATTTTGGGTGCATTCCGTCAAGTATATATGCCTGTTTTGTATCTGTTTTTTGAATCCGGGGCCGGTTTTGGGGCACAAAATTGCAGCCGATTGTTACAATTGTGTAAGGGCTGCGTCAGGATTCTGACTGGAAATGTACCCGGGGGTGACTGCGGAGGGGGCTTGATATGCCGAAACATGGGGAAAATACCCCTCCCCCCGCACACATGCATGATGGATTCATCTGAGATGTCCGGTGCAGGGAGAGGGGAAACGTTCTTATGCATTCTTCAATCTAATGAGACATCACCACACTGAGAAAAGTTCACCCTCTATTTCTCGCGGCTCGAAGGTCCGGGCCACGAAGGAGCGATCAGGCCGTGCGCGAGCCAAAGTCCTTTCTACCGCTGATTGTGGCCATCGGGGTTTGTCTGTCTTCTTTTTTCTCGCCTGGTTGCGGTGACGACGAGGGGGAAGGGGCGGCTCCCAGGATTTCGAATCTGTTTCTCGGCCCGGCTTCCGTGTATGTTCTCCCGCGGGGCGGGTGGGAGGACGTCACGGTATCGATGGGCTATGCGGACCCGGATGGAGACATTGCCTTCGTGCGGATGAGCTTCCGGTATTGCGGGGAGGCAGAGGTGCAGCACCATGACATAGCGCCGACGGGAATAACGGGCGATCAGGCAGGGGAGATCTGGATTTCAGCACGGATCCCGGCCGAGTGCCCTGCCGGGACCTATCTGTACGAATTCTCGGTCTTCGACCAAGAGGGACATCAATCGAACACCCTCGAGGCAACCTTAACATTGATGAACTTGTTAGGGACAGGACCGTAGCAGCCTGTCGCCGACTACGGTGGCCCATTCCGCCCACGGGAGGATGGGAGTGGCGGATCGCACTAGAACAGGGCGTAAATGAAGGGCGCAACCGAGCTGCCCTCTGTAAAGACAATGAGCGCGCTTAGCAGGATGAGCACAAGGACGATCGGGGTCAGCCAGTAGCGTTTTCGCGTCCTCAGGAATTCCCAGAGTTCTGCGATCGTGGATTGATTCTGCATGATCCTCTCGTCCTTAGGGCCCTTAGAATCGTTTCAGGAAACGTTCCCTCGGTTGTGCGGCTTCCTCCCGTTCGACCCAGTAGGAGGAGGCCTTTCTGTCCGGCCGTACGGGCAGGGGGCGGCCGCCGAACAGGCGCTTCAGCCACGCCGAAGGGGTGATCACCAGGAAGTAGGCCAAGGTGAGCAGCAACAGATTCACGGTTCTCCCGATGAGGCGCGCGCACTTCAACCAGCCCGCGTAAACGTGCCTTGCCCGGTAAGGAAACAGAAGGAAACAAACCCCCAGGAACCAGAGGGAACCGAAGAGGCAGGTGGGGACGGGTTTTTGTCTCCAGACGCCCAGAGCGAACAGGGCGCCGAAGAAGACGAAGACGACGAGTCCGAATCTTCGAATCCTTCGTGTGTCAGTCGAGCTCGAGTTCATCCCGCCAGCCTTCTTCTTCCTTCCAGGGGGGCTGCTCTTCTTTGTACATCATACAGTCTTCGATGACCAGCAGGTCCATCTCGGTGCGCATGAAGCAGCGGTAGGCGTCTTCCGGGGTACAGATGATCGGCTCGCCCCGTACGTTGAAGCTGGTGTTTACGATGACCGCACAGCCGGTCAACCCCTCGAACTCTGCGATGACGGCATGGTAGTCAGGCTTCGTTTCCCTGCTGACCGTCTGGAGTCGCGCTGAATAGTCCAGATGCGTGATGGCGGGCAGGTCGCTTCTTTTCGCCTTGAGGCGCTGCAGCATGGACATCCCTTCACCCGACGGTTGCGGCAGTCTCCTTTCTTCCTTGAGCCCCGCAACAAGAAGCATGTAGGGGCTGGGTCGGTCCGTCTCGAAGTATTCCGATGCCTTTTCCTCGAGCACCGAAGGTGCAAAGGGCCGAAAGGATTCGCGGTACTTTATCTTCAGGTTCATCACGCTCTGGGTCTCTTCCCGTCGCGGATCCCCCAGAATGCTTCTCGCCCCGAGGGCCCTGGGCCCGAACTCCATGGGTCCGGCCATGTATCCGACGATCTTGCCGTCAGCGATGTGCCGGGCGATCTGCCGCGCTCTCTGCCCGGCATCGAGTTCCCGGTAGGGATAGCCTTTGCCCGTCAGGTACTGCTTCACCTCTTCGTTCGAGAAGGACGGGCCGAGGTAAGACCCCTTCTGCCTGTCATCCCCTGTGGGGGCTTCCCGCCCATTGCCCAGGTAGCGATGCCAGACGGACAGGGCGGCCCCCAGCGCCCCTCCGGCGTCGCCTGCGGCCGGCTGGATCCAGATGTTTCGGAAAGGGGCTTCCCGCAGGATCCTTCCGTTGGCCACGCAGTTCAGGGCCACCCCCCCGGCCAGGCAGAGATCTTCCCGGCCCGTTTCCTTGTGCACGTGACGGGCCATCCGCAGCAGGGCCTCTTCCGTCACGGCCTGAATGCTGGCGGCCACGTCCATTTCCCTCTGCGAGATCTCTGTTTCCGGCTTCCGGCGAGGGCCGCCGAAGAGGCGCGCGAAGCGCCTGTTCGTCATGCGCAGGCCGCCCAGAAAGTCGAAGTAGGAGAGGTTCAAGCGAATCGAACCGTCCTCCTTCAGGTCCACGAGCTCGGACAGGATGAGATCCTTGTACCGGGGGGTTCCGTAGGGGGCCAGCCCCATGAGCTTGTATTCGCCCGAGTTGACCTTGAAGCCGGTGAAGTAGGTGAAGGCCGAGTAGAGAAGGCCCAGGGAATCGGGAAAGTGGAGCTCCTTCAGGAGGGTAATCTCCGCGCCCTCACCGAACCCGTAACTTGCCGTCGCCCATTCGCCCACACCGTCCACCGTCAGAATGGCCGCTCCTTCGAAGGGGGACGGGTAGAAGGCGGATGCCGCGTGTGCCTCGTGATGTTCCGTGAACAGCACCGGGCCTTCGTATCCGGTCTCGTCCTTGACCACCCTGGGCAGGTGCAGTTTCTGCCCGAGCCACGAAGGCATCGCTTCCAGCCAGGACCGAAGCCCCCGGGGCGCAACGGTCAGGTAACTCATCAGGAGACGCTCGAAGGTGAGGAAGGGCTTGTCGTAGTAAACGAGGTAATCCACATCGCCCATCGCGATGCCCGCCGCCTCGAGGCAGTGTGCGACTGCGTGTTTCGGGAATCTCGGGTCGTGCTTCTTCCTCGAAAATCTCTCTTCCTGCACCGCAGCCAGGATGTTGCCGTCCCGGAGGATGCAGGCAGCGCTGTCGTGGTAGAAGCAGGAGATGCCGAGTATGAACATGACCTTCCTCGGGAATGGCCCGATTATGTTTCCTTCCGGGCAAAGGCCAACACGCCGCCGATGAGGGTCTTCTCCACCACCAGGGCCCTCAATGCGTTCGGGTCGGCCAGGGGGTCCCCGGACAGGACGACCAGGTCTGCAAATTTGCCCGCTTCGATCGAGCCGCGATTGTCTTCCTGAAATATCTGCCAGGCCGCATCGATGGTGATCGACCGCAAGGCCTGCATCACATCGATACGCTCTTCCGCGCCGAGCACCTTGCCACTGCTGGTCTCTCTTTGCGTCGCTGTCCAGACGAGCAGCAAGGGGTCCATGGGCACCACGGGCGTGTCCAGGTGAATCGTGAAGCGCACCTGCTCGTCCGTGGCCGTCTTCAGGGGACTGATGCGGGCTGCCCGCTCCGGGCCGAGGAAGATGTCCCGGTGGCGGTCACCCCAATAGTACACGTGGGCCGGGAAGAAGCTGGGTGTCAGGCCCAGCAGGCGATACGACTCGAGCTGATCCTTGCGTGTCATCTGCGCGTGCACGACGATGTGCCTCGGGTCGTCACGAGGGGATGCTTGCTGCGCCTGTGCTACGGCATCGATGACGGCATCGATGGCTGCATCCCCGTTTGCGTGTACGGCAACCTGCCAGCCCCTTGCGTGAAGGTCTTTCACGATCCCTGCCAACTCGTCCGCAGGCAGGGTCGGATACCCGCGGTAATCCTGCGACCCACCGTCCGGCGGGACGAAGTAAGGTGCCGTGAGGTATCCCGTGTACCCCTGAATCGATCCATCTGAGATGATCTTCGCGGCGCCCACAGTGAATTTGTCTGTTTGCTTCAGGCGGACTTGTCCGTCATCGATGGCCCGTGCAAGGGAGACCTCGGGCCAGACAACGAGGCGAAGCGGCACGAGCCCGATTCTCGACGCCCACATCATGCCGGACACCTGGGACGACAGGGTCAGCCCGTTCTGCGCAGTCGTTACTCCTTTGCTCAGGTAGTCCTGCGTCGCGGCCCGCAATGCGGCCAGCCCTCTTCGAAACGAGAGCTCCAGGGCCATTTCGCGCAGGGGGTCGTGGGCCGTCTCTTTCAACAGGCCTGTCAGCCGACCGGATCCATCGCGGACGATTTCTCCGCCTTCCGGATCCGGGCTTGCCTCGCTTATGCCCGCCTCTTCCAGGGCGACGCGATTGACAACCCCCATGTGCGCGGAGATGTGCATCACGAAGATGGGGTGCCTGGTGGAAATCCGGTCGAGTTCATCGTTCGTGATGAAACGCTTCTCCTCCACCAGGGTGTCATCAAAGCCGTACGCCACCACCCACTCACCCTCCGGGGTCCGGGACGCCAGCTCGCGGATCTTCTCGAGGGCCTGGGCGATCGATTCCACATCCCCGATGGGCGGGCTGTTCACATCCGCCGCCACGGCGGACAAGCCGCTTCCCGGAAAATGCCCGTGGGCCTCGATGAACCCGGGCAGCATCGTCCTGCCCTGAAGGCGGGTGACGATCGTGTCCGCATCCACTTGCCCCAGGATCTCTTCCGTGCTCCCCACGGCAGCGATGCGTTCTCCTTTGATCAGGACGGCCTCGGTGATTCGATTCTGTTCGTCCATTGTCAGAATCCGGCCTTCAACGAATGCCTGGCTCGAAGGGGGTGGGGGGTTCCATCGCAGATACACGTGCCTTGCCGCGCCCAGTGCGGTGAAAACCACCAGAAGGAAGGCCGCCGTCAGGGCCAGGAGGATACGAGGGCGGGTCATGAAAGGCCTCCGTCTCTTCGGATGATCGTCGCGTGAAGGAAGTCTTCATAGTATCAGACCAAGGGACGCAACCCAACACGCGAAGGATCCGGCAGAGGGGGAGACATGGATCACGAAAACAGGGATAATCGAGATGCATGGAGAGAGGAACAGGGGAGGCATGGCATGAGAAAATATGAAGAGGCATACCGCCGGAGCATCGATGATCCGGAAGCCTTCTGGGCCGAGGCGGCCCGGGCGATCTCGTGGTACGAGAAGTGGGAGCGGGTGCTGGATGACTCGAGCCCTCCCTTCTATCGCTGGTTTGCCGGAGGTAAGCTCAACACCTGCTACAACGCGGTCGACCGGCACATCGACGACGGGAGGGGGGATCAACCCGCCGTCATCTACGACAGCCCCGTAACGGACACCATCGAGAGGATCACCTACCGACGATTGCTCGACCGGGTCGCCCGATTTGCCGGGGCACTCCAGGCTCTGGGCGTCGAGAAACACGACCGGGTGATCCTCTACATGCCGATGATCCCGGAGGCGATCGTGGCGATGCTGGCGTGCGCCCGTATCGGGGCCATTCACTCCGTCGTGTTCGGCGGGTTTGCCCCGAACGAGCTGGCCCTGCGAATCGACGATGCCCGGCCGAAGGTGATCGTTTCCGCCTCCTGCGGGATCGAGGTGAACCGGATCATCGAATACAAGCCGATGCTGGACCTGGCGATCGAGCAGGCGGCGCACAAGCCGGAGAGATGCGTGGTCCTCGCGCGGCCACAGGCCGCAGCCGAGCTGAAGCCGGGTCGAGACTGCGATTGGGATCAAGTGATGGAGGAGGCCACGCCTGCCGATTGTGTTCCCCTGGAGGCCACCGACCCTCTGTACATCCTCTACACCTCGGGCACCACGGGCAAACCGAAAGGGATCGTGAGGGACAACGGCGGGCACGCGGTGTCCCTTCACTGGACCATGGGGAACATCTACAACACGCGCCCCGGAGAAGTCTACTGGGCGGCCTCGGACGTGGGCTGGGTCGTAGGCCATTCCTACATCGTCTACGGCCCCCTGCTCGCCGGGTGCACGACGGTCCTGTACGAGGGGAAGCCCGTGGGGACTCCTGATGCGGGGGCCTTCTGGAGAGTGATCAGTGAGCACGGGGTGAAGGTCCTGTTCACCGCACCGACGGCCATTCGGGCCATCAAACGGGAAGATGCGAACGGCGCGTTCGTGAAACGGTACGATCTCTCCGGGCTCGAGCATCTCTTCCTGGCCGGCGAGCGGCTCGATCCGGACACCTACCATTGGGCCAGAGACCTGTTGGACATACCCGTCGTGGATCACTGGTGGCAGACCGAGACGGGCTGGCCCATCGCGGCCAACTGCCTCGGCATCGAGCCCCTGCCCATGAAGCCCGGCTCACCCACAAAAGCGGTGCCGGGATATGATGTGCGCGTCCTGGATCCCGAAGGGAACGAGCTGGGCCCCGGCGAAGACGGTATCGTTGCCATCAAGTTCCCTCTGCCTCCGGGGACCCTCTCGAGCCTCTGGAACGCAGACCAGCGTTTCGTGGAGTCCTACTGCAGCCTGTTTGCCGGTTACTATTTTACAGGCGATGGAGGGCACCGGGACGAAGAGGACTACCTCTACGTTATGGGTCGCGTGGACGACGTGATCAACGTGGCGGGACATCGCCTTTCCACCGGCGGGATGGAGGAAGTCATCGCCGAACATCCGGCCGTGGCCGAGTGTGCGGTCATAGGCGTGCAGGACAATTTGAAAGGCCAGGTTCCTCTTGGGTTCGTGGTGCTCAAGGCGGGCGAGCGAGAAGATCAGAAGACGCTCGGACAGGAACTGGTCGGTATGGTTCGAGAGCAGATCGGGCCGATTGCCTGCTACAGGGAAACGCTGGTGGTGGAACGGCTGCCCAAGACCCGGTCCGGAAAGATCCTGCGAGGCACCATGCGGAAGATAGCGGACGGCGAGGCCTACCAGGTGCCGTCAACGATCGACGACCCGACGATCCTGAATGAAATCGAAGAGGCATTTGCCGGGGCTACTTGCGGAAAAAATTGGGGTCCATCTTCTTGAGGGTCCTGCTGCCGGCGGTGTAGTCAAGCAAGATGTTCAGAACGGGATACAGCCAGAGAAGGTGAAACTTGCTGTAATTCAGGATGAGCACCCCCACAGCCGCGGTCAGCATGCAACCAACCACAAGGGGCTGCGACGCCGAGGCGACGATCTCGCCCGTGCTGAAGGAGCCCCCCTCCTTCATGGACCGGCGAAGCCCGAAGCTCCTGTACAGTGCAAACAGATTCCAGAGGGAGATACACCCCCAGGCAAACCAGGAAGCGACATTGTGAGACACGAAATGGAAGAGCAGGCCCGAGAGCATGGCGATCGGAACCGTGATGACGACCGCACCCATGAGAAGCTACCCCCTTTCCGTTCGTCACCTGAATGATACCAAGAAATCAATGCAGTTTTCGAGTCCGGAGCGTCGCCGGCGCCTTTTGTGTTTTTGCAAGTTCAGCCCGTTCTATGGTGTAATAACTGTGTACAGAAACAGTATGAAAGCGAACCCAACCGGCGCTTTGCAGCTGGGACTGAACGATGAGCGTGTCGTCCGTTCTGTTGAGAAATACGCTGAATGTATTCAGAACCCGGCGACTGGTTCCTTGCGGAGTCGGCCGGCCGGCTGAAACTGCCCTTCCCCCTGGGCTATCCGACGCTGTTCCAGATTGAGCCCACCAACCAGTGCAATTTGCGATGTCCCATCTGCTACACGGTCGCCGACAACCGACCCCGAGGCTCCATGACCTTTGAGGAGTTCAAGCAGGTGATTGACGAAATCGGGGACACCACGCTTCTTCTCCAGTTATGGGGGTGGGGTGAGCCGTTCATGGCCAAGGACTTCTCCGGGATGATCCGCTATGCCAAGAAGACGGGAATGAAGATCATAAGCAGCACCAACGGCCACTTTTTTGAAAACGCGCTTGACGTGGACGAGCTCATCGATTCAGGGCTCGACGTCATCATGTTCGCCCTGGACGGGCTGGACCCGGAGACCTACGCCAAGTACCGCCGACACGGCGATTTCGACAAGGCCCTGGCCGGGCTGGAGCTCTTGATCCGGAGAAAGAAGGAAAGAAAGGCCGCCTTTCCGCTGATCAACCTGCGCCTGCTGGTGACCCGCGAGAATGAGGGTCAGGTGAATCAGATGATACAATTCGGCGAGAAGATCGGGGCCGATGTACTGACCTTCAAGACGCTGTGGAACATCAACCACAGCGCGGATATCGAGGCATTGCTTCCCGAGAATCCTGCGTACCGCCGTGCCCGGCACGGACGGGATGGAGATGCCATTCGAGTCCCCAACACGTGCCGCAGATTCTGGAACAACCCGGTCGTCTACCGGGACGGTGAAGTGGTCCCCTGCTATTTTCACACGTGCGACTCGTCCCTGGGCAACATCTTTGCCCATGGCCCTCGAGGGTTTCGTCGCGTCTGGCTTGGGTGGAAGTTCACGCAACGGAGACTGAAGTTCTTGGCCGGGCGCTTGGAGGGCTCCCCCTGCTATGATTGCGCGCTCAATTTTGCCCCCGTGGATCGGTTCGCTTCCCATGCGTTCTGGTATCGTCCCCACCCCGAGTCGTTTGAAAGTGAGACCCTTTTCGCTTCGGGATAGAGAATCATGAGAGAGCTGGAACGCTGGACCTCGCTGCTGAGATCGCCCTACATCATGTGGAACCTGCTCCTGCGCGGCCGTTACGGGTTCTCCTTCGACCTGATGCCTGTGGAATTGACTCACATGTCATGGGCGCAGCGGGTGAATCTGCTCCGCTACGCCCTGAATCTCATGTACAGGCGTTCCTATCCCTGGAGCTTGCCGCTTCACATGCAAGTGGAGCTTACGAATTACTGCAATCTGCGGTGCCCGATTTGCCCTGCAGGAACCAGGACCCTCGGACGCGAGCCCGCAGCGATTGACGCCCAGCTCTTCGAACGGTTGCTGGACGAAGTCGGGCCCACCCTGCTCACGCTCGCTCTGTTTGCGTGGGGGGAGCCTCTGCTGCACCCGCAGTTGGCCACGGTACTCGAGACGGCAGGCAAGTACGTCTTTCTGGCCCATAGTTTCTCTGAAGATTCAGAGCCTTTTTCAACCGTCAGCGCTGGGCCTACTATAGAAACTTCTTGACATAGTAATCCGTTCCTTCTACGCTGGAATCGAAGGGAGGGTCTTGTTCCTGACCGACCTGTTTCCTCAGCATTATTCAGGCGCATGCGCACCGTGGCTTTCTGGATCACCCTGTTGTGGCAGATACGCTATGTGTCGTGTTCGCTCCTCAAGAGGGCGCTTCTTCCTCCTCCAGTGATGGGTCTGTTTCCGCTCAGTTAGCTAGCCGTTCCGGCAGTCCTGTTGTCCCTTCTGCAGGATAGGCATCCGGGGTTGTCTGTTCAGCCGTGACTGTGGCCGGCCGGGACCATTCCAATCCAACGACCTTGTCACTAAGGAGGAGACCATGAAAAGACAAGCTATGCACTATGACACGCTTCTAAGGGTTGCCCGGGCCATTTCCGAGACCAAGGACGTGGAGCAGATCGTGCAGATGGCCGTCGCAAGCGTAAGCAACACGATGGAGGCCAAAGGCTGCTCAATATTCCTTATTAACCGAAAGACAAAAGAACTGGAGTTGGCCGCATCGTACGGATTGAGCGATGAGTACCTCCAGAAAGGCCCCATAAGCCACTTACACTCCATCCGGGAGTCCCTGGAAGAGGGGCCCGTAGCGATTTGCAGCGTCATGGATGATCCGAGAATTCAATATCCCAAGGAGGCCAAGAAGGAGGGGATTCGATCAATACTTGGCGTGCCCATCCTCATCCACGGGAACGTGATCGGCGTCATGCGCCTCTACACCTCCGAGGCGTGGGATTTTACCCTCGCGGATGTTGATTTCGTTCAGGCTGTTGCCCAGATTTGCGGAATGGCCATTGACATTTGCCGTCTCCACAAAGGCTACAAGACCAGCATTGAAAT
>Ga0180429_10003312_pt1 | contig 13064 bp, 9 predicted proteins | sample SS_ome_FD_132428 | JGI IMG/M metagenome (GOLD analysis project Ga0180429, IMG submission 132428) | Hypersaline lake sediment archaeal communities from the Salton Sea, California, USA - SS_1_S_1 metaG | ecosystem: Environmental > Aquatic > Non-marine Saline and Alkaline > Hypersaline > Sediment ... | reverse complement strand
GGACATGGAGCGGACCAAGGTTCACGTGGTGATCGTGACGGGATTGTCGGGATCCGGAAAAAGCACGGCCATCAAGGCCTTCGAAGACATCGACTATTTCTGCATCGACAATCTTCCGGTTCCTCTCCTGCCCGGCTTTCTGTGCCTGCGGGAGCGGGACATGCCCGACATTCAGAAGATCGCTTTGGGCATCGACATTCGGGAGCGCAAGTTTCTGAAGGATTATGAAGCGGTTTTCGAAGGGTTGAGCGAAAGCCGGTTTTCCCTGGATTTGATTTTTCTCGAGGCTTCCACGGAGGTGCTCCAGCGTCGCTTCAGCCAGACGCGCCGTCTCCATCCCCTGGCTTCTCCCCAAATTCCCTTGGTGGAAGCCATCCGCCAGGAGCGTTTGGAGCTTCAGGCGCTGCGCCATCGGGCCACCCGCATCGTGGACACCACCAACACCTCCGTGCATCAGCTCAAAGACTCTCTTGTCCGGACCTTTTCCCTGGTGGACCCCAGGGAAAGGCTGAACATCCAGGTGCTTTCCTTCGGATTCAAATACGGACTGCCCTTCGAGGCCGATCTGGTCATGGACGTTCGCTTCCTTCCCAATCCCTACTTCGTGGAAGAGCTGAGGCCCTTGACGGGGCAAGCTCCCCAAGTGAGGGAGTGGGTGCTCCAGTGGCCCCTGGTGTCGGAATTCATCGAGGATTTTTCCGCCCTGTTGCTCAAGATGCTTCCCCACTACATGGGGGAAGGAAAGCGGTACCTCACCGTGGCCGTCGGCTGCACGGGGGGCAAGCATCGGTCCGTGGTCGTGGCCGAGCAGATCGCCGCCCGCTTGGAGGACCGTCGTTATTCCGTGAAGGTTTCCCATCACGACAAGGATATGGAGTGAAAAGAACGGCATGGCGCAAGACCGTCGCAACGGCAACGGATCCATCGGCGTGGTGATCTTTTCCCACTGCCGCATCGCTCAGGAGATGCTTCGTACCGTCGAGCTCATCGCCGGTCCTTTGGAGGGGTGGAAGGCTTTGTCCACGGAGCCTTGGCGACCGGTGGGGGAAGTGATGGAAGAGCTGCGGGCCCTCGTCCGGGAGGCGAGCCAGGGGAGAGGGGTCTTGATCTTCACGGACTTGGTGGGGGGGACTCCGGCCAACCTCAGCTTGGCTTGCCTGGAATCGGGCGTGGAGGTGATTTGCGGAATGAACCTGCCCATGTTGATCAAGGTGGCTCAAAGCCAGGAACAGTGCGGTTTGTCCGAGATGGCCGAGATGGCCAAGGAATACGGTCGGCGCCACATCTTCCTGGCCAGCCAGTCTCTCCATCCGCGCAGTTGAAAAAGGAGGGCTCTCCGTTCATGATCTTCGTCGATTCCATGGAGTTGGAGGATTTGCCGGCGGTTGTGGAGATGGAGAAGCGCAGCCACGGGGATCCCTGGTCGCGGGCCCTGTTCCTGGAAGAGCTGAGCCAGGAGATGGCTTGTTGTCGTGTGGCGCGACTGTTGGACGATGGAAAGGACGAGCGGCGGCGGGCCCCTCTCCCGCCCGCGGGGTACGTGTGCTTCCGGGAGGTGGCTGGCGAGATCCAGCTTTTCAACGTGACCGTTCATCCGGATCGCCGCCGCCGGGGCGTCGGCCGAGCCCTTATGGAATTCGTCCTCGCCAGAGCCGTCGAAACGGGCGCGAGCAAGGTTCTTCTGGAAGTGAGGCGCGGCAACGAAGGAGCGCTGCGCTTTTACGAAAAGACGGGGTTCAGGCGCGTGGGGGAAAGAGCGGGATACTACGACGAAACCGCCGCCGGCGCCGCGGTCCTCATGGAATTGGACACGGGCATCCCGGACGATCCGGGAGGTATCGCACAGGAGCCGCCATGAGCTACAAAGCCGAAGCCATTCGCTCGGAAGCGTTGAAGATCAATCTCAAGCTCACCAACGTGACCGTGGAGATCGCCCCCGTTTTCCTGGCCCTTTGCGAAGGGGTGAAGGGATACACGGGCAAGGAGCAGCAGGCGGAGCAGCTGCTCCTGGAATACCACCACCAGTATTGCGACTGGGGATACGTGGTGCGGGAGGCGTGGCGCTACGCTTTCCACAATCTGCCCTTCTACGGAAGCCATCCCCTCAACGGCCGCATCGTCTTCCTCCTTTCCCATATCTTTCTGAGCGCTCTTCTGGACTCTCCTCGACGGGAGGTGCGCTCCCTGGCCGCCGACCGCTTGCTCCAGTTCTGGCTGAAGCTTTGCGGGGAAATGGGGCCGGAGATCGCCAAGCCCGTCCCCGAGGATGTCGTCCTGGAGGAAATGGGCAGGCATCCGGAGCGTATCGGAGGCTGCCACGGGGGGATTCTTCGCTTTTACTTCGACGAGCTGGCCCGCCTTCCTTCGGACGCCTTTTTCCATCTCATGCAAAGCTACCAGCAGCCCAAGCAACTGGCTTCGGCCCTCCTCGGCCTTTGGCGGGACGACGAGCCTTTCCGGGAGCTTCGGCGCTTCCTGGATCTCCTTGTGGAGCGCAACGGCGCGTTCTGGCTCCAGAGGGAGGAGCCCTGCCAATGGCTTTTGCGCCAGTGGGGCTTTCGAGAGGGGGAGGATGTTCAGGCTACCGTGGAGGCGGAGGTGCTGGAGGAGATCGAGAGCCGCTGCCGGCCTCTGGCCCACGAGAGATTTCGGGAGACCCTGCGCGGGCTGGAAGAGGCGCGCGGCGAGCCGAGCCACCGGAGCGCCGTGGAATCCCTCGTCGATCTGCCGGATTTCCGGGACGTCGTCCATCTCTACCAGCAATTGCCCCGGGAGCTCCAAGGCTTCGAGTCCTCTCTCGAAGACAGCCACCTCGGCCTTCTCATGCGTCTCAAGATCATGGAGACGGAAGGCTTGGAAGCCATCCACGAAGAGACCCTCCGGGAGATCAACTTCGAGCTGGCTCGGTGGATGCGCTTGCAGCTGGATCGGGAAAACCTGGAAAACTTCCTGGACAAGATTTTCGACGTCCTGAAGGGATGCCTGCGCAACTACCCCGTGGGAGCCTTGCAGTGTCTGCGCACCATCGGCATGGAGGTCCTCAAGACCGACGACCGCCGGTTGATCCAGTTCTTCGTCCGGCGCACCATTTCCGTGGGCTTTCAAACGCCCCAGATCCGGGGAGTCAGCGAGCACTGGCAGATTCGCATGAACCCGTCCCATCTGTTGAACGTGCGCATCTGGCTGGAGCTGATCAAGAAAAATCCGAGGAAGACCCGGGACCTGCTGTCGGCCCTCATCGTGAACCTCTCCCTGGGCGGCATCGCCGTGAGGGATACGGATTTGTTTCAGAAGGACGTCAGCTATCTCCTTCACGCTCCCATCGAGCCCGTTTACAATCTGGTGAAGCAGCTGGCCAAGCTTTTCCCCGTGTACTTCAGTCAGATAGGGGCCGAGGGCCAGTTGCGCTCCGTGTCCACCGAAGTGGACGAGCTGCACAAGCGCCAGGACGTCCTCATCCATTTTCTGCGCAAGCAGAGTCACGTGGAGGGCAACAACCTCATCGTGGGCTTCATGGAAGCCATCATCGGGTTCTGGCACACTTTGGACCGCGGGGGGCTGCGTCCTTTCATGCCCCCGGAAGTCTTCGAGCAGGTTCCCGACTCCGGGCCTTACGTGGACGAGATTCATTCGATTTTCGAGCATCTGTTCAGTCACAACCGCATCAATCACGTGGAGGACTTGCTGGAGCTGAGCGACGAGGAGGCCCGGATTCTCATGGAAAAGGGGCCCCAAGCCTCGGAAAAGGAGAAGGAAAGGGCCCTGCTGGCCATCCGGTTCTATCAGCTGCTCCACGAGAAGTACGCCCTGAGCTTCAAGGACATGCATCTTCATTTGGCCCACGGGGCCCGTCTGGGACTGCCCGATCCCTCGTATCTCATGGAGTCCCTGGAAGGAGAGGACCCCTACGTCAAGCTCGACGCCATCCTGGATTATCTGATGGAGCTGAAGAAGATCGTCCTGGAGCCCTGCGAGCTGAACATCGCGGAGAACATTTACCACAAGCGCCACATCGCCGTGGACATTCCGTCCATGTACGGATCCTACAACGAGCGCAAGTTCGACGCCCTGGGGCTGACCTTCCGGCTGGAGAACCTGGCCAACGTTCTGTTCGAGAACATCATTCTGTCCTTCAACCTGAGCTTCATCACCCGGGCCACCTTTTTCCGCATCGCCAAGTTCATCCCTCTTTTCATGAAGGCCCTGGAGATCGACGGCATCATGTCCAACCGCCTGGAGATGCAGGCGGAGCTTTTCAAGAAGGCTCTCGAGATCCGACGTTTCGCCCATTCCCAGTACGTGGACGTGTTCCGGGGCTTTTCCGAAGCCATCAAGGAGGTGATCCGCACCCATTATCACGCGGTGCACGAGGAGAACCTGACGGCGATCGTCCACCGGATGGGGCCGGATCACCTTTCGCCGCGCTATCAGAGGGAAAACGAGCAGGAGCGGGCTTCGGACCGGGCCCAGCGCATTTCCGAGACCTTCTTGAGGGACCTGGTGGCGCGCACCTTCGGACTGCAGTACTTCGATCATTTCATCACCAGCATCCTGACGACCTTGCGCAATCAGAAGGAAGTGCTCAGCGCCGACAAGCTGGACTTGCTGTTGAGCTACGATCCCGAGAAGACCCTGTCTTTCATTTACGACCCTTCTCCTCTCACCTACGACATCGTCCACCTCGGGGGGAAGGGATACAATCTGACCAAGCTGCACTCTTTGGGGGTCCGCGTGCCCGCGGGGTTCATCATCACCACGGAGTACTTCCGGTGCCAGAAGGTGGTGGACGATTTCGCCCAGTCCAACCAGGACTTTCGCAGCCGGGTGATGGAATACGTGGCGGACCTGGCCCGCCGCAACGGCCGGTGCTTCGGTTGCGCCGAGAACGCCCTGTTGCTTTCGGTGCGCAGCGGCTCTCCCGTTTCCATGCCGGGCATGATGAACAGCTTCTTGAACGTGGGGATCAACGAGTCCATCGTGGAAGGGCTGGTGGCTCAAGTGGGGGAGGCGTGGTTCGCCTGGGACAACTACCGGCGCTTTCTGCAGTCCTGGGGCATGTCCTTCGGCATGCAGCGGGACGAGTTCGACGAGATCATGAAGCGGTTCAAGGACCGCTACGGGCGGAGGGTGAAGCGGGAGTTTCTGCCCCAGGAGATCCGCCAGGTGGCGTTGGCCTACAAGGAGGCTTTGCGGGCCCACGGCATCGATTTCTCCGAAGATCCCCGGGAGCAGCTCTTCACGGCCATCCGCAAGGTCATCGAGTCCTGGTCTTCCCCCCAGGCGGACACCTACCGGCGCATCATGGGGCTTTCGGACCAATGGGGAACGGCGGTGACGGTTCAGGTGATGGTGTACGGAAACGTGGACACCAATTCGGGGGCCGGGGTGATGTTCAGCCACGATCCGTGGACTTCCGAGGACCGCATCGATCCGACGGGGGACTTCACGCGCGGCAACCAGGGGGAGGACGTGGTGGGAGGACTGGTGAAGACCCTGCCCCTGTCGGAAAAGCAGCGCCTGAGTCGAGGGAGCGAGCAGGAGTATTCCCTGGAGTCCCTGTTTCCGAGGGTTTACGGGAGGCTTTCGGAAGTGGCTCACGAGCTGGTGTACAAGCACAAGTGGAGCCCCCAGGAGATCGAGTTCACGTTCCAGGGCAACCGGGAGGACGGGCTGTACATCCTTCAGTCCCGGAACATGACGGCCCGCATCAAGAGGCGCCGTCCGGTGTTCGAGGACGGACCGGAGCTTCGGGAGAGCTGCCTGGGCACGGGCATCGGAGTGAGCGGCGGCGCTCTGGGAGGCCTCGCGGCTTTCGATCTCGAGAGCATCGAGGACCTGCGCCGGAGATTTCCCGGGCAGGCCATTATTTTCATCCGGTCGGACACGGTCCCCGAGGACATCCGCGAGATTTCGGTGGCCGACGGCATTCTGACGGGCAAGGGCGGGGCCACGTCCCATGCGGCCATCGTGGCTCACCGGTTGGAAAAGACTTGCGTGGTGGGGTTTTCGCGCATGAGGGTGCGCGAGAGCGAGCGCTCGTGCTCCATCGACGACCACGTCATCGGCACGGGGGATTGGTTGAGCATCGACGGGCGCAGCGGGGAAGTGTATTTGGGGCGGCATCCCACGCGCCTCGTGGACCTGGAAGGCTGACTCCGACCTCCGCCGACGGGGGTGGAGGATGCGGCCGAGAGGAAAAGAGGAAGGAGGGATCATGAGCTCTGAAGAGCAATTCGTGCCCATGAAGCTGGGGATCAACGGACTGGGGAGAATCGGCAAGCTGGCCCTTTGGGACCATGTGGACCGGCGGTTTTTTTCGGAGGTGGTGGTCAACATCGGGCGCGACGTGGGCGGCAGCCTGGCCGACGCGGTCCACTTCATGGAAAAGGATTCCACCTACGGCAATCTGGAGCAGTATCTTCACGGATGCCGGGGGGGACGGGTGATCGAGGATCTGAGCGAGGAAGAGGGGACCGTGCGCATGAACGGGGTGTTGGTGAGGGTCTTGCGCCGTCACCGCAATCCGGCCGCCATCGGTTGGCGGGATCTCGGGGTGGAGCTGGTGGTGGACGCCACGGGGGCCTTCCTGGACCCTGCGGCTCCCGCCGACGATCCCAAGGGGTCCGCGCGCGGCCACCTGGAGGCCGGGGCCCGCAAGGTGATCGTGTCGGCTCCTTTCAAGATCAAGGACAAGAGCAAGGAGATGCCTCCCGACGCCGTCACCACCATCATGGGCATCAACGACGCGGATTTCGACCCCACCCGCCATTTGCTGGTTTCCAACGCTTCGTGCACCACCACCTGTCTGGCGTACATGATCAAGCCTCTTCTGGATTACTTCGGGCCGCAGCGAATCCTTTCGGCTTCCATGACCACCGTTCACGCCGCAACCAGTTCCCAGCAGGTGCTGGACCGGGCGCCCAAGGCCAAGGCCGCGGACCTGCGCAAGAGCCGCTCGGCCTTCAACAACATCATCCTCACCACCACGGGAGCGGCCAAGGCCCTGGGGCTGGTCATTCCCGAAATGAAGCAGATCGGCTTCATCGCCGAGTCGGTGCGGGTCCCCGTCACCACCGGGTCCCTTATCATTCTGGTGGTGCTCGTCCAGGACGAAAGCATGCGGAATCCCGTCAACCGGGCCCGCATCAACGGCATCTACCAGGAGGCCACCCGTTTGTATCCCAAAGATTACCTCCGGTATTCCGAAGAGCAGAACGTGTCTTCGGACATCATCGGCTTTCCCCGGGCGGCGGCCATCATCGAAGGGCACGAGACCCACACGCGCACGGCGGCCGTGCGATTCGATACGAGCCGTTTCATGAAGTCTGCCGAAGGGTTGACATCGGACCTTGAAGACCCGATCATGGAAATTCCCGTGACGCAGGCGGTCATCTACGGCTGGTACGACAACGAGCTGGGCAGTTACACCCACATGCTGGGGGATCGTACGGTGAGCATCGCCAAGCTGCTGCAATGATCTCTTCAAACAACCACAAGGAGGCTGGACCATGGCGGTAAAAGTGGCAATCAACGGTTTCGGGCGCATCGGAAGAACGGTTTTCAAGGCCAACGCGGATCAGGGCTCTCCCTTGGAAGTGGTGGCGGTCAACGACCTGGGGGACCCCCAGGAGCTGGCTTATCTGCTCAAGTACGATTCCGTGCACGGCGTCTGGGCCAAGGAGATTTCGGCCAGGGGGGACCAGTTGGTGGTGGACGGTCGGGAATACGCCTGCCTCAAGGTGGCCGATCCCTCGTCGGCTCCCTGGCACGATCTGGGCGTGGACATGGTGCTGGAGACCAGCGGGCGCTTCCGGGATCGCGAAGGGTGCCAGAAGCACGTTCAGGCCGGCGCCCGCAAGGTGATCGTGTCGGCCCCCGGCAAGAACCTGGACGCCACCTTCGTCATGGGAGTGAACGAAAGCGGCTACGATCCTCAGAGCCACCATCTGGTGTCCAACGCCTCCTGCACCACCAACTGCCTGGCTCCCGTGGTGGCGGTGCTCAACGACCGGTTCGGCATCGAGCACGCCATCATGACCACCATCCACTCCTACACCATGGACCAGCGGCTGCTGGATTCTCTCCACAAGGACCGGCGCAGGTCCCGGGCGGCGGCCCTGTCCATGATCCCCACCACCACGGGGGCGGCCCGGGCCGTGGCGGAAGTCATTCCCCAGCTCAAGGGAAAGATCGACGGCATGGCCATCCGGGTGCCCACGGCCAACGTGTCCATCGTGGATCTGGTGTGCAGGGTGGGCCGGGACGTCACCCGCGAGGAGATCAACGGAGCGTTGAAGGAAGCGGCCCAAGGGCCTCTCGAGAACGTTTTGCGATACGTGGAGGAGGAGCTGGTGTCCATCGACTTCAACCATTGCCCCGCTTCCTCTTCCGTGGACGCGCCCCTCACCACCGTCATCGACAAGCGGTTGGTGAAGGTGTGCAGCTGGTACGACAACGAGTACGGCTACTCCAACCGGGTGGTGGATCTGGCCGCCATGATGGGGCGCAGCCTCTGAGCGCCCCGTCTTGTTTTCCTTGGCGAAGTCCCCCTTTTTCCAAGGGGGATCGAGGGGGAGGAAGGGTCATGAAAGGTCTGGACGATTTGAAGCTGGCGGGCAAGCGAGTGCTCGTGCGCGTGGATTTCAACGTCCCTCTGGACGGAAAAGGAGGGGTGGCCGACGACATGCGCATCGGGGCGGTCCTGCCCTCCATCCGCAAAGTGTTGGAAGACGGCGGCCGCTTGATCCTGGCGTCCCACCTGGGGCGGCCCAAGGGGAAAGTGGTCCCGGAAATGTCCTTGGCTCCCGTGGCTCGGCGGCTGGAGGAGATCCTCGGCCGTTCCGTTCCTTTGGCACCGGACTGCGTGGGCCAAGAAGTGGAAAAACTGGCCGGGGGGCTCCGAAACGGGGAGGTCCTTCTTCTTGAAAATCTGCGCTTCCACCAGGAGGAAACGAAAGACGACGACGAATTCGCCCGGAAACTGGCGCGGTTGGCCGATGCGTACGTCAACGACGCCTTCGCGGCCTGTCATCGGGCCCATGCTTCGGTGCATGGAATCACCCGCCATGTGGCGGAATGCGCCGCCGGCTACCAGTTGCAAAAGGAGCTGCACTATTTCGCCAAGGCCCTGGAGGAGCCGGCAAGGCCCTTGGCGGTGATCGTCGGGGGCGCCAAGGTTTCCACGAAGATCGGTCTCTTGGAAAACCTGGTCGCCCGGGTGGACCGGCTTTTCATCGGCGGGGCCATGGCCAACACTTTTCTCAAGGCCCGGGGGCTTTCGGTGGGCCGCTCCCTGGTGGAGGACGATTACGTGGAGACCGCCCGGGCGCTGTTGGAAAAGGCGTCCAAGGCCGGCGTCGCGGTTCATCTGCCCGAGGACGTGACGGCGGCTCCGGAGCTGGAGCAGGGGGCCTCCGCCCGGACTTTCGCCGCGAGCGAGGTCCCTTCGGACATGAAAATTTTCGACGTGGGCCCCCGAACCTTGAAAGCCTTCCAAGAGGCCCTGGGGGATTGCCCCACCATCGTGTGGAACGGACCGGTGGGGGTTTTCGAAACGGAAGCCTTCGGCAAAGGCACCTTCGATCTGGCGGAGTTTCTGGCGGGAACCGGGGCTTTGACGGTTATCGGAGGCGGCGATACGGCGGCGGCCGTGCGCCGGGCCGGCGTCGCCGACAAGGTGGGCTACGTTTCCACGGGAGGCGGGGCCTTTTTGGAGCTCATGGAAGGAAAAACGCTGCCGGGGGTCGCGGCCCTGGAAGAGTGCGGGAAGGGGGAGAAACGGGCATGACGGAAAGAATGCCGCTCATGGCGGCCAATTGGAAGATGCACAAGACCATCAGGGAATGCGTGGCCTTCGTGGAGGCGCTGCACCGGGAAACGGGAAGTCCCCGGGACCGGGAAGTGCTTATAGCTCCCCCTTTCACGGCCCTTTTCGCCATCCGGGACGCCATGCGGGCGGCCGGGTTCCTCCTGGCGGGGCAGAACTGCCATTGGGAGGAGAAGGGGGCTTTCACGGGAGAGATCGCGCCGTCCATGCTGCTGGATGCCGGATGCACCCATGTGATCCTGGGCCACTCCGAGCGCCGGCATCTCATGGGGGAAACGGACGAGATGGTGGGGAAGAAGGTCCGTGCCGCCTGGGAGCGGGAGCTGGTTCCCATCGTTTGCGTGGGGGAGAAGCTGGACGAGCGGGAGGCGGGCGGGACCTTCGAGGTAGTGACGCGCCAGTTGAAGGCCGCTTTGGACGGGGTGTCGGCGGAGCGGGCCCGGCGCACGGTCCTGGCCTACGAGCCCGTGTGGGCCATCGGCACCGGCAAGACGGCCACTCCCGAGCAGGCCCAGGAGGTCCACGCCCTCGTGCGGGAGCAGTGCGCTTCCCTTTACGACAAAACGGTTGCAAACGGCATCAGAATATTATATGGAGGCTCTGTCAAACCGGGTAACGTGGATGCGCTCATGGCCTGCGCGGACATCGACGGAACGTTGGTGGGCGGAGCCGGCCTGGAGGTGGATTCCTTCCAGCGCATTGTTCGGTATCAAGCATGAGGAGATCGGGTTTCCAGGATGCAGACTTTACTGTTGGTTTTCCATTTCGTAGCCTGTCTGGCTCTCATCGGCATCGTGCTGCTTCAGTCGGGGCGAGGAGCCGAGCTGGGAGCGGCTTTCGGAGGAGCTTCCCAGACCCTTTTCGGAGGCGGGGGAGGCTCCACCTTCATGGGGAAGCTCACCACCGTGGCGGCCATCGTGTTCATGCTCACCTGCCTGGGGCTTACCTATTCGTCCAACCGGACTTCTTCGGATTCCATCATGGAAGAGGTGGAGCCGCCTCCCGGGCCGGCAATGCCCGAAGCCAGACCGGTGGAGGCCCCCGGGGCCGAGGCGACCGCGCCGAGCGCTCCTGCCGCCCCGGCCGATGAATCCGGGACGACCGCTTCCGAGCCTTCCGCTCGGCCGTCTGACGCCCCTTCGGCGCCTGCCGGGGAGTCTTCCTCTCCCGTGTCCGACGAGCCTGCGGCTTCCGAGGGAGCTTCGCCCGGCAGCGCTTCTTCGGAAAGCGCCGGGACTCCCGAAAGCTCCTCTTCGGCCGCGGGGACGGGATCGGCCGGCCAAGGGGATCGGCCCGAGTAGAGGGCAAAGAAAAGGCTTGCTTTTTCCGGGGGTTTCGTATAGAGTACGCAACGTTTCAGCGCCGAAGTGGTGGAATCTGGTAGACACGCCATCTTGAGGGGGTGGTGGGGAGACCCGTGCCGGTTCGAGTCCGGCCTTCGGCACCAGGGGATGAAAAGAGCCGCGATCCTGAGGGGTTGCGGCTCTTGTTGTTGGCTAGGTTGCACATGGGGTGCATTGGGTTGCGTGTCCGATCGGTTGATCTCACTCTATAGCTTCAACTGCAAATCTCCGTCCCTTATGGTTTTGAATGCGCTCTGCGAGCGAAGGGCATCTCATCTTCCGTGCCGATCTCCACGCCCCGGGTGCCCAGATTGGACGGAAGGGCCTCGCAGACCTCCCGTTTTTCGTTGAGCTTCACCGTGACCTTGTGGATGATCTTCGGGCTGCCTCGCTCCCGGATGACGGACTCGATCTTTTCGGCCTCGTCGGGGCGCAAGGAGTTCTCCCCCGGGATCCGCTTGACGATGGCGAGGCCCTCCCGGACGGTCTCGTCGTCCTCCGAGGCGCAGTGCTGCCCCAGGAGGTACTCCAGCACGTACACGGGCACGTTGGCCCCTTCCTTCACCAGCTTGGCGGGGTCCGTCCCGCACCAGCCGCCAGAGCCCCGGCCCCATGGGCTCCAGCCGCTTGCGGAGCAAACGCCCGAGGCGCACGGTGGTGGCGGGATTCCTGGCCTGAAGGAGGTTGTCCTCGAGGAGCGCCTCCCCCCGGCCCTTTTCGTCGATGCCCTTCAGGAGCAGATCGGCGCCGATCCTGCTCTCGTGGACTTTGAGGGAGCCCGCGGCGATGTCGGCTCTGTATCGCATGGGAGAGGCCCGGTCGCACCCTCCGGTTCGAGGGTGAAAGTTCTCGAATGAAGCTCTTTGATGAAACCGAAGTCGGCCGTTTCTTCCCATTCATGCCGTTTCGGTTGAGTGGAATCGATTCGACCGCCACCCGCAATCTACTCCAACGGAGCACTTCGAGCAAGAGCATGTGCCGTCCTTCGGCGGAACGGGGCTCGGATCGTCCCGCACGCGACGACTGCTCGCAACGCGGGCGGATCCCGGGAAGCTTCGGGAGATCCAGCCCGAATCCCCCTGCCGGATCAACGCGATTTCACGACTCAACGAGGCCGCTATCGTGCCATGCGGGACGGATGATGTAAATCGGGCTTCGCTCTATTGCGCGAGGAGTCGTTGCCTATCCGACCTTTTGTCGGAGCTGGATCGCGCTTCGTTTCGCATGATCTCCCCTATACGCTCGGAAATCTTGAAAAGGGCTGGAGAGGGATAAGGAGACGGAGGGCATGGAATGTTTCCAGGGGAATGCCTCTGGTGCTGCGGAAGCTTCGACAGGCGACGTCTCCTCCGGACTCCTTGATTTTTCGACGGATTCGTTTATGGTATAGGTGTTTCGCCCGTCGAAGGGCCAAATCGCCAAAAAGAGGGAAACCCGTCATGAAAATCCTTTCTTCGTCCTTCCGCTCGCGCGTTTTCGGGGCCAGGTTGGCTCTTTTCGCCTTTTTCTTGCTTTCGTACTGGGGGACGGCGACTTCCGCCGTCGGGGCCCGGGGGGAGCATCCGGGCTCCTTCGCCTCTTTGGCGGACCAGGTGAAGCACGCCGTGGTGAACATTTCCACCACCAAGGTCGTTACGGATCATCCCTTGCAGCCTTTTCTGGATCCCGACTCGTCCTTCAAGGACTTTTTCGGCGACGAATTCTTCGAGCGCTTTTTCGGGGAAAAGCCTTCCGACGGAAGGCGTGCCAACTCCCTGGGGTCGGGAGTGGTCATCGACGAGGACGGGCTCATCCTCACCAACAACCATGTGGTGGAAAAGGCCGACGAGATCGAGATCCGCTTGCAGGGAGGGGAGGAATACGACGCCCAAGTGGTGGGGCGGGATCCCAAGACG
>Ga0180429_10003308_pt1 | contig 13080 bp, 9 predicted proteins | sample SS_ome_FD_132428 | JGI IMG/M metagenome (GOLD analysis project Ga0180429, IMG submission 132428) | Hypersaline lake sediment archaeal communities from the Salton Sea, California, USA - SS_1_S_1 metaG | ecosystem: Environmental > Aquatic > Non-marine Saline and Alkaline > Hypersaline > Sediment ... | reverse complement strand
CTAAGGGCGGCCCACCAAATACCGGCAAGCTCGACCAAAACAAGAGTCGAGCTTGCACTTTTTTTATCCCGACGAACCCTTGCCCATTCTTGTGGCATGGGCATCTTGACCATGTCATTGCGAGCAGGGCTTCCCAGCCCGACGTGGCAATCTCAACCGTTCGACTACCCTGCGCCCTCCTCCTCCAGCTCCCGATGTGAAATTGCAGGATTCTTCCAACTAACGCCGCTGCGCAATCGCCCCCACGATCGGATTGACAAACTGGGGTATCACCCGATCGCTCATCAGTTCTTCGCACATGGTTCGCTGGCGGTCGTACGATTCCGCCGGCGAGAACGGCTGTGTCGGGTCCGGATACTGTCGCACCGCCAGGTACAGACTCAACTGATCCTCTTCCTTGTATTTACCCGTCCGCACCTGGTAGGCGCCCGTCCGTGATTCCAGCGATATCTTCGCCTGCAGCCGGCAATCACTCGAAAGGCTGACCATCACCGACGGATCGAACCCCAAAGGCTTGGCCTCGGGCAACTCCAGCAGCGTCGTAAACGCCGTATCGCGAAACAAAGCCTCCGCCAGAATCTCGTCATGATTGCCCTGGTAATCGAAATCCATCCCGAAAAGCACGTCGAGACTGTCGATATCCAGGTTGCTCACCCCCAACGCAAACGGCACCAACTCCAGCACCAGACGGTGCTGCTCGTCGGCTTCGTCCATCGCGTCCGGGTTCACCACCCCGCTGCATATCCGGTCCCGCTCCACCGCCACCCAGCGATAACTGCCCGCCTCGCGGTCTTCCTCCAGGCAGAACTCGCCGCTGTCACGCTGGTAAAACGTGTTCATCGTCGGAAACTGACGCTGGAGCCGCTCAAAAAAGTGCAGGATCGTGTCCCGACCCGTCGGCAGCTCCAATTCGGTGTTCAGGATCATATTGACGTAAAAATCGTCGCTCAACGATCCGTAAGATGTTGTCATCGTCGCCTTTCCTCAGCCATGCTAAACCGTCACTCAGTCTTCTTCCCTACCCATGCGATTATATAAACCCCTACCAAAGCCTAGCAATAGAAATTATTGCTGCCCCAGAAAGCCTCCGTCACCCCACAAAATACCCCCACCGCCTGCACCGCCCAGCCTCCTCGGGGCCCCCACTACCTTGCTCGCCGGTCAGCCCCGGTCTGGGCCTTTACGCTTGCCTTGGGTACGCCCAGACGCAATTCCGTCACGATCGCACCCAGAGCACCCACCAGGGCAAAAACAAACGCCGCCCAGACGAGCCCCGCTCCCAGACCGGCCGCATCAGGGCCGTCCGCAAGGACCACATGCCCCAGGCCGATGAACAGCCCGGTCACCACCCCCCCCAACGCCGCCTTGACAAAACGACCCAGCAGCCCGGTCGAGCCGGCTCCCAGTGTCACCAGGGCGCCCCCCAGCAACGCCGTCGCCGCGGTTACCCACCACAACTCCTTCAGCACCACCGACAGGCCTCCCGCCGCCCCGCAATGACCAGCGTACCAGCGATCCGCCGCCAGGAAACACCCCGCCGTCACCGCCGCGCACAACGGTATGTGCCACGAGCGTTTGGGCAGGCTCTGACGCGCCTCCGCCAGCAGCCGCATTCGCCGCCGTACCGTCAAGGGCCAATTATAGAAACGGGCAAACACCGCGTGCTCCAGCAACGCACCCCCTTCGCCAAACACCGGCACCACATGCACCGCCCCCGTCGCCCAGTGCGCCGCCATGAACCGCGCCAAAACCGGATAACGATACGCCATCTGAATCGGAAACGACAAATACCCCACATATTTGAAAAAGCCCAGAAAGACCGCGATGTTGTAGTCCTTGAAATTCCGCTCCTTCGCCACCAGATAGACCACGTAGAGCCCCCGACAGAGAGACCCCGGCGAAATCGGCACCACCTGAAAAGCGGCAATAATCCCTAAACCTTTGGCCCAGGCGTTGGGGTCCTCACAGTGCGTCAGATAGTAAATGCCCGCAACCGTTACCGAGACGATCTGCGTCACCGGCAGCGTACACAGGTGCACCGCCAGACTCTTGAGGTACTTCTGTATAAAAGGCTCGTCAATACGCGCCAAAATGGTGTCGGCGTCCTCCTGGCTGAGCATGTGCCGCTCCTGGCCCGTGCTGACCATGTCCCGAAGCCACTGTTCCCGCAGGTTGGCGTTGAAGTACAGCCGTATCGGCCGCACCAAAAGATACGCCAGCTTCGCCCGGGTATAGGCCGCGTCCGTCAGACAACGATGCAGACCCGCCGGCAGCGGCAAAAGCAACAGATGCCCAAAAAATCGCACCCGCTGACCGAGGAGTCTCTGGGCCCGCACCCCGTCGACACGCCCCTGACGGTGCCACCGGATCAGCGCCTCCGCCGCCCGCCCACGCAGACCCCGCTGAATATACGCCCAACTGCCCAACAGCGCCATGTAGTGCCTCCGCCAGTCGGACCGCCCCCACAGACGCCGCGTCAACCGCCCCAGTACGAACAGCACCAGCCCCACCGGCAACGGCCCCGTGACGCACCACATCGCCCGGCCCACCCACGCCTCCGGCTCGCCGAATTGCCCAATAACCTTGGCCAGCACAGCGGTCAACCCGCACAGCACACCACACGCCAGCGCCATCACGCCCAACACCCCGCCCAGCAGCGTCACGACACCGACCAGACCGAACAGGATCGTCCGCAAGCGACTCTGCCGCAGCCGATGCTCCTGGTCCTCGTCCACATGGTTACGCACCCGCCAACCGGTGACCGCGCTGTCGCACAGTGTCCGCCACAACGTCGGGCTACCCAAGAGCCGCACGTGATTGTGCGTCACGTCCGGGACAGAATTACGATAAACACGCTCCGCGTCTTTCAGCTCCGTCAACGCTTCGCCCATGTCGGCAAACTGCTCCGGATGCGCCCCCACGAACGCCTCCAGCCGCGACAGGCTGCCCCGGTCGAACTGCACCAGACTGCCCCGCCCGATGCCTTTGACAATCAACAAAAAATCACCCGGACTCATCGGCAAAAAGGGCAGCAGCGCCAGGCCCGCGCGAAAATCCACCGCCGCCAGCGGCCCTTCGGTGCTCTCGTCACCTTGCAGACGCTTGAGACAGTTCGGCTGACTCTTGCACGTCCACCACTCGTACTGCCGCGCAAATTCGTGCGCCCCCACCTCATGAAGCAGCCTCACAAAGTCACCCATAAACAGCTTCTTGCCCCGGTACTCCGGCGAACCCAGTTGCGCTTCATCCACCGGCTTGCCCCGCAGCCAACGTTTGAGCAGGTCCAGCCGATCGTCCACCTCCAACTGCCACGTACGCCCCTCGACCCACTCGCTGATCTCGCCGCAACTGCCCAGATTCTCGTCCACAAACGTCGCGTGTATATCCACAACGTGACGCTCATCCCCCAGACGCACACCTGCTGCTCGGCGAATAAATTTCTGCCAGAGCGCCCCGGCCCGCGCCGCCGCCGGATTGCACTGCAACTGAAATGGCCCCTGAAACCCCACGGCGTAAATAGCGTCGCGAAACCGCCGCGCAAACCCGCTCGGCGGCACCAGTATCTTCATCGCGTAACGCTGGCCCACCGCCAGAGCGTCCAGACCGCCCTCGACGGCCAAAACGCTCACCTGATACACCTGCCCGGCAAAACCACCCCCCACAAACCGTTCCACCCGCAGACGAACCTGCGACTCAACTGCCGGCATGACGCCCGTCACCTTCAGGTTCAACTCGGTACCGGCCTCGTAGCCTTCAATTCGTCGGGGCCGATAGAGACGCTGGGCCTCAAATGCATCAGCCAGTCGTCGGCATGTTTCCGCTGAATAATCCGCCGTCATAGATCCTCCCTGGAGACTGTCATGTAGAGACGTCCTTGGCCCCTCAAGAGTGTTGCCGCAACCGAGCTTCTCATACAGCCGCACCACTCTCTTGCCACCACCGCCACGCCCAGTAGCCCAACTGCAGCACCAGCAATGCGTAGACGCCCGCCACAACGTCGTCGAGCAGCACGCCCGCAGCACCGGGTATCTTTTCCGCCTGAGCCGCCGGGGGCACCTTGACCACGTCAAAAAACCGGAACAGGAAAAAACCCGCCGCCGCGAAGAGCGCCACCTCTCGTACCGTCGTCAGCTGCGGCCCCAGCCAGACATAGCCCAACAACGCCAACGCCTGGCCCACCTGTTCGTCACTCACGATAGCGTGCGGGTCGGGCCCGTACGCCGCGATGAGCTTATCCCCATACGCCAGCGTAATCCATGAGCCCTCGACCATCAGCACCACCAGCACCGCCCCGATCGCCAGCGGCCCCACCTGCAACAACGCCAGCACCACAAACAGCACCGCCACCACCGCCGAGCCGCATGTGCCCGGCGCCACAGGCGAATAACCCGTGCCCAATACCGTCAACAACATTCGATACCACACCTGCTCTTACCTCCGATCGCTGTCTGTTTGACTTTGATGCGTAGAACCAGCGGCCACCCTGCCGGTACCGAATACCAGTCCCTGTTACTCCGCCCATGTTGAATCCGGTCAAATCTTCATACGAGTCGTCTCGAGCACGTGCTCGAGCTGGTTCACGACCTTCTCGACTTCCGGCTCCTTGAGCGAAAGGATATCACGCAAAGCCTCGCCGATCGCCGGCAGATACTTCTCGATATAGCTACGCTTGAGCAGCTCCTGACGCTTGCGCTTCTCGCCACGCAGATAACGCCCCAGTCGCCGACCGACATCCGACAGCGCCAACTTGATTTCCTTGATGATTTCAGGATAGTGCGCCACCGCCTCCTTACTCTCCGACGTAAAGGGCACCCACACGCTGGCAATGTGCACTATAACCGTGGCCGGGCCACCCGGCAGCGCGCCGCGGCTTTGCGATAGACCGTAAAGTCGCCAGTTCGTCTGCAGAATCGACCGAAACACCGCACAGGCCGACTGTTGGTAGAGCAGCGGCACGCGATTGGCAAAACGCAGCACACGCATCAGTTCCTTCTCGTCGTCGCTGCCGTCGTCCTCATCCAGCTTGATCTTGACCACCGCGTCGCCGTTGCCCCCGCCGTAGGCCAGACCCACTTCGACCTGAAAAGGGTTGCCCCGATACACCGATGGCGGACGAGTGCACGTGGCGTAAAAATCTGCCGACACCACCTGCTTGAGCCCCATCAGCAACGCCTCTTCCCCAATCGGCACCACACAGTTGGTGCTCGGCGCCATGATCTTGGTCTGGCTGATCGCCTTGTGCAGCTTGGACACCTCGGCGTGCGTAAGACTAACAGGCCTCTTACGCGACGACATCTTGGCCTTGTCCAGAATCGCCTGGCTGACCCGCGGACTCACCCGCGAAAACTCGTCGCACAAAAAAGAAGCCATCGTTCGCGCCTTCGTGTCCTTGGCCATCTTCAGCAGGATGCCCAACTCCACCCCGTACGGGTGCGGCTTGACCGACTTGGGCACGGTCACAGGCTCCTTGACGGTTCGCTCGAAAATACGCTCTTGCCCGTCCGGCGTAAGGTATCGTATCCGGCTGTGCGGATTGGTAATGGCCGTCTGGGCAATGTACTCGTCGACGCTCTGACGACCACGTTGAAACCGCGCCTCCATCTCAATCTCAACACGTGTGCCGCTCGGTGACGGCTTGACCGCCCCTTGCTCAGCCGCCTCAGCCGCCCCTAACAGGTCCTGCGCGTCGGCTTTGCCCACCGTATCCCAGTCGACCAGCTCTTCTTTGATGATTTCAGGACGGTTCTTCTTCGTGTCGATCTGCAGTTCGTAATAATGGGCTTCGCTGTGCGGGCCGGTTCGGCTCATGATCTTGACGCTCTTGCCCGTGGTGAGCAGCCCATACATCCCCGCCGCCGAAATGCCGATACCCTGTTGGCCTCGCGCCATACGCAGCGAGTGAAACTTGCTCCCGTAAAGCAGCCGACCGAAGATGTTGGGTATCTGGCTCTTGACGATGCCCGGACCGTTGTCCTGCACCCACATGCGAAAACGATCTTCCCCCACCTGCTTGATGCCCACCTCCAGCTCCGGCAGAATCTGAGCCTCTTCGCACGCGTCAAGCGAGTTGTCCACCGCCTCCTTGACGGCCGTAAGCAGCGCCTTACGCGGATTGTCAAAGCCCAGCAGGTGACGGTTCTTGGCGAAAAACTCACTGACGCTGATTTCCCGCTGGCTCTTGGCCATCTGCTCGGCCTTGGATTCCTTGCCCGCCTTGGCCGCCTTGGCACGACCAACCCCGCGTTTGCCCGCGGCCCTTTCCTGCGTCGCTTTGCCCTTAGCGAGAGATTCGGTCGTGGTTTCTACCGTTTTCTTGGCTTTGGTCTTGGTTTGGCCTTGTGCGGCTTCTGCGCCACCTTTCTTGGCCTTGCCAACCACCTTCTTGCCGGCCTTGCTCTTGGCGGACCCTGACCCCGCGGCCTCGGACCCCTTGACTACCTTGCGGCTGGCTTTGCCCTTGGCCTTCTTGCTGGTGCTTTTTACCTTACCGGTCGTCGAGGCCTCTGCATCAAAGGCAAACTCCATCTGGGCCTCATCCGTTACACGTTTCGCGGCCATCCTGGCCTCCCTCTAACGATTATTCTGGCTGTTCGTATTGCTGCTGCCGTCGCTATGGACGCCCATACGCCGGCATGAGTCTGCAAAAGAGCATACTATAACCACTTGTGGGCCCGCCTCAAGAGAATCTCCCGTCCACCCGGCCCTTGCAAATGGTGTCAGATGCCTTAGCATACCCTTTTTCAGCAATCACAGGACACAAAACGTGGACCAGATCGGCCGGCCCGGACATTCAAAATTGCCGCCGCCCCAGCGATATGGGGCGCTTTTTGGGGCCGCCTTCCTGATGGCCTTTGCCATCCAGCTCTGGTGGCTGGCCCTGCCCTTCATCGGCAAGTCCCTGGGGGCCTCCGACGCCCAGATCGGCCTGGCCTTTGCCGCCAATATGCTCACCTACGCCGTGGCACTCCTGCTGGCCTGCGCGGTGCTCGAACGGTTCAACCCCAAACGCCAGACCCAGTGCGGGGCCGCTCTAGCGGGCTTGGCAGTGCTCTTGATGGCCGTCGTCCTGCCCCTCTGCCGGCTCGGCGTCGCCCTGCCCGGGCCGATATACCTCATAGCCGTCGCCGCCGGCATCTTTGGCCTGGCTACCACCTTCTTCTGGCCTCCGCTGGTGGGCTGGCTTTCCCTGGGGGTCCACGGACAGCAACTCAACGCCCGTTTGGGCGTCTTCAGCATCTCCTGGAGCCTCGCCACCTTCCTGGGCCCGCTGATCGGTGGCTATCTGGTCGAATTCAACCTTTCGCTGCCGGTGTTTCTAGCTGTGGCGGTGCTCCTGGCCACGTTTACCGCTCTCTCGCTTTGTCCCAAACCGCCCCACCCCGGAGCGACTTCGCAGCCACCGCCGGGCCCGTCGCTCGATGGGGCCAAGGCCAGAGTGGACCAGGTCCAGGCCACCACACCTCAAGGGGACCTGCCGCCATGGACCAGCCCGGGCGAGACCTCCGACCGAGAGCTCCTGCCCGCAGTAGGCCCCCCCAATGCCCGGCTCGCTCGCGCCTTTCTGTGGATGTCGCGCTTGGCGCTGTTTGGCTCGTTTGCCTGCGTCGGGCTGTTCCGGACGCAGCTGGCCCTGCTCTTTACCATTGACCTGGGCTTCAGCGAGTCGACCTTCGGCCTGCTGGTGGCCGTCATGGCCGCCTCGTCGGTCGTGTTGTATGCCATTATCGGACGTACGCCGCGTTGGCACTACCGCCTTGGCTGGTTCGTCGCGGCCCAGGTGTTGACCCTGGCAGCACTGCTGACGGTCTCGGTCTGCTCGTCGCTGTGGCTGTTCTTCCTGGCGGTGACCGTCTTGGGTGTCGGCTACGGCTTCGCCTATGCCTCGCACCTGTTTTACGCCACGTCGGCCAATAGCAAACGTTCGACCAGCATGGCCATCCACGAACTGACCCTGGCGGCAGGCATGGCCCTGGGCGCCTATGGCGGCGGCTATCTGAGCGATTTACTCTCGCGTCGCAGCCCCTACGTCTTTGCCTCCGTACTGCTGGGTACCATCAGCGTCGCCCAGTTGCTAGTCTACCTGCGACTCACCCGCCCCACACACACGCTTGATAACGCCTCCACCGAATAACCGCCCGATACTTCAACACGACACCTTAGCCTTCGGACGCTCCACTTGCGTCACAAAACCGCGGGAAAACCTGAGTGATTCCGGCATTCGGCGCATACTGCTAATAGAGCGAACGGTCGGACCGGAAAACCAAGGGGATATTGACAACAAGGGGCAGCCATCGAAACGCAACAGTTGGACAAACAGGACTGGGGGCAACTCGCAGCAGGCGATCAGGTTGTGTGGGGGCGGTTTCTTACGGACCAAATACCGCCGATCTACGCGGTGGTGATGAAACGCTGGCCCAACCGGTCGCTGGCCGAAGAATTGACGCAAAAGACCATCTTTGACGCCCTGCGCGGCCGAGACAGCTATGATCCGGCAAGGGGCAGTCCCCAGGCGTGGCTCAAGAAAATCGCCGCCAACAACCTGGCCTTGGAGGCACGCCGCCGTGCGAGCCAGGCAACGGCGATGAACGGATCGCTGGCTCTGTATCTGGATCGACTGCAGAGACAGCCGTTGCCCGATCAGGTGCTCGAGAAAGAGGAAACCGCCGAGCAGGTACGCCGAGCCCTGGGGCAGTTGAAGCAAAAGGAGCAGGCGGCGCTTAAGGCCAAGTACGTCGAAGGCGTACAGGTCGCTGTGATGGCCCACCGGTGGCAAATGACGGAAAAGGCGGTGCACAGTATCTTGTATCGGGCAAGGAATTCGTTACGGGCCAAGCTAAAGCACATTGTGGAACGAAACGGGGAGAACGTCTCATGAACAAGACCAAAGACCATTTCGAAGATAACATCAGCCGCTTACTCAAGGCGACAGACAAGAACACCGAACCGCCCACTGCCTTTGTTCAACAGTTGCTCTGCGAGGCGACCGCGCAGTTGAGCGATGGCAATGCCGAACCACACAGCACGCATGGTCAGTCTTGGCGGCGACGTTGGCTGGTAGCGGCGGCCACGTTTGTCATCGGCTCAGCGGGACTGATAGCATTTTGGCTGACGATGACCCAGCCGCAAACGCTCTACGCCCAGGCCATGGAGGCGTTGAGAAAGGCCCAGACAATGCACGTGGTAGGCTGGGGCTGGCGCGACGGCGTCAAGACACGAAGCGCCGATCTGTGGTACGAGCAAGGTGTGGGGGTGAAGGAGACAACGTGGGGCCGCAAGCAGACCCGAATACGCATCGATAACGGCCAATATGAATGGACGTATTACCAAGGCCAAGAGTACGCCGTGCGACGCCAGAGTCGAGACCCTGTGGGAATGGTGGAAGAGGTGCTGAACCCGGCAAAGTTTCTGGAACGAGCCCGGCGGGATCCCGCCGGCGACCGCAAGATCGACGGAGTGCCCTGTGAGCTGTACGTAGGCGAATACCCCGCCGGAACAAAGAGGTACATGGTCTGGCTGGACGGCAGTAAACAGATTCGCCGCTACGAGGAAGAGGAGCTGCTTGAGGGCCAGTGGCTCCCGGACGAGTTGATTGTGGTTACGTATGAGGTGCCGGTGGACCGGACGTGCTTCGAGCCGACGTTCGGAGAGAGTGTGCGGGTGGTAGTGCAGGAAGAGGTCCAGGGACAAATCTTCACCTTGGGCGACGCCCTTTATACCAAGCAGGTGATGGGGTTGGTCTTTGCCGTCCATGAACTGCACCGCCAAGGCAACCGGATTTACGTGGCGTGCTCATTGCGTGTGTCGAAAGAGACACTGGAGAAAGTGGGCCGGGACGAGCGAGTGAACGGACTGTCAAATCGCTACGGTGATTTTCAGTTGACGCATTGGGGCCAGCGTGACGAGATGGGGCAGTGGCAAAGCCATCCGTATGAAATCGACACGCTGGCACGTGTGGACCATGACGATATTCAATTCAAGTGGTGCGTCCTGGAGCCAAAGGGCACGTGGGACCGGATGGACAAGGAGTATGAACTGTGTGCTCGCGTCTACACGCGCGGCAAACTACAGGACTGGTACAAGAAGCAAGGCGAGCCGTGGCATAAGCAGTTTCGCCCCCTGGTCACGCTACCGCTGCCGGCCGAGCAGACCAACGACAGGACGATTATCGAAAAGATCTACGCCCAGTTTCAGGCCCTTGAGTCGGTCCGGCTGCGGTCGATTCAACCAAAGCCGTCACGGATGTCCAAAGAGGACTTTGTCGCACAGATACAGCAGAAGTTGGCCGGTGTCCTGCCCATGCGCCAGGCATGGCAAACCCAAGGCTCCGATGTAGTGGTCCGTGTGGTGGATGAGCAAGGCAACCCCATGCCGGGCGTGAAGGTGGCCACTCGGATCATGCAGGACCACGACCGCTGGCGGTGGTTCATCGGCAGCAGTGCAGGCCAAAATGAGCAGGAGCGTTTTGCCACCTCGGATGACCAAGGCCGTGTCCTGCTCCAGGGAGAAGACCTGTTCGCTGAGCACGCCGCGCAGCGATGGGTAAGCCATGTCGTGGCGCTCGTGCCGGAGCAGGGCTTGATAGCCGTGGAGGGGGTAACCGCCGGTGATTTCGGCAGGGAGGTCGTCCTGGCCATGAAGCCGGGTTGCCTGGTTCGCGGAAGAGTGAGCGAGACGGCGTTACGGGAGGCGGGCAAAGAACTACGGAACCTGGAGATAAACGTTTCATGCTCGCGCAAGAACCACGGGCGTGACGTGATGACACAACGGCTCAAGGGGCCAGGGTTTGAGGTGCTCTTGCCGGTCGGGACGGGGTGTGTGCGGGGTAGTGTCAATTACGACCGATCAGACCGCACATGGCTGCAGGAGGCATGGTATGACATTGCTGCCGGTGAGAAAGAGAAAGACCTGGGGACGATAGAGCTTCAGTCGCGGTGAGGGGTGCACAAAGCACGTCCCGTCTGCTATGATGGGTAACCATGGCAGAGCAGGGATTTTTATTTAGTGATCCGCCGGAGCCGCCCCCGGCGAAGAAGACTGGGGCGAGACCTTCCAGGCGGGCTGGTGCGGGCAAGCGGGCCCAATCGGCTAAAGTAGCGTCGACAAGGGCTGGTAAGGCTACGTCGGCTGCACAGACGCAGCAGGCGGCGACTCCGGCCAAGACGGCCCAGTACAGCGTGACACAGCTGACCCGGCTGATCAAGCTGACGCTGAGCGAAAGGCTTCCGGCGTCGATTGTGCTGACGGGCGAGATATCCAACTTCAAGCGGCATTCGAGTGGGCACTTGTATCTGACGCTCAAGGATGAAAACGCCCAGATAGCGTCTGTCATGTGGCGGTCGGCAGCGGGGCGGTTGAAGTTTGAGCCACAGGATGGCCTGGCGGTGCAGGCGGTGGGGCATGTGGATGTGTATGAGCCGCAGGGCAAGTATCAGTTCTATATCGACCGTTTGGAGCCTGCCGGGACCGGGGCGTTGGACCTGGCGTTTCGCCAGTTGGCGGAAAAGCTGCGGCGGGAGGGGCTCTTTGAGGAGGCCCACAAGAAGGCCATTCCGCGCGTGCCGGAGACCATAGCGATTATCACCAGTCCGGTGGGGGCGGCCATTCAGGACATTACGCAGACGTTGAACCGTCGCTGGCCCATGGTTCGCAAGCTCTTGTTTCCCGTGGCGGTGCAGGGTGAGGCGGCCGGCGGTGAGATAGCGGAGGCGTTGGCGCTGGTGAACCGGCACAGACGGCGGCTGGGGGTGGATGTGATCATTCTGTCGCGTGGGGGCGGTTCGCTGGAGGATCTGTGGGCGTTCAACGAGGAGGAGGTGGCCCGGGCGGTGTTTGCCTCGGCGATACCGGTGATTGTGGGGGTGGGCCACGAGGTGGATACGACGATAGCGGACATGGTGGCGGACGTGCGGGCGGCGACGCCGACGGCGGCGGCGGAGCTGGCGGTGCCGGTGGTGGGGGACATGGTGGCACTGCTGGAGGGGTTGCGGGGCAGGTTGGATAAGGGGCTTTATCAGTACAGGCAGGACGCACGGCAACGGCTGGGGGCGTTGGCGAGTCGGCCTTGTTTTGTGCGGCCTATGGATATGGTGCGTCATCGGCAGCAGTCGGTGGATGAGCAGGGGGCCCGGTTTGGGCATATGATGAGCGAGTGGCTGCGGCGGGCGGGCAGGACGTTGGAGGGCCGGGCGGCGGTGCTGGGGCGGATCGAGCCGGGGCGGGCGTTGGATCGGGCCCGGGGGCGGTTGGTGGATCAGGGGCACCGGTTGGCGGTGGTGGTGCGGGAGGTGCAGCGGGGGTGTGTGCGGCGGCTTGAGGGTCGGCTGGGGGTGTTGCGGGGGGCGTCGCCGGTGCATGGGTTACGGTCTAAACGTTTGGAGCTGCTGCATTTAGGGCAACGGCTGGAGCGGGGGCAGGGGCAGTTGCTGGAGAAGCAGGAGCGGCAGTTGGAGCATCGGCAGCAGCGGTTGGCGAATTTGAATCCGCGGGCGGTGCTTCGGCGGGGGTATTCGATTACGCGGCGGGGTGCTACGGGCAGGGTGCTCGGGGCGGAGGAGGCAGTGGAGGCGGGGGAGTTGTTGAGTACGGAGTTGGACGGCAGTAGGATTATTGAGAGCCAGGTGACGCAAGTCCCTCAGCAGAAGGAAGATAGCGATGAGTGAATCGGCGAAGAAGAAGCAGACGTTTGAGCAGGCGATGGGGCAGCTGGAGAAGATCGTGACGGATATTGAGCAGGGTCAGATCGGGCTTGAGGACAGTATCGACAGGTATGAGCAGGGGATGAAGCTGATCGGGCACTGCCGGGCGATTCTGGAGCAGGCGGAAAAGCGGATCGAGACGATCACGAAGGAGTCGCTACCCAAGGAGGAGAAGCAGTCGTAAGAGGCCCATTGCAGGGGTGCTGACAAAAGTGCGGCACGGGTAGATCTATTCTTGGGCGAAAAACGGGGGTGCGTGCGCAATCCTGTTCGGCGCTTGGTTTGCTCTTTGTTAACTTCATACAGCGTTCAGGGGCGTTGGGCGCGGTTTATCCACTGTAAAGAGGGGGGGCAGGTGTTTTTGCGCAGCATTAACCCCTGCCTG
>Ga0180429_10003306_pt1 | contig 13083 bp, 7 predicted proteins | sample SS_ome_FD_132428 | JGI IMG/M metagenome (GOLD analysis project Ga0180429, IMG submission 132428) | Hypersaline lake sediment archaeal communities from the Salton Sea, California, USA - SS_1_S_1 metaG | ecosystem: Environmental > Aquatic > Non-marine Saline and Alkaline > Hypersaline > Sediment ... | reverse complement strand
GCACCGAACTCGGGCAGCCGGCCGATTCTCGCCCAGGCGCTCAAGGCACAGTGGGCCGAGGTCGGTGTGGACGTGACGCTCAACATCGTGCCGGAAAGCTTCTACTGGAGCGAAGAGGGTTGGCTCGAAGTTGGCCTGGGGATCACGAATTGGGGATCGAGGCCCTATCCGCAGTTCTACCTGACGCAGATGTTCGCCTGCGATTCGCCGTGGAATGAGTCGCGCTTCTGCGACGAGGATTTCGATGCGTTGATCGAGACGGCAGGCTCCACGACGGATTCAGCTGAGCTTTTGTCGACGTACACTGAGATCCAGCGAATCCTCGCCGAAGAGGGACCGGTCCTGATTCTCTACTTCTGGCCTCAGCTGGCTGCCTACGACAGCAGTTTCGGCGGCGTCGAGCTGAAGGCGTTTGCCGGGCGGACGGACTTCCGCACCGTCTTCGAGTAGTTGACACGAAGCGCCCCGACGCCATTGTGCTTCGGGGCGCTATGCTCAGCTTGTGAAGAGAATTGATGTCGCCCGCTTCGTACGTCCGGCCAGGCGCGTGATCCGCGACCTCTACCGGAGGCCGGCTTCAGCCGTTGGCGCGACCGTGCTGGCTCTCTACCTGTTTCTGGTCCTCTTCGGTCCTCTCATCTCGCCCTACGGCGTGAACGAGCAAATCTACACAGACGTTCGGCAAGCACCCTCGCTCACGCACCCTTTCGGCACCGACTTGCTTGGCCGGGATGTGCTCAGCCGGATCATCTATGGAGCGCGCAGCGTCCTATCCCTGACAGGCCTCGGCGCCCTGATGTCCGTCGTCGCAGGCACGGCCTTCGGCCTCCTGGCTGGATACCGGGGCGGTCTCCTCGATGAGATCATCATGCGTGTCTTCGACAGCGTGCTGGCCATCCCGGCGTTGCTGTTCGCGCTCGTGATCCTGGGGGCTGTCGGGCCGTCGCGGGGGAGTGTGCTGGCCGTGATCACCGTCGTCTACACGCCGATCGTGGCGCGCGTTGTACGTAGCGAGACGCTCGCCGTGCGGTCCCGAGGCTTCGTGGAAGCCGCGCGCCTCCATGGGGAATCGACGTTGTGGGTTCTCTTCCGGGAGATTCTGCCCTCGGTGCTTCCTGCCCTGTCCGTCGAGGCCGCGTTGCGATTCTCCTACGGCATCTTTCTTGTTGCGTCTCTTGGATACCTTGGTGTTGGCGTCCGTCCACCGACGCCCGATTGGGGGCTGATGATCCGTGAGGCGAGAGATTCCGTCTCGCTGACGCCGTGGGCCCTCTACTTCCCGGCCGGCGCTGTCTCGCTCCTGGTGATCGCCATCAACCTGACGGCCGATGGCCTCAAGCGGAGCCTACAGCGGTCGGACGCCGACCTGTCGCTCTGTACGCGCCGACGTGTCCTGCGCAGCCGGCGAGCCGAAGGGCGTCCCAAGCAGGTTGCGACGAGCGGCGTGACGCCGGCGCTGTCGTTCGATTCGGTGACTGCCTCGTATCAGACGGGCGGCCGCTGGCTCGACGCGCTCCGGGATGTCTCTCTTGACGTCATGCCCGGGGAAACCGTCGGCTTGGTCGGGGAGAGCGGATCGGGCAAGTCGACGCTGGCGTTGGCCGCCGCCCGCTACCTGGCCGCCAACGGAGCCGTCCGGGCCGGATCCATTCGTGTTGACGGCCACGACGTGCACCTGCTCGATCGACGTGCACTCCGGAGCTTGCGCATTTCGGGGCTCGCCCTCATCCCACAGGATCCGCTGGCCTCGCTCAATCCCTCGATCCGAATCGGCGCGCAGGTGGCTGAATCCTTCCGAGGGAGTGTCGGTGTTCCTCGCCGAAGGACCCCCGCTCGCGTGGAGACGATTCTAGAACGGGTTCGAATCGCCGATGCAGCGCGCATCGTCCGTCAGTATCCGCATCAGCTCTCGGGCGGAATGCAGCAGCGGGTCTCGATTGCCATGGCCCTTGCGGCCGATCCGAGGCTTCTTCTGCTCGATGAGCCGACGACCGGTCTCGATGTCACGACGGAAGCGATCATCCTCCATCTCGTCGCTGAGCTCCTTTCGGAGGAGGGAAGAGCCAGCCTCTACATCTCACACGACCTGGGCGTGGTTGCTCGCGTATCCGATCTTATGGCGATCCTCTACGCGGGAGAGCTGGTCGAAGTTGGCGAAACACAGGCGCTCTTCGAGCGCCCTCTGCATCCCTACACCATGGGCCTTTTGCGAAGCATCCCCCGAATCGAGCTCGATCGTCGACTGGAGCGTCTTCCCGCCATGATGGGAAGCATTCCCGGACTCGACGAGATTCCGGAGGGGTGTGTCTTCGAGCCCCGCTGTCCACTCGCAGCACCCATCTGCGCTCAGCGCCCCGCGCTGACGGACGCTACCCTGAGCCGCCGGACACGTTGCCACCGATTGGTCGAGGCGTCCCGGTTCTGGCAGACGCACGATGGGGACTCCACGACCAGGCAGGAGGCATCGGCTCAGGCCGAAGACATTCTGGACGTGTCTGAGATCGTGGTCGACTTCCCCGTCGGGCGAAGCCTCCGCGAAAGGGTCCGCCGAGTGCCGAAGCGTGCCGTCCGCGCCGTCGATCATGTCTCGATTCACGGAGGGCGCAGCGAAACCATTGGCCTGGTTGGCGAGAGCGGAAGCGGCAAGACGACCCTGGCCAGGGCGATCCTTGGACTGGAGAGGCCGGCAAGCGGAGCCGTTGCCGTCGGAGGAATGCCGTTGGCCCCCTTTGTCGGAGCCCGGCGGCGGGCGGAACTCCATCACCTCCAGGCCGTCGCCCAGAGCCCTGAGGAGGCGCTCAACCCCTACCGGACGATCGGCGATTCGATCGAGAGGCCGCTGGTTCGTCTTGAGGGGCGGAGCCGAAGGAAGGCTGAGGCTGAGGCACTCGTGCTTCTTGAGCAGGTCGGCCTGCCGGCAAGTTACGCCGAACGTCTTCCTGCTCAGCTGTCCGGGGGAGAGAAGCAACGTGCCGCTGTGGCCCGGGCGTTCGCCGCTCGTCCAAGCGTCGTTCTGCTTGACGAGGCGACCTCCGCCCTCGACGTGAGCGTCCAAGCACTCGTCCTGAACCAGCTGCGCGAACTTCAGAAGGTGCACCAGAGCTGCTACCTCTTCATCTCGCATGATCTCGGTGTCGTTGCCCATCTGGCAGACCGAATCGTGGTGATGTACTTGGGGCGAGAGATGGAGTCGGGTTGGCGACGCGATGTTCTTTCTCCCCCCTATCATCCCTACACCGAGGCACTCCTTCGTGCGTTTCCGGGGTTCGGTTTGCGTAAGGACGTCGATCCGGTCCGCCTCGACGGCGACACCCCCAGTCCGGTCGACCGACCGAGCGGTTGCCCGTTCCACATGCGCTGCCCGCGACACCTGGGCGATATCTGCCAGCGGACCCCGCCCGTTCAGAGAGTCGATGAACACAAGATCGCCTGTCACATTCCTCGGGAGGACCTGATCACCATGCAGCCGTTGATGCTTGGGCAGACCGCCCAAGGAGGATCCAGCTGATGGGCCGGCTCGTGCTTCGCCGCCTCGGATTCCTCCTGCTGACTCTCCTCTTGACGTCGGTCATCATCTTCTCGATCACCCAGTTTCTTCCCGGAGATGTGGCCCGCATCCTCCTTCCGCGTGACGCCTCGGAGGAGGCGGTCGCAGCCAAGCGAGAGGAGCTGGGTCTCAATCGTGCGGCGATCGTTCAGTATGTCGACTGGGTCGGTCGATTCGTCGTTGGCGATTGGGGAATGTCGTTTGCCTGGGGCACGCCGATCCGGCCCCGGGTAATGGATGCGCTTCGCAACTCGCTGATGCTCGCGGCAGTCGCCCTGCTCTTCTCCGTTCCTCTGTCGATCGGGCTCGGCGTCTGGGCGGGGCTCTCGGAGAACCGGTGGGCCGACCACGTCATCAGCGTTGTCAGTCTGTCGGTGGTTGGGCTGCCCGAGTTCGTCACCGGCGTGATCCTGATCGGACTCCTGTCTCATGGCTGGGACCTGCTCCCGGCGACCTCATCGATCGAGCCGGGCACGGGCTTTGTGGAGGGGCTTCGCTTCCTGGTGCTCCCGGCGATCACGGCGACGTTCGTTCTGCTCGCCTACATCGTCCGCCTCACCAGGGCGCAGGTTGTCGAGGAGATGCGCAAGTCCTATGTCAGGACGGCGACGTTGAAGGGCATGTCGCGGGTTGCCGTGATCACCAAACACGTCCTGCGGAACGCGCTCTTGCCGACCATCACGGTGATTGCGATCAGCATTGGATGGCTGATCGGCGGGATCATTGTCATCGAGAACGTGTTCAACTACCCGGGGCTGGGCCGTCTCCTAATCACGGCGATTGACAATCAGGACTTCCCGCTGATGCAGGCCATCGCGATGGTTGTCGTCTTCGGAGTCGTGCTGGCGAATCTGCTGGCCGATCTTGTCTACGCCGCGCTCAATCCGCGCATTCGGTACGACAAATAGGAGACAAGACGCCGGTCCGGCGCCGCGCAAAGGACACGTGTAGCCGAGACGAGCATGCGCTTAGCCTGTCTGTCCGAAGTAGATGAGCGCAGCGATGACGCCGAGTACGCCCACTCCGATGAGGATCCATGTCGTCGCTTCCATCAGTCACCTCCTTCTTCGGGAAGGTCAGCAAACAGGGATTTCATCTGCCTTCTGTATGCATCGAAGGCGGTTCGGCCTTCACAGGTCAGCTTGACCATTGTGTGGGGCTTCCGATCGACGAACTCCTTGTCGAGTTCGACGTACCCCGCTTCTTCGAGCTTCGATAGGTGCGAGGAGAGGTTTCCCCATGTCAGGCCGGCTCGCTGCATCAGGAAGACGTAGTCGGCGCTGTCGATGACGTACAGGTGGGCAACGATGAGCAGCCGGGCTGGCTCGTGAATCAGCCGGTCAATCTCGATCGGGTCGTTGCCCGCCTCCGTGCGCTTACGCATCGGCGCCCTCTCCTGTGTCTTGCTTCCGTGTCGGATACCTGCGCAAGAAGCGCAAGAGCAGAATCAATCCAGCGGCTGTGATCAATCCCCCGATGGCGAGCAGGCCTTCCGCCATGTCGTAGGGAAGTCCGAGGTCTGCGCCCAGCAAGACTCCGAACAGGAGCGCGCCGTAGACGAAGAGGCGCGGGAAGTCAGCGGCCCAGCCGGCGATCCCGAGCGCGCCGCCCCAAATGAGGCCGATGAGGGCAAGCATGTGAGTCCGGAACCAAGTGATCGCAGGGGGGGCATCGGGCTGCGTCGACCAGCTTGTCAAGAAGAAGAACAGGAGGCCGAAGAGTGCCGTGACCGACAGGAGCGCTGTGACGCGCGACGCGCTCCTGCGGCGCCTCTTCGCAAAGGCCACATACCCGATCCGGGGGATGATCAGCCGACGCATCGATTGCTGGAGGGAGGGCAGTGCCACGGCCACCCAGACCGGCGTCATCCAGGCGTACCCAGTCAGGATCGAGAATCCGAAGGAGAGCCACAGGAGGCCGATGGCGACATCCCAGAGTCCATGCTCGAACGTCTGCAGCCACGCCCTTCGCTCGATGTCGCTCAGCAGCGTCCTAGGCGCCATGGTGTCCTCCATCTTCGACGGGTTCCTCGACCTCGACAGCACCTGCGGGCACATCGGGCCTCGGCGTCGATCTCAGGAATCCGACGAAGATCGTGATCCCGATGGCGAACGCGATGATCGAGAATGCTCCGTAGATGTAGGCGGCACCGAACGCCACCCGCTTCGGGAGTTCGACCACGACATGCATGAACTCCGCAATGGAGAGGAATCCGCCGTAGAGGAGCAGGCGGGGATACTCCATGAAGTAGGCGATGGCACCGATCGGGACGAGAACGACGGCGCTGATCAGGAGCCAGACGCCGAATCCGCCCATGTTGCGGAAGATGTCGAACCCAAGCGTACCGGAGAGCCTCGTTAGAACGACCAGGAGGACTGTGATCGCGATACAGACAGCAAGGAATGTTCGCATGATGCGGGTTCGCCGGACGCGCCTGGGCGCGTACTTCACGCGGCCGAGCCGTGGCATCACGTACCGCTTCCGCAAGAGGATCATCGCAAGCACACCACCGAACTGGATCACGATGAGCGTCGCGATGCGAATGCCGTCCGCAATGGACGTCTGATCGAGGATGCCGACGACGGCCGAAGCAAGGAAAATCGCGCCGAAGAGCGCGTCGGTCAATCCGTCTCTCTGGAACAAGCGCCAGCTTCGGCGCTCCATGCTTTGAAGATCTAGTGCGTTCATCACGCTCTCCCAACGCTCTGCAGGATCTCTGCAGAGTACTTTGTATCGCAGAGTACACTGCGATGAAGCCCGTTTCAAGGTCCGGGAGAACGGGTCAAGAAACAGAACGCGCAAAGCGAGGCCGTATCGAATGAACGATTCCAAGTCGTTGCCCGACGTACGGTAGACTTCGGAGTCTTCGAAAGGGAGGAGCACAGATGACAACCCCGCAGCAGTTCTACGACCGCTCCAAGGAATGGATCGACCGTCTGATGGAGAACAATCCGGGCGCGGCGACGCAGCTCGGAGACCATCGCTTCGACGGCGAGCTCGGCTCTTTCACGCGAGCCGACCAGGACGCACAGAACGAGAGGATCAAGGCCGTCTTCGCCGAGATCGAAGCCATGGACACGTTGGATTGGCCGAACGACGCGCGCGTCGATCATCGGCTGATGCGGCAGATCATCCGGAGCTTTCTCCGAGGCTACGAGTCGGAAGCTCCGCACATCCGCAATCCGGGCCAGTACCTGAACGCGACCACGGGCGGTGTGATGCTCCTCCTGATGAAGGACTTCGCGCCCCTGCCGGAGCGCCTGAAGTCGGCCCTCTCCAGGACCAAGCAGGTGCCGCGCGTCCTTGCGGAGGCTCGGGAGGTCATCGAACCGGAGAAGGTCCCCCCGGTCTGGGCGCAGACCGCTCTTGAACAGGGCCAGATGGCGCCATTGCTGTTCACGATGCTTCTACCCAGCCTTGCCCAACAGGCGGCCCCAGATCTGGTCTCTGAGATCAGCGCGGCGGGCGCGGCGGCCGGCAAGGCGGTCGAGGAGTTCATCGCCTTCATCGAGAACGACGTCCTTCCGAAGGCCAAGGGGGACTTCGCCGTCGGCCGGGAGCGGTTCGACGAGATCCTCCGCGAGGACCATATGGTCGACTACGGCGCCGACCGGCTTCTTGAGATCGGCTGGGAGCAGTTCGAGCTCACCAAGAAGCTGATGCAGGCCGTGGCCTCACAGATCGATCCGTCGAAGTCGGTCGAGGAGATCCTGGAGGACGCCAAGAGCGATCACCCGACGGCCGAGGGTCTCCTGAAGGCCTACGAGGATGCGATGAGCGGGGCCAAGCAGTTCGTCATCGATCACGACGTTGTGACCATACCCGAGGGTGAGTCGCTCAAGATCATTGAGACACCGGTCTATCTCCGTCCGATCATCCCGTACGCGGCCTACATGCAGCCTGGGATCTTTGACGAACAGCAGGACGGGATCTTCGTCGTGACGCCGGTTGATTCGAGCGCGCCGGCGGAGGTTCAGGAGCAGAAGCTCAAGGGACAGTTCAACGCGAAGCTTCCGGTGACGGCCCTCCACGAAGCGTATCCAGGCCATCACTTGCAGCTCGTCTGGGCAAACCGTACGGAGACGATCCCGCGCCGGATGGGCTCATTCCTGGCGACGATGTTCATTGAAGGCTGGGCCTTCTATTGCGAGGAGCTGATGGAGGAGCTTGGCTGGAACGCCGAGCCTGTTCAGAAGCTCGGCCGTCTCGCCGGACAGCTCTGGCGCGCGGCCCGGATCATTCTCGACGTCTCGCTTCACACCAAGGGAATGACCGTTGACGAGGCCATCGACTTCATGGTCGAGAAGGTTCAACTGGAACCGTCGAATGCCAAGGCCGAGGTCTGGCGCTACACCCAGACGCCGGGCCAGCCGCAGTCGTACCTGATGGGTAAGCTCCAAATCCTCGATCTGATCGCCGATCTGAAGAAGGCCAATCCGGATCTGTCGATGAAGGAGATGCACGACAAGCTGCTCGGAGCCGGTTCGCTTCCTCCGCGCCTCATGCGCCAGGCGCTGGAGCTGTAGGCGTGGCTTCGGGATCAGGAGAGCGGGGCGGGCTTCGGCTCGCTCCCTCTTGTTCGATGGATCGGCGTCAGAGACGCCGCGCTTCTATCTGAAACGATAGGCGAACGAAGTGCCCAGCGCTTGGCCCTCCTCCAATCGACCTGCGTAGGACGCCCCCGGCATGGGTAGCAACGATCCTGCCCCGTCGTTCCCTCCGTGCCTCTTGCGCCGATGTGACACCGCGCCTACTCTCAGTCGGTAGGTTCTCTGCACGAGGATCCTCGAAAGGGACGGAGGCAGGATGCGCGCACTTCTGGGAACGATCATCGCACTGGCGGTCATCGCCGCGCCCGTCTGGGCTGACGATCACGGGAACACACCGCTCGCGGCCACGCCGATCGACGTGGGCGCCGGCCTGACGTTGGCCTGTCTGGAAACAGGTGGCGACATGGACTACTTCTTCTTCCTGGCCACGGCCGGACGAACCTACTCGATCCTGACCAGCCACCTCGATCCGGCGACGGACACGGTGCTGTATCTACTCGATGCCGACGGTCTGGCCATCCTCCGGGTCGATGACAACTCCGGAACCGACGGGGGATCCCGGATCGAGTGGGCTGCGCCTCTTGGCGGCGCGTACTTCGTCATGGTACGGCACGCGCAGGCGACGACGGGCACAGGCTGCTATGCGTTGTCGGTCTCGACGATCCAGGTCGACGATCATGGCAACAACTCACTCACGGCGACGCCGATTCTCGTGGGGAGCAGCGCATCGGGCTTCCTCGAGTCAGAGGACGATATCGACGCCTTCTTCTTCGGGGCGGACGCTGGATACATCTACGACGTCACCCTCGAGAAGACATCGGGCGATGGCACCGTTCGGCTCGACCTCTTCCGAGGGGAGACGGCGGACGTTCTGCTGACCGCCCAGGCGAATGGCGGGCTGGCTCGCGTGTCTTGGATCCCCGAAACGACCGGCTCGCAGTTCTTGTCGGTCGAGTCGGATGAGGGATCGGGCGGGTTCCGCCTCTCCATCGAGCAGGCTGGCTACGCCGACGATTTCGGCAGCAGCGCCGCCGCGGCCGAGGATCTGGCTTCGCTCGGTTCTGCCGTTCAGGGGCGAATCGAGGTTCTAGAGGATGCGGACTGGTTCCAGTTCCGTGCGAGATCCGACGGCGAATACAGCTTCCGATTGGATGTAGACGGACCGGTGCGAATGGCCCTCGTCGGACTCGACGGCGAGACAGTGCTTGAAGACACCTCGGCAGTCAGTGAGAGCGGCATTCAGCTCCAGTGGTCGGCACCGAGCGATGGCGTCTACTTCCTCAAGGTCACCGGCCTGACCGGCGGCGCCTCCTACACGCTTCGCTTGGAGGCGACGCTTCGCCTGGAGTCCCTTGGCCAATTCAACCCGCGCGGCTACTCGTTCGACGTTGCCGCTTCGGGTGACTACGCGTACTTGATCGTCGGCGCCCAAGGGCTCCTTGTCGTCGACGTCTCCGATTCTACGGATCCGATTGAGGTCGGATCGCACTCGACCCGCGGCTATGCTCAGGCGATCACGCTCAACGGGACGCAAGCATTCGTCGCCAACCGAAGCGACGGGCTGACGATCCTCGACATCTCCGACCCGATGCGTCCGTCGGAGATGGGTCATCTCGACACGCCTGGATCTGCCTGGGATGTCTTCGTCGTCGGAGGACGGGCCTACATTGCCGATTCCCAAGGAGGGCTCCAGATTGCGGGCGTGAGCAAGAACGGGGATTCGAGCCTGCTCGGGTCCTACGAGACAAGTGCGTTCGCCAAATCGGTCGCTGTTCGAGGAACGACCGCCTACGTTGCGCTTGGTGATGCGGGGCTGGAGCTGGTCGATGTCTCCGATGCGGAGAGTGCAAGCCAGCTGTCGCTCCTGAAGACGTTCGGGGAGGCGAATGATGTCGTCGTGACGGACGGGACGGCCTATGTTGCGGCAGGCTACGGGGGCGTGCGCATTGTCGACATCTCCGATCCGACGGCGCCGGCGGAAGTTGGATCGATCGCGACTTCGGGTGAGGCGATTGGGCTCGCCCTCGTAGGAAACACCCTCTATGTCGCCGAGGCGACCGCCGGGCTTTCCGTCTACTCGATCGTCGAGCCAACCGATCCGAAGCGCATCGCCCAGATTGACACGCCGGGCGAAGCGACCCATGTGTCAATCGACGGAGGCCGCGCCTACATCGCCGACCGTGAAGAAGGCCTCCAGATTGTCGAACTTCTGCAGTAGATCGAGCGCCAACCTTCACTCAGCAAGACCGCGGGGGAGCTGAAGCTCCCCCCGCGGTCGTTGTCGGTCTGAATGAAGCAGCTACGGACGCGGCTCGAGCAGGTCGGCGGGCACGTCTTCCGACGTGTCGGTGCCGTTCCCGCTGAACGTGTTCTCGTATCCGGCGGCCAACGAGAGTCCGTCGATGTAGAGGCCGTAGCCGACGTTGCTGGTGAAGGTGTTTTGCCGGATGGAACCAATCGAGTTTTCGACATGGAGTCCATCTTCCGTGTTCTCCGACAGCGTTGATCCGACCAGCGAGAGGACGGAACGATTGGCCATCGAGATGCCGTCTCCCGTGTTACCGGTCAGCGTCGACTGCCGGACCGAGGCGGAGGAGGCGTCGAAGAAGAGACCGTCCCCGCTGTTTCCGCCGATCGTTGTTTCGATGACCAGCAGGGCGGACCGTTCGACCGCGTAGACGCCGGTTCCCAGGTTGTCGCTGATCGAACTCTGCTCGAGCAGGGCAGCGACCGAACGCGTCAGCGAGATGCCGCCGCTCGTGTTCTCGGTGATCGTCGCGCCAAGGGTCATCAGCGCCGTCTGATGGATCGCCTCGATGCCCCAGCCGTCGTTGGCCTTGATCGTGCTGTTGGCCACCGATGCGGGGGAGTTATCGAGCACGACGCCGGTGGCAGGATGATCGGAGATCTCCGCATCGAGCAGTGTCAGCGTCGCATTGAGCGTGTTCACGGCCACGTCGCCGTTTGCCTTCAGCACCGAGCCGTCGGAGACGACAGTTGAGCTGTTGACGAGATCGAGGGCGTAGCTGGTGTTGTCGCTGATCGTGCTACCGGCAATTGTGATCTGCGAATCGAGTGCAACCACGCCGACGCCGCTGTTGTCGGTCAGAACGCTCTCGACGAACTCAAGCGACGAGCGGTCGAGGTCGATGGCGTCGGTTGGATGGTTGGTGATCGACGTGTCGCTGAAGGCGACGGTCGAGAGGACCGCCTCCAAACCCGAGCCGTTGTTGTTCTCGATCCTCGCGCTCGAGATCTCGGCGCGCGAGTCATCGAGGTTGATGGCGGTCGCGCTGTGCCGGGCGATCGTCGTGCCGGCGACGGTCAGCGTCGAGCTGGTTGCCGTCACGGCGTGAGCGTTGTTGTCGACGACTTCGCAGTCCTGCAGGCTGACCGAGCTTCCATCGAGGACGATCGCATCGTCCGGATGACCGCTCACGGTGCTCCCGATGAGCGTCACACGCGCCTTCTCACTTGCGGTCACGGCCGACGTGCCGTTGTCGGTCAGCAGGCTGGTGGCCGCCGTGGCCGACGAAGATCGCATGTCGAGGGCAGCCGCGTCGTTCTGCGAGAATGTGCAGCCCTGGATGGTGATTTTCGAGTTGGCGGCGTCGATGCCGTCGGATCCGTTGTCCGTCACCGACGAATCGATCAACTTGGCCGTGCTGTCGAAGAGCTGGATGCCGTCGCCGCTGTGGCCATAGATCTGTGACGAACCAGAGATGTTGACGATGGCCTGGGTTCCGACGATGCCGACCTCTCCGTTGTTGGAGATGTCGCTCGCGATGGCGTCGACCGCTCCATTGTCGAGGGCGAAGCCGCCGTCCCGGTTTCCGGTCACTGTCGTCGTCAGGAGAGTGCACGTCGCCCCGTCAGTTCCGTAAACGCCATGGGTCCCGTTGCTCGAGATCTGGCTGTCGGTCAATTCGGCCGACGTGCCGAAGAGGCGCAGCCCCTCGCTGGGATGATCGGCAATCGTCGTATCATCGGCGATGATCTTGCCGTCGGAACCGAGGATGCCGACCGTTCCATTGGAGGCGATCTGCGTGCCGGAGAGCTCGACGGCGCTGGAGACCAGCGATACGCCGGCATCTCCGTTGTCGGTAATCGAACCGCCGGAGACCTTCACCTCTGCATTGACGTCGGCGTAGATGCCGCGGCCCCGGTTGTTGGTCACCGTCGTGACCTCAAGCTCGGCCTTGCTGTCAGTCAGGTTCAGGCCATCGCTTGGGTGATCGCTGATCTCCGAACTGGAGAGGAGAATCGTCGATGTCGTGGCGAGAACGCCATGCTCCGCGTTCTTCGAAATCGTGCTTCCTTTGACTTCGCCAAACGTGTTGACGAGAAGAAGCCCGCTGCCGTCATTGTCGGAGACCGTCGACGAATCGACGAGACGCAGGACGGAGTTGGTGGCTGCAATGCCGTTGGAATCGTTCTGGTCGATGTCGGTCGCGCGGATGTCGGCGGAGGAGTCGACCAGCAGGAGACCCCCCTGCTCGTGGCCGGTGACCTCGGTTGAGATCAACGTCACGCGCGATCGCTCCCTACCGGTGATTCCGGTCAGCCCGTTGTTGATGATCGCTCCTCGCTCTGAGGTTGCCTGGGTGAAGTCGAGCCACATGGCGTGCTCGGCGTTGTTGGTGAACGTCGAGTCGAGGAAGTTGGCGCCGGAGGATTCTGCGTAGAGGCCGCTTCCGCCGTTGCCGTCGACCGTCAGGGTGATGGCATTGACCGACGTTTTCGTCAGCTTCATCCCATGAGACGCGTTGTCGCTGATCGAACCGGCTTCGATGGCGGCGACGGCATTCGTCGCCAGGAGACCGACCCCGCTGCTTCGCAGTATGTCAGTCGACTCCATGCCGACGGCGGAGTTGGCCAGGACGAATCCATCCTCTCCCTGATCGGTGATCGAACACTGAACGACCGATGCCGTCGAGTCGGTGGCCGAGATGCCGAGCTCCGTGTTCGATGAGATGCTGGTCGTGT
>Ga0180429_10003305_pt1 | contig 13083 bp, 9 predicted proteins | sample SS_ome_FD_132428 | JGI IMG/M metagenome (GOLD analysis project Ga0180429, IMG submission 132428) | Hypersaline lake sediment archaeal communities from the Salton Sea, California, USA - SS_1_S_1 metaG | ecosystem: Environmental > Aquatic > Non-marine Saline and Alkaline > Hypersaline > Sediment ... | reverse complement strand
TCGCCGGAAAGCCGGGAGCCTTCACGAGTCAGGACCACGATTTCTACCCCGGCGAAACCGTCGAGAAACAGCTCATCGTGATCAACAATTCGCGAGAAACCGTAACCTGCGACTGCAAGTGGTCGTTCGGCCTTCCGCAGCCCGCCGGAAAAGGGGACAGGACCCTTTTGTGCGAAGCACCCTCCGGGCCGTTCCGGCAAAAGGGTCCTGTCCCCTTTTCCGGCACGGGCACCAGGGAGATCACCGCGGCGACGGGACAGCAGAATCGCATCCCGTTGCGGTTCGGACTGCCGGATCGGCTGGCTTCCGGCAGGTGCCAACTGAGGGTTGCCGTCAGATTCAGCACTGGGCAAACGCAGGAGGATTCCTTCTGGATTGACGTCCTGCCACGGCCAGCGGCTCTTCAGGTGGATACCAAGATCGCCGTTTTCGATCCCCGGGGTGAGACAAGCAAGCTGCTCGACGGCATGGGGCTCCAGTACCGCACGATGAACCCGGAGGCCGACCTATCGGCATACGACGCACTGATCGTGGGGAAGAACGCGCTGACGATCTCAGGGCCGGCACCGGATGTCTCGCGCGTGCGAGATGGGTTGAAGGTGCTCGTGTTCGAGCAGACTCCGGACGTGCTTCAGAAACGGTTCGGATTCCGCGTGGCATCCTACGGCCTCAGGAGAGTCTTCAAGCGGGTGCCGGACCATCCGGTTCTGGCCGGGATCAACGACGGGCACTTGCGCAATTGGCGCGGACAGTCGTCGATCGTCCCGCCCCGCCTGGAGTACAAGCTGAGTCCCGAGTTCAATTACGCGCCGACGGTCCGATGGTGCGGCATCCCGGTCAGTCGGCTGTGGCGATGCGGTAACCGAGGCAACGTCGCCTCCGTGTTGATCGAGAAGCCGCCGCGCGGCGATTTCCTGCCCATTCTCGACGGCGGATACAGCCTCCAGTACAGCCCGTTGATGGAGTACCGCGAGGGCAAAGGGATGGTGCTGTTCTGCCAGATGGACGTGACCGGTCGAACCGAGAGCGACCCGGCGGCCGAGACGCTGGCTCGCAATGTGTTCGATTACGTATCGAAGTGGCAACCATCGCCGAAGCGCAAGGCCGTCTACGTTGGTGATCCCGCCGGGAAGAGCCATATCGAGTCGGCGGGCGTCCTGTTGGATTCCTACCGGCGCGGCAAGCTGACTACCGATCAGGTCCTTGTGGTGGGACGCGGCGGCGGACGGGAACTGGCCGCCGATGCCGCCGCCATTGCCGACTGGCTCGAAGCCGGCGGGCATGTGCTGGCCGTCGGTCTCGACCAACAGGAGGCCAACGCGTTGTTGCCGATGAAAGTCGTGATGAAGAACGAAGAGCACATCGCCAGCTACTTCGAGCCCTTCGGCGTGGAATCGTTGCTGGCGGGTGTGAGTCCGGCAGACGTCCACAATCCGGCGCCCCGCGAGTTGCCTCTGGTTTCGGGCGACGCTGCCATTGGCAACGGTGTGCTGGGCAAGGTCAAAGACGCGAACGTCGTCTTCTGTCAACTTCCGCCCTACGGCATCGGCAAGACGCCGCACAACCTCAAGCGGACCTATCGCCGCACCAGTTTCCTCCTAACGCGACTGTTGGCCAACATGGGAGTGGCCGGCCGGGCGCCGTTGCCGGATCGCTTCTCGACTCCAGTTGCCAGCAGTGCCGGGGCCACCGTGGTGAAAAACGGCGATTTCAGTGCAGGCGCAGGATCTGTATCCGACGGCGACGACGGCATGCCCGGCCAGTGGATATTCTCGGGCTCAGAAGGCGGCACTTGCCGACGCCGACGGATACCCGAGGAAAGCAAGGTCTGGTCTGTTGTGCTGACGTGTCCTCCCGGCGAAGGCGATAAGCGCCCGAGCTCCATGCTGGCCCAGCACGACGTTCCCGTCGCGAAAGGTCAGTGGTACCGCATCTCCTTCCAAGCTCGGGCGGAAAGCCTGGTGGCCGAAAGCGTTTCCATGACCATCACGAACATGGCCACTTGGCGGTCGTTCTTCGAATACCAACGATTTGTGCCGGGACCAACGTGGAAGCGATTCAGCTTCGAAGTGCAATCCAACGACACGGCCGACCGACAAACTCGTTTCCAGATCTGGTACGGCGGCGCCGGAAAGCTGTGGCTTTCCGACGCGCGCGTGCAACCCATCACCAACCCCACGCAGGGCCGATGGCTCGATGGATTCTACCTGGATGTACCCGAACAGTGGGACGACCCCTATCGATTCTTCCGCTGGTAGACGTACAATCGCCTCGTCTGGGCGTCGAAGCAACAGCCCGTCGGATCACCGGGCGTGGAGCCCCAAGGTTGGATGTCCGAGTTCTTCATCGTAATGCCGGCGTCAAAGACCTGATCCGTACAAGTTTCGCGGGCACTTGTGTCTTGACGTGCCGGGCGTCCAGGGCAAGGGTATCGCCTGGCTGGGGCTCTGCGAACGACGGATCGGCGACGAGGTTCTCGCCCGCGCTGGCCAGGCCAGTGGTGGTTGCCAACAGAAGGGCAACGAGCATGCGCGCCTGTAGTACGTTGCGTTGCATGAAAACCCACCTCAATGTGGATACTTCTGTTACGCAGCACAGAGAGTCAGTATCCGCTATTCCAAGCGTTCGGTGGTACCGGCTGCAACGCCTTGGGGGCACGTGCTTCCGACGGCCGGATAACGTACAATACTGGAGTAGTCCGCGGACTGTCACTGCTTGTGGAGGATTGAACGATGCGTACCCGAGAAGCGTTGTTGACTGTGGGTGGTTTTATGGTGCTGGCTTCTCTTGCGGCGGGCGAGGCCTTCGCCGGCAAGCAGCCACTGCTGAGCTTCAGCCGCGGCCAACTGCCCACGGATACGGCCAGCGATGGGGCATCGAAGTTGACGCTCGAGGACGTTGCCGAACTGGGCGGCAAGGCACTGAAGATCGTCTACGCCGACGGCGACAGTTTTGGCGATCGCGTGGCAAAGGTCAGGAACTGGAAGCCGTTCATTTCGCTCGAGTTCGATGCGATGAACCCTTCGCAACAAGACGTGCGATTGAGCTTGACCGTCAAGCACCGGCGGACCACCAGCTATCAGACGCGGGTGGACGTGCCGTTGGTGCTCAAACCGGGTAAGAACTCGGTGCGGATCGGGATCGACGACATGGTGAACGTCAACGGTTCGACGCCGGACCTTGCCGCCGTGGACCGATGGTACATCGCCTGTGACCCGGGAACCACGCCGACGGTCTACTTCGGCGACGTTTGGCTGGTCGGCGACGATGCACCCGCGGCGGCAACGTCCGGTGGCGCGGCGGCCTACCGGGTGACCGGCACGATCGGCGGGATGCCGGTCGATTTGATCGCCAAGCCGATCGGCGGCGCGTCCTTGCCGGCCGAAAGCGCCGCCGCAGCGACGAAACCCGTCAAGACCGACCCTGCCCGGATGACGCGAATCCGGGCGGCCAAGATGCCGGAGATCACCAAGCCGGTGATGTTCGACACCCCCGAGGCCGACGCCATCCTAACGGCCCTGGAGGTCTTTCCGTCGGACAACCCGTGGAACCAACTCGTCGAAGATTGGCCGCGGCACCCTAACTCCGACGCAATCATCGCCTCGATCGGCGCGGAGAAGCCGTTGCGATACAATCCCGACATGGGTTTTGTGATTGTGCCGCCCGACCAGCCGCGGGTGGAGGTGAAGATCGTGGACTACGCGGGCGAGTCGGACAAGGGTCCGTTTCCGGTGCCCGGGAACATGCCCATCGAGGGCTGGCCGGCGCATTACGAGCGGTACCACGAGGGCCCCAAACTGACGCTCGAGGACGTGCAGCGCGACAAGCTGGGCAGCGGCGGCGACCGGCACGGCATTGTGGTCGATCCGGTCAATCGAATGCTCTACGAGTTCTTCGTCGCCAAGCGGACCGACAACGGCTGGCAGGCCGCCCAGGCGTCGATCTTCGACCTGAAGACCAACAAGCTCCGCCCCACCGGCTGGACCTCCGCCGACGCGGCCGGGCTGCCCATCTTTCCGGCCGTGGTCCGCTACGACGAATTGAAGCGCGGCAAGGTCGAGCACGCCCTGCGGGTGACGATCCGCAAGACCCGCCGCGAGTTCGTCGGCCCGGCCACGCATTTCGCCAGCCCCCATACGAACCCCGACTATCCGCGGATGGGCGAACGGCTGCGTCTGAAGGCCGATTTCGACGTTTCGGGATTCTCGCCCGAGGTCCGCACGATTCTCGAAGCGTTGAAGCGTTACGGCATGTTCGTGGCCGACAACGGCATCGAATGGGCCGTCTCCGTGGCCCCCGACCCGCGGATCCCCAACCTCCACGAAGAACTCCGCCGCGTGAAGGGCTCCGCCTTCGAGGTCGTCGTGCCGCCGAACTGACGTTTGAGATTCTCCGAGTGCATCCGGGCACGGGTGGATCGGATCGGATCCACGGTCGCCGAGTTACCGCAAGCGGTTGGCTCGATTACCAACTCCCTCGACAACTGGATCCGGACGGCGGATGGAGAGTTCTTCACGCGATTCAACCCCAAGCTATGGGTGGCAGGCTACTCAGACGAAAGTCAACAACAGGGCAAGTCCGTCTTCGGCGGGCGGAGGCACCAACTGCGAATCACGTCAAGAGGATGGATGTGGGTCGAGAAGCAGAAACACAACGACCACTACTACCGCACGGCCATTGAGAGATTACAATGGTACGCCGTCAACGTCGATGGACACGATGGGTTGGATGATTTGGGAGAAGAACAATGTGCGTCTATGCCGGACTTCTTGTGCACGAATCGCGGAGCCGCCGCAATCGCAATACATGGGGACTCTATATCGAGGACTGCACGTTCCGCGCGGGAGGCGCGGCCACGGACGCCTATCACGGGGCTCGCTTCGTGTTCAGAAACAACTCGGTCATCGACACGCACGTGGCCCAACACGGCTGTGATTCGGGCGGTTACCGATCCACCTTCAGCTACGAGGTCTACGAGAATCGGATTACGAAGGAGAAGCTCGGCTCCTGGAAGGTGCCGCGGGCGATGCATTTCCGGGGAGGCACCGGCGTCGTCTTCAACAACACGCTGGGCGGCTATACGGCGGGCAATGAGGGTACGGCGTCCGCTCCCGCCAGAATTCTTCGCCCGGAAGGAGAGAAACGATGACGTCAAGCTTATCCCTAATCGTTTGCCTGCGCGCAGCCTTGCCGTCGATCGCCGCCTGGCTGAATTCGCTTGGCATCCCGCCCGGGATCTTCCGCCATCGCGGGAAAGGCGAGGGTCGCAACAACAAAGAGACAGTTCACTACGGTTCGCACGGCTCCCACCCTACTGACCTCGAATCATCTCGAAACGTTCGGTTAGTTGCTTCACCACCTCGGGCTTTTCGAGCCATAGGTTCCTTGTCTCGCCCGGGTCGGCTTCCAGGTTGTAGAGCTGCCCACGCGGTCCGTCCGAACGGGGGTTCTCGCGTCGTGGCTTGGTGAACCCGCACGAACCGAGTTGCGGGATCAGCTTCCACGGTCCGACGCGAATCGCGTTGACGCCGCCGCAGTTGTGGACCATTTCGGTACGCGGCCCGCTTTGGTTCGCCTCGACTTGCCCGAGCAAGGCCGGCAGGACGTTGACGCTGTCGAGCCTGGCCACGTCGAGCTTATCGTCGCCAACGATCGCCGCGAGCGTGGCCATCATATCGGTGAAGGAAACGAGGCAGCCGGTGACGGTCCCTTTCGGAATCCGGCCCGGCCATCGGGCGACCATCGGCATGCGGTGTCCGCCTTCGTAGGCGTCACCCTTCATGCCGCGAAACGGACCGACCGACGCGTGGCCGAACCGCTTGGCGTCGGCCGGGTACCAGACCGGGCCGTTGTCGCTGCTGAAAAGGATGAGCGTGTTGTCGGTCATGCCGCGTTGTTCGAGCCGCTGGACGACCCGACCGACGACGTTATCGACCTGGGCGACGAATTCGCCGTAGAGATCGGCGCCGCCTTTGCCTTTGAACTCCTTGGTCGGCACCCACGGCGTATGCGGAGCGGACAACGGGAAGTAAAGGAACATTGGCCGGTCCGACTTGGTTTCCGCATGTGTGTCGATGTACTCGATCGCCTTGGCGGTGAACGTCGGCAGGACATCTTCGTGTTTGAGCCCCGTCGCAATCCCGCCGCCTCGCCAGAACGCACCTTGGATTCGCGTCCAGCCGTCGGTGTAGTGGTTTTGGCATCGCCCGGTCGGCGGAGCGACGCAGCGACCGTCCTCGACGTAATAATACGGCGGGATGTCAAGCGAACCGTGCATGACGAGCGAGCGGTCGAACCCGCGATCACAGGGCCCGCCCGGCATCGGTTCGTCGGCCTTTGTTGGATGGTTGCACGCAAACCCTAGATGCCACTTGCCGACGCAGTAGGTTGCGTAGCCGTGTCGGTGAAGGAGCGTCGCAAGCGTCTCGTCATCGTCGGCCAGCACACAGCCGGGCAGCCGCCACTTGATATTGCCCCGCATCGGATACCGCCCGCTCAGGAGCCCGTAGCGAGAAGGAACACAAACGCTGGCCGGGGCGTGGGCGTCGGTCAGCCGAATGCCCTGATCGGCAAGTCGGTCGATGTTTGGCGTGGGTGTCTTCGATTCGCGGTTGTAGCAACCCGGGTCACCCCAACCCATGTCGTCGGCGAGGATGATAACGATGTTCGGCCGAGAAGCAGTGGTTTCGTCGGCAGCGATGGCGATTCCTCGCTGCGAGGGGGAAAGAAGCATCGCGGCGAGAAGAAAAACACGGCAGAATAACGCCGCAGGGCGGTAGGCTTGCATGGGGTTCATCCGGTTCGCTCCGATGTTGACGTGCCAAGGGTCAGGCCTGTGAGGTAGATACCTATTACCCTACACGGCGGAGCGAACGAGTTCAACTCGCGGTCGGACAGCAACTCGGACGACTTTCCCGCGTGCAGGTTCTCGATGGGGCCGTTGCGGAAGGCCCTGTAGTTGAACAAGGACTACAAATCCTCGCCCCTGGCTTCCGGGTCTTCGGGAAAGGGCGTAACGCCGGAATGCCGCAATCCGTTCTGGCCTACCGTCACCCCGTAGTCGGCAATCGGCATCCCGCCCTCGAAGACCCACTGGCAATCGTCGTACCCCGGCGGCCTGACTGCCAATACCCGGATACGGGGCATAGCATCGACTGAAACACTTCTTCCCGGCGTTCCTGGATCTCCGCTTGTTCGGCGTCCATTGGTCAGTCGATACGTTCGGCCCAGGTAGAGAAACCCTTCGACGTTTACACCTTCGACCTCTTCTCTCCTGCCGGCCTCAGCTTCTTGCTCAGGATTGCATCACCCAACGGGGGGCGTGTAACAGGACCCGGCAAGGCAAGTCCCGACTCCGCAACAGTTTGTAGCGGCCAGGCAAGAGAGGCCCCGTTGAACTTCGGCGGCGGAGAACATTGGCTACTTTCCGAATCGGACGGGACGGGCTACAATGCCTCCATGAAGGTCCTCTTCCTCCACGGCTGGCAATCGACCCCAGGCGGCTTGAAACCAACCTACCTGCGCGACCACGGCCACGAAGTTCTGAACCCGGCTCTTCCTGAAGGCGATTTCGATGCCGCCGTCTGCATCGTCCATGGTGAATACGACGAGGGGCAGCCCGATGTTGTGGTGGTTTCCAGCCGTGGCGGGGCGGTCGCCATGAACATCAACAGTGGCTTGCCCTCTGAATCGTTGATCGAAGTCGGGTCTGAGCACCGGTTGGCTGATGAGAAGCCGCTGGGGATGATGGAGCGGGTGGTTCGTGCCACGTACGCACGTAACGCCTCCCGGCGAACATGGACCGCGTGAGTCTGGAGAAAATAGGTGATCCACCAGTGTAGCCAAGACGATTTCGAGACGATCCACACGATCATCAACGACGGTGCCGAAGCCTACCGAGGTGTAATCCCGGAGGATCGGTGGCATGAACCCTACATGTCTCGGGACGAACTCCGGCATGAAATTGACAGCGGAGTCCGTTTCTGGGGTTGCCGGGTGGATGAGGAACTGGTCGGCGTTATGGGCATCCAGGACGTTCAGGACGTGACCCTAATGCGGCATGCGTACGTTCGCACGGCAAAACGAAGGCGGGGCGTAGGGGGGAGACTGCTGACCGAACTTCATAGGCTAACCACCCGACCTGTCTTGATCGGGACCTGGGCTGCCGCCACTTGGGCAGTTCGGTTCTACGAGAAGCACGGCTTTCGGTTGGTGACGCCGGAGGAAAAGGACCGGCTGCTGAAAAAATATTGGTCGCTCCCGGAGCGACAGGTAGAGACTTCCGTGGTACTCGGCGATGAGCGGTGGTTCGAGCAAGCTAAGCCGACGACGCTGACCTGACCGACAAGTTCTCCAATGTCGAACAGGAGCGTGATCTGGACGGAACGCACGATCGCTATGATGCCGAGGTCGCACGCAGAATGGCGGGTGGGGGGGCAATTGGACCGAGAGAATTCCGCAACCTGTTTCCGGTGCCGGCCAGAGGCCGAACCCGGCAATCGCCGCGCACGGTTCGCCAGCAACGATTTCGTCGCGTTGCCAGATTCCGCCTCTTCCAGCGTGTGACACCCTTGCCTTGTCGGGTGTGACCTTGTGCCGCAGTGTCAGTATGGCTTGAAAATGCCCGGCACTGGCACCGGATAGTTGCCGTTTTCGTCCGGCAACACCGGTGGTTCGGCATCGAAAGCGAACTTTTCGGGCATTTCGTCGGGGCCCTTGGCCACGGCGTCGTCCCATTTGACGACCTGACCGCTGTACGTGGCCATGCGGCCCAAGACGGCCGTCATGCTGCTGGTGGCGCCAAACCATCCTTCGTTGTACTTTTCGCCGCGGCGGATCGCTGCCAGCAGGTCGTTGTGTTCCTGTTGGTGACCGCCTATGTGATCGCCGGAGTACTGCCAGGCGTTCTTTCCGGTGATGGTGCCGCGGGTGCTGGCCACGCCGTCGACGCCCTGGGCGAACGTGCCGCCTTGGTTCCAGCAGCCTCTGATATGACGGCACTGGCTGAACATTTTTGTCCCGTCGCGGTAGGTGAATTCATTGAAATGGTGGTCGAAGATCTGGCCGTGGTCCTTCCCTTTGCGGACCTCGCGGCCGCCCATGCCATTGGCCTCGACCGGATGGTCCCCCTTGATCCAATTGGCTTGATCGATCAGGTGCACGTGCTGCTCGACGATATGGTCGCCGCAGAGCCAGACGAAGTAGAACCAGTTTCTCATCTGGTACTCCATCTCGGTCTGCTCGGGATTTCGTGGGCGAACCCAAACGCCTGCGTTGTTACAGTAGGCTCGCGTATACTGCAACTCGCCGAGCATCCCATCGCGGATTCGCTTTATGGTCTCTACAACCGGGGCGGTGTGCCGGGAATTCAAGCCCACGGCGACCTGCAGCCCTTTTTCGTCGGCCAGTTTGTTGGTTTCCATAACCGAGCGGAAACCGGGCGAGTCGACGCAGACAGGCTTCTCCATGAACACACGCTTGCCGGCCTCGATGGCCGCCTTGTATTGCATAGGACGAAAGCCGGGCGGCGTGACCAGGAGAACCAGGTCGGCGTCGCAGGCGATCACTTTCTTGTAGGCGTCGAATCCGGCGAATACGCGCTCCGGGGGCACGTCGACTTTATCGCCGAATTTGCCTTTCAGAATGCCCAGCGACCGGGCGGCTTTGTCTTCGAAGGCGTCGGCCACGGCGATCAGTTTGATGTTTTCGTTCGGCACACTCAGACACTGGGACGCGGCGCCCGTACCACGGCCTCCGCAACCGATCAAGGCGATTTTGATCTGATCGCCACCGGCGGCGTGGGCATTGCGAGCAACACTCGAACCGCCGGTAAAGGCCATTCCGGCCGCCGCTGCGGAACCCTTGACAAAGTCACGACGATTAGGATTTCGGTGGAACGTCATCTTAATGTTCCTTCTGTGACAATAGGATTTGTGTCTCGACCCGTAGCGGTCCGTGACCGACGAGCAGTGCTCGATGGGAACCGAGATGAATATAGGGTACCACTCAACCACGCGGCGGACAACCCGCCGAATCGGCGATGCCGAAAGAGGCCGATACGCTCGCGCCGGCAGGAAGGCTGACCTACAAGGAGACGGAGCAGGTCGATCTGATTCTCAAGGGGTACTATCCGGAGGACCTCAAGAAGGGCGACAACCGCCCGGCCATCATCCTCTTTCACGGCGGCGGGTGGGTATGCGGCAAGCCGCAGCAATTCTACCAACAGGCCCGCGTGTTCAGAGATCAAGGCATCGTGGCCTTCAGCGCCACCTACCGGCTGATCAACAAGCACCACACCACCGTTTATGAATGCATCAAGGACGGCAAGTCCGCTGTCCGGTGGCTTCGGGCGCATGCCGAAAAACTGGGCATCGACCCCGACAAGATCATCGCCGGGGGCGGGTCCGCCGGAGGGCACGTCGCCGCCTGCACCGCCATGATCGAGGGATACGAAGAGGAAGGCGAGGATCAAACCGTCAGCAGCAAGCCGAACGCGCTCATTCTGTTCAGCCCCGTGCTCGACACCACGGAGGAGGGGTACGGCTCCGGCAAGATGATCAAGGGAGAGAAGACCGATCTCTCGCCGTGCCATCATGTCCGCGCGGGTATGCAGCCGACCATCCTTTTCCACGGCACCAGGGACACGACGGTCCCGCCCGAAAACGCCGAACGGTTCGCTGAGCTGATGAAGGAAGCGGGCAACTACTGCGTCCGGGTTCCCTACGAAGGCAGAAGGCACAGTTTCTTCAATGGTTCCGGTTTTCGCAAGAACAACACGGATGAGGACTTCAATACGACCATGGAGAAGAGCATCGAGTTCTTGAGATCGATCAAGTTCCTGCCGGAAAAGAGCAAGGCAGAAGGGGACAACGCCGAATCCGGGGCTCATCCTCGCGCAGGCGTAACGTGCCCAGGGCTTCGACGGCCAGACAGCGGACGGCCGGGTCCTTGTCGGCCAGCAGCTTCCGCAGTTCCGCGGCATCGTGCGGTGTGGGCCAAGGCTGGAGGTCAACCGGGGCTTTCTTCCAAACGATTGCCGGCGGTGGCGGAGATCGCCACGCCCAAGGCCTGGTCTTTGCGTAGGCCTTGGCGTCCTCAACGCGCGGCAGCAACGAAGACCGACAGCACCACCAAGGCGATCGACGGCAGGTTCGCGATTCTCATGGGATGGCCTCCCTCGCTTGGCTCCAGTCCGAATTCCCCGGCCAGGCCCGTATTATATCGGGTTTCAGACTGGCCGCGTGTAACGAGACTGTAACGATGGTAGGTCCGAAAAAGGGGACAGGCGCCGTCGGCAAACGCCTCAAACGGTTCTCTTCACCCATAGCCGGCGTCCATAATCCATACATTCACGATGACTAGGTTGGGCATCTTTCCGGCAACGGGTGCTCCATTCCACAGGCAGATTCTGAATCCCTTGCCGGGCTGCCAGCCTTGCGGAGCCACCAGACCGTGCGCGATTTGACTGATCCAGCGTCTTGACTTTGCGTGAAAGAACCCCGGTTTCCGACGGGTAACGGCCGGTGTATGGATGAACACTTTACCCGCCCGGCAACTCATGGCGTCGGCGAACTGCCGGTCGGCGATGATGATCAGGACGTTGCGCCTGCGGGGCGTTGCCCCGTCGACCTGCGCGTGGCCGAAAACCCCGTCGCCAGTAGGGCGAACAGAAGTGTTTTCATGAAAGGCATTTTCATTTTCACGACGCTTCCTATCCGAACTCCGTCCAGTTTCTGAACTCGCTCGCCGCCACACGCCCGATCCAATCGTTGCTTCCGAGTTCGAGCGAAACCACCTTTTTCCCGTTGGGCCCGTGTTCCGCAAATCCTGCCCCGCAGCTTGCCGTTTTGGGAGGATTCATTGTATTGTACGGGAAACCGACTGGAAACAAAACCATGCGGGGGCTTTGTTGTATAATGGCAGACAGGCTTGCGCCGCAATTCCTTCGGCCGGACGCGGGCTCGCTCCGGTGCGCCGGTCGCCTCTTTGTCGGTCGAATACCAACGATTCAAAAGGATGAAGCGACATGAAGAAGATCCTCTTATGCATTGGAATGGCGGTCCTGTTGGGCGGGACGGCCGTCGCCGAAAACGCCGGCGAGATCGTCGAGCACAGCGACGTCAAGGGTGGAGTCGCCGTGCACCTCGGCTGCGGCGACGGGACGACCACCGCCGCCCTGAAGATCAACGGGGCCTTCGTCGTCCACGGGCTGGATGCGGATGAAAACAACGTCGAGACGGCGCGCAACTCGCTTCTTTACAGGGGGGAGTACGGCCCCGTCTCCTTCATGCGCCTGACCGGCGACCGGCTGCCCTACATCGACAATTTCGTGAACCTGCTTGTCGCCGAAAAGCCGGACGAGGTCGGCAAGGACGAAATGATGCGCGTCCTGGCGCCGCGCGGGGTACTGATGCTCCGGGAAGGCGGGAAATGGGTCAAGACGGTCAAGCCCCGGCCGAAGGAAATCGATGATTGGACTCATTACCTGTACGGTCCCGGCAACAATGCCGTTTCCAAAGACACGGTCGTCGGTCCACCCCGGCGCATGCAGTGGGTGGGGGGGCCGAGGTATTCGCGCCACCACGACCGCATGTCGAGCATCACGGCGGCGGTTTCGGCCGGAGGACGCCTCTTTTACGTGATCGACGAGGCTCCGCCCGTTTCCATCCTGACGGCGGCCCGGCACACCCTGGTAGCGCGAGACGCGTTCAACGGAATCATTTTGTGGAAGCGCCAGATCGACCATTGGCATTCGCACCTGCACTCGCACAAGAATGGTCCCGCGCAACTCCCCCGGCGGCTCGTGGCGGTCGGCGACCGGGTCTACATCACGCTCAACATCGGGGGGCCCGTGCTCCAACTGGATGCCGCCACCGGCAAAACGCTCCGGACGTATTCCGGAACGGAAACGGCCGAGGAGATGATCTTCTTCGACGGCGTGCTTTACCTTCAATTACGAAACGATCCACCGGGGCCTCCCACGGGCGGGCCGAACCGGCTTCCCGTTTCCAAACCATTGGAAAAAACCGTCATGGCCGTGTCGGTGGACACGGGAGAGACGTTGTGGTCCGTCGACACCGTGAT
>Ga0180429_10003303_pt1 | contig 13084 bp, 9 predicted proteins | sample SS_ome_FD_132428 | JGI IMG/M metagenome (GOLD analysis project Ga0180429, IMG submission 132428) | Hypersaline lake sediment archaeal communities from the Salton Sea, California, USA - SS_1_S_1 metaG | ecosystem: Environmental > Aquatic > Non-marine Saline and Alkaline > Hypersaline > Sediment ... | reverse complement strand
GCGTGCACCTGCGGGTTGATGGAGAAGTTCAGGACGTCGAACGCCGTGGGATCGGGAGGCTCGCGATTCAGTTCGGTGAAGTAGAGGTCCGTGCCGCCACCGAGTGGTACATCTATGAATGCGCTTGCTAAGGCCGCCCGTGCACGCACCGCCCAGTCATCCGGAGTTACCTTGTATTTCTGACTGAAGACGTACCAACAGTCGACCAGTTCGACGGTGTCCGTGGCCAGATTGGCGAACGCGGACAATTGGTCGGGATCGTCGCAGTGTGACGCGACGCGCAATCGAGCGCCGACGGCCCGCGCCTGTCTCGCTGCCTCGTTGATGTGTTCGACAGCGCGAGGATCGACGGCGTCGACTGACACGCGAAGGTGGTCGAGAGACAGTTCCGCGAGGGCTGCGAGTTGCGCATCGGAAGGCGGCTCTTCACTGACGGCCACACACAATCCGAGGCGGGGGATTCGTGTTTCCTCACCGGTAGTCGTGATCTCTATGGCATTGGCCTGGTTCGTGGTCGCGAGTTCAAAGGTCGATGTTCCGGGAGAAAAGGAAACCTCTACCGCCTGATCGATCACGTCGCCTGCGTGCACCTCAACTGGGAAAGGTATGGAGATTGGCGTGCAGTAAGTCTTGAAGGACGCGTCGGTCCAATTGCGGTGATCCTCCATCTCGAAAACCTCGCCGAGCAGGCGAACGTTCGTCCGGGTGCCGTCGGGCAATTCGTGGGTGATGGACCGCATGTCGAGGAACGGCTGATTCGGGGAGATGTCAGTAGGCAGAGCCGCCTTGGTCCTGCTTCCGTCTACGTGTTCGACCTCGACTGACGTTCCCGCTGCTGCCATCGGGTGCAGAACGCATATCCCCAGGCGGTTGCGTAGGAAGTCACCGTGCGAGGTCCCGTGGAATCGGTAGTCGATGCCGCGATCGCTGATCGAGGCGGAAACCTCCCAGTGCAAGGGAGCGGCATCGAACGAGCCGGTGCCACGGACCGTCAGGATGACGCTTCCGTCGACTTCCTCGACGGACTCCCCGGTGATGACGAAGAGCCGATTAGTCCAATTCCGATCCTGGAACACCGGGTAGATCCGGCGCACCGCTTCCTGACCACGCCAGCGGATATCGCGAAGATCCGCACCATCGATGGTGACACTGATGTCGCCTACGACGATGGTGTGTGGTTGCGTCACAGCATGCTTCCGGCCTGGTACGGCTCACCGGTATCCAGGGATTGGTAGGCACCGAGGGTGAGGTCCAAGACGCGCAGAGTGTCGGCACCACTTGTTTCGGGCGTCTCTCCGGTTTGCAGACAGTGGATCCAGTGCCGCTGCACATTCACCACGCTGTCTTGAATGCAGTTCCAGGGAACCGACGCCCATGGATGCTCAGGGATCTGCAGGGTTTCCTCGCGAACACCCTCCGGTGAGACCACCTGTAGGTGGTAGTCCGGCCCAAGGGTGACGGTGCCCTCGGTGCCTTCGATCGTGACGAAGGTCTGAGGATAGGTGCTGTGGTCGGACTTCGATTCGTAGCTGGTGTCGACAACGCAGGTGGCCCCCGGAAGCCCGAGCACGATCGTCGCGACATCCTCGCCCTTGATCTTGGGATTCACCCGAATCGCCTCGGTGAACAGCCGTTCGGGTTCACCGAGGAAGAAGCGCGTCAAATCGAATTGGTGGACGGAGACGTCGGCGATGATCATTCGCTCTGCGTCCATGCACCATGGTTGCGCAGAGTAGACGTCGTGCGCTGTCCGGAAGCTAATGCGACCGAAGAACGGTCGCCCGATAGCTCCGCTGTCGAGCACCTCCTTCACTTTGCGCATCGGGTATTGGAATCGAAAGTTCTCGTGGACCATAAAAGGCAGATCCGCATCTGCCATTGCCTGCACCATCGCCTTGGCATCGTCCATATCCCACGCGAGCGGCTTCTGGCAGATCGCTGCAACGCGGTGCTGAGCTGCTAGCTCCACCATCATCCGATGCGTGGGGGGAGTGGTGGCGATGTCGACGAAGTCGAGGTCCTCGCGTTCGAAGAGCTCGGCGGCGTCGGTATAGGGAGTCCCACCGAACTGCGTGGCTGCAGCAACCGCGTTCTCGTAGTTGATGTCGCAGGTGGCGACCAGTTCGACCTCGGACATCTCAGACCATGCCTGCAGATGGTTCTGGGCGAAGAATCCGCAACCGATGAGAGCGAAACGCAAAGGCTGCGTCACAGTTCCACCTCTCGTTCAGGATCAAGGATCCATTCACTCCACGATCCGACGTACATGCGGGCACCTGGGAGCCCAGCGTGCTCCATGGCCAGGACGTTCTGTGCTGCCGTCACGCCCGATCCGCAGTAGAAGATGATTTCGTCCGGATTGCGTCCCGCGCGCAAGATGTCGTAATGCTCGCGGAGTTGCACCGGGCTTCGAAATGTCCCGCTCTCGGTGAGGGTCTCGGCACGGTCGGCCAATCCCGCACCCTTGATGTGCCCCCGCACAGGGTCGTAGTACTTGCCCTGGCCGTGATAGCCCTCCGGTCCGCGGGAATCGAAGACAGGAGTGGGTTGGGATTCGCGCACGGCATCGACGTCATCGATATCGGCGAGCATCCCAGGCCGTTCAGCTAGTTCGAACGACGACGACGGCAGCGGTGGATCGGTGACCTCGCTGGTGAGTGGGAAACCCTCTGCCTCCCAGGCTGGAAGGCCTCCGTCCAACACGGCAACCGCATCGTGGCCCACCCACCGGAGCATGAACCACACGCGGGCCGCGGCCATCAGTCCGCGATCAGCGTCGTAGACGACAACTTGCGACGACGGTCCGATGCCCCAACTGCGCACGGTCTCGGCGAAGTCCTGCGCGGTGGGGAAGGGGCGTCGTCCGGTCTTTCCTTCAATGATGGGTCCAGCCAGGTGTCGCGCAAGATCAGCACGCTGGGCGCCCGGGATATGGCCGTCGACGTAAGCCCGATCACCCCACGCTTCGTCATCCAGGGAAAAACGTGCATCGAGGATCACAAGTTCGGTTTTTGATTCCTGCAGTTCGCGCAGCTGTGCGGCATCGATGATGGTCCGGTACGTCACGTCGTGGCCTTTCGATGGTCTGCGGCGTTGCGCCAGTCGTACCCCCGCTCAGTGTTGGTTCCTAGACTACGAGGATGGCCAATCCCTCGCAGATGAAGCCCAGGAGTTTTCTCGTTACCGATGGACCTGACCGCGCACCGAACCGGGGGATGTTGCGCGCGCTGGGCATGGACGATTCGGATTTCGAGAAACCGCAAATCGGAATCGCTAACAGCTACAACAGGATCACTCCGTGCAACATGTCCTTGCGCGATGTCGCAATCGGCGTCGCGCAGGGCATCGAAGCCGGCGGCGGATTTCCGATGGAATTCGGGACCATAACCGTCTCGGACGTCATCTCCATGGGGCATGAGGGAATGCACTTCTCGCTTGTCAGTCGGGAGGTGATCGCCGATTCCGTCGAAACCGTCGTCGAAGCCGAGCGCCTCGACGGCATGGTGACCTTGGTGGGCTGCGATAAGTCCATTCCGGCGATGATGATGGCCGCTGGTCGACTCGACATCGCCTCGGTTCTGCTCTACGCCGGATCGTTGTTGCCCGGCCACGTGAAGTTGACGGATGGAACAGAGGAAACCGTCAATATCGTCACGGCCTTCGAGGCGGTCGGCGCTCGTGCCCGCGGATTGATGAGCGATGAAGATGTCGATCGGATCGAGCGTGCAGTCTGCCCGAGCGCCGGCACCTGTGGGGGTATGTACACGGCGAACACGATGGCTAGCGCAGCTGAGGCGATGGGTTTATCGCTGCTGGGTTCATCGTCGCCGCCGGCGGTGGATGCCCGGCGTGACAACTTGGCACGACGAAGCGGTGAGGCCGCCGTAGGGATGATTCGCCAGGGAATCACCGCGCGGGACATCATCACCAAGCAATCGCTGGAGAACGCGATCGCCATCATCATGGCGATGGGCGGTTCGACCAACGCGGTGCTTCACCTCCCGGCCATCGCGCACGAGGTTGGCATCGACCTTGGCTTGGAGGACTTCCATCGGATCGGATCCAAGGTCCCGCACATAGCGGACTTGAAGCCTTTCGGGGCCAATCTGATGTTCGACCTCGACCAAGTGGGCGGGGTGCCGGTGGTGTTGCAAGCGCTCCTCGATGAAGGACTCCTCCACGGGGATTGTCTGACCGTCACGGGCAAGACCATGGCCGAGAACCTTGCCGAATGGGCACCGCCGGCTCCAGACGGGGATGTGGTGCGGTCCTTTGCAGATCCGTTGGGTGCAACCGGAGGGATCACGATCCTGTCTGGTTCCCTAGCCCCGGAAGGTGCCGTCGTGAAGAACGCAGGTGTCCCAGTCGACGTATTCGAGGGCACGGCGCGAGTGTTCGAGCGCGAGCAGGCCGCGATGGCTGCGTTGGAGAACGGCACTATCCAAGCCGGGGACGTCGTGGTGGTCCGCTACGAGGGGCCGAAGGGCGGTCCGGGGATGCGCGAAATGTTGATGATCACCGGTGCAATCAAGGGTGCGGGGCTGGGAAAGGACGTGTTGCTGATAACCGATGGGCGCTTCTCGGGCGGTACGACGGGCCTATGTGTCGGGCACGTCTCTCCCGAAGCGGTGGATGGCGGTCCGATCGGGTTGGTGCGCGACGGTGATCGTATTCGGATCGATATTCCCAATCGGACCCTGGATGTGCTGGTGGATGAGGCCGAGCTCGACGTGCGGAAGGCGTCGTTCGAACCGCTGCCTCCTCGCTATTCGCGCGGAGTGCTGGCGAAGTACGCCAAGTTGGTGGGCAGCGCGTCGAAGGGGGCGGTCACCGGCTGACCACGGTCCGTCCTAGGTGCCGGGGGATTCCCCGTGATCCCCCAAACCGAGGAAAGCAGCGGTGAATTCCTCAGCGTGTGGGAAATGGCCTGCCGGAGAGAGTTCGTGCGGCCCAGTGGTGACAGATGGGACACGGGGGGCTACAGTTCTCTCGTGACCAACGGCACAGTACGAATTCTCGTAGTACCCAGGCGCGCCAGCTGACGCACACGTCATCGGCGCGCTCCCTCCTACCCACCCGGGTGTGGAGGGTTTTTCATTGAGAAGCGCATGAGCGAGAAGAAGGCAGGGAAGCAAGCGATGGGCGAGCAGATCACCGGAGCCGAGAGCCTGGTTCGATCCCTCGAGGCGGCCGAGGCCGATGTCGTATTCGGTATCCCCGGTGGGGCGATCCTCCCGGCGTACGACCCCTTGATGGACTCCACCAAGGTCAGGCACATCCTCGTGCGCCACGAACAGGCAGCTGGGCACGCCGCCGAGGGCTATGCGGCCGCCACTGGACGGGTTGGCGTGTGCATGGCCACCAGCGGCCCGGGGGCGACCAACCTCGTCACGCCGATCGCGGACGCGCACATGGACTCAGTTCCTATGGTCGCCATCACCGGCCAGGTCCCCAGCGCGGCCATCGGCACCGACGCATTCCAGGAAGCCGACATCCGCGGCATCACGATGCCCATCACCAAGCACAACTATCTGGTGACCAACCCCGACGACATCCCGCAGGCGGTAGCCGAGGCATTCCACCTCGCCGCTACCGGACGCCCGGGTCCGGTCCTGGTGGACATCTCCAAGGACGCGCTGCAGGCGCAAACCGAGTTCTCGTGGCCGACCGAACTCGACTTGCCCGGCTATCACCCGACCACTCGGCCGCACTCCAAACAGATTCGCGAGGCCGCGCGGGCGATCTTGGCGTCGCGCCAGCCGGTGCTTTACGTGGGCGGGGGAGTCATCCGCGCCGGAGCTAGCCCGGCGCTCAAGCGCCTGGCCGAACTCACCGGTATTCCGGTGGTAACTACCTTGATGGCCCGCGGCGCCTTCCCCGATTCCCATCCCCAGAACCTCGGCATGCCCGGCATGCACGGCACTGTGGCGGCGGTGGGTGCGCTGCAAAAGTCGGACCTGTTGATCACCCTCGGCGCCCGGTTCGATGATCGCGTCACCGGGAAGTTGTCGAGCTTCGCCCCGAAGGCATCGGTGATCCACGCCGACATCGACCCGGCTGAGATCGGCAAGAACCGCCATGCCGACATCCCGATCGTCGGCGATGTCGCCGAGGTGATCCCCGAACTGATCACGGCAATCGAAGCCGAGATCGGGGAAGGTGCCACACCGGAATACAGCGACTGGTGGGTGCAACTGAACCGCCTCCGTGACACCTACCCGCTTGGCTACGACCTCCCCGACGACGGCACCTTGTCGCCGCAGTACGTGATCGAGCGACTCGGGGCGATATCCGGCCCCGACTCCATCTACACGGCAGGTGTCGGCCAGCATCAAATGTGGGCCGCGCAGTTCATCGGCTACGAACACCCAGGCACGTGGCTGAATTCCGGGGGGTTGGGCACGATGGGCTACGCCGTTCCCGCGGCCATGGGCGCGAAGGTCGGTCGGCCCGACACCACCGTGTGGGCGGTCGATGGCGATGGCTGCTTCCAGATGACGAATCAGGAGTTGGCTACCTGCTCCATCAACAACATTCCGATCAAGGTGGCGCTCATCAACAACGCCAGCTTGGGCATGGTCCGTCAGTGGCAGACGTTGTTCTACAACGAGCGCTATTCGAACACCGATCTGCACTCGCACTCGTTCCCTGACTTCGTGAAGCTTGCGGAGGCCTACGGGTGTTACGGGCTGCAGGCGACGTCCGCTGAGGAAGTCGACGGCATCATCGAAAAGGCGATGGGCATGAACGACGCCCCCGTGGTGATCGATTTCCGCGTGCACAAGGACGCCATGGTCTGGCCGATGGTCGCTGCTGGAACTAGCAACGACGACATCATGGTGGCCCGCGCCATGGCTCCCGAGTGGGGAAGTGACGACTGATGTCCCGACACACATTGTCAGTACTCGTGGAGGACAAGCCCGGTGTGCTCGCACGGGTCGCGAGTTTGTTCTCCCGACGCGGGTTCAACATCGAATCTCTCGCAGTGGGGCCCACCGAACTGCCCGAGGTCTCGCGGATGACCATCGTGGTCAACGTTGATCGCTTGCCACTTGAGCAGGTAACGAAGCAGTTGAACAAGTTGATCAACGTACTCAAGATCGTCGAGCTCGAAGAAGAGTCTTCCGTTCAGCGGGAAATCATGCTGGTCAAGGTGAAGGCGAATCTCGACACCCGCTCGCACATCCTCGAAACCGTGCAGCTGTTCCGGGCCAAGGTGGTTGACGTCAGCAACGATGCAGTGACCATCGAAGCAACTGGCGCACACGACAAGCTCGAAGCGCTGCTGCGCGTACTCGAACCCTTCGGTGTCACCGAGCTCGTCAAATCCGGTCTCGTTGCGGTTGGGCGTGGCTCGCGTTCCATCAGCGAGCGCACCTTGCGACCTGTCGACCGGACCGCGTAGCGCTGCGTGCGCCCGCTAACCTTCCACCACCCACGAATCAAGGAGTGAGCCACTGTGGCTGAGATGTTCTACGACGACGACGCCGACCTCTCGATCATCCAGAACCGGGTGGTAGCCGTGATGGGCTTCGGCAGCCAGGGCCACGCGCATGCGCTGTCGCTGCGCGATTCGGGGGTGGACGTGCGCGTCGGGCTTCCCGAGGGTTCCAAGTCTCGAGCCAAGGCGGAGGAAGAGGGCTTGCGCGTCGTGGATCCCGCCACCGCGGCGGCTGAGGCTGACGTCATCATGGTCCTGGTTCCGGACCCCGCGCAAAAGAAGCTCTACAAGGACGCCATCGAGCCGAACCTCCAAGACGGCGATGCGCTGTTTTTCGCCCACGGTTTCAATATCCGTTTCGGTTTCGTCAAGCCGCCGGCCAACGTCGATGTCTGCATGGTCGCACCGAAGGGCCCCGGTCACCTGGTGCGGCGTGAGTACGTCGCTGGTCGCGGTGTTCCGGTGCTTGTCGCTGTCGAGCAGGATGCGACCGGCAACGCCTGGCCACTCGCCCTGTCCTACGCGCGCGCCATCGGTGGTTTGCGTGCCGGTGGCATCAAGACCACCTTCACCGAAGAAACCGAGACTGATCTCTTCGGTGAGCAGGCTGTCCTGTGCGGTGGTGCTAGCCAGCTGGTCATGTACGGCTTCGAGACTTTGGTCGAGGCCGGTTACCAGCCGGAGGTTGCCTATTTCGAGTGCTTGCACGAGCTCAAGCTGATCGTCGACCTCATGTACGAGGGCGGAATCGCCAAGCAACGCTGGAGCGTCTCGGATACCGCTGAATACGGCGACTACGTCTCCGGCCCCCGCGTGATCGATCCGCGGGTGAAGGAGAACATGCAAGCCGTGCTCGCGGATATCCAAAACGGCGTGTTCGCCGAGCGCTTCATGGCCGACCAGGAGGCCGGCGGACCGGAGTTCAAGCAGCTGCGCGAGAAGGGCGAGAAGCACCCGATCGAGGCTGTTGGTCGTCAGTTGCGCAAGCTCATGAGCTGGGTCAAGGGCGACGACGACTACGTCGAGGGCACCGCAGCCCGCTGAGCGCATATGCCAGGCAGAGCAGGGGACATCAAGACATGTGTCTCCTGTGGTCGGGAGATGGCTTGGCGTAAGTCCTGGGAAAAGAACTGGGATCAGGTCCGCTATTGCTCCGATGCCTGCCGCAAAGCCAAAATCTCTCCGACCGATCGTAAGTTGGAGGACGCGATTCGTACCTTGCTCGACACCCGTGCCCGCGGCTCGAGTATTTGTCCGAGTGAAGCCGCACGAGCTGTCGGCGGTGAGGACTGGCGGGATTTGATGGAGCCTGCACGTCGGGCAGCCCGTCGTCTGATGGCAGCTGGTGAGGTGGAGATCACGCAAAAGGGGGCGGTGGTCGATCCATCTCGAGCCAAAGGCCCTATTCGGATCCGTAAGGCCCATTCATGAGCGCCCATCACGAACTCCCGATCCCGCCCGAAACTTCCGGTGATCGGGAGGCCGTTGTCTCGTGGGTCAGCAGGTACTTGGGCGATTTGGCCAGCGGTGATCCGGCGGCCGCACCAACGCGGGGCGGGCAGTCGGCGGCGGATGCGGCATTGGATTCGTTTGATGTAACCGGTTATGCGCGTCGTCGTAATTCGGTGTTGCCCGTTCAGCGACGCGGTGCCTCACGATTGTCGGCGTATATCCGGCACGGACTTCTGACATTGCCCCGCGTGTACGAGCACGTGCAGGGTGGACCTGCCGATGATGTCGAGAAGTTCCGCGACGAACTCCTGTGGCAGGAGTATGCGCGGCACCTGTACGCCCGTCTGGGAACGGCAACGCGCAAATCCCTTCGCTTCGCGGCTCGAGAAGAGCACCCACCGTTCACAAATCCGTGGGATACCGACGCGGCCTGCCTGCAGGAGTCCTGGCGTGAACTCGTCGATCACGGCTACCTGACCAACCAGGCGCGCATGTGGTTGGCCTCGCACTGGACCGTTCGTGAGGGCTGGGGCTGGCGCGATGGGGAAGACCTGTTCTTTCGACACCTGCTCGACGGATCTCGTGCGGCCAACCGATCGGGTTGGCAGTGGACCGTGGGCGCGTTGACCGGCAAGCAGTACGGCTTCTCCCGTTGGCAGGTGCGTAAGCGAGCACCGGAATTGTGCGGACGGTGTCCGCTAAGCGAGTCGTGCCCCATCGAAGACTGGCCTGCGGAGCATCCACTGGAACCGCGCTCGATGGTCGACCCCCGTATGCGGCGCGACGAAGACGTCGAGGCGACCGCTGGGCCGCGTGAGCCGCACATCGAGGGAGACGCGGCAGCCGTCTGGCTAACCGCGGAGAGTTTGGGCAGCGAGGATCCGGCGCTGGTGGCGAATCCCGATCTCCCCGCGGTATTCGTCTTCGACGAGCCCCTCCTTCGACGGCTGAGATTGGCCTACCCGCGGCTGGTCTTCTTGGTGGAGACGATCGCCGAGATTGCGAGCGCCCGTGAGTTACGCGTGTTCCGCGGCGGTGTGACGGAGACGCTCGGGGAGGTCGGGCCGCTCGCTGTCACGTTCGCACCGGTGCCTGGTTGGCGACGCTTGTCTAAGGACCTCGAGTGCACACGTGTCTATCCGTGGCCGTGGCTGCGTCGACCGCACGGCGGCTCCATCACCTCCTTTACGGCGTGGTCTAGGTCACGTGGCAGCCGTCGCTAGGATCGTTTGGTGCCTAAATCACGTGTGTTGATCGCCGAAGAACTGTCACCTGCCACAGTCGAGGCCCTTGGCCCCGACTTCGAGGTTGTGCATTGTGATGGCGCCAACCGCGACGAACTCCTGCCGGCGATTGCCGATGTCGATGCCATCTTGGTCCGCTCAGCCACCAAGGTCGACGCCGAAGCGATTGCGGCCGCCAAGAACCTGAAGGTCATCGCTCGCGCCGGAGTCGGGCTGGACAACGTCGATGTCAAGGCCGCCACCCAAGCGGGCGTGATGGTCGTCAATGCCCCGACCTCCAATATCGTCAGTGCCGCCGAACTCGCGGTCGGCCTGCTCCTAGCCAGCGCCCGCAACATCGTGCCCGCGAACTCTGCGCTGCATCGGGGAGAGTGGAAGCGCTCGAAGTACACCGGCGTGGAGGTTGCCGACAAGACGGTGGGCATCGTGGGCCTGGGCCGCATCGGCATCCTGGTCGCCCAACGCCTGGCGGCTTTCGGTGTGAACCTCATTGCCTACGACCCGTACGTGCAACCCGCCCGTGCCGCACAACTCGGCGTTCGCATGGTTACCTTGGACGAACTTCTCGCCGAATCCGATTTCATCACAGTCCACTTGCCGAAGACGCCCGAAACCGTCGGCTTGATCGGTGAGGAAGCGCTGGCCAAGGTCAAGCCCACGGTCCACATCGTCAACGCCGCACGCGGTGGAATCATCGACGAGGAGGCCCTGTTCACGGCGATGTCCGAAGGGCGGGTAGCAGGCGCCGGTCTGGACGTCTACGCCTCCGAGCCGTGCACGGATTCACCTCTGTTCACGCTGGAGAACGTCGTGGCCACTCCGCACCTGGGGGCATCCACCGACGAAGCTCAGGAAAAGGCGGGGATCTCGGTTGCCAAGAGTGTGCGGCTGGCGCTAGCCGGTGAACTGGTACCAGATGCAGTGAACGTGCAAGGCGGGCAGATCGACGAGGATGTCAAGGAACTCCTGCCGCTGTCCGAACAGATCGGCACGATCGCGTGTGGCTTGGCTTCGGCGGCTGTCGAGCGGGTGGACATTGAGGTCCTCGGGGACATCATCGAGCACGATGTTCGAGTGCTGGAACTGTCGGCCTTGAAGGGTGTCTTCCAGATGCTGGTGCACGATCCGGTCTCCTACGTCAATGCTCCCGTGCTCGCCGAGCAACGTGGCGTCGAGGTGGCCTTGACCACCGACAGCACCAGCGGTGACCACCGCTCCTTGGTGCGCGTGAAGTTGACCCTTACCGATGGTGCGACGGTGTGCGTCGGCGGCACGGTGTCGGGGCCGCGGCATGCGGGCAAGATCGTCGAAGTCGATGGCTTCGATGTGGATGTGCCGCTCGCCGAGCACTTGGCGTTCTTCCGCTATCACGACAAGCCGGGCGTCGTCGGAATCGTCGGCAAACTACTCGGTGACGCTGGAATCAACATCGGCGGCATGCAGGTGAGTCGTGATGACACTGATCACGCACTTATTGTGCTGAGTGTCGATTCGCCGATCCCTGCAGAATTGGTGGACACGATCACCGAGCAGATCGGTGCGCACTCCGGTCGCTTTGTATCGCTAAGCGCGTGATCGACGCGCGCGTCCGCGCGGGCTTGTGGTGGGCATTCCTCGCTGTCTTCCTGTGGTCCTTCACTGTTCCGCTCACGAAGGTTGCAGTGGAGGGCTTCAACGCGGTGCTCACCGCTACCGGCCGTGCCGCCATCGCCGGTGTGATCGCAGGTGTGGTCTTGCTCATCCGGAGGATCCCGCCACCTCCTCGACACCTGTGGAAATCGTTGTTCTTCGTGATGCTCGGTGCCGTCTTCGGGTGGCCGATATTCATTGCAGTCGCGCTGAACTACACGACCGCGGCGCATGCGTCGGTGATCGCCGCCTTCCTCCCGCTCGCTACTGCGGTCTTCGCCGTTTGGATCACGCGGGAGCACGTGACCCGTGCCTTTTGGTTTGCGGCCGTATTGGGAACCACCGCAGTCATCGCTTTCTCCTTGAGTCGGGGTGAATTGGGTCCCGGATCGGTCATCGCCGACACCATGCTCGTCCTGGGTGTCATCGCCTCGAGCGTGGGTTACGTGCTCGGTGCTAAGGCCACGAAGTCGATTCCCGGCTGGCAGGTCATCTCGTGGGTTGTCGTCATGGCGCTGCCCATCACCGTGCCCGTCTCCGTTGTCCTGTGGTGGACCACGAAGGACTCGTATGTCACCACGGGAAGTCAATGGGGGGCTCTCATCGTTCTGGGAGTCTCATCGATGTACCTGGGCTTCTTCGCTTGGTACCGAGGGCTGTCCCAGGCTGGTGTGGCCTACGGCGGACAAGTCCAACAACTCCAAGTCCTGCTGAGCTTGGTGTGGTCGGCAGTTTTGTTAGGCGAAATCGTTACGTGGGTAACGGTCGCGGCGGCGCTGGTGGTGATTGTCGCTGTCGCGTGGGCCCAAGTGACGCGAGCCCCTGGGCACATCGTTGCTCCCGAGGAGTAGTCAGACCCGCTCTTCGTGCCATCGGGACATGAGCACGGCGGAGATGACTCCGAGCACGAACACGATCACCGCCCCGGCGATGTATGTCTCGGCCGCTGCGAGTTCGAAGGCGCTGCGGATCGACGCTTCAACCGAATCGCGTTGACTCGCGGGTTCCTTGGCGGCGGAAGCGAGTGCCGTCTGAACAGAGCCACTGTCGGCCCCGGTCGCGCCCTGCTCACGTCCGCTGAAGGTGGAGGCCAAAACGGTCCCCAAGATGGCCACTCCGAAAGATGCTCCCAGGAAACGCGAGAGCATGCTCGTTCCCGATGCAGTTCCCGTCAGATTGCTGGGTAGTGCATTCAAGATGACAACGGATCCGAGGGGCACGCTGAAGCCCCACCCGATGCCGCTGATGCAGGTGGCGATGATGACCCATAGAACCGAACGTTGGGCGCTCGTGAGCGCCAAGACGATGAAGCCGGCAG
>Ga0180429_10003301_pt1 | contig 13089 bp, 11 predicted proteins | sample SS_ome_FD_132428 | JGI IMG/M metagenome (GOLD analysis project Ga0180429, IMG submission 132428) | Hypersaline lake sediment archaeal communities from the Salton Sea, California, USA - SS_1_S_1 metaG | ecosystem: Environmental > Aquatic > Non-marine Saline and Alkaline > Hypersaline > Sediment ... | reverse complement strand
GTGTCGACGTAGTTGTAGACGAACACGCCGAGCGCGAGGTCGAAGCGCGCGTCGGGCTCCTCGAGGCGCGTGACGTCGCCCTGGCGGTAGACGATGCCCTGTCCGAGCTCCGCCTCCTGGCTCTGCGCGAGCTCGACCATCTCGGCGGACAGCTCGACGCCGAGCACGGAGCCGGCGCCGCGTCCGGCGAGTTCGCGCGAGCAGTAGCCCTCGCCGCAGCCGAGGTCGATCACGTCGAGGCCGGTCACCTCGCCGCACAGCTCGAAGACCGGCGGGCGTCCGGTGAAGTCGGACAGGCTGCTCGGCTCGCGGCGTCGCCAGCGCGCGGCGTGCTCGTCGTACAGGCGTCCGGTGTCGACCTCGCCCCGGCCGGTGGTCCTGCCGGTGCTCCCGTCGGTGTCCGGCGGCGTGCTCATCGCTCGAGCGCGCGCGCGAGCAGCGCGTCCCAGAAGGCGCTGCGCAGTCCCAGTGCGGTGAACACGCCGAAGCGCAGGGCTTCGCGCTGTTCGCGGTCCGCGGCGAGCTCCACGCTGATCGCGCGCATCTCGTCGCCGTGCTCGTCGTCGCAGTCGATGTGGAGCGTCAGGAACAGGTAGTCGTCGGGCGCGAGGTCGGTGTGGCGCGTGACGGCCGTGTGCAGATGACGGTAGATCGCCGAGACCACGACCTCGGTCCCGATGCCGATCGCGCCCAGTCCGATGCCGACGGGCTTCGACGCGCACGCGCGCAGGAAGCCCTCGCGCCACGCGAGCGCCGCCGCGCACGGCTGCGCGCTCGCTGCGTCGTCGGCAGTCGCGCCGACCGCGTCGCGCAGGCGCGCGAACAGCTCGGTGTGCGGCGTGTGCGGGCCCGCGTCGTCGTGGTGTCCGCGCTCCTCCTCGAGGTTGTGCTCGAGCGCGTGCCGGTGGCGTTCGTCGGGCAGGTTCGCGATGACCGCCTCGAGGTAACTGGGGAACGCCGAGGTGTACGCGCGGTACTGGCGACAGAAGTCGCGCAGCGCCGCGCCGACGTCGGGGAGGTCGCCGCTCGCGAGCCGGAGCAGGTACGGGTGATCGATCGCGGGATGGGCGAGGGCGTCGGCGACGAGCGCGTCGACGAACGCTTCCGCGCTCACGTCGTCCAGTCGCTCCCAGGACGCGCTGCGCGCGACGAGGGGGTCGGTGGTGAGGTCGGTCATGGGGGGCGGCGGCAAGGCCGCCGAGGACGGTAGCAAGAGTGCGCCGCCGATCCTCGGACCGCTCCGGAGCGGGTGCCGGGCCGGCATGCCAGGGCCGTCGCTCCTTGGCCGGCCCCTTCCGGCTCGCGTCTCCGGGAAGGGTCCTCAGGGCGCCGGCAGGGCCGGGCCCGGCGCCCGTCGGTCGCTGCCGGGGGAGACGCCGAACTCGCGCTTGAACGCCCGCGCGAAGGCGGCCTCGGAGCGGTAGCCGAAGCGCTCGGCCACCCGCCCCACGGCGTCGTCGCACTCCTTGAGGGCAGCACGCGCCAGGTCGAGGCGCCAGCGGGCGAGGTAGCGCATCGCGGGTTCGCCGACGACCTCGGTGAAGCGCGCCGCGAAGGCCGACCGCGACATCGCGGCGGCGCGCGCCAGCCCGGCCAGCGTCCAGTCCGCGCCCGGCTCGCGGTGGATGGCGGCGATCGCCCGACCCAGGCGGTCGTCGCGTAGCGCGGCCAGCCAGCCGGAGTCGACCTCGGTCGCGTGCTCGATCCAGTGCCGCACCATCTGGATCACGAGCACGTCGGCGAGGCGCGTGATGACCGTCTCGCCGCCCGGACGCAGCGTCTCCGCTTCGCGCGCGATGAAGCGCAGCGTGTCGGTCAGCCAGCGGTCGTCGCCGCCGTCCCACGCGTCGAGGTGGACGACGGGCGGCAACGCGTCGATCAAGCGTTCGGCGGCGGCGTGGTCGAAGCGCACGCACACGCAGATCAGTCGACAGGCAGCGCCGCCGCCGCCGTGCGCGAGGAACTCGTAGCGCTCGGTGATGCGCTGGATCGGCAGGTCGAAGAAGGGGATCGCCGCGCGTCCGGGCTCGTCGACCAGGCGGTGTCCGAGGCCGTGCGGGACGAGGACGAGGCTGCCGCGTTCGAGCAGCAGCGGCGCGCTGCCGTCGGCCTCGAGCCAACAGCGCCCGGCCGTGACCACGTGGAACATCATGTGTCCCTCGAGCGGCGGCAGGTCGATGCCCCAGGGCGCGGTGAGCTCGGAGCGCGCGTAGACCGAGCCGGTGAGGCGCAAGAGGTGCAGTGCCTCGCCGAGCGGGTCGGCGGCGGGGGGCAGGGCGGTGGGAGGGGCCGCGGGAGTGCCGGTGGGAGTCACGGTCGGGGTCGTGCTGGGGGTGTCCGTCGCGGATCCGGTGGGAGCGTCGCCGTCCAGGCCCCGAGTATCGGCGCGACGCTGCGCGGCGTCCAGGTCGCTGGACGATTGGCATCGAATCGCGGATCCGATGGCATGGCGCGTCCGATCGAGCCGGCCGATGCTCTCCGTGGGTCGAGCGAGGAGGTCGCGCCGGCCCGCTCGAACGCTCCGGCCTCCGCCCACCACCGAACCACCACCGAACCACCCCGCACCCCCGCACCACCATGCAGACCCACCTTCCGACCCTCGTCATCGCCGCTTCGGGCAAGACCGGCCGCCGCGTCGCCGACCGCCTCGAGGCCCTCGGCCGTCCCGTCCGCCGCGGCTCGCGCTCCGGTCCCACGCGCTTCGACTGGGACGTCCCCAGCACCTGGGCCCCCGCGCTGGCGGGCGTCGGCGCGGCCTACGTCGTCTACAGCCCGGACCTGTCGGTGCCCGCCGCGCCCGGTGCGATCGAGGCGTTCGTCGCCGTCGCCCGCGACGCCGGCGTGCGCCGCCTCGTGCTCCTCTCCGGTCGCGGCGAGCCCGCCGCGCAGCGCTGCGAGCGGATCGTGCTCGACAGCGGCGTCCCGGCCACCGTCGTGCGCGCGAGCTGGTTCGCGCAGAACTTCGACGAGGGCGCGTTCCGCGAGCTCGTCCGCGCCGGCGAGGTCGCGCTCCCCGTCGACGCCGTGCGCGAACCGTTCGTCGACCTCGAGGACGTGGCCGAGGTCGCCGTCGCGGCGCTGACCGCGGACGCGCACGACGGGCGCCACGACGGAGCGGTGTACGAGGTCACCGGCCCGCGCTCGATGACCTTCGCCGAGGCCGTCGCCGAGATCGCCGCCGCGAGCGGACGCGCCGTGCGCTTCCGCGGGATCTCGCGCGCCGCGTTCGTCGACGGCCTGACGCGGGCCGGCCTCCCGGCCGATCAGGTCGAGCTGCTCGACGAGCTGTTCTCGACGGTGCTCGACGGCCGCAACGCGTCGACCGCCGACGGCGTGGAGCGCGCGCTCGGTCGGGCCGCGCGCGACTTCCGTGACTACGCCCGCGCGGCTGCCGCGACCGGCGCCTGGAACGCCGCGCCGCAGGGCGTCTGAGCGCGCGAACGCCCAACCACGCGTCGCGCCCAACGCTCCACCCTGCTCCGAACGATCCACCTCGCACCCAACGCTCCACCTCCACCCGCACGATCGCCATGCACTCCACTCCCACCGTTCGCGCCCTCCTCGTCGTCAGCGGCCTGCTCGCCGCCTCCATCGGCGCCGCCATCCTCTTCGCGCCCGTCGCGTTCCACGCCACGCACGGCGTCGAGCTCGGTCGGGACGCCGACCTGTTGAGCGAGGTGCGCGCACCGGGCGCCGCGCTCGTCGCCCTCGGCGGCCTGATGCTCGTCGGTGCGTTCCGGCGCGCGTCCACGCTCGCCTCCGTCGCCGTCGCGGCGGCCGTGTACCTGGCCTACGGAGGCGCGCGCGTGTTGAGCATGGCCGTCGACGGCGTCCCGAACGCCGGCCTCGTCGGCGCGGCCGCGATCGAGCTCGCGCTCGGCGGCGCGTGTGCGTTCGTCCTGCTCCGTGTGTTCGTGCGTTCGCTCGAGCGCACGCCCGCGGCCGACGGCATCGGGGAGGTGGCGTGATGTTCGCGCCGTTCGAAGTCGCCGCGCTCGTCGCGGCCTTGGGCTCCGGCCTCGTCGCCGGTCTGTGCTTCACCTTCGGCTCGTTCGTCCTGCGCGCGCTCGATCGCCTCGGCGCGCCCGCCGCGGTGCGCGCGATGCAGTCGATCAACGCGGTGATCCTGCGCTCGAGCGCGATGGCCGTGTGGTTCGGGACGCTGCTCGCCGGCGGCGTCGCGCTCGCACTCGCCGACGACCGCGCGCTCGTCGGCGCGGCGACGCTCGTGTACGCGCTCGGCGCGGTACTCGTCACCGGGCGCGGCAACGTCCCGCTCAACGAAGCGCTCGACGCGGTCGACCCGGACGCGCCCGGAGCGCACGAGGCCTGGCAGCGCTATCGCGTGCGCTGGGCCCGGTGGAACGCGCTGCGCACCGCGCTGGTCACGGCGTCGACGGCGCTGTTCGCGCTCGCGGTGTGAAGTCGATCCGCTGGACTACTTCGCGCGCTCGACGAAGTGTCCGTCGCGGGTGTCGACGCGCACGCGCTCGCCCTGCTCGATGTACGGCGGGACCTGGACCTCGGCGCCGGTCTCGAGCACCGCGCGCTTCATCTGGGCCTGGGCGGTCGCGCCCTTGATCGTCGGGTCGCACTCGGTGACGGTCAGGTCGACCGTGTTGGGCAGCGCGACGGAGACGATCGCGCCCTCGACGAGCATCGCGCGGATGCCTTCGAGGCCGTCGGCCAGGAACTTGGCCGCGTCGCCGAGCGCTTCCTTCGTGAGCTGGAACTGGTCGAACGTCGCGCTGTCCATGAAGTGGTAGTCCGCGCCGTCGGTGTACAGGTACGAGGCGTCGCGGTACTCGAGGTCGACGGCCTCGAACTTGCCGCCCGAGCGGATCGAATCGGAGATCAGCTGCCCGGTGAGCAGGTTGCGCAGCTTGGTCTTGGCGATCGTGTTCGCACCGCGCGCGGTCGGCGTGGTGAAGGTCACGTCGACGATCTGCATCGGCGCGTCCTTGTAGCGGATGCAGACACCCTTCTTGAACTCGGAGACTTCGATCACGGCGGTGGTGGGGCGGCGGTGGGGGAGCGGTGTGGGGCGGTGGGCGAGTCGGACGCTCGCGGTGTCGGGCTCGGAGTCCGGCGGAGAGGCCGCTCCGCCGCGAAGCATGCGTCCGCCTCGGCCCTTCGGGAAGCGGCGACGCGGCACGCGACCCGATTCCGCTCCGGCCACAGCTCGTGCCGGACGGGATCGGCGCCCGCGGTGCGCGGCCCTGCGAGCGCCCGCGTGCTAGCTTCGACCGGCCCGCGCCGCCCCATGTCCGTCCTCCCCGCCGTGTCGCTCTCCGCCGTCCCCCTCCTCGTCGGCGCCCTCGCCGCGAGTGGCGCCTCGGGCGTCGCCGCGCCTCCCGAGGACCCGCCCGCCGACTGGCGCGTCGCGGACGGCTACCGCGTCGAGATCGTGCACGCGGTCGACGCGGCGACCCAGGGCTCGTGGGTCAGCCTCGCGACCGGTCCGTCGACGGACGCCGAACTCGTCTTCTTCGCGGGCGACCAGTACGGCGCGCTCCACGAGGTGCGGCTGCCGCGCGACGGCGGCGCGCCGAGCGTGGAGCGCGTGCCCGTGGACCTCGGTCACGCCCAGGGCCTCGTGTGGTTCGACGACGAGTTGTTCGTCGTCGTGAACGGCATGCCGAACAGCGGCCTGTACGCGCTCGACGATGGCGACGGCGACGGGACGCTCGATCGCGCGCGTCGTGTGCTCGCGCTCGACGGTGAAGGCGAGCACGGTCCGCACGCCGTGGTCGCGGCGCCCGACGGCGAACACCTGCTCGTCGTCTGCGGCAACCACACGAAGCCGCCCGGCGGCGCGGACCTCGCGGCCTCCCGCGTGCCGCCCGCCGGGTGGACCGAAGGCCTGCTCGCGCCGCGCGAGTGGGATCCGAACGGTCACGCGCGCAACGTGATGGCGCCCGGCGGCTTCGTCATCGAAGTCGATCCGACCGACGGGCGCGCGACGCTCGTCGCGTCGGGCCTGCGCAACAGCTACGACCTCGCGGTGCTCCCGACCGGCGAGGTGTTCACCTTCGACTCCGACATGGAGTGGGACCTCGGCTCGCCGTGGTACCGGCCGACGCGGCTGGTGCAGGTCGTGAGCGGCGGCGAGCACGGCTGGCGCAGCGGTTCGGGCAAGTGGCCCGTGTGGCGCGAGGACATGCTGCCGCCCGTCGCGGAGGTCGGGCCCGGTTCGCCGACGGGCGTGACGACCGGAGAAGGCGCGGCGTTCCCCGCCGACGACCAGCGCGCGCTCTACCTGCTCGACTGGACCTTCGGCACCGTGCACCGCGCGCGGCTCGTGCCGGACGGTGCGGGCTTCACCGCCGAGCTCGAACCGTTCCTCACCGGTCGCGCGCTGCCGCTCACCGATGCGGTCGTCGCCGACGACGGCGCGCTGTACCTGACCACCGGCGGTCGACGCACGCGTTCGCACCTCGTGCGCGTGCGCTACGAGGGCGAGGCGTCCACCGCGCCCGCGACCTGGCCCGAGCCGAACGCGGCCGCGCGGCGGCGCGTCGAGCTCGAGCGTTCGCACGCGCCGGCGAACAACGCGGCCGACGACGAAGCCCGCGATGTGCCCGACGCTCCCGACACGACCGCGCTGCTCGCGGCGCTCGCGGACCCCGATCGCCGCATTCGCTACGCCGCGCGCGTCGGCCTCGAGCACCTGGAGGTCGCGCGCTACCGCGACCGCATCGCAGCGCTCGCGTCGCCGCACGCCGCCGCGCTCGCGTGGCTGGCGGCGCTGCGCGCCGAGCTCGGCGATCCGGACGACGACGCGCGCCTCGTCGACGCGGCCCTGACCGACCTCTTGCGTCGCGACCCCTCGGCATTCGACGAGGCGACGCTGCTCGCCTGGCTGCGTGCGCACCAGTGGGCGTCGATCGAGCGGCCGACGACGCGCGCGCGGTGGCGCGACCGCCTCGTCGAACGCCTCGACCCGCTGTACCCGCACGCGAGCGCCGCGGCGAACGCCGAGCTCGCCGTCCTGCTCGTGCACCTCGACGCCCCGCGCGTGATCGAGCGCACGCTCGACCTCGTGGAGGCGGCGCCGGTCGTCGCGCCCGAGCACCTGCTCGAACACGCCGAACGCAACCCCGCGTACGGCGACACGATCGCCGCGCTGGTGGCCGACCCGCCGCCGACCGAGGGCCTGCGCTTCGCGTTCGCGCTGCGCGGCGTCGCGGACGGGTGGACGCCGGCCGCGCGCGAGCGCTGGTTCCGTTGGTTGCAGCGCGCACGCGCGTCGAGCGGCGGCGTCAGCTTCGGCGGCTTCCTCGACATCGCCGAGCGGCAGGCGCTCGCCACCTGCGATCCGCTCACGCGCCTCGCGGTGCAGCCGTGGCTGACGCGACCTGCGATCGGCGCCCCGCCCGTGGGTCGCGCGCCGCTCGGTCCGGGTCGCGCGTGGACCGTCGACGACGCCGAGATCGCGTTGACCGGACGCATCACGGGCGCGGACCTCGAGCGCGGTCGCGAGCTCTTCGCCTTCGCCTGCGCGAGCTGCCACCGCGTCGCGAACTCCGGCGGCAGCGTCGGCCCGGACCTGTCGAGCGCCGCCCGGACCTACTCCTTGCGCGACCTGCTCGTCGCGGTGATCGAGCCCGACGCGAGCGTCTCCGACCAGTACGGCCTCCACGAGTGGCGCTTCGTCGACGGATCCGTCCGTCTCGCGCGCCATCTGGGCGAAGCGCCCGACGGCCTCCTCGAGTACCTCGAGAACCTCGCCGACCCGAGCGCGATCGGACGCGTCGCGCCCGCCGACCTCGTGTCCGTCGAGCCGTCGCCGCACTCGCCGATGCCGCCGCACCTGGTCGACCTCATGAACGCGGGCGAGCTGCGCGACCTCGTCGCCTTCGTCGCGAGCGCCGGCGGCACGCGGCTCGACCTCGCCGCGTGGCAGGGCGAGGTGCCGCGCCCCGTCGCGCCGCCGGTCCTGTCGGCGGTGGCCCTGCGGATCGTCGGCGGCGCCGTGGTCGTCGTGCTGCTGTTGGTGGGGGCGCTCGTCGTGCTCGGGCACAGGACCGAAGGGGTTCACACGCGCACCACGCGGTAGGGGCGCGGCGTCGGCGGGTCGGCGAGGCTCTGTCGAGGTGGCGTGCCGTCGGGGCCCGTGGCCGTCGTCGCGCCCGACGCGCGCGCTGATAGGGTGGCGCGATGCGCGCGTGCCTCGATCCTGGAGGTCGCCGTGATCCGGCAGGACAGCGTCGCCAGCACGACTGCGTCACCAGCACGACCCTTCGGCCCGGCACGACACCGTGACCGAGCGAGAACCGTGACCCAGCGAGAGGCCTTGACCCAGCGGAACACCGTGGACCACGACAGGACGCACTTCGACAGGACCCACCCCGCCTCGACCGCGAGGCGGCGGCTCGCTGCGACTTCGCTCGTCGTGTTCACGCTCGGCTCGACGACCGGCTGCGGCACGCTGCTCTTCCCGGAGCGCCAGCACGAGGACCATTCGGGCGACCTGGATCCGAACGTGCTCGTCCTCGACGGCATCGGCCTCTTGTTCTTCGTCGTTCCCGGTCTGGTCGCGTTCGTCGTCGACTTCAGCACCGGTGCGATCTACCTGCCCGTGGGCGTCGAGCGCGGAGAGGGACCGTTCTTCGGCGACGACGGCGTCGTGGACGAGCTGTAGTGGCCCCAGTTGTTCGGACACATGGGTGTCTTGTCGACGGGTGAGGATCAGGCCGCCGCGACGAGGGCGGCCCGGACTTGGTCGGGGGTGCGGTAGCCGTGGCGCTGGAGCAGCTACGAGGCGTTGTAGGTGCGCTGGAAGTCGAGGAGTGCGAGGCGCAGCTCCTCCGCGTTCTGGAAGGTCCGGACCCACAGGAGCCGCTCCTTCAGGGTCCTGAAGAAGCGCTCGGCGACGCCGTTGCCCTCGGGCGAGCGCACGTAGCTGGGGCTCGATTCGATCCCGAGGAAGCGCAGCTCGTCCTGGAAGACACGCGAGGTGTACTGCGTGCCATGGTCGTGGCGCAGGGCGAGCCCGACCGCCACCTGGGCGGCGCAGCCGCCGAAGTGCACGCGGACACCCTGGCGAATCGGCTCCAGCGCCTCGAAGCGCGTTCCGGACACGGACGCGTGGATCCCGACCACGTCGCCCGAGCAGTGGTCCACCGCGGCGAAGATCCACACCGACCCGTCCTCGACGGTCGCGCACGTCGTCGCGTCGGTGCCCCACATCGTGTTAGGCGCGTCGGTCGTGATGCGACCGTCGTGCACGCGAGGTCCGCGCGGTCTTCCGACGCGAGTCGGGCTTAGGAGAGCGTTCTCGCGCATGACGCAGTTCACGCGGTGCTTGGAGACGGGGACGCCTTGCATCGCCAGTCGCGCGTGCGTCTTGCGGTAGCCCTCGCCGCGAAAGCCGTGCTGCTCTTCGAGCTCGGCGTGGATGCCCCGAATGCGCTTCGCGAGCTCGTCATCGGGGACGGCCGGCCTCGGTCCTCGACGACCGCGTGGCGCACCGAGCGATCGGCGCTTGCGCCAATCGTAGAAGGTCGAGCGAGGTACCTCCCACGCTCGGCAGACGCGGGCGACGCCGTAGGGCTCATTCGCGGAGGACGAGTGCGTCGCGCTCATCTCACTGGTCGTCGCGACTTGGCCTCCGCTGGCCCGGGGGGAGTCCCGCCTCGAGCTTGTGGCAGCGCTCGTACAAGAGCTCGATCTCCATCGCCTGCTCGCCGATCTTGGCCTGCAGGCGACGCTTCTCCTGGGCGTGGACCTCGTGCTCGTCCTCTTCAGGTCGGCCCTTGAGGCCGGACTCGGCACCGGCGAGGAAGGCGTCGCGCCACTCGGTGAGCTTCGCCGCCGTCTGCTGCGTCTCGCGCGAGAGCGCGTCGATGCTCTCGCCCTTCAGCAGGCGGACGACGATCTTTCGACTTGCGCCGCGCAGACCAGCGCTGCGGAGGGTCGGGGTGCCGGGCGCTCCCCGGGTCCTCTCCGGTCGGCCTACGGCCTCCCTCCGAGGACCCGGGGCCGCAGCCCTGCGGGCTGCTCGGACGGGACGCATCTGCGGTCATGGGGCGGTGCTGAGGGGTCTCCAACTGGACTCATCCTAGGCGGGCGGCCGGCCCGTAGCGGGTGTCCGGGGAAACTGGGGGGGCGCGCCACGCTTCATCCCGCTGCCGGCGGGCCGCGCCAGGTCGTCGATCGAGCCCCTCGCACGGGCGCCGGCGGGACGAGTGGCGTCGGGTGGGAGGTCTGCACGCACCCCGGAATTCCCGCGCGTGGTAGGGTCCGGGTCTCGCAGGCGCGATGGGTTCGAGCGACCCGCGCGTCCGACTCAGCAGCCCAAGTGATCGAGAGTGAGATAGATGATCAGTTCAAGCGATCCGAGCCCGTCGGCGGCTCGGCGAGCAACCGGGAACGGAACGGCACCGAAACGGCAGTTACGAGGGAGTAAGGCATGAAAGGTGTCACGATGAACGGGCTCGGGACGGTCGCGGTCCTGGCTATCGCCGCGGTTGGTGTAAGGCTGTGGCCGCAATCTGAAGCCATTGCGGGGGAAGGCAGCGCCTCTCCTATTAGTGAGGGGCAGGTCTCAAGTTTTGAGCAGGATGCGGATGTGTTTGTTCCTGTCGATGGGCAGGTGCTTGCCGGAGTAGTGACTGCTGCAAACTTCCATGTGCCCGAAGGCGTGACTGTCTTCGCAGGTGGAGATCTTGTCTTGCGAGTAGATGGGGTAGTTCAAATCGAAGGTGCGATTCAAGCTCTTGACGCTAGCGCTGAAGCTGTTGGCGAAGCGCGCGATGCGTCAGATATCACGATCGAAGCCGGAGAGCGGCTTACTGTCCTGGGCGCCATTCTCGGGGGTAGAGGGCGGAGTTTCGATGATCCGCTCGCGCCGAGTGCGATCGGTCAAGTCGGTGGGGCCGGATCGGACATTCGGTTGGCTGCGCCTGACATTCGGGCCTTCGGGTTTGTTGCTGGCGGGCTGGGTGGCGAAGGCGGTGGCGGTGCATCTGGTGGTAGGGGAGGGTACATCTACTTCACCGGTGACCTGCTGACCGATCACGGCCTCGACGAGCTGCAATTGGCACTTGCTGGGAAGACCGGTGGCTATCATGGCGGTCACGGTGGTGAAGGAGGAAAGGGGGTCCCAGATAGTGCCTTCAAGGACGGCGGCAACGGTGGCCGTGGCGGAGACGTGACATGGTTTGCAACCGTTGCTGAGCTCAACGCGGCTCCCTTCCCTGGGGAGGCAGCTGCTGTTCAGCTGCAGCTCCCCGAGCTTGGAGTGAGTGGGCACGGAGGAGAGAATGGGGGAAGCGTTGGTGGCGGATACCTCAGCAAGGGGGTTGACCCGATTGAATGCACGGATGGCCCCGACGGATCGAACGCGGACCCAGCAACGGGTGGCGACGGTGCGGATGGAGCCAACGGTGCGCCCGGCACGATGGGTAGCCCCAATGGCGGGGATGGCGGGGACGGCAGCAACGGTGGGACTGTCGCTGCGCAGAATGCGGGGCATGGACTCGATGGCCGCGATTGCTGTGACCCTCCGCAAGGCCCCGGTAACGGAGGTGACGGTGGGGATGGAGGCATTGGCGGAAGCGCTACGGGTGGCAACGGAGGGGATGGTGGTCTCGGAGGATCGGGATACATGCAGTCGGGCGCTGGCGGTCAGGGAGGTGACGGCGGCGACGCAGGGGGAGCAACAGCAGGCCGCGGAGGCAATGCTGGCGCAGGGGGGGATGGCACGCCGACCCCTGGTGCTGCTGGCACTCGGGGACAGAAGGGAACAGCAGCAGCCGGGGACCCCGGTGACGGTGGCGGCGGCGGGGCTGGCTCACCAGGTGGTGGGTCGGGTGCAGATGGTGGCACAGGTTCCGTGGTTGGAAGCGTCGCCGGAAACCCCAACTACCCCGGGGACCTCTGTGAGGAATAGCGTGTAGCAGGACATACGGAGGGACCAGCCAAGGATCGCGGAGTAGGTCCAGTTGGCTGGTTCCGCTGTTCTGCCGCACAAATCTTGGTGCACAATGACACCGTGCAAGTGGATGGTTGGTTCGGCAGCGGGCTGAAGGCCGAGCGGGTCGTGCGTTCGGGGTTGCCGGGCGAGCGCAAGCCCTGGCCGTGCCGTCGCTTCCCACCACCGACGCCTCCAGGTGCCCGGGGGCGCGAATGCGCCTCATCTGCTCGCCATCGACCGCTCCGCGCCGGATCCTCTCCCGGTGAGCACCAGCACCCCGAGCCGCCGCGCCCCGAAGTCACCCGCCTGCCCGTCCTGCCGAGCCACGGGCACTCGCCGTCTCGAGGCGCCCGGCGTCGTCCGGCACTCGCGCCCAAGGACGACGACGCGTCGCATCCGCCAGCGATTCCGCTGCGGCGCGTGCGGCTCCACCTTCCAGCGGACCACCGGGACCGTCTACGCCCGTCTCAGGGCGTCGCAGGAGGACTTCGACCGCGCCGTCGCGTTGGCGACCGAGGGCATGAGCCAGGCCGGCATCGCACGGGTGCTGCGGCGCTCCCCGAGCACGATCTCGCGCTGGATCGCGCGTGCCGCTGAGCACGCGATCAAGTTCACCGAGGAGCGCGTCAAAGAGGTCCCGGCGCGCGAGGTGCAGATCGACGAGCTGCGCACCACGACGATCCAGCAGGCGAGCGCGACCTGGGTGCACACGAGCGTTGCGGTCGAGTCGAGGCTGTGGCTCGGACTGCGGGTCGGGACGCGTGCGTTTCGCCACGTCCGCGCCCATCTCAACGAGGTCCACAGCCGCCTCGACCTGCGACCCGGCCCGCTGCTGATCGTGTCGGACGGCTACGTCTACACCGCGAAGGGGCTGCGGCGCGTGTTCCGAGGCATGTGCGTTCACGTCGAAGTCGTGAAGCGCTTCGAGAACGGCAAGGTGAAGGCGTCGCGGAGCGAGGTCGTGCAGGGCTCGCCGTTCCGCGCGACCGACATCCTGCGCGAGTCGGAGCACTCGCGGGTGTTCAACACGTCGTTCGTGGAGCGGCTGAACCTGACCATTCGCAGGTCGATCGCGGCGCTCAATCGCAAGACGAATGCGCTGTGCCGGACGCCCGAGACGCTGGCGCGACGACTCGAGCTCCTCCGCGTCTACTACAACTTCGTTCGCG
>Ga0180429_10003300_pt1 | contig 13090 bp, 9 predicted proteins | sample SS_ome_FD_132428 | JGI IMG/M metagenome (GOLD analysis project Ga0180429, IMG submission 132428) | Hypersaline lake sediment archaeal communities from the Salton Sea, California, USA - SS_1_S_1 metaG | ecosystem: Environmental > Aquatic > Non-marine Saline and Alkaline > Hypersaline > Sediment ... | reverse complement strand
GCCCCGTCCGTCTCCTGGGTTCGCTCATATCCGCTGACCATAGTCAGCTCCAGGAGCGCCATGCCGCGCCGCAGCAGTTTTGGGTCACCCCCGTCACAGTGCGAGATTCGCTCCAGCCGCGCTCCCACGGCGTCGTCGTCCTCGACCCGGTGATCAAAGATCTCGTCGGCACGCTCCGCAAGAAGATAGGTCGCTACATGCTGCACCGCCGTACGATCGGCGTTCCGGCACCCGGCGACGTAGGGAATCGCCGCGATCAGCCGGGCGGTGTCGTTCTCCCGAAGGATCTCCAGCTCCGAGGGGCTCAGGCGCAGAACCTCCGCGGCCATCCGTGTGATCGATGTCCAGATTTCATCATTAGAAATCATACAGTATCGTCTACTTTCTCCGTAATTCTAACACGCTCCGTGTTATCATTCAATATTTTTGGATTTTTCTGTTTTATTACGGTAGAATTTGAACGGTATGGACGCCGAACTGAACCGACGCCGGCTGACGGTGATGCTCAAACTGATTCACGAAGTGCGGTCGCTTGTCGATGAGGCTCCGGATGCGGAATCGGTGATCCGTCGGGTCTGCGACCGGGTCGCCGAGGTACCACGGGTCACCGCCGCCTGGGCGATCCTCTTTGACGACTCCCGGACGCCCCGGGAGATCGATGCCGCCTACGCGGCGGGGACGACCACGGGGATTATCGCCGGGTTCGACGATTTTGTACGGCTTTTTCGGGACCGGCGGTGCTGCGATTGCGTCGCCACCACGCTCAAAGAACCGGGGCCCGTGGAGATCCACCGCGACGCTCGGTGCGAGGGGTCATCGTTTCTTGCGGAACTCCGAACCGGCTCGGCCGGGGTGACGAGGTATTCGGCATTCTTTCTATTTGGCGCCCCGGGGATGTACCGATCACCGACGACGCGCGACTCTTTATGTCGGAGATCGCCTCGGAGATCACCGGACGATTGTTTCACCTCAGCCTGCTCAAGGACAAGCGGATTCTCCGGGATTCGCTCTTCCGCCGGGAGACCGAGTACGAGCGGATCGTCCGGGAAGCGCCGGTGGGGATCCTCCGCGTCTCTCCTTCCGGGGAGGTCCTCGATTGTAACGTTCGATGCGCCACGATCCTGGGGTATCGGAGCGTCCGGAACGCCGTGGCTGCGTTGACCTCCGTCCCCGGTGCGATCCTCGAGAACCCGGAGGAGTGGCCCACCTTCGTGGAACGCCTCAACCGCGACGGGGAGATCCGGGAGTTTGAGATATCCGCGCGTCGCGCCGGCGGCGAGGCGGTACGGCTCTCGATCACCGCCCGGCTCCAGTACGAGGCGGAGGACATCCCGCCGGTGATCCTCTGTTTTCTTCAGGACGTAACCGACCTGTCGCGGGCGCTCACGCGGGCGGAGCTCCTGCTTCGGGAGGTACACCACCGCGTCAAAAACAACCTGGCGGTTGTGCTGAGCCTGCTCAATCTGGCGGAGCACCGTCTCGAGGAACCGGGATCGGCGCGCATCTTTGAACGAAGCTCCTCCCGCATCCGCGCGATAGCCGTCGTTCACGAGCTCGTCTACCGATCAACCATGGTGGAGGAGATCGCCCTGCACGATCTGGTGAACGAGATCGTCTCCATGGTGCGCTACGGCGCCTCCGCGGGTCGAGCGGTAACCGTCACGACAAATATCGAAACCGTCTGTGCCCCGATCGACGCGGCGGTTCCCTTTGCGCTGATCGTACTGGAGCTCGTCACCAACGCCTTTGAACATGGTGCCACCAAAACCCCACCGGCAATCGACCTGGTCCTGGCGCGCGAACCCGACGGGGATGTCCTCTTCTCGGTGGCCGACGCGGGACCGGGGTACGTCGGTTGGGAGCGTGGCCCCGTGGAGGGGGAAGCGCCCGCACCGGGGTTGGGACTGCAGCTGGTGGAGATGCTGGTGAAACAACTGGATGGGCGCTGGACTATATCGCGTCGGGACGACGGACCCGGCACGCTGTGCAGGGTACATCTACCGAACGCAACGATCGCCGTGGACGAGACGCTCTCGGACTGCCGGAGAACCCCGGCAACGGTTTAGCGCCGGCGTCGGGGACCGAGGATAGAGGCAACCACCGCCGCCCCCGCCCCGGCGGCACCGGTAAGCAGGATGTTGCGGCGGATCGCGGAGATCCCCACCACGTCGTTGGCGGCGCGGCGAAGGGCGTTCCCGAAGCCCGACCCCGACCCGAACGACAGCAGAGCCTCGAGGCTCACCCGCTGCCCGGCGATCGACCCAAAGATAAAGTACCCCGCCACGATCCCGGCGATCCCGCCGATGATCGCGATCGTAATGATCCGTTTCATGGTTTCAAGACTATCCCGCGGACCGTCCCTTTACAATGCCGGATCAGTCATCGAACTAAAAAATGAATTTTTTGGAATTTCATGGCACAATATGTTTTCTGAATGTATACTGAGATGGTATATCCGGTATGGGTGCGAATGAGACTGATCCTGACAACGGAATACCTACCCAGGAACGGCGGCTCGGCGGTCGGCGCGAGGCGGACATCGATATAGTGCGATTCCGCGAGCTGGTGCACCGGTTTCCCACGCTATCCGTCCACAGTCTCGCCGCCGACGGGACCGTGCGCTTCTGGAACCGCGGGGCGGAGCTCCTCTACGGCTACCACGCCGAGGAGGCGCTGGGTCGAAACGTCTTTGATTTTCACGTCCCGCCGGATCACCACGACGATCTGCGACGGACGATCGATGCACTGCACCTGTCGCGGCAGACCCTCCCGCCCCGGGAGTGCGCGCTGATCCATCGCGAGGGCCACACCATCCGCGTTCTCCGCCACCACATCGCGTTTGAGCTCGAGGACGACACGCGGGAAGTCATCGTAGTCGACGCGGACCTGACGGAGCACCATCGGGACCGTCAACGTATCGCCGCCGGCGAGGCACGGTACCGGCGGCTCTTTGAGTCGATGTCGCAGGGGGCGTTCACGGTGGACCGGGACGGCAGGATCGTCGACGTCAACGAGGCGGCGCTCCGGATGTTCCGGCTCGACCGGGAGGAGTTTCTCGGCCGCCCAGGCCAGGATCCTGCCTGGACGATTTTTGACGAGCACGAAAAACCACTGCCGTACGAGAGACACCCGTCGACGATCGCGATTGAGACGGGCGTGCCGATTCGGAACCGGACACTCTCGGCACGAGTGGGGACGCCGCCGGAGACGATCTGGTTTGAGGTTACGGCGATACCGGAGTTTGACAACGAGCCGGACGGGGATCGCCCGGCGGATCGGGCGGTGGTGTTTATTCACGATCTCACCGAGCAGATCCGGTCGCGCCGCCGGATCACATCGCTCCTCCATGAGAAAGAGAGCCTCCTCCGCGAGCTCCACCACCGGGTGCGCAACAACCTGGCGGTGATCCGGAGCATGCTCACCCTGCAAGCCTCCTCGCTGTCGGAACCGGAGGCGGTGGAGGCTCTGACGGACGCGGCAAACCGGGTGACCAGCATCCATGTGCTCTACGACCGCCTTCTGGCGCACGGGACGGACGACTCGATCGCGGTGGGCGCTTACCTGCCCTCGCTGGTGGGCGAGATCACCGCCACCTACCCCAATCGCGGATTTGTGCGGGTTACGACCGAGACCGACCAGGTCTCCCTCGACGCAAAGACGGTATCGCTCCTGGGGATCATCACCAACGAGCTGGTGACCAACGCGCTCAAGTACGCCTACACCGATCGCGAAGAGGGCTCACTCCGGGTGGAGCTCCGCCGCCGGGACGACCGGATCGAGCTGATCGTCCGGGACGACGGACCGGGTCCGGCAGGCGGAGAGCCCTCAGGAGAAAAGCCCGCCCGCGCCGGGCCCGCCGAAGACGGGCGCGAAGGCGGCTTTGGGCTCACCTTTATCCGAAACATCACCGATCAGCTGCGCGGCGAGTTCCGGATGGAGTACGACGGCGGGACGCGCTGCGTGATGAGCTTTCCGCAGCCCTGACGGTGCGGCGCCCCGCACATCCAGGGCTGACCCCGCGCGGAGGACACAACGGAGCGGGGCGATGCGCGGTGGTATGCCACCGGCGCCCCCCTCCCGGGTCCCCGGCGTCCCGTACACAATCTTGGTGACACCCTACTTTTTGTACTCCTTGTGCACAAACCACCAGTCGTAGCCCTGGTACTCCGAGAGTCGCCTGTCCGCGGTGGTGACGTCCGTCGCCGGCGGGACGATGATGCGGTCGCCGATCAGCGAGTTCTTGGGCCAGTCGGCGGGGACGGCGCCCTGGGCGTCGGATACCTGCAGCGCTTTGACCGCCCGTACCACCTCGTCCATGTTGCGGCCGATCTCCTGCGGGTAGTAGAGGATTGTGCGGATCGCGCCCGTGGGATCGACGATAAAGACCGCCCGCACCGTGTTGGTACCCTTGCCGGGGTGGAGGAGCCCGATCGCGGCGGCAACGCTGTCGTTGGCGGCGACGATGGGAAACTCGATCTGAACGTTCAGATTCTCCTTGATCCACTGTACCCACTTGTTATGTAAGAAGACGTCGTCCACCGAGAGGCCGATCAGCCTGGTGTTGAGCTCGTCAAACTGGGGCTTGCGCTCCTGGAAGGAGACAAACTCGGTGGTGCACACCGGGGTGAAGTCCGCGGGGTGACTGAAGAGGACAAACCAGGACCCCTCCAGGTCCTCCGGGATGTTCATCGGTCCGTGGGTGGTCGTGACGCTGAGCGAGGGAAACCGATCCCCCAGCAGCGGCATCTGCGGCGTGTTGTTCTGTTCCATGGATAGCTCCTTATACATTCGATTTTTTATATGTTAAGAATTATTCCGAAGAAAGGCAAGCGCTATCGATGGTCCCAACGGAGCGTTGCCCGCAGCGCCGTCCCGTCGTCGCCGTTCTCAAAGGCTACGGTTCCGTCGATCTGCGCAGCCATCGAACGGATGAGCAGCATGCCGAAGGAGTCGCCGGAATCGTGGAGCAGCTCGGGCGCCATGCCGGGTCCGTTGTCCTCGATCCTCAGCTCCGCGGTCTCGGCGGTACCGGACAACGATATGGACACGGTCAGGGTTTGGTCCGGGCGGCGAGCATGCTTAACTGCGTTGGTGAGAACCTCGTTGAGGACGAGGCACACCGGCGTCACCCGATCGAGCCATACCGCCACAGGGGCGGTGTCCAGGACAAACTCCGCATCGGGGTGCATGCGCCGGAAACGATCCACCACCCGCGTCACCTGGTCCGCCAGCGAGACGGTACCGCCGGAGTCCGCATGCTGCAGCATATCATGGATATCGAACATCGCGTCGACGCGACTGCGAGTTTCCAGCAGAGCTTCCCGCGCCTCCGACGACTTCATGCGGTCCGCCATGAGGTTGAGCATCGCCGTGAGCGAGAGGAGGTTGTTCTTGATCCGATGGTTCATCTCGCGCATGAGCCGCGACCGCTCATCCAATGCCTCGCGAAGCTTCCGCTCGGTCTCAACGCGCTCCGTGATATCCCGGGCGACGATGTAGGCGCGGTCCAGCGTACCGGCGTCGGTATAGACAAAGCGACTCACGTTCTCGATCCACCGCCAGGTGCCGTCGGCGCGGCGCCGCCGGAACGAATAGGTTGCATCCGGCTCGCCTGCAGCGAGGGCGGATCGAATCGTTGTCATCATCTGCTCACGATCGTCCGGGTGGATGTTCTCCAGGATCGCCGGCGTTCTGCGGCCGAGGGACTCCCGGTGAGGACGCTCCCATATCCGGTCGTATCGCGGCGAGCTATAGATGAGCTCTTCGGTGGCGCCGTCCATGATCGCTACGCCGTCGTAGATCATGTCAACGATCGCGCGGTACCGCTCCTCGCTCTCCTGGAGGGACCGTCTCGTCTCGACGAGCTCGGTGATATCCGTATCGGTTCCTACGATTCGCACCGGTGTGCCACCAGGGCCACGGAGCGCCTCACCCCGAGCGAGAAACCAGCGGACACTCCCGTCCCTGTGGATCATCCTGTGCTCGATCTCGTAGACCGGAGACTCTCCCGCCAGGTAGGCGCGTCCCGCTTCGGCGACGGCTTCCCGGTCCTCCGGGTGGACGAGGCTGCCCCAGTCGGCCAGGGTGTTTGCGATCTCCTCGTCGGCGTACCCGAGGATCGCCTTGAGCTCGGGATCGACGTAGATCGAATCATCCGCCAGGTCCCAGTCCCAGACACCGACCCTGCCGGCGCGGGTTGCCGCGGCGTAGCGATCTTCCGACTGCTTCCTGTCGGAGATATCGATTGCGAAGCCCACAAGCTCCCGGGCGGTCCCGTCGGGATCGCGACGGTGCACCATCTCGCGGACAAAGACCCATCGGGTGTCACCAACCTTGGTGACGATGCGGTACTCGCCGTCAAACACCGCGTCGTCCCGGTCCGCCACAAGTCGGCGGTCCGACTCACGCCAACGCCGGGCGTCATCGGGATGATAGATCTGTTTGTAGAAATCGTTGCCGAGCGCGCGCACCTCTTCCGGAGAGTATCCGATCAGAGAATAGTAGCGTGGATTTCCGTAGACCACGGTACCGGATGCGACATCCACCAGATACACCGCAAAGGGTGCGCACTCGATATCGATGCCCGGGGTATTTGCGCGGCGTTCGACCACCCGATCCTCCCGCGTTCACACAATTTGGACTATCTGTCTCCAGTGTATTCTCGACCCGGGAATATAGCAACGTAATCGTGCTACGATGGGGTATGACGCGATTGATCCCGACCGTATCTGCTCTTCTGGTGCTCCTCGTTCCCGTGACGCAACTCCCGGCTATGGAACTGTTTTTTACCGGCGGTATCGACGGAACCCCCGGATTCGGCGTTCTCCGGGTTGATCCGGAGGACCGGAGCGTCCAGGGCTTGTGGACATCGCACCACAATGGGAGCATCCGGACCTGGACGGGGTCCTCCGACGGCGACGGCACGATTACGGTGGAGGAATCAGGAGGGGGTACCGCGTCGGGGACGGAGGTTCAGCGATCGCGGCTGTTCCGGATCGCCGACGAGATGACGCTGGTGACGGGGACGGAGCTCGGCGACGGGGAGACCGACCTTCAAATCCTCGCGATGGAGTGCCGGTACCTCTGGCATGGTCCCAACGACGGCCGCCTGGAGGTCCGATATCCCCTGTTTACCGAGGATCCCCTGTACGAGATCGTGGCCGAGATAACGGAAGAGAGTGCCCGGCGGCGCTTTGACGAGTGGATCGGGATCGCCCGGGACGAGCGGGGCTTTCTCGGGTCGCCCTTTCGCATGGATATCGCCACCTGGTATACGCCGGTCTGGGCGGATGAGGGGGTGCTGAGCCTGCTTTATTCGACCTACAGCTATCTCGGCGGGGCCCACGGGATGATCGATTTCTCGTCGATGCTCTTTCTGCGGCGGGAGGGCCTGTTCCGGCCGGTCCGGTTGGAGGAGTTGTTTGTGCAGGGCGACCGATGGGAGAAACGGCTCTCCGACCTCGTCGTCGAGTCGCTGCGCGTTCAGGGTGCATCGGATATCGAAGCGGGGACGATCACGGGGTTCGATCCGGAGTCTCTCTACACATTTACAGTGACACCGGGGGGTATCCGTTTCTACTTTGCGCCGTATGCCGTGGGCGCCTACGTGGAAGGCCCCTACGAAGCGTCGATACCCTGGGAGGACCTCCGTCCCCACCTGGCACCGGCGATCCGCGACTGGCTGTCGACGGTCGATCCGTGGTAGAGTCAAACCCGTGAAGCACGAGATGGAAAACCCGCCTACGATCGATACGGCGGGGGTGAAGGCGCTTCTCGACGCAGGTTCGGGATCGGTGGTGGAAGTACTGATGCCCAGGGAGTACGACCAGGGACACATCCCCGGGGCGATACACATGCACTTTGCCACGATCGGCGGACGCGCCTCGGGACGCTTCTCCAAAAGTGATACGATCGTCACCTACTGCCACGACGAAAAATGCCGCGCCAGCCGGATCGCCGCCGCCAAGCTCCAGGCCCTGGGGTACCACGACGCGTACCACTACCCCGGCGGCAAACGCGCCTGGACCGAGGCGGGGCACCCGCTGGAGGTCTCGGAGAGGCCCACCGAGTAAGCGCCGTGCACCAGATGGTGAATTGACCGCGTATCCGCCCGGGTCTACCATGGGAGTATCACCACCAGGGAGGCTCACACATGGGATCACGAGGATACAACGCGTTTACCGTTGCGCAGGAGCAGTTTGATCGAATAGCGGACATGATGGATCTCGACGCGGGGACGCGGGCGTTTCTGCGCGACCCCATGCGGGAGTATTCATTCTCGATACCGGTCCGGATGGACGACGGAAACGTGCAGGTGTTTCGCGGGTACCGGGTTCAGCACAACGATGCCCGGGGACCCGCCAAGGGAGGTCTGCGGTTTCATCCTCTGGAGACGCTGGACGGTGTGCGTGCCCTGGCGATGTGGATGACCTGGAAGTGCGCCGTCGCCGATATTCCCCTGGGGGGTGGCAAAGGCGGGGTGGTCTGCGATCCCCACAATCTGAGCAAGCGCGAACAGGAGCAGATCAGCCGCGGCTGGGTGCGCCAGGTGGTACGGGACATCGGGCCCCTCCGGGATGTGCCCGCGCCGGACGTGATGACCTCACCGCAGCACATGCTCTGGATGCTGGACGAGTACGAGACGATCACCGGGGCCCGCTACCCCGGCGCGTTCACCGGCAAACCCGTGGGCATGGGGGGCTCCCTGGGCCGCACCGAGGCCACCGGCTACGGACTCATCTTCACCGTGCTGGAGGCGCTCAAACTGCTGGATCTCCGCGTGGAGGACACCCGCGCCGCCGTGCAGGGTTTTGGCTCGGTGGGTCAGGCGGCGATCGAGCTCTATACCGAACTCGGCGGTACCGTCGTCGCCGTAGCCTGCTGGAACCAGAAGGACCAGACCTCCTATACCTATCGCCGCGAATCCGGCGTCGACCTGGCCCAACTGCGGTCGATCACCGACCGCTACGGTGACATCGACAAGGATAAGGCCGCCGACGCGGGCTACGAGGTCCTCCCCGGCGACGCCTGGCTCGCGCAGGAGGCGGAGATCCTCATACCGGCGGCCCTGGAGAACCAGATCACCGCGGACAACGCATCCTCCGTCCCCGCGGCGGTCCGCCTCATCGCCGAGGGCGCCAACGGCCCCACCACGCCGGAGGCGGCGGACTCGCTCCAGGGGCGGGGCATCACGATCATCCCGGATATCCTGGGCAACGCCGGCGGTGTCACCACGAGCTACTTCGAGCAGGTGCAGAGCAACATGAACTACTTCTGGACCAAGGAGGAGGTGATCGGCCGCCTCCGCGTCAAGATGACCGAGGCGTTTCTTGCCGTGGCGGACCTGGCGGAGCGCAAGAAACTATCCCTGCGCGACGCCGCCATGGCGATCGCCGTGGACCGGGTAGCCCGGGCCTCTCAGGATCGCGGGTGGGTCTAACGATGCCTGATAGAGAGCTCCGACCGGGTAGCGACCCGGATCGGCTGATCGCCGAACTCAAGGAGCGCGCCAAGGAGCTCACCTGCCTCTACACGGTGGAGGAGCTACTGGCGGACTACGATCGGCCCTTTGGCGAGATCCTGCAGGCGGTGGTGGAGACGATCCCCCCGGCCTGGGAGTTCCCGGCGATCTGTTCCGCTCACGTCATGGTACGGCGACAGGAGGCGCAGACGGCGGGGTTTGAGCCCTCCCCGATCATGCTCTCCGAGTCGATCCTGAGTCGCGGCGAGGAGATCGGAACGATCCGGGTGGCCTACACTGCGGGAGCGCAGACGGTGCCGCGGCAGTTTCTTCCGGAGGAGGAGAAGCTGCTCCATACGATCGCCCAGCGGATCGCCGGCGCCGTGGAGCATCGGGAGATGCGCGACCTGGTCCAGGAGATCGACAGTTTCGACAGCGGCGATGCTCCGTCCCCGCGGGGACGTTACCGCTGGCATACGATCGTGGAGTTTCTTCTGCGCACCGATCAGAAGCTCTACGCCCGGATGGCGCGAAAGATGCTCACCTTTCTCTGCTGGAAAGGAGTCACCGATTGCGGACGGATCCTGGCGGATCAGGGCGGCACCTTCCTCGACCAGTCCGCGGCGGAGACCGATCAGAACGTCCCGCAGTACCTCGGGATCACCCCGGACATCCTCGAACACAGCCGGCGGGTTTTTATCGCCGCCGAGCGCACCCTGCCGGAACGGCAGATCTACACGCTCCTGCAAACCTGGATCCAGGAGGACAAGGCGAGCTTTATCTTTCGGACGCTGGTCAACCTGGACCACTCCCTGGCGGACGTGGCCGAGGCGGTACGACGCTTTGTTGATCTCAACCCGCCGGAGGGGCTGGAGGTCTCGGAGGCAACTCGCCGGGGCGTACAGATCCTCCTGATCCGCCGGATGATCACGAGCCAGCTGGACTACATTCGTCCGGCCAAGCGCTTTCTCGGCGTCCGCGATTTTTACAGTCTGATCGAACGGATGATCATCCCGCCCCGTAGCTACGGCGTGATCGGCGGCAAGGCGGCGGGGCTCCTGCTGGCCTCGCGGATTCTGGAGGTGCGCGCGACCGATTACCCTCGACTCGGTACGATCAAAACCCCCAAGACCTGGTACATCCCCTCGGACAGCCTCCACCTGTTTATGAACTACAACGACATGGAGGAGATGTTCGAGCAGAAGTACAAGCCCCTGGAGGAGATCCGCGCCGAATACCCGCATATCGTCAGGCTCTTCAAGAGCTCCCGGTTTCCGCCGGAGATCGTGCACGGCCTCTCCATGGCGCTGGACGACCTGGGGACGGAGCCGATCATCGTCCGCTCCTCGAGCCGGCTGGAGGACCGGTTCGGTTCGGTCTTCTCCGGCAAGTACAAGAGCCTCTTTCTGGTAAACCGCGGAAGCAAGCAGGAACGGCTGGCGGCGCTCCTCGACGCGGTGGCGGAGGTCTACTCCTCACTCTTTGGCCCGGACCCGATGCAGTACCGCAGCGAGCGGGACCTGCTGGACGTACGGGAGGAGATGGGCGTCATCATCCAACAGGTGGTGGGCACCCACGTGGGCCCCTACTACCTCCCCACCTGCGCGGGGATCGTCTTCAGCAGCAACGAGTTCCGCTGGTCCCCCCGGATCGAACGCACCGATGGGCTCCTGCGCCTCGTACCGGGGCTCGGAACGCGCGCGGTGGACCGCCTGGGCGACGACTACCCGGTCCTGGTAGCGCCGGGTCGACCGGGGCTGCGCGTCAACAGCACCCCCGACGAGATCGTTAAGTACTCGCCGCGCCGGATGGACGTGATCAACCTGGAGGAGCGGCGCTTCGAGACGATCGATACCGCCGCGTTTCTTCCGGAGTTTGGCGACGCGCTACCCGCGGTGGAGCGGACCGTCTCGGTCTACGCCGACGGCAATCTTACGCGCAAATCACGGCTCGCCCTGGATCTCCGCCGGGAGAACGGGGTGTTCACTTTTGAGGGGCTCCTGGAGAGCGAGGAGTTTATCGGGGCGATCCGGGATATGGTTTCGGTCCTCGAGGAGGAGCTGGAGTCTCCGGTGGATGTGGAGTTTGCCTACGACGGGGAGTCGATCTGGCTCCTGCAGTGCCGCCCCCAGAGCAGAAGCGAGGAGACCGCCCCGGACCCGATTCCGCAGAACATTCCCGAGACGGAAACACTTTTCTCGGCGCGGCGGCACATCTCCAACGGCTCCGTCCCCGATATCCGCTACATCGTCTCGGTGGACCCGCGACGGTACGGCGCCCTCGAGTCGGCGGAGAGGATGCGTCGCGTGGCGACCGCGGTGGGACGCCTCAACCGGATCCTCCCGAAGCGCAGCTTTATCCTGATCGGCCCGGGTCGCTGGGGAAGTCGAGGAGATATCCGTCAGGGCGTGAGCGTGACCTACGCCGATATCAGCAACTCCGCGGCGCTGGTGGAGGTAGCGGTCGCCGGCGGCGAGTATATGCCGGATCTCTCTTTTGGGACGCACTTCTTCCAGGACCTGGTGGAGTCGTCGATCCGGTACATCCCGGTCTACCCCGACGATGACGACGCGGTGTTCAACTACAAACTGCCGGCGCGCATGCCCAACGCGCTGGAGGAACTTCTGCCGGAGTTTGCGGACCTGGCGGAGGTGCTCCGCGTGATCGACGTTCCGGCAGTACGGGAGGGAGCGGTTCTCCGAATCCTGCAGAACGCCGAGATCGATCAGGCAGTCGCGTTTTTTGCCGCGCCCCGGGAGCAGGCCGAAACGACGGTGTCCGCGCCGACGGTGGAGGTGGTGACGGCGGTACACTCCGACGAACACTGGCGCTGGCGCTACGAGATGGCGGAGCGCATCGCCGCATCCCTCGATCGCGAACGGTTCGGCGTCAAAGGTCTCTACATCCTGGGCAGTACCAAGAACGGTACCGCCGGGCCCTCCAGCGATCTGGACCTGATCGTCCATCACGACGCGGAGGAAAATCGGCTGCGGGAGCTGCAGCTCTGGATGGAGGGGTGGAGCGCCTCCCTGGGGGAGATCAACTACCTGCGCACCGGATACCGAACCGGCGGCCTCCTGGATGTGCACTACATCACCGATCGCGATATCGCCGAGGGAAACTCTTTTGCGATCAAGATCGACGCGATCACCGATCCCGCGGAGCCGCTCGATCCCGGGGCAAACGGGTATCGACGCTGATTCTCCCGGCGCCACCGGGATCGGCAAGATCGAAGCGTACGATCGCAAGCTCCGTCCCCTCGGCGGCGGCGGAGATGCACCAGGTCTCTCCGATTCGCTGGGAATAGCGCCCGGTCAGACGAAAACTCTCGTGAACATGGCCGTGCAGGGTGCACCAGGGCGATCGTGCCTCGATAAACCGGCGGATCGCGACGCTCCCGATGTGGGGGTCCAGCGGTACGTGGTCCACGGTCTTTCCCGCCAGGTCCGCGGTATCGAGAATCGTATCGTACGGTGGCGCGTGAAAGAGAAACACCGCTCGGGAGAGATCGTCGGTACCGCTGAGTCGCTGAAGGTCTCCCGCGATCGTGCCGTATCGGCGGTCCCGAGCGGAGCGCGGTACCGTGAGTCGCCCCTCCTCCGGCGAGACGCACCCCGGGTCCACGTAGCG
>Ga0180429_10003298_pt1 | contig 13093 bp, 5 predicted proteins | sample SS_ome_FD_132428 | JGI IMG/M metagenome (GOLD analysis project Ga0180429, IMG submission 132428) | Hypersaline lake sediment archaeal communities from the Salton Sea, California, USA - SS_1_S_1 metaG | ecosystem: Environmental > Aquatic > Non-marine Saline and Alkaline > Hypersaline > Sediment ... | reverse complement strand
CGGATTCCGAGACGCAGGCGTGCGCTGATACCGTCGGCGCCGCAGCACGCCGATCAGCGCGAAGGCGTAAAGGATCACCGCCGACGGCTCGGGAACCTCCACGAGTTGTCCGCCGCCGAGGTCGATCGACCCGCCACGGTTCGCCAGGTGCAGGTAGTACACGTCTAAACCGTTGAGGTCGAGCGACGAACCGGGCCCGAGGATGAGGCTGCCGACGTACAGGCGTTCGTCGTCGCCCCATCCGGGATAGTTTTCGACGAGGTCGACGAGTTGCAGGCGTCCGACGCCGGCCGGACCGCCCAGGTGCAGCGTGCCGATCGCGAAACCGCCGATCGGACCGCCACCGGATTTGCCCCTCGCTCCGCCCGGCCAGTCCAGCGGACCACCGCCGACCTCGAACGTGTCGAGGACGTCCGGACCGCCTTCGAAAACCAGCGCTACCTGCCAGAGGTCCGCGCAGTTGCCGGGCGTTTCGCTGTAGTTCCGGAAGTCCGAGCCCGTCATGTGAATCGCGGCGCCCGGGACCGCGTGGACCGCGCCTCCGTTGTGGATCTCCAGCGCCTGGCTGACGGTTACGTACGCACCGGCGCTGGTGATATTCAACTCGCCCGCCCCCGCGATACCGCCGGCGTCCATGCCGATCCGCAGCGTGCCCGCCTCGAGCGATCCGCCCTGAACGTTGTACCTGGCCACTCCGACCTCCGCGCTGATATACAGCCCGTCGGCTGCATGGGCCCCGTCGTCGTGGATGAACGTGCCCGCCACGTCGGCAGTACCGCTGTCCAACTCCGCCGGCGGGCCGAGGATGTAGCTGCCGTCCATGTCGAGCGCGTCGTCCACGGTCGTCTTTCCGCTGAACTGGCGAACCGTGCCCGCGACGCCCGCCGTGTACGCGCCCACCTCGCACGACGTCTCCAGGACCGCGCCGCCGGCGATATCGATGTGCCCGGTCGGACCCGACGTCAACCCGCCCAGCAACTGCGTTGTCCCGCCGGAAACCCGCAGCACGCCGCTGTTCGACACGCTGCCGACCACCACCGCGTCGGCGTGCAGTTCCAACGTGCCCGGCGCCTCGGTGGAAATGCCCCCCGCGCCGAGGTAGACCCGCTGAAGGGTCAGCACGCCCGACTCGACATAGACCGTACCGTCGTTCTGCACGGCCTTCTGAACCGTGCCGCAGCCCCGCAGGGTCGAGCCGGCGGAGATGGTGACGGTCCCGGCGGGTTTGCCCAGCGTCGTGGCGTCCATCTCCAGCACGCCCGTGCCCCCGCCCGAGCCGATCACGACGTCACCGTCCACCACCAGCACCCCGCCGTGGTAGTAGTACGTCCCGTGTCCCCCGACCCCGCTGCCCAGGTACAGGTTGCCCGAGAGCTCGTTTGCCCCGCCGGTCTGCGTGAACGCGGCCGTCGCGCCCTGGCCGACGATCTCGTTCTGCGCCTGCAGCCGGCACGACATCGGAACGCCCGACAGCGTGTAGCTCGACGTGTTCGACGATCTGCCGATCTCCAGGTCGCCGGTCACCTCGTGCGTCCCGCCTGTCTGCTCGAACGTCCCGGCCCCGCCGTCGCCCACCACCGTGCCGGCCGTCTTGACGATGCCCGCGTCGAGTTCGTACAGGCCCGTCGCCCCAGCCGCCAGGCCCAGTGTCATCACGCCGATCACCTTGTGTTCCCCGCCCGTCTGTACGACGGACCCGTCCCCGGCGTTTCCCACGACGGTAGTGTTGCTGCGAAGTTTTCCGCCCGCCAGTTCGCAGATGCCTTCGCCGCCGGCGGTCTGCCCGAGGGTCAGCGACGTCGTAACGATCGCGCCACCGCCTTCCTGGCGGTACAGGTTGTTCCGCCCGGTGTGACCGACGATCATGGCGTCGGCCTCCAGCGTCGTGGTCGCCTTCTGAACGAGCAGGCTGTCGTCGCCCTCGTAGCCCGCGTAAAGCGTGTTCGGGACGATCAACTGCCCGCTCTCCAGCGTGTACGTTCCGGTCCCTGTCGCGTTCAGGCCGAGGTACATCCACTCCGCGTCGACGTCGCCGGCAGTCTGCTTCATGTCGCCCGTGCCCGCGTAACCGATGATGAGCTGCTGCTGCGCCGACGTCGTTCCGCCCGACATCGTGAACGTCCCCGTACCGTCGCGCCCGACGTACACGTAATATGCGCCGAGGTCCTTGCCCGCAAGGTCCAGCTTCCCCACGCTTCCGGCGGCGTATCCGATCGCGAACTCGCGGACGTCCCAGATAGACGCGCCGGTAAGCTCCAGCGTCCCGCCGTCTATCCGCAGGCGGCTGATTCCCGATCCGCCGTAAATCAGGTCCGCGCGCAGCGTCCCGCCGTTCAGATCGTACTTGCCGTTACTACCCGCCTGCGTCGCGAGTCGCAGCAGGTTGTTGACCGTCACCAGCCCTCCGGTCTGCGTGACCTTGCCTTCACCGCTGCCGGCGACCTCGAAGCACTCGGTCGTCAGCGCCCCGTTGCTCACGTGGTACGTGCCTTCGGCCATCGGCCCGGAGGCCATCGAAAGCTGGTCGTGGACCTTCGCATTCCCGCCCCATTGGTACAGCGTGCCCTTGCCGTCGCTGCCGATCGTCATGTCTTCGGCGTGGATCTCGCCGTGGCTGAAGTTATAGGTGCCCACGGCCTCCTGATCGTTTCCGAGAATCACTTCGGGATACGGAGGGAAGGGGTTTTCCCCGTCGGGGTCGAATCGCGTCAGAGCGCCGGCGTTGTGGAAGACCGTGCCGGCGCCCTCGTCGCCGATGACCACCTTCGGGAAGGACACTCCGCCGACCTTGACGTACGGGGCGCTTGCCCCGTCCATCTCCAGATACAGTTTGCCCTCCGAACCGCCGGCCTGGCCTACGTAAACGTACATGGACCGTAGACCCGAACCATAAAGCTGCAGTTCGCCGCAATCGGTCCGCCCGACCGATACGAGGCTGTGGACCTCGATACCGGAGCGACGGGCGATGACCCTGCCCCTGTCGGACACGCCGATCTGGAGCTGGTTGTTCACGTCCAGCCAACCATCGGTGACGTTTACGTGCCCGGCGCCCGCGTCGGTTCCCGCGTACAGGATGTTGTCCACCAGCATCACGGCCCCGGCGCCGACGTTGACCGTGCCGGCGGCATGGCAGTCGTACCACACTTCCAGCCGGGTGGAGGCGCCCTCCACCGTTACCGTCGAACCGGCGTGGTTCTCGATGCTGCCGTAGATGTCCGTCTCGCTTCCGCTGTGTACGCCGATCTCGCCGAAGTTGATCGCGTCGCCATGCACCGTGACGCTCGCCGCGTTGCCCACTCCCACGTGGGACGCCGTCTCGGTGTTGTCCAGGTCGCCATCGATCTCCAGCGCCGCGCCGGTGACCTGGACTATCCCGCCGTCGTTTTGCAGATCGCCCGTCAGGTGCAGGGAGCCCGGATTTGCCACGTGAAGTTCCCCGGTGGACCAGAGAAGAACGTGCCGGGCGCTCTGGCTGCTTTGGATCGTCGCGGGGTAGTGGGGACTACCGTCCATCCGAATTCGAACAGTGCGGTCGGCGTCCGCCTCCAGGCCGTCCGACCAGTTGTCCGGGTCGGTCCAGCTTCCGTTCTGCCAGCCCATCCACTCGGCGACGGGCAGGTCGAAGTCTTCCCCGATCATCCACGGGTGCTGGACGTCCGCGGCCCAAGCGCCGTCGGGCCCCTCTCCGTCCGCCGCGGGCGTGTTGGTGTATGCGTGTTCGTAAAGTTCCGCCGTCCGCGTCAGGCCGTTATTCATGCCCTCCGTGAACGCGTCGATGAATCCGTGCGGAATGCTGCCGGACTGCCAGATCGAGTTCTCGTAATGATTGGCGGCGGCGCACCCGAACTTGCCCGGATCGCTTCCCACCCCCGCGTCTATCTCCAGGCGCTCGAGCATCCCTCCGGAGTAGCACTGGCCGAACACGTACGCCTGCCGCCCGGCCGCAAGGGGCTGGCAGTAACCCGAAAGCGTCTCGTCGGCAATATCCTCACCCCAACCGTTCAACTCCTCTTCGCCCAGGGTACCGGGCGCGTTCACGTCGCCGCTGCCGTGGTCGTACGTCCACAGCAGCAGCGTGCTGCGCGACGTAAGCGGAAGGCCGTTCAGCGTTGTCTCCAGGTTGGTCGCAGTTGCCGGCAGGAGCGTCGTCGCCGGATCGAGCATGCTCCAGTCAGAGTCCACCAGATCCGGCGTCACGTCGTCCGGCGAGGACTGCTCGAGGTTCTGATCGAGATTGGAATCATCCCCGTCTGCCGCGATGACGAACACGTTCTCCGGAAGGTAATGCCATTGGTAGACCAGCATATTGTACATCGATAGGGTGTTGTCGTAATAGCGCTTGTGGTTGTGGTCCGGATCGCCGCCTCCGGAGAACAGGACGGCGTAATGCTCGCCCCGGGCGATCGGGAGGCATACCTGCAGGCAGACCAAAACCGGAAAGACCAGGTATCGCGATGGATTTAACATGATTTTCTTCCTCTATTATGCCTTATGGCTGACCTGATATGAGGCGACCTTGCGGGCCCGGCTCGTGCCCGCTAGACCACATCGGCTCAACGGGAATTATCCCTTCCATGCGGCCCCGTGTCAAGTGCAGATTTCATTCAAACGGAGGTATTTTTTCGGGCGTCGCCGCGTTCTTTTGCGGACGACATTTGTGCGGGATACTACTGCACCGGTAAACACCGGCGAAGAATGTCTTGAAGACTTTCGCCTGCATAAGTAGCATAGTCGCTTCGGCCCTCCTCTGCTGTACGAGGAGGGCACATCTTAAACCGCGGATAACCTGGAGATTTCACAATGGCAGATAAGCAGGCGGACCTGGCTGGACCCGGTATAGGCGATTATGACGAACTGATGAAGATCCTGCCGGAGGATTACGAGTCTCTCCTCACACCAAAGGAAACGCAGCAAGCCGTCTTCGCGGTCAAGAACTACATCGAGGAGAACCTCGCCAAGGAACTCAACCTGATTATGGTCACCGTACCGCTGCTCGTGGACGTCGAAAGCGGCGTTAACGACTACCTCGATCGCGACGGTTCGCGAACGCCCATCGGGTTCCACATTTCCAACGACTACGACAAGAACCCCGTCGACGCCGAGATCGTACAGGCGGCCACCAAGTGGAAACGGATGGCCCTCAGGCAGTTCGATATGAAGGTCGGTGAAGGACTGAACACCGACATGCGTGCCGTTCGAAAGGACTACTTCCTCGACCACGATCACAGTTGCTACGTGGACCAGTGGGACTGGGAACTGGCAATTACGCCCGAGCAGCGAAACCTCCAGTTCCTCACGGACGTCGTCAGGAAAATCTGGAAGGTTATCAAGGGCGCCGAGACGTTCGTTCACGGGCTCTTTCCGCAACTGAAGACGGACAAGTACCCGGACCTTCCGGAAGAACTGACGTTCATCCACGCCGAGGACATCCTGGCAAAGTATCCCGACCTGCCTCGAAAGCAGCGCGAGACGAATATCATCCAGGAGTATCCGGCGGTTTTCATCTACGGTATCGGTTGGGTGCTCGAGGACGGATACCCGCACGAGATGCGGGCGGCGGATTATGACGACTGGGCCACGGAGACCACGTCGGTCGACGGGAGACCGATGCACGGCCTCAACGGCGACATCCTCGTCTGGAACCCGGTAACGAAGCGCCGCCACGAACTGACCTCGATGGGTATCCGTGTCGACGCCGAGAGCCTGACCAGGCAGCTCGAGCTGTGCGGTCAGCTCGACTTCCTCAAGCTTCCGTACCATCAGGCGATCGTCAACAACGAGATTCCACTCAGCATCGGAGGCGGTATCGGGCAATCCCGCACGCAGATGCTTCTGCTCAAAAAAGCGCACCTCGGCGAGGTGACCGTGTCTGTCTGGCCCAAGCGGTTAAAGGATATCTGCCGGGACAGGAACATCCACGTGCTGTAGCAGGGGGGCACGGTCTGTCCTTCCCGGAAACGGCGAGGTGAGTTTTGGCGTGGCATCCGTTACGGCGAAACGCGTGTTCTTCAAAATCGAGGCTTGCAGGTTTGAATCCTGTCGTACCTGGTTATGCGGGTTGAAGTCGTGCATGTATGCTCATAAAGCGCCGTGCCGTTGGGCTTTGCATTTACCGATACATTGCTATAATGGCGACATCGGTTTCATAGTGGAGATATTACAGATGGCAAAACGCGCGCGGGGTTTTGGATTGGTTTTATTGTGGACGATCTCGATCGTTTCGTTGGCGGTTCCGGCGATCCTGCAGGGTGCTGATGTAAAGGCCAAGGCCAGGGAGATCCTCGACACCACCGGCGTCCGGGGCGGTCTGGTGGTTCATCTGGGATGTGGTCGGGGGGCGCTTACCGCGGCCTTGCGCGCAAACGAGAGATATCTCGTGCAGGGTCTGGACGCCGAGGAGGCTGACGTTGCGCTTGCACGCCGCAACGTTCAGTCTGCGGGCCTGTACGGACCGGTGTCGATCGCCCATTTTTCCGGGACGCGACTGCCATATGCGGATAACATGGTGAACCTCCTGGTGGTTGAAGAGTTGGGCAAGGTTGCGCCGGTTGATGTAATGCGCGTGCTGTGCCCTGACGGTGTGGCCTTTTTCCGCAAGGGCGACAAGTACGTCAAGTCAGTCAAGCCCCGCTCGAAACAGATCGACGAGTGGTCCCACTGGCTTCACGGGCCTGACGGAAACGCGGTGTCTCACGACGCCCTTGTCGGTCCTCCCCGTCGAATGCAGTGGGTGGCCCGCCCGATATGGTCGCGACATCACAACCTCATGGTCAGCCTCAGCGCCATGGTTTCCGCCGGCGGGCGGGTTTTCGCGATTGTCGACGAATCGCCTCCGGGGATGACGGGCGACTCGCCGGACAAATGGGCATTGATCGCGCGGGATGCCTTCAACGGAATACCGCTGTGGCGCAAATCCATTACCGACTGGGGCTGGCGGGCCTGGTCGTGGCGCTGGGAGGGACGATTCAACCAACCCAACCAGATACCCAAGCGATTAGTCGCCGTTGGCGATAGGGTCTACGCGACACTCGGCTTCAACGCGCCTCTAACTGCGCTGGATGCCGCTACAGGAAAGGTCATTAGAACCTATAAAGGCACGCAGTTCACCGACGAGATTCTATACCGGCAGGGCGTTGTAATACTGTCGATCAATCATGGACCGCAGCGGGCGGCAAGAGTGCCCCTTGACCCCGTCACGCAGCGCGAAGTTTTTTTGCCCGTCAAAGCCGACCCGCCGATAACCAAGTCAGTTGCCGCCATCGAATCCGCCAGCGGCAAGATGCTGTGGAAGACCGGGCGATTCGTTGGCAACAGCACGAAGACCGGCGGAATGGAACGTGTGACACACCTCCTGCTGGCGGCCGGGTCCGGAGGCGTGTATCTGCTTGACAGGACACGGGTCGTCGCGCTGGACTTGAAGTCCGGGGCCAGGCTCTGGGAGGCGCCGCGCCCTGAAAGCAGGCGATACACCAGTCGCTACTTCCACCTGATGTCTGACATGTGTACGCTGGTGGTCACCGACAAGGCGGTCCTGCTGTGTCAACTGGAACCGATCCAGAAGCGTATCGGTTGGCGCGTCATCAAGGCTCGCATCCGGGCCTACTCACCCAAAACGGGCAAGACGCTGTGGACCCGCCGGTGCGGTAACTGGGGACATTTCTGCGTGCCGGATCTGTTCGTGACCGGCGGTTTGGCGTGGGTGCATCACGACACGGATATGGTCATGATCGGTCTGGACCTTACCACGGGAACTGTCAAGCGCCGTGTTTCCACCGAGGTCGCCTTCAGCAACGGTCACCACCATCGATGCCACCGCAACAAGGCCACCGATCGCTACCTGATGACCGGTTACCGCGGTTTTGAGTTTATCGATTGGACATCGGGCAAGACCGACCTGAACCACTGGGTTCGCGGCGCCTGCCGATATGGCGGTATGCCCTGCAACGGTCTGCTGTACGCCACTCCGCACCCCTGCGACTGCTACATTACCGGAAAGCTCAACGGTCTGATTGCCCTGGCGCCGGCGGGCGAAACCGCGGCGATCGGTTCGGGCGCCGACGGTCCACGCCTGGTCAAGGGTCCGGCCTGCAATGAAGCCAGTCGCAAAACCGGAATCGAAAGTCAGGAGTCTGACGACTGGCCAACCTATCGGCACGACGCCGGTCGAAGCGGTGGTACCGCTGCGGATGCTCCGCCCGAACCGGTCCTGTTATGGACGGCCAGGCTTCCCGGTCGGCTTAGCGCTCCGGTCGCATCCGGTGGAAAGATTATCGTCGCGTCAGTAGACACCCACAGCGTGAATGCCCTGGAAGCCGCGGGAGGACGGGTCGTCTGGAGCTACACCGCCGGCGGACCGGTGGACACCCCGCCCACGCTGCACAAGGGCCTGGTTCTGTTCGGATGTCGCAATGGTTGGGTGTATTGCCTTCGCGCCGCCGACGGAAAGCTCGCCTGGCGTTTCCGAGCGGCGCCCGCCGAGCGCATGATCGGAGCATTCGGGCGACTGGAGTCGGCCTGGCCCGTACACGGAAGCGTTCTGGTCCAGAACGACCGCGCCTACGTTTTGGCCGGGCGATCCACGTTTCTCGATGGCGGTATGACCGCGTGGTGCCTGGACCCCGCCACGGGCAAAGTCCTGAACACCCAAACGCTGCGCAGCAAGCAAAGCCCGATTGTGGATACCGGGCGTATTTTCACCAAGGACTACGGTGCAGTCGCAGATATTCTGACAGGCGACGGGCGAGGCGTTTACCTGCGTCAGCGATCCTTGTTCGCCCCGGATGCGGGGGAGGGCGGATGGGGCGGACGAATCGGCGCCACCGCTGGGATGCTCGACGATTCCTGGTTCAATCGCACTTACTGGATTCTCGACGGTAAGCTCCAGGGCGAAACACTCGTGCATGACGATAAAACTGTCTATGCCGTCCGAAGCTATAAAGAGCGGGGCCACGGGGGATTCGTCGAAGCCGGCAAGGCCAACTACCAACTTGCAGCCGTAAGCCGCAGCGCCCCTGAGCCTGTCTCCTCCGCCAAGCGCAAGCGGCGCAAAGATGTCTGGCCCAAACCGCTTAAAGACAAGTGGGTTCGTTCGATTTCCCCGCGAGTCCGAGCAATGGCCCTGGCGGGCAAGACGCTGCTGTGCGCCGGTACCCCCGACTTCATCGACCCCAAAAGCCCAAATCCCTGGGCCGTCTACGAGGGCAAACGAGGTGGAATTCTCCTGGTTGTCTCAACTCGCAACGGTGCGACGACCGCCGAATTGAAGTTGGACGGCGCCCCCGTTCAGGACGGTCTTGCCGTCACCGGCGGTCGGGTCTACCTTACGACCACTAACGGCCGGGTCCTCTGCTTCGGGAAAAAGTGAACGCAACGGCGATCGGCGCGGTCGGCGGCGAAATTCCGAGATCGGGGCGACGTTACTTTTTGGACGGCGAGAACTCTCGAATGTATCGGGCGAATTCTTCGAGGTCGTCGTAGTCCCCGCGTCAAGCGGCGCACATCACTCCCTCTGTGCCCTCGATCCATGCCACGTCCAGTCGCCTTTTACCAGGTCTTACTGTCCGGTTTTTCGCGAGTTGTGGTGCGGGTCGAACGTGCCCGACAATACGTGGATCGGCTTGTCGGGATCGTGCCTGGCGATGATTGACTTGCAGCGTTTTACCGCCTTCGAAAAAAACACGGTGGAAAATGCGGGTTAACTGTCTTGAGGTGATCGTTCGTTTCTCTTGTCCGTAGCCATCATTATGCCCGTGATTGCGACACCGAGAATCGCCAGGGGCAGGAATCTCAATTCCCGGTTCATCATGCCTATGGCCCAACCCAGCAGCGGGGCAGCGGCCGCGGTGAACAGCGTTTTGCTCTGCGACTCGATACTGAGTATGGTCGCGGTCTGCGATTCGTCGGCGTACCGGGCCACGCGCCCGACGATGATCGGACGCCAGAAATTCTGAAGAACAGCCAGCACCACGAATGCGACGATAGCAATCGCCCCGAACCCCGCGAGAACCCCCGCGCCGAGCAGCAGGAACGCCGCCATGTTACCCCCCCAAAGCCACCTTCCGGCGCGCCGCGCCGACCCGGCCCGCTGCACGACCAGATCGGCGTGGCGCGAAGCGAAACTGCTGAGGAAATAGAGAACTATATAGACGCTTCCAACTAAAATCGCCTCCCGCCTCCGGTCGGTGAGAAAAACAAACAGCGGGATATGCAGCGCCGTCACGCGCAACAGCGGGCCCAGCCAGTCCTTGGACGATTTATGCAGCCCGTTGAAGGTCATCGCTTCGGCCAGCGCCCGTCTCAGCGGGCGATTGCCCAGGGCCTGGCGCACCGCCCGGATCATCGTTTGCAGCATCCGACGGGGTTTGACGCCGGAGGAATGCGCCCCGTCGAGATACTTGGGATAGCTGATAAAGTTGACGATGTTTATCGCGTAGGGCACGGTGCTCAGAAGGAATACGATATCGTATCGCTGCGTGATGAAAACCAGGGTCGAGCCGATCGCTATGCTCAGGGCTGAACCGAGTTGGCTCCAACTGCGCGTCTGCCCGTATATCCTGGTCTTCTCGTCGCTTCGCCCGGCCAGGGTTAACCACGCGAAGATCATCGCCTTGTGCGTGCCCGTGCGAAACGCCTCGCCGATGCTGAAGAGGAACATCGCTCCGAATAGCTGCCAGGCCTCGACGGAAAAGGCGAACATCGCGAACGCCGCGATATAGCAAGCGTGGCTGACGATCATCGCCCGGCGCCGCCCGAGCACGTCGGCGATCGCTCCGCTGGGGACCTCCATCACGATTACGCACAACTCGCGAAAGCCGATCAGCATTCCCACGCCCGCGAACGAAAGCTTGTCCAGCAGCGCCAGGTACAGGAACGGTTCGAAGTACTTCTGGTTCTTGACGAATCCGTAGAGGCAGAATCTCCGAAGCATTTGGTTGATGTCCTTACCAGACTAACGTTTAAGACGGGTCTTTGTGCATTTGTATTTGCGGCTGGACGACCGGAATACTTCATCTTACCGCGGACTCTCGCGATTTGCAGCGATATCTCTATAATGCATCTATGGTCGATCGCGACGCGCACTTTATGAATATTGCCCTTGAGATCGCCTTGGCGGGGCGCGGGGCGGTCGAGCCCAACCCGATGGTTGGCGCGGTGATCGCACGCGGGGAGGTCGAACTGGGGCGCGGACACCACGAGCGATTCGGCGGTCCACACGCCGAGATCAACGCCATCTCCGCGGCGCGTAGAAACGGTGTCGACATCACCGGCGCCACGATGTACGTAACGCTCGAGCCGTGCTGTCACCATGGAAAGACCCCACCATGCACCGACGCCATTATCGCCTCCGGGATTGCCCGCGTGGTGGTCGCCATGGTCGATCCCGACGAGCAAGTCTCCGGGGTCGGGATCGAGACGCTCCGCGGCGCCGGGGTCCGGGTCGACGTGGGCCTCTGCCGACGGGAGGGCGAGCGTTTGCTCCGGGCTTACCGCAAGCTCCGCAAGACCAAACGCCCGTGGGTAATCTGCAAGTGGGCGCAGACTTCCGACGGATACCTCGCGCTGGCGCCCGGTTGCGGGCGGTGGATCAGTTGCCCCGAATCGCGCAGGCGCGTACACGAACTCCGCTGGGGTTGCGACGGGATACTTGTGGGTATTTCGACAGTGCTGGCCGACGATCCGCTCCTGACCGATCGAAGCGGTCGACCAAGGGCCCGCGGGCCCCTGAGGCGCATCGTGCTCGACTCGCACCTTCGCCTGCCCGCTGATTGTCAACTGATCGAAACCGCCTCCGATGCGCCCGTTATCGTCGCCACCAGCATTGGTGCCGAATTGCGGGCCAGACAAGCCTTGTCGGTACGCGGCGCCGAACTGCTCGAATTGCCCGCCTGCAACGCCGGCGTGGATATCGAGGCGCTCCTGGACGAACTGGGACGCCGGCAATACACCCGTCTTCTCGTCGAAGGCGGCGCCAAAGTGCTGTCGAGCTTCATCGAGGCCCGCCTGGCTGATGAGTTGTTCGTATTCGTTTCACCGCAAACCGCCGGCGCCGATGGGACTTCCCCAAAACCGCCGAAATTCGATATCACCGTGCTGTCCGAACGACTCTCAATGCCTGCCCCGAGCGAAACGCCCAGCGGTTCCGATATGCTGTTGAACTATTGTTTCTAGTGGCGATTGAGGACTTGCGATATTGAGAAGGTCGAGTATTTTACGATTGAATCGTTTGAGGGTGGAGCTTAAAATACGGTTATGGCTGCAGGCTTTTTCCAGCGAATCCAGCCCTGCAATATCGATTTTTAGTAGGTGTGCAAAGTGAGAATGTTCGGAATTACCGGGAAGACCGCATGGGGCGCCGCGGCGGTTGTGATTCTTGTCGTGGTGATTGCCGTTCGATTTTTTACCGGCGGTTCACCCGATATATCGAGCGGGAACGCTTCACAACGCATCTCCGCGATTCATGAGATTGCGGTCAGTGGTTCCGCCGATGCCGGTGAGATGCTCGCCAGCGCCGCGGCTGATGATCCATCGCCGAAGGTTCGTTGCGAGGCGCTGGCGGGCCTGTCGCATTATCTGAAACCCGCGCACCGCGAACTTATCCGCAAGAGCACTAAAGACGCCGATCCCGGCGTCCGGGCGGTTGCGGCCGACACTTTGGGCCTGTACGCCGACAAGTCCGCCACCGCCGATCTGGTCGCCATAGTCAAGACAGAGCCCGAGGAGAATGTTCGCCAGGCCGCTCTTCGCGGTCTGGTCAGATGCGACGATCCCAAATCGATTGTTACGCTTATGGACCGCGCCGAGCACGGCGCCGGTAGAGAGATCAAGATGATCGCGATGAAAGGCCTGCTGAAGAAGCTGGGGGTCCGGATATCCAGGGAACGCGATCCCAGCGACGGTCCCGGGTGGCGTGACCTGATCCAGCGATGGAAGTGGGACCGGCGCATACGAAAAGCCTACGCCGCCGCGAACGAGCGGTTGGTCCATCGTCCCCAGGATCGCCTGGGCAAAGACTACCACCCGGAGCGCAGACGCGGACAGTAGAATAGACCGAGGAACAAATCATGAAACGCGGAGCATTTACATTAATTGAATT